>Ga0055584_100004949_pt1 | contig 13040 bp, 15 predicted proteins | sample OSDHelmetaG_FD_58716 | JGI IMG/M metagenome (GOLD analysis project Ga0055584, IMG submission 58716) | Pelagic marine sediment microbial communities from the LTER site Helgoland, North Sea, for post-phytoplankton bloom and carbon turnover... | ecosystem: Environmental > Aquatic > Marine >... | reverse complement strand
AAAGTTCTTAAGAAGCAAAAAAATAATAACTTTGCACAAAAGTAAATCAATTTAATGGCGAAAAAAAGCAATAATGCAGACCAATTGATTACCGCTATTTTAGCCGGTATAGAAGATGTAAAAGGTCAAGAGATTAAAATTTTAGATTTAAGAGAAATAGAAAATACCGTTTGTGACTATTTTATTGTTTGCGAAGGCTCATCCAACACTCAAGTGAACGCCATTGTAAACTCCATACAGAGAAAAGTAAGTAAAACCCTTAAAGATAATCCTTGGCATGTAGAAGGAATAGGTAATGCTGAATGGGTCCTTATAGACTACGTCAATGTTGTAGTACATGTTTTTCAAAAACACACACGAGAATTCTATGACATCGAAAGTCTATGGGGTGATGCAAAAACAACAGTTATAGAGACCAATTACTAAAAAAGAATAACAGAACATATTAATGACAAACGACAATAAGAACAACGCAAAGAAACCAAAGTTCAATTTATATTGGATTTACGGCTTAGCCATAGCAGGTATATTGGCTGTGCAGTTTTTTTCAGGTGGTTTGGGCGGACAAACTACTCACCAAACAACACCTACAGAGTTTTTTGACTTCTTAAAAGAAGGTGATGTTGAAGCCGTTCAAATAATTAACAATAAAAAAGCAGAAGTATATTTAACTAAAGAAGCTCTTGAGAAAGACATTCATAAAAGAGCAAAGTCAAACAGTCTTTTTCCTTCTGTTGCAGCATCTCCAAACTATTCTTTTGAATTTGGAGACCTTACACTTTTTCAAGAAAAAATTGAAACCATAAAAAAGGAATACAACCTAAAAGTTCCCGTTTCATTTAAAACAGAAGAAAATCTTTGGGGTAGTTTTTTGATGTCTCTCCTACCTTTCATCATCATTATTGCTGTATGGATTTTCATCATGAGACGTATGTCTTCTGGGGGTTCAGGAGGACCAGGGGGACAGATTTTCAACATAGGAAAATCTAAAGCAAAACTTTTTGACGAGAAAAAAGATGTAAAAACCACTTTTAAGGATGTTGCAGGATTGGAAGGTGCCAAAGAAGAGGTTCAAGAAATTGTAGATTTTCTTAAAAAACCAGAAAAATACACACTTTTAGGAGGGAAAATCCCTAAAGGAGCATTATTAATAGGCCCTCCTGGAACAGGTAAAACTCTATTAGCTAAAGCTGTTGCCGGAGAAGCAAAAGTACCATTCTTCTCTTTATCAGGTTCTGATTTTGTTGAGATGTTTGTTGGTGTAGGAGCCTCTAGAGTTCGTGACCTTTTTAAACAAGCTAAAGAAAAATCACCATCCATCATTTTCATAGATGAGATAGACGCCATTGGTAGAGCTAGAGGAAAGAGTAATTTTTCTGGTTCAAACGATGAACGAGAAAACACCCTAAACCAACTATTAACAGAAATGGATGGTTTTGGTTCTAACACTAACGTTATTGTACTAGCAGCTACCAACAGAGCGGATATCTTAGACAAAGCTTTGATGCGTGCAGGACGTTTTGATAGACAAATCTATGTTGATTTACCAGACATTAGAGAACGTAAAGAGATTTTTGAGGTCCATCTAAGACCTCTAAAAAAAGCGGATGATTTGGATGTCGATTTTCTATCTAAACAAACACCAGGTTTCTCTGGAGCTGATATTGCAAATGTATGTAACGAAGCAGCTCTTATTGCTGCAAGAAAAGGTAAAAAAGAAGTTAACAAACAAGACTTTTTAGACGCTGTTGACAGAATAGTTGGAGGTCTTGAAAAGAAAAATAAAATCATCACCCCCGAAGAGAAACGCGCCATTGCTTTCCATGAAGCTGGACATGCAACTGTAAGCTGGATGCTAGAACACGCAGCTCCATTAGTAAAAGTAACCATAGTACCTCGTGGTCGTTCTTTAGGAGCGGCTTGGTATCTTCCTGAAGAACGTCTTATTGTAAGACCCGAACAAATGCTAGACGAAATGTGTGCAGCTTTAGGAGGTAGAGCAGCAGAAAAAGTGATTTTTAATAAAATATCTACTGGGGCTCTGAGCGATCTGGAAAAAGTAACAAAACAAGCTAGAGCTATGGTTACTGTTTATGGACTTAGTGAGAAAGTTGGAAACCTTACGTATTACGACTCCTCAGGTCAATCTGAATATAGCTTCTCTAAGCCATATAGTGAGAAAACTGCTGAAATAATTGACAAAGAAATATCAAATATTATTGAAGCTCAATACCAAAGAGCTCTTGATATTCTTGAAAAAAACAAAGACAAACTCACTGAATTGGCAGAAGTTCTTTTAGAAAAAGAAGTTATATTCAAAGACAATCTAGAAAAAATATTTGGAAAACGTCCTTTTGACAAAAAAGAAAATGAAGAGGAAGTTTTATCTACTCAAACAAAAGAAGAAGAAGAAGAAGAATAACCCAAAATCTTAATTTTTTTATTATAAAAAAACTTAAATTAACGTAAGGTTAGTTTAAGTTTTTTTTATATTTGAATAGTTCTTAAGAAAAACCTAGGTTAATAGCTATACCGTAAATGAGTCTATTTCGTAAAATCTTCGGCTTCAAGTCTAGTAATGAAGAGGATAACATAAAAAACGAAGAGCGAGGAAAATATATGCCAGAAATAAAGCTGCCTGTTGACGAGAGATTTACCATAAATTTTAAGGCTAATGGTGGCAAGTTTTTGTATTGTGAAAATATAGAAGAAATCAATGAAAGTCTTCAAGCTATCTTGAATGAAAATGGATGGCATGACAAAAAAGTTTTACTCTTCAACAATCAGCTTGGTGAACTTTTCAAAAGCTTTAAGTTGAATACAACAAAAGTGCCATCTGAGGCTGTTTATTTTCTTTCAACATGCGAATATTTAATTTCGGATGATGGTTCGTTATTAATTTGTTCCAATCAAATTGCAGAAAAAAATCTCAAAGAACTTCCTCACAATTTTATCATTTATGCTACTACAAGTCAATTTGTTGAGAATATAGGTGAAGGATTAAGAGGTATCAAAGGAAAAAATAAAGAAAAGATTCCTACCAACATCACCACTATTAAACATTTCAAAAATGCCGAAGATAAAGATTTCCTAAGCTACGGAAGTAGTTCAAAAAACTTATATTTGCTTCTGTTAGAAGATTTATAAATGAAAGAACTTTTTACTAGGGCTTTATCCGGAGTGCTCTATATTGCTTTGTTTGTCGCATCTCTATATTCCTGGCATTCACTGACAGCCTTATTTTTTGTATTTGGAATGTTATCTTTGAAGGAATTCAACAAACTTATTGCTTTAAAAAGTTTTGTGCCATATTTCATTTTTACGATTTTTTATTTTGGTTTTGGCTATTGGCCAAAAATAATGGGCTCTACCTCAGGATATTTAGAAACCACACAAATTTTTCATGTTATTACAATTTTTGTAGAATTGCTTTTAATAAAAGACTTGTTTTCAGAAAAAAATATTCCCTTATTTAGGTCCAAACGTTATATCATAACAACATTTTATCTTACTAGTGGTTTCATTTTCTTGATACTCATTGCAAATTTTCAACACAAATTTTCCCCTCTTTTACTCATGGGATCATTTGCCTTAGTATGGATAAACGATACTTTTGCCTATTTAGTAGGCAAAAATTTTGGCAAACAAAAACTATTCCCAAGTATTTCCCCAAAAAAAACGGTTGAAGGCTTTTTAGGAGGATTACTTTTTTCTTGTGTTGGTAGCTATTTTATTGCTAAATTTACAAACACTTTGAATTTTAATCATTGGTTGATAATGGCTATTATAATAAGTGTATTTGGGACTTTAGGAGATTTGATTGAATCCAAATTTAAACGTCAAGCCAATGTTAAAGACAGTGGATCAATTATGCCTGGTCATGGAGGAATATTAGATAGATTGGATAGTATAATTTTTGCAACGCCATTTATTTATTTATTTTTAAGAATCACAACATATGTTTCATAAAGAAGGACAAAAAATAATATTCATCAGTCTATTAATAGTTGTTTCTGGACTATTTTTGATAGATGCTTTTATAACTACAGAATGGATAAGAAGTAGCTTAATGCTTGGGTTGGTAGTTTTGTTGATTTTAATACTTCAATTTTTCAGAAATCCAAAACGCAACACTGTAATCAATACCAATCAAGCCCTTTCCCCTGTTGATGGTAAAGTTGTTGTGATTGAAGAAGTATATGAAAAAGAATTTTTTAAAGACAAACGTATTCAAGTTTCTGTTTTTATGTCACCTTTAAACGTACATGTGACAAGACATCCCATAAGCGGACGAGTTGTTTTTAGCAAATATCACCCCGGGAAATACCTTGTTGCTTGGCACCCTAAAGCAAGTGAAGAGAATGAGAGAACAACTGTTGTTGTTGAAAACGAAACATTTGGTCAGGTTCTTTATAGACAAATAGCAGGCGCCTTGGCAAAACGTATTGTAAACTATGCACAAGTAGGAGCTCCCGTAATTCAAGGCAGCGATTCTGGTTTTATAAAATTTGGTTCAAGAGTTGATTTATTCCTTCCTCTAAACTCAGATATTAAAGTAGAATTAAATCAAAAAGTAAGAGGAGGAGAAAGTGTTATTGCAGAGCTATAATAAAAAATGACTTCTGAAAAATTAGACATAGAATTTAGAGATGCCGTAGATTTAGTTAACAATCACAAGGAACCTTTTCCTGCAGATTTTTTGTTACGATTGTATGCTTACTACAAAAAAGCAACCAACGACTACGGAAGACCTAGTAGTAAAAAACCTATTATAAATGCCTTTAAGACCAATGCCTTATTTCAGGTAAAAAATGTTAGTCAAGATGAAGCCAAACGCATTTATATAGAACTAGTCAGAAATTACTTTCTATATAGAAAATAGTCCTTTTAAATCAATCCCTTATTAAAGGAAGTGTGCTACAGCGAAGCAATCCTTCTTGCTTAGCTATTTCAGCATATGGAACTTCTTCTACTGTAAATCCATGATATCTCAACCAAGAGTTTAGTCTTGTAAAGTTTTTCTCTGAAATTACAACATCTTCAGAAATAGAAAAGACATTACTATTCATATCATACATTTCATCTTTTGATATTTCGAATACATTATCTTTTCCAAAGAAATCGATTAACCAGTGATAATCGGATTCATTCAAAAATCCATTTTTGTGAATTATTGCTTTTCCTTTTCCTAAAGGTTGGAAGCAACAATCCAAATGTAGAGCATTTTCTTTTGGATTTACATTCGATTTTCTAAGTTCAAAACTCTTGATAATTTTATGAGGAAATAAAGCTTTTATGGCTTCAACTGCTTTTATATTTGTTCTAGCTGTGATATATGAAGAATAATCTTCACCTGAATAGGTCCCAATAAACACATAATCATTCCAAGGCATTACATCACCTCCTTCAATATGGCAATCTTCGGGAAGTGTTATCACTTTTTCAGGATCAATTTGATCTACAACATATTGAATAGCTTCGAACTCACGTTCTCTTTCAGGTAAAATATTAGATTTTATTAGGATATCATCAATAACGAAAGCTATATCTCTTGAGAAAATTTGATTGTAATTTTCTATAATATGTGGTCTATAAACTTTTACGTCATACTTTTTCAACACCTCAAAAACGGCTTCCATTTCCTTAACCATATCTTCTTCCTTGGGATAAGTTCCCGCTTTAATATGCTGAATCGACTTTGGGTCGTAGGCATCTTGCTCTTTAGGGACAGGTCCGTTACTTTCAGCTGTTCCTAATACTACAGCTCGTAATCTAGAGATTTCGTTTTTTATATTGAGTTTTAACATTTTGAAAGTTTTAAACAACAAAAAAGCTTCATACTTGAATAAAGATATGAAGCTTTTCAGCAATTAACAATATTATTTAGCGTTTGTCGATAGAAACAAAAGCTCTTTCAGAAGGTCCAGTATATATTTGTCTTGGTCTTCCTATAGGTTCTTTTTTCAAACGCATTTCTCTCCATTGAGCGATCCATCCAGGCAAACGTCCTAAAGCAAACATTACTGTAAACATTTCTACTGGAATTCCCATAGCTCTATAAATAATTCCTGAATAGAAATCTACATTAGGATATAGTTTACGCTTCACAAAGTAATCATCTTCTAGAGCCTCTTTTTCTAGGCCTTTAGCGATGTCTAAAATAGGATCTTCTATTCCTAAGTCTGTTAAGACTTCATCAGCAGATTTTTTGATAATTCTAGCTCTTGGGTCAAAGTTTTTATAAACTCTATGTCCAAATCCCATCAAACGGAAAGGATCATTTTTGTCCTTGGCTTTAGCCATATATTTTTTAGTATCTCCTCCGTCTTCTTTTATGCTTTCAAGCATTTCTAATACGGCTTGATTTGCTCCACCATGTAATGGTCCCCAAAGCGCTGAAATTCCCGATGACAGAGAAACAAACAACCCTGCATGTGAAGAACCAACAATTCTTACAGTAGATGTAGAACAATTTTGCTCATGATCTGCATGTAAAATCAATAATTTATTTAATGCATCTACGATTACAGGATTCATTTTATAGTCTTCGTTAGGTTGCTTAAACATCATTTTTAAGACGTTTTCAACATAACCAAGGCTATTATCGCCATAGTCTAAAGGTAATCCTTTCTTTTTGCGCAAAGTCCAAGCTACAAGTACTGGGAATTTTCCTAATATTCTCACTATGGCATTGTACATATCTTCTTCTGAATCTACATTGACAGAAGATGGGTTAAAAGCAGTAAGAGCACTAGTCAATGAAGATAAAACTCCCATTGGGTGTGCAGATTTAGGGAAAGCATCCAATATCTTTTTGATGTCATCATCTACAACTGAATGTTTTTTAATATCAGCATGAAATTTATCTAGTTGCTCTTGCGTTGGTAATTCACCAAAAATCAACAAATAAGCTACTTCTAAAAAATCTGCTTTTTCTGCAAGTTCTTCTATACTATAACCTCTGTACCTTAAAATTCCTTGTTCTCCATTAAGAAACGTAATGGCACTTTCACAAGATCCTGTGTTTTTATATCCTGGATCTAAAGTAACTACTCCTCCTGTAGAAGCTCTTAGTGCTTTAATATCTATGGCAACTTCATTTTCAGTTCCTGTAATTAGCGGGAAATCATACTTTTGGCCATTAATTTCTAGGGTAGCTTTATCTGACATATATAAAAAAGTATTTTTTTGAATTATTGTTTTACTGAATTGTCACGAAAGTACAAAATATCTACCTATTTTTAAAAAGATGCTGTTAGGTTTTATCAATTAAATTATTGTTAAAAACAATAGTTAAAAAAAGCGATTAGTCAAATACCAATCGCTTTTTTCAAATTATAAATATTTTAAGCTATTTTTTAAGTTTAAAAGCTTTCTCTTTGGGATAATAGGCAACGTCATTTAATTCTTCTTCGATGCGTAACAATTGGTTATATTTGGCCATTCTATCACTACGCGATGCCGATCCTGTTTTTATTTGTCCTGTATTTAGAGCAACTGCCAAATCGGCTATAGTATTGTCTTCTGTTTCTCCTGATCTATGAGACATTACTGAAGTATATCCTGCGTTATGAGCCATATTTACGGCAGCTATAGTTTCAGACAAAGTTCCTATTTGATTTACTTTTATCAAAATAGAATTGGCTATGCCGTTTTCTATACCTTTTGATAATCGTTCTACATTGGTAACAAACAAATCATCTCCAACTAATTGGACTTTATCACCAATTTTATCGGTTAAATATTTCCATCCTTCCCAATCATTTTCGTCCATACCATCTTCTATAGAGATGATTGGATATTTTTCACATAATTCAGCCAAATAATCTGCTTGTTCTTTACTTGTTCTTATACTTCCTTTTTCTCCTTCAAACTTAGTATAATCATATTTACCATCGATATAAAATTCTGCCGAAGCACAATCCAATGCTATCATAATTTCGTCTCCCATTTTATAGCCTGCTCTTTCAACGGCTTTTGCTATGGTATCCAAAGCATCTTCTGTGCCGTTTAATGTTGGTGCAAAGCCACCTTCATCTCCAACTGCTGTACTCAAATTTCTATCGTGCAATACTTTTTTTAGATTATGGAAAATTTCTGTTCCCATTTGCATAGCATGACTAAAGTTTGAAGCTTTTATTGGCATAATCATAAATTCCTGAAAAGCTATTGGTGCATCACTATGCGAACCCCCATTGATGATATTCATCATAGGAACAGGCAAAGTATTGGCAGAGACACCTCCTACATATCTATATAAAGGCATTCCAAGCTCATTTGCTGCTGCTTTAGCCACTGCTAGTGATACGCCTAAGATGGCATTAGCTCCTAACTTAGATTTGTTTGGGGTGCCATCTAGTTCAATCATCATTTGGTCTATGAGATTTTGTTCAAAAACAGAAGTTCCCAACAATTCTTGAGCTATTATGGAATTCACATTTTCTACCGCTTTAGAAACACCTTTTCCCATAAAAGCGCTTCCTCCATCTCGAAGTTCAACAGCCTCATGCTCTCCAGTTGACGCTCCTGAAGGTACAGCGGCTCTTCCTAATATGCCGTTTTCGGTGATAACGTCAACCTCTACAGTTGGGTTGCCTCGAGAATCTAAAATTTGTCTTGCGTGAATATTAATTATAATGCTCATTTTAATTTTATTTTAATTTTAATAGATGTGCTAAGTTACAAAATTGTCAAATGCTATTTAAGTGGGGTTAAACTAATATGAATATTTCAAACTTAAATGTTTTGATTAGAAAAAAACCTCAAAGAACATTCAATTTCCTTGAGGTTTTCTCACTATTTATTTTTAATATTTTGAATAAATTGGTCAAAAAGGTAGGACGAATCGTGAGGTCCTGGGCTAGCTTCTGGGTGATATTGAACAGAAAAACAGTTTTTATTTTTTAGTTTTATTCCTGCAACAGTATTGTCATTTAGATGTATATGTGTTATTTCTATATCAGGATGATTTTCTGTTTCTTCTCTATTTATCGCAAATCCGTGGTTTTGAGAAGTTATTTCACCTTTACCAGTAATTAAGTTTTTTACAGGATGATTTATTCCGCGATGTCCATGATGCATTTTATAGGTTGAAATACCATTAGCCAAAGCAATAACTTGATGCCCTAAGCATATTCCAAATAAAGGAAGGTCTCGTGCTATAATTTCTTTTGCTAATTGTTGAGCTTCTTTTAAGGGTTCAGGATCACCAGGGCCATTTGACAAAAAGTAGCCATCAGGATTCCATTGACTCATTTCTTCAAAAGAAGTATTATAAGGAAAGACTTTTATATAAGCTCCACGCTCTGCCAAGTTTCTGAGAATATTAGCTTTGATACCTAGATCTAAAGCTGCAATTTTAATAGTTGCCTTTTCGTCTCCAAAATAATAAGGTTCTTTGGTTGAAACTTTTGATGCCAACTCTAGGCCTTTCATATCTGGGATTTCAGACAACTTTTGTTTCAAAGCATCGATATTATCTATCTCTGTAGTTATTACAGCATTCATGGCACCATGATCTCTAATGTAGCTTACTAGAGCTCTAGTATCTACATCAGAAATTGCCATAATATGATGTTTTTTAAAAAAATCTTCTAACGAGTCATCTGCGGCTGCTCTTGAATAATTAAAACTAAAGTTTTTGCAAATCAACCCTGCTATTTTAACAGAGTTCGATTCCATTTCATCAGATAAGACACCATAATTTCCAATATGTGCATTAGTGGTCACCATAAGTTGACCATAATATGATGGGTCAGTAAAAATTTCTTGATAACCAGTTGTCCCTGTGTTAAAGCAAACTTCACCAAAAGATGAGCCTTTTATTCCTATGGATTTTCCATAAAATATGGTTCCATCTTGTAGAAGTATGAGTGCTTTGTCTCGCTTGGTATATTTCATTTTTCGAAAAGTTTCACAAAATTGCATAAAAAAAAGGATAAACTAAAATGTTTATCCTTTAATATTTGAAATGATTGTCTCATTTATTCTTCCTCGTTTGAAGATTTTGTTTCAGTAGCGGGAGCCACAGCTTTAGCTTTACTTCCTCCACCTCTTCTACTTCTACGAGTTGATTTTTTCTTAGGTTTACCTGCATTGTAGATTTCATTAAAATCTACTAATTCAATCATAGCCATTTCAGCATTATCACCTAAACGGTTACCTAATTTAATGATTCTTGTATAACCACCTGGTCGATCACCCACTTTTGGAGCGACCTCTCTAAACAATTCAGCAACTGCTTCTTTTTGTCTTAGTCTAGAAAACACAATTCTTCTATTATGAGTTGTATCTTGTTTAGACTTAGTTACCAATGGCTCAACAAATTGCTTTAAAGCTTTAGCTTTAGCAACAGTAGTATTAATACGCTTGTGCTCGATCAAAGAGCAAGCCATATTGGCCAACATTGACTTTCTGTGAGCAGTTTTTCTTCCTAAGTGGTTAAATTTCTTTCCGTGTCTCATGACTTTTCTTTTAAACCTTCATCTTGCTCAACCCTTTCTTGGGGAGCAAACTATGAAGGAGTTTGTGTTATTTAATCTTTGTCTAATTTATACTTGCTTAAATCCATTCCAAAACTTAGGCCTTTAACACTAACGAGTTCTTCTAACTCAGTCAATGATTTTTTACCAAAGTTTCTAAACTTCATTAGATCGTTTTTGTTGTATGCCACTAAATCACCTAAGGTATCAACTTCAGCAGCTTTCAAACAGTTTAATGCACGTACAGACAAATCTAAATCAACCAATTTGGTTTTTAGGAGTTGTCTCATATGAAGAGATTCTTCATCGTAAGTTTCTGTTTGTGCTATCTCATCAGCTTCAAGAGTAATTCTCTCATCTGAGAATAACATAAAGTGATGGATAAGGATTTTTGCAGCTTCGGTCAAAGCATCTTTTGGGTGTATTGAACCGTCGCTTACGATTTCAAAAACCAATTTTTCGTAATCGGTCTTTTGCTCTACACGATAGTTTTCAATGCTATACTTAACGTTTTTTATTGGCGTGAAAATTGAATCGGTAAAAATGGTTCCAATTGGAGCAGAAGCTTTTTTGTTTTCTTCAGCAGGAACATATCCTCTTCCCTTTTCAATAGTAATTTCCATATTGATATTGACTTTAGGATCTAAGTTGCAAATCACTAAGTCTTTGTTCAATACTTGGAAACCTGATATAAACTTCTGGAAATCTCCAGCTGTAATTTGTTCTTGACCTGAAATTGAGATCGAAACAGATTCGTTATCAATCTCATCAATTTGTCTTTTAAATCGAACTTGTTTAAGGTTCAAGATGATTTCAGTAACATCTTCAACTACGCCAGAAATTGTAGAAAATTCATGATCTACACCTTCAATGCGCACAGATGTTATTGCAAAACCTTCCAAAGAAGATAGCAAAACTCTTCGCAAAGCATTACCAACGGTCAATCCATAACCTGGTTCTAAAGGGCGAAATTCGAATTTCCCTTCAAAATCAGTTGAATCGATCATGATTACTTTGTCGGGCTTTTGAAAATTTAATATTGCCATATTGCGTTTTGTATCAGTGTTATTATTTAGAATATAATTCGACGATAAATTGCTCGTTGATATTTTCTGGTATTTGAATACGTTGTGGAACAGAAACGTAGGTTCCTTCTTTTTTGTCGTTATTCCAAGTAATCCACTCATATACTTGAGTAGAATTAGCCAATGAATTTTGGATAATCTCTAATGATTTTGATTTTTCTCTTACTCCTACAACATCACCAGGTTTTAATTGATAGGAAGGGATATTTACAATATTTCCATTGATAGTGATATGTCTGTGAGACACTAATTGTCTTGCAGCACTTCTTGAAGGAGCAATTCCCATTCTGTATACAACGTTGTCCAATCTAGACTCACAAAGTTGCAACAATACTTCACCTGTAATTCCAGGAGCAGCAGTTGCTTTCTTAAACATATTTCTAAATTGACGTTCTAAAATACCGTAAGTGTATTTAGCTTTTTGCTTTTCCATTAATTGGATAGCATATTCAGACTTTTTTCCACGACGTCTATTGTTTCCGTGTTGTCCTGGAGGATAGTTTCTTTTTTCGAATGCTTTATCGTCTCCGTAAATAGCTTCTCCGAATTTTCTAGCTATTTTTGTTTTTGGACCAGTATATCTTGCCATTTTTTAATATTTATTGAGAGTAATCATGAATTAAGGTCTTATTTTCTCTTATCCTTCGATGATTGTAATCTCTCTAGGTTTATACTTAATTTTTAAAATTATACTCTTCTACGCTTTGGAGGTCTACATCCATTATGTGGTAATGGAGTAACGTCAATGATTTCAGTCACTTCTATACCTGAATTATGAATAGATCTAATAGCAGATTCTCTACCATTACCAGGACCTTTGACGTAAACTTTCACTCTTTTCAAACCAGCTTCTTTAGCAACACCAGCGGCATCTTCAGCGGCCATTTGTGCAGCATAAGGAGTGTTCTTTTTAGAACCTCTAAATCCCATTTTACCGGCAGATGACCAAGAGATGACATCTCCTTTCTTGTTTGTTAAAGAAATGATTATGTTGTTGAAAGAGGCAGCAATATGCGCTTCTCCAATTGCGTCTACAACTACTTTACGCTTTTTTGTGTTTGATTTTGCCATATTACTTAATTATTATTTAGTTGCTTTTTTCTTGTTAGCAACTGTTTTTCTCTTACCTTTTCTAGTTCTAGAGTTGTTTTTGGTACGTTGACCTCTTAAAGGTAATCCTAATCTATGACGGATTCCTCTGTAACAACCTATGTCCATTAAACGCTTGATATGCAATTGCGTTTCAGAACGTAATTCCCCTTCAATGGTATAAGAACCTACAGCTTCACGGATTTTACCAATCTGTTCGTCTGTCCAATCTTGTACTTTTGTGTTTTCGTCTACTTTAGCTGTTGCTAAAATCTCTTTAGCTCTGCTTCTACCAATTCCGTAGATGTAAGTCAAAGCTATAACACCTCTTTTTTGTTTTGGTATGTCTACACCTGCAATTCTTGCCATAATTATCCTTGTCTTT
>Ga0055584_100004947_pt1 | contig 13041 bp, 14 predicted proteins | sample OSDHelmetaG_FD_58716 | JGI IMG/M metagenome (GOLD analysis project Ga0055584, IMG submission 58716) | Pelagic marine sediment microbial communities from the LTER site Helgoland, North Sea, for post-phytoplankton bloom and carbon turnover... | ecosystem: Environmental > Aquatic > Marine >... | reverse complement strand
GCCTTTGGGGTGACAGGGGCGACGGGAGTTGGAAGGAGTTGGGTTGGTAGGGGTTGGTGGAGTTGGTGACAGCTAGCGGGAGCTAGTGGGGACTTCTGCACCTACTCCCCGCAGATCACACCCCCGCCTCCTTCACGCCTATTCCTAGAGTGAGCGACAGCGAGCGAAGGATCTGTCAGAAGCAGAGCACCGATCAACGTCACCGTGCCGGCATCAAACAGACCCTTCGGCACTCCGTGCCTCTAGGGATAGGTGCTTAGGGGTGACAGGGATGGTGGAGTTGGCGGGAGCCAGCGGAAACTTCTGCACCTACTCCCCGCAAATCACAACCCCGCCCTCAGGCCTAAACCTTGCGGCCTAACCAGAGGACACGGCCAGCGATGCGGAGGTCGCCTGGGTCAACGCCCAGTTCTGGCTCGTAACGCGGATTGTCGGATATGACATCAACGGTGTTGTCTTTGAAGTTCACCTTGATGCGCTTCACCATCAGTGTATCGCGCCACCACAGGACATAGATCGCGCCGCCAACAATGTGGTCAATAGTGCGATCAACCAGAACATGGTCACTGTCCCGCAGGGTATCCTCCATGGAATCCCCCTTGACCTTCAACACTGCCAACTGGTCTATGCCGCCGGAAGTATGGTCTCTCAACCAATTCTCCTGGAAGGCCAATTCGTCTATTTTGTTCTCAACTTCAAAATAGGAGCCAGGCCCGGCAGACGCATCCAGATCATAGACCGGGACAGTGGCAAAACCAGGCAACAAGCGGTTGGTGGCAGTATAGTCACTACCTAGATGATCATCCTCTCCCGTCAGCTGAGCAATGCTGCATTGCATCGCCACTGAGAGTTTCTCAAGGATGGGTAAAGTTAGCTTACGCTCCGAGTTCTCATAACGAGAAATCGAAACAGCTGTCGTCTCCAAACGCTCGGCCAGCTCTTGCTGTGTGAGCCCCAAAGACTTACGAATTTCTTTCACACGGTTCATAATTGGTATTATGACGGAGTCATTCGGTAATGTAATTATCTAATTTGGTATTTTATTCTTGAAATATAATACTGTTTTGGTTAATAACGATCGAATGATGATTCACTTACACTTTGTCGAGATAAGTTTCCGGGCTTTACCGGACCTGAGGCTGGTTTCCCTGCCGTCAGCGCTAAAACTCCAGATTGTTAGCCCTCCCCTCACCACACCTAGGACTCTACTTTGACCGGATATCTTCGCATCTATAGACAGGTCCTAACCGACCCCATATTCCGCGATCGCCAAGAAGCATTGTGCTATATTTGGATGGCCCTGATGGCCGCATGGAGCCCCTGCACCATCTATGATCAAGGGCAGAAATACGACCTGGATCGTGGTGAACTGGCAGCCTCTCTCCGCTCTATTTCAACCCTCTTTGGCTGGTCACGCAGCAAGGTTGACCGCTTCCTCAAACGCCTTGAGGAAGGGCAAAGGATCACATGAATCGTTTCTACTAAGGGTCGAAAATCCCAAATTATACGGCTTGAAAACTACGAGTCTTTTTACGGTCAAACCGATGGCCTTGAAACAGTCGCGACACCCCAAGAGAAACAAAAGCAGGACAGCCTGAAGAAAGAAGAGTCAAACAAAACTAATCAAACTAAGCACTCTGGCTCCTCAGCCGCTTGTTTGCAATCGAATGTCGATAACAAACGATCAAGAGAAGAGCTGCAAGCCATTGCCGAGAAAAGCTTGGAAATCTCAGGTCTCCAGTCTGTCGCCAATTTCGCGCCTGGCTTCCATGACCTCAGCCCCATTGCGGCTTGGCTGCATGCTGGGGCCACCCCAGAGGACGACATCTACCCCCTGGTCCAGGCCAAGGCCAAAGCCTCCATCCGCAGTTGGGCCTACTTCACCCCGTCGATCATGGAGGCGTTGGCGCGCCGCTCCTATCTCAATGACCAAAATCTCAATGGCCAAAACCTCGACACTCAAAGCCTTACCGCCCAAAACCTGAAGGAAGCAGACGATGAAGGATCTTTCATCACCACCAACACCCACACAACACCCAATCCTGCCCGCGGTCCTGCAGCCGCCAGAGCGGGTCGACCAGGGTCGGCTCATGCGCTCATGCTTGCTGGAGCGCTGGCAGAAGCTGAGAGGTCGGAGGGCGGCGGGTGACAAGCGCGCCGACGCCGAGGCTCTGTTGGGCGACATCGAGGCCTGCCTCGCGCCCGCCAATGGTAAGCAGGTCACCGGACGTGCTTTCGCCCTGCTCAGCCAGTATTATGTTGGTGACATCCCAAGCGAAGCCCACGCCATGATTTTTGCCGATTGGCGAGAGGGTCTTTCCGGCCTGCCCTTCTGGGCGCTAGACGCCGCCTGTAAATCCTATCTGTCTGGCCGCAATTGCAAGAAGAAGCCGCAACCCGGCATCATTCGCGCTCTCGCTGTCGAAGAAGTCACAGAACTGCAAGCCATCGCTGAACGCATCAAACAGGTTCACCAGAAGCTGGGCCTGTTAAGCGATCAAACCCAACCAAGCGGCCAATGCCGCATCTATCCTCAGGCCTTTATTAAATCAGGAGACACCACCCGCCATGCCTAGCAACGCCCGTACCCGAAGAAGAGTAGAACTGCGCCAAGCCAACTTGCGCGAAGATCAAGACCCTGTGCCAACCCACAGCGCAACGCCCTCCAGCCTGGCAAAACTCATGCCCAAGAACTGGAGCGCCGACGATCTTGAGAACCTGCGCGAGGCCGCCTGGAAGAACCAAGGCGTTGCCATGCTGTCCCTGCAAGACGTCGAAGACGAATTCGAACGCCAGTTCCTCAACAACATGGCCACCAAACGCTTCGGCAAACGGATGAAGAACTAGGGGCAAACGCCCCCTTCCCCGCACTTGTCGCAGGGGTCCACGCCAACCACTGGGAAGAATGACAGAAAAGGAAACTGAAAATGCACACAGCGAGCCCCGACAATCAACAGCAGACCCAACCCAACCGTAGACCCCGCAACAAGTGCGGGGAAGGGCGTGATCGTCGAATTTGAGCCAAAACTCACAACCCCACTTCGCCACCCGAAAAGCCAAAAGGATCCGCACTCATGAATGCTATGCACCAGCCATCACCCTTTACCTCTTCGACCTTCACACCCTCCTCCAACCGCCTCTCCTTTACCGGTGGTCCGAAGACAGTGGCCAAAACCAAACGCCCAATCCCCCTGCCATCAGATGGCATTGTGGACGATCGTTGGCTGGAAAGTCTGCTCTATGATTCAGGCGAAGTGCTCATGTCATTGGTGGTAAAAGGTGTGCGCCCAATGGGTTACTTCTCTGTCCAGCTCGACACCATGCCCAATGTCACGACCGATTACAGCGATAAAGAGGCCCGCCTGCGCCGCATCCCCTCCCCGCGAGAGATCAGCGACATGGATGCCGTGTTGGATTGGATCAACGACGCGCTCTACGGTGCGTCTATGACTGAAGTTCGCCGTGCTATCTTCTATCGCATGCTAGTCAAACCCAGAACGGGCCGCCCTCTCTACCCCTGGCGCCGGCTTGGCGAACAACTCGGCTGTAACAAAGACACCGCCCGGGGACGATGGAACGATGGAGTGAGAATTTTGATGGCGAGCGCAGACCGTCAGGCCAGGCGACGGGCGGCTTAATTCTGTCTTTGAGTTAAACCAGCCCAACTTCCTTATAGAAATCGATCAAGTGATCCGGTTCCCAGTTAACAACACCGTTATAGTGGGCCGGATCTTCGGTTAGGCGGGGGTAGGCAACCAAGGTGGTGAAGCCGGATTGTTTGTGCAGTTCGTCATAGAAGGGAATACCCTCTATCTCGACTTTGACCCAATCGGCGCTCATCTCTGCGTTGGTGATCTCGAACAATCCGATCGGGATCCAGCGCGGTTTAAAATCAACCACCACCAACACATGACAGGTGTTAGGCGCGATCAGCAGACCATGAACGTCATAGGTCTGGTCCACAACAATGGGATAAACCAGAGAGCCGTCGTCGCCAGGGGTCAGTTGCTCCGCAGGTGCGAAGGAGCCTTGATTGGATAAACAGATGATTTTCATGCGTTCAACAGTCCTCAGCTTTCTTGACGGCGGTCTATAACAGACTAGTCTACATCCTGTCTCCCAAAACTAGTCACCGACTTCGGGACAAAGAAGCGCGTAAAACCGCACCCCAATCGCAAGGATAAACCGCCGTGATCGAAGAACCCGCAAAACTGACCATCAAGAAACCCAGCCGCCGCCCCACCGCAGCACAAATTGCGGCTTTCCAAGGCGTGCCGACGGGCTTTGTCGTTGATGCTATGGATGGCTACGGCGCGCTGTCACCCGCCATCCGCCCTCTGGGTGAGGGTCGCGACCTCAAATGCGTTGCGGCGGGGCCTGCGCTGACCTGTGCTTCTGGCCCAGCGGACATTCTCGGCACCTTGGCCGCGCTCAAGTTCATCCAACCGGGTGATATCGTTGTCAATGCTTTCGAAGGTTTCCAGGGCTGTGCAGCCTGCGGTGACCGCTTGATTGGCATGATGAAAAACAACGGTGCTGCTGGCTTTGTCACCGACGGCCCCATGCGTGATTACCAGGGCATCGTCGACGTCGGTCTAGCCGCTTGGTGCACGGGCCTCAACCCCAACTCGCCCGTTGCGTCGGGCCCAGGGCGTGTTGGCTTGCCAATTCCCGTTGGCGGCATGGAGGTCGAGACTGGTGATATGATAGTCGCCGACACCGACGGCGTGGTCGTTGTGCCGTTTGAGGGGATCGCACAAGTCGTCGAACGCCTGGAGCGCATTGTTGAACTGGAAACCGCCCTGGACAAAGAAGTTGCCGACGGCCTTAAACTGCCCGATGCGATTGCAGAATTGCTGGAGAGTGATCAGACACGGATGATTGATTAAAGCCTCAGGCTTTGTTCTAACGCGCTGTCCACCATCAACGTCATCCTGGAACCCTCGCAGAGGATATCCAGGACCTTTTTGACGGTGAGACACAATTGGTGGGAGATCCTGGATCAAGTCCAGGATGACGTTTTGCAGTGGGCAGTTTGTAGCTATCAACTATATCTTACTCGTGTTTCACGTCATCCTGGAATCCTCAAGGAGGATATCCAGGATCTTTTTGACCGTGAGTCGTGAACTGGTTTCAAATCGCACTTGGGATGACGTGTTGAGAAAGATTGCCCTTTCAGATAAAGAGACTGCAAATCTTCTAAACAAAAGGGAAAGAACCATGTCAGATATCACACGCCGCCACACTAACCAGCGCATGAGCCAATCCGTCGTTCACGGCAACACAGTCTACCTTGCGGGTCAGGTTGGTCAGAACACGGGCGGCCAGTCAGTCGCGGCACAAACGCAGGACATCCTGGACACCATCGACAGCTTGCTAGCCGAAGCGGGCAGTGACAAGTCAAAGATCCTGTCTGCAACCATCTGGCTTTGCTCTATGGATGACTTTGCTGAGATGAACGCGGTTTGGGATGCTTGGGTTCCTGAAGGCAACGCCCCTTGCCGTGCCTGTGTTGAGTCTCCTCGTCTCGCGACACCTGCCTTTACAGTTGAGATTGGTGTGATCGCGGCTGCTTAAGCACCGTCGCACGTTTGGATCATCCTGGAACACTCCCCGAGCAGATCCAGAAAGATCCTTGATTGCAGACTCCATTGTCATCCCCGCCTTGAGCGGGGATCTTTGTTTGTACTGTCACAATCTTTCTTGTGGAAAAAAGAGATCCCCGCTCAAGGCGGGGATGACATTGAGAGATTAGAAAGAATTCAAGCCTGGCAATCAAACGTCAAACGTCAATGGCTTGACCTGCTGGAACAAACCGGTGTTTTGCAGCTCCTGCACTGTCGCCGCGCTCACGCCCTGGTCGACGTAGAGCAAAGCAATCGCCTCACCACCCTGCTCGGCGCGGCCAAGGTGGAAGTTGGCGATATTGACCTTAGCGCCGCCCAGAACGGTTCCCAACGCGCCGATGATACCCGGCACGTCATTGTTCGTGGTGTAGAGCATATGCGGTCCAATCTCAGCGTCCATGTTGATGCCTTTGATCTGGATAAACCGCGGTTTGCCATCAGAGAATACCGTGCCCGCAATTGAACGCTCGGCTTTGTCAGTGGTCACGGTCAGCTTGATGTAGGTTTCAAACACCCCAGAGCGAGACTGGGTCGTGGTTGAGACCTTGATACCCCGCTCCTCGGCCACCACTGGTGCGGAGACCATGTTCACGTCTGGCAACTGAGCCGCGATCACTCCAGCGACAGCAGATGAGTTAAGCGCCCGGGTGTTCATGTCCGCCACGGCACCATCATAGGTCAGATTGATCGCCTTGATCGGGTCTTCCGTCATTTGTCCGACGAAGGCACCGAGGTAGCCTGCCAGTTTGACGAAGGGTGAGAGAACCGGTGCTTCTTCCGCCGTGATGGAGGGCATGTTGATGGCGTTGGTGACGGCACCGTTCAGCAAGTAGTCGGACATTTGTTCAGCGACCTGTACCGCTACATTTTCCTGCGCTTCTTTGGTCGCCGCGCCCAGATGAGGGGTGCAAACCACGTTGGGCAGGTTGAACAGTGGGCTTTCAGTAGCAGGTTCGGTCTCAAAGACATCGAAGCCAGCGCCAGCAACCTTGCCAGCCTTGAGGGCAGCAGCCAAAGCAGCCTCGTCCACCAAGCCGCCACGGGCACAGTTGATAACCCTGACACCGTCCTTCATCTGCTTGATAGCATCTGCGGAGATAATGCCGCGGGTTTTATCGGTCAAGGGTACGTGCAGCGTGATGAAGTCCGCCGCTGGGAACAAGTCCTCCAGCTCGACCTTGGTCACGCCGAGCTTGTCCGCGCGCTCCTGAGAAAGGAAGGGATCATAGGCCAAGACCTTCATCTTCAGCCCCTGAGCGCGGTCGGCAACGATGGTTCCGATGTTACCACAGCCGATCAGTCCGAGCGTCTTGTTGGTCAGCTCGACCCCCATAAACTTGGACTTTTCCCACTTGCCAGCGTGGGTGGATTGGCTAGCTTCCGGGATCTGGCGCGCGACTGACATCATCAGCGTGATGGCATGTTCCGCTGTCGTGATGGAATTGCCAAAGGGAGTGTTCATGACGATCACGCCTTTGCGGGACGCGGCCTTCAGGTCAACATTATCGACACCGATACCGGCGCGCCCGATGACCTTGAGATTGTCGGCGGCTTGCAACAATTTCTCGGTCGCTTTGGTGGCAGAGCGGATGGCAAGACCGTCGTAGTCTTTGATCGCCAGGCGCAACGCGTCCTTGTCTTTGCCCAGATCAGGTTCAAATGTCACATCAATGCCCTTGTCGCGGAAGATCTGGACGGCGGTTTCACTGAGTTTGTCTGAAACGAGAACTCGGGGTTTTCTTGTTTGATTTGTTTCGGTTGCCATGCTGGCGGTTCCTTTGCGAATTACTTCTCTCTTGTCATCCCAGAATTTTTGTGGAGCAAAAATATCAGGGATCTCTTCTGAAAGTAGGTTTGTATCTAATTTAGCTTCGAGAAACTCTTTCAGCTTCTCGTGTAATATCTGTCAAAGATCCCCGCTCGCGCTTTGCTTGGCGGGGATGACGGGGTGTGAGTTATGCCGCTGACGAGGAAATTTCCTCAAGCTGAAGCGAAAACGCCCAATCGAGCCAGGGCATGAGCGCCGCCACATCAGCGGTCTCCACCGTCGAGCCGGTCCAGATCCTGAGGCCAGGAGGAGCGTCGCGGTAAGCACCAATATCAAAGGCGACACCTTCAGTTTCCAAGCGTTTCGCCAAACCTTTTGCAAAAGCCGCCTGCTCTTTCTCCAGCAGAGCCAGAACACGCGCATCGACGATCTTCAAACAGACCGAGGTGTTCGAGTAAGTCGCGGGATCTACGGCGAGAAATTCAATCCAATCGCGCTGTTCAACAAAGCCTTTGACGGCTGCAAGGTTAGCATCGGCACGCGCGATCAAGCCCTGTAATCCGCCGAGGGACTGCGCCCATTTTAGGGCATGCAGATAGTCCTCAACACAAAGCATGGACGGCGTGTTGATCGTCGCTCCGTCAAAGATGGAGCGGTTCAGTTTACCGGCTTTCGTCAGACGGAAAATCTTCGGCAAAGGCCATGGCGGCGTGTAGCTTTCCAGGCGTTCAACAGCGCGCGGTGACAGCACCAGCATGCCATGCGCGGCTTCCCCGCCCAACACCTTCTGCCAAGAGAAAGTGCCGACATCGATCTTGTCCCAGTCGAGCTTCTGCGCAAAAGCAGCCGATGTCGCATCACAGATAGTCAGGCCTTTACGGTCGGCGGGAATAAAATCGCCATTTGGCACTCGCACACCAGAGGTCGTACCGTTCCAGGTAAAGACGACATCGTTGTCGAAGTTCACCGCGCTCAAGTCTGGCAGGTGGCCATAGTCCGCATGGTGATGTGTAACGCCTTCAAGCTTCAATTGTTTGACGACATCCGTCACCCAACCGGAACCAAAAGACTCCCAGGAAAGCATTTCAACGGACCGCTCACCCAGCAAGGACCAGAGCGCCATTTCAACGGCACCGGTATCAGAAGCTGGCACGACACCAACCAAATAATCCTCTGGCAGTTCCAAAATTTCATGGGTGAGATCGATCGCCAGTTTCAATCTGGCTTTGCCCTCTGCCGCGCGGTGGGAGCGTCCCAACCAGGCTTTGCTGAGAGCATCCAAGTTCCACGTTGGTGGCTTGGTGCAAGGCCCCGAAGAAAAGCGTGGGTTCAACGGACGCGTGTCCGGTCCCACCGCATTCGCGGCAGGGTTCGTCATCTTATTCACAGTGGTATCCTCACAGATATATGCCCCTCGTTGGGGAGGGGTGTCCCACCAACGAACATAAAGGGAGAGAGGAGGAAGGCAAGCTCTATTTCGCAAAAAGGTAAATTGTGGTCGTTTTTGTTTTGTTGGCTCGGAATCAAAAGGCCTGGGAATCAAAAAGTTTGAGAAATAAAAAGCCCGAGAAAAAGTGAGACACCTCTTCTCAGGCTTTTTTTCCGTTACGAGGTTGGAGGCAACGGAAAACACGCATCCATTCTTACGCGCTCATTACAAACTACAAAATCTTTTTCGCTTTACAACTAGAAGATATAGTAGGCTTGACGTTCCAAACTGTCAGGTTAATGCGATCAACCTGCATGGGCCGCCGGTGCCACCCCTAACCTTGGGCGCTCCGACAACTAAAGTTGCGCCGGAAGCCGGGAGCTTATCCAGGTTAGCAACATTTTCCAGCCCCCAACGATTGGTCGGTAACCAAGCGTAGTGCGTGGCGAAATCACCAGACAAGCCATAGTCCAGTGACAGCGTATCGACAGCCATCCCAATGGTGTTGCCATCTTCGATCAGCATCTGTGTTGCTTCTTTGTGGAAGCCCGGAAAGTGCATTTTACCGTCACCGTCGGCATTGCGGAATTTGTCAGAGTTCACATGCACGCCCCAGCCAGAATGCATGGCGACGCAACCACCAGCTGGCAGGTCTCCGTTAGCCGCCTTCCAGGCTTTGATGTCGTCAGGTGTGACTTCGGTGTCGGCATTATCCTGCGCCCGGCTTGCGATATCGACGATGGACAAAGGCACGACCAAGCTCTCGATTGGAATTTCCGCCACCGACTGGCCGTCCGCCGAGAAGTGCAACGGTGCATCCATGTGGGTACCGGTGTGTTCATTCACCGTCCACTCATTCAAGTTAAAGCCATGTTGAGCAAAGTTAAACTTCTGGGTCGACGTAAAACCCGGTGCACCAAAATAGGTTGGGAAATCGTGATGCAGCTCGTGCGTTAGATCCTTGGGTCCACCATGGCCCGCGGCTATCGCGGGTGCAGTGTTCACAACGGATGCCGCAGCCGCCGTCGCCGCCACCGCAGCCGCGCCCGTAAACAGATGCCGCCTGCTCAACATTCTCTCTTTGACTGATTCAATACAGCAATGATCACACATAAACTCTTCCTCCTTATGTTTTGCGCTACTCTAAAGAGGCTAGAGTGAAAACTACGAGGGTCAAGTACTGGAAATGGGAACAAACGAAAGACAAAAATCCCGTAAGATCAACTTAACCCTCTAACTTGATCTTAGCTTCACACTAACATCAAGTTAAAGTGCCCAAATCTCGCAGCAAATCTTCTAGATCATGCGCGCCCGTGCCAGGGGACAGGAGAACCGTGCGGAACAGGAGTTCGCCGCGCCAGTTTGATAGGGAAACCCAGGGGCCACCCGCTTGGGTGAGAGCCTTGTGTGCTGCCTGCATACGATCAGAGTCAAGGCCGCCTTTGACCCGGAAGCATTGCAGGTTTAAATCGGGCGAGTGGCTCGGCTCAAAGTCTGCTGAATCTGCCAAGATAGCGTTGAACTCGCCGGTCAGATCGATAGAACGGTCGACAATGGCTCCAATCCCTTCGCTGCCCATGGCTTGCAAAGTCATCCACAGCGTCACAGCGTCAGCACGCCTGGATCCCTGAATGCCCCATTGGCCACGGTGCTCCTCGCCGCTCACCGAATAGGGCAGCGCCATTCCCAACGCCTCCTCAAACACCACAGGATCTTTCATAAAGACCATGGACGAGAGACGCGGCGCGTACATCCATTTTTGCGGACCAGCGACGACAGAATCCGCAATGTCCAAGCCTGCGATCAAGTCGCGGTGTTTTTCGCAGAAGGCTAAGGCTGCGCCGTAGACGGCATCCACATGAAACCAGGCCTCATGACGTTTTGCGATAGAGCCCAGCGACTGGATATCATCCACCGCGCCATGGATGGTTGAGCCTAGATTGGCGACCACAATTTTGCGCTTTCCCTGAAGCTGGTTCAGGCAGTCGTCCAAGGCCTGAGGCAACAACCGACCCTGCTCATCGCTGGGCGGGACAATGATTTGATCTGGCCCTAGGCCCAAGACGGCAACAGCTTTCTTAATCGAGGCATGGGCGTTCTCAGGGACAACAACACGAATGTCCGCCCGGCTCTCTCCCGCTTTTGCATAACCACCACAGGCCGCGAAGAGAGCGGTCAGATTAGCGAGACTGCCGCCCGAAACGAAGGTGCCGGTTGTGTCTTCTTTCAGCCCTAGCTGCTCAGCCATAAAGGCGACCAGTTGCGCCTCGATCTGGCTTGCCAACGGCGACAGCTCATGAAACAGCATGTTGTTGTTGAGTGCGGAAACCAGTGCGTCGGTCATGGCCGCGACCGGGTGCGGAGCGGTATCCATGTGTCCCATGGCAAGCGGTGAAGCCAGGTGCGAAGAATGCTGTACGATTTCGCGCCAAAGAGTAGCAATCGCCGGCGCCGCCCTACCCTGCTTCGCGATATTCGGAACCGCCATCAGACCTTCACCGACAGGCTGAACACCCGCATAAACCGCCTTCAACTCACCGATGAGGGCTGCGGCTAGATCGTCAATCGTTGTTGTGTCAAATTTCATGTCTTGTGTAAGGGCAAGCGCTCAAGACACCGATCTGTTAAGCAACCACCTGGTCAGCAAAAACCAACTGCTCTTTCGCGCGCCAATCTGATGTTACGTAGTTGATGATCAAGGATTTGCGCACACCTGGGATCTCGCGTTTTTCAAAGCCATGCCAGGTATTGTCGGCGGGCACAAAAACCAACGCAGAATTCGAAATGAATGCAGGCGCGGAATGATGGGTATCCGCATCGCTGTAGATATCAGTGCCGAGGTTCTCGTGGCCTGCTTCATCCGATAGGTACAACAGCATAGTGTACCTTTTAACACCCAAATCCGTGTGTGGTTCCAACCAGAAACCATCGCCGTCTTGTGCATATTCCAGGCGAAGGAAAGTGCCAGACAGGTCGAGGCCAAATGATTCCTGAATACAGTCGATCACTTCCTTTGATTGAAAGGCATCCGACACAAGCTGACAAACTTTGTGTTCGCTATAGTTCTCGCTATCGAAGTAATTGCGGGTCTTGTTATGAATCTCACGTCGGCCTGATTCACCACCAAGCTCTGGAACCGGAAACGGCATTTCCAACATGGCTGCGCGCACGTCTTCTGGAAAACAGCTTTTAACGATCCAATGGCGATAAGGATCTTCGGAACGAGCCGCTGCTTTGATTGCAGATAAAAGGCTTTGGATACAGTCTTCAGTTGTCGAGGTAATCATCGAAATGCGCAATTTTTTCAAATGGTTGGGATTGTCCTGCTTATGACGCTTCACCCCCTGAAAAGCAAGGCCTGCTTGACCTTTAACGCTAAAGCTTTAGGCTGACTCTACGACGACTCAGAAACAGGAGACTTTTATGTCCAATCCCGCCACCGAACCGTCCTTCCGTCAATCCGTAAATTTGATGTTTTCTAAGGCTGCGCAATTGCTAGACCTAGCGCCGGGCCTAGAGGAGAAGATTCGTGTTTGCAATGCAACCTACACTGTGAGATTTGGCGTTAAACTGCGCGGTTCAATTCACACCTTCGTCGGGTATAGATCAGTACACTCTGACCACGCGGAGCCCGTCAAAGGCGGCATTCGTTTTGCCATGGGTGTCGACCAGGACGAGGTTGAGGCCCTGGCGGCGCTCATGTCTTACAAATGCGCGCTCGTGGAGGTTCCTTATGGTGGTTCCAAGGGTGGTCTTAGGATCAATCCTAATGACTGGGAAGTCGACGAGCTGGAGCGTATCACGCGCCGCTTTGCCTATGAGTTGATCAAACGCGACCTGATCAACCCCAGTCAGAACGTCCCCGCTCCTGATATGGGCACCGGCGAGCGAGAGATGGCCTGGATCACCGATCAATACAAGCGCATGAAAACCACCGACCTTAACGCCAATGCCTGTGTAACCGGCAAGCCGCTGAACAAGGGTGGCATTCGCGGGCGGACAGAAGCAACCGGCCGCGGCGTGCAATATGCCCTGCGCGAATTCTTCCGCCATCCAGACGACGTTAAAACCACTGGCCTGACCGCTGGACTGCGTGGCAAGCGCGTGATTGTTCAGGGCTTAGGCAACGTGGGCTATCACGCCGCCAAGTTCTTAGCCGAAGAAGACAAGTGCCCCATCACCGCCGTCATCGAACGTGGCGGTGCGGTTGTTCGCGA
>Ga0055584_100004946_pt1 | contig 13041 bp, 11 predicted proteins | sample OSDHelmetaG_FD_58716 | JGI IMG/M metagenome (GOLD analysis project Ga0055584, IMG submission 58716) | Pelagic marine sediment microbial communities from the LTER site Helgoland, North Sea, for post-phytoplankton bloom and carbon turnover... | ecosystem: Environmental > Aquatic > Marine >... | reverse complement strand
TCACATCAAATGCGAAGAGAATTAAGCCCAACCATACGCAGAGGACTCACCGGTTTTGCTTGGGGATTTGGTGTAAACTTGTTTAACATTCATTTTAATTATGCGAGTAATTCATTTTTCCCTGGTATAAACACCAACCAATTCTCTGCAGTATTTAATCTTAAGAGTCTTTACACCAAAAAGAAAAAACTTGACTAAAAAAATAAATATAGCAATTGATGGACATTCATCCTGCGGCAAGGGCACCTTGGCAAAGTACTTAGCGGACCAATTCGAATACTGCTTTATAGATACAGGAGCGATGTATCGAGCAGTAACCTATGCCATTCACCAAGAGAACATTGATTTAAAAGATAGAGATGCAATCAAAACTTTGCTGCACACGCAGAACATTTCAATAGAGGTTGTTGAAAACACGCATCAATTAAATATTGAATATAAGGGTGTAAATATCAATGAAGCCATTCGAATGCCGGCTATAAGCAATCAAGTCAGTCAAGTAAGCGAAATTGACATTATAAGATCATACCTAGTTGAAATTCAACAGGAAATGGCACTAAAAAAAGGCGTGGTAATGGATGGCCGAGATATAGGCACGCACGTAATCCCAGATGCTGAGCTGAAAATATTTATGACCGCAGATGCCAAGATAAGAGCGCAGCGAAGATTTGACGAATTGCAGAAAAAAGATGTAAATATCACATATGACCAGGTGCTAGAAAACATTGTTTTTCGAGACAAAACAGATAGTACACGAGAAATCAATCCATTAATCCAAGCCACTGACGCTAAGATTCTTGATAATTCGGAACTCAAATTAGAAGAGCAAAACTACATCGCAAAACAATGGGTGCTTGAGAAGTTATCTCAATAAAGATACTACCCCAAAAATAGTGCGTTCAGATGCTTTATCGGCACAATTCAGTTATCTTAATTTATATTATCCTATTTAACAGTCAAAGCTTTAAATATAAGCGATTCAAGCGGTCGACCCTTTGGCGTAATTGAACAATCCCTTACTTTATCTCGTCCTTCTTTTTATCGATTTGATTCTTTTTTGCATCAGCTTCCGACTTTTTCTTTTTTGAATCTGACTTTAAATTTTCTTTTTTCTTATTGGTCGAATCAATTTCATTCTCTCTCTTAGCGTTATCTGAGGCCAACTTGGTATTGGTTTTTCTTAACTTTTTATTTGACTTGGAGATGGATTTAATTTTCTTGGTTTTAGCTTTTAATTGAAACTTTTCTATTGATCAAGTTATATCTTTTGCCTCTTTTTTCAACCCCTCCACTTCCGCAGCACTTTTTGCTTGATCTCTTATTTGAACGATTGATTTTTCATTGGCTGCCTTTTCTTCATTCATGGTTGAAATCTTAGACTCATTTTTAGAAATACTCTTTCGCAATTTCTTATTGGTCTTCAATAGTTTCGATGAAGATTTGTTCAAAGTCTTTATTTTTCCCTTTAACATCGAAATCAGAAATCTCTTTTTCGATTGATTTAATCTCATTCTCATTCGCTGATATTTTGTCTTTGTTCTTGTCCAATTCTGATTTATTTGCATTAATCTTAGACTCTTCTTTTTTTACGTCTCCCTCTGCTTTATCAATTTCTTTGTTAATTTTCTTAACCTCCTTTTCTTTTCCTTTTTTCTCCTTACTCAAATCCTTAATTTCAGATTTTAATCCTGCGATTCTATTCTTCTCTTTTTGCTCCAACCAGGACTTTTGAAGTTCATCAAGATAAATAGCATATGCCGGATTTTGATGGGTATTTAAAATCACATAAATACCGCATTTAGTAGTAGTATCATTTATTGGGGCATATTTTAGATGTGCAGTAAACGCTGGCGGACCCATTGGGAAAGAAAACACATTTGATGCTGTAAAGACAAATTTTCTGCCTGGCATAACAGCAACCGTTCCTTTTTGCTTTGTGTTATACTTTTGCCATACTTTTAAACAGTCCATATAGGATAATGGAACAATAGCCTCTTGTACTTCATAAGTGATAGGACCTATAGTATCCTGTTTCTCAGTAAAATTTATTTCTTGGCCAAATAGTCCAGAAATGATTACTAGACAGATAGGTATTAAAAGTAATTTTTTTATTTTTTTACGTTAATTTCACCTTGCAATACGCAAAGAACGTTCCAAATATCGGGGATTTTTTCAATAATTCTTTTTCTATTTTCATTTCATAACTGTATTGAGTGGAAACCCATTGGCCCGCTATCAACCCCCATGCCTGAAGAAGGGTACAAAGGATGGTCAGCAAATGGCATTGGACGTGTTTTTGACATTGCTGTACACACGAAAAACGCGAATATTATATGGCTTTGCAGCCCTAATGGCGGGCTTTTTTATACCAAAAATAGAGGGAAAAAGTGGAAACAAATTCCATTACCTACACCAGGCGGAGCAATACATATTGAGCGCACCCCAATCGACCAGAGAGCCTATCGTCTCTTTGTAGCATCCAACATTAGCATGTCCAGTAAAGACCCGTATTCTTATGGCGTTTTTTCTACCGACAACAATGGTAAAACATGGGATACCATACATCCACTATTTCCTTCTGAATACAATCTTTCTACCATTGGCATAATGAAATGGTTTAATAACCAATTGATTTACAGTGTAAATGAAAATGTTTATCGTTTTACGAATGGGCGACAAACCTTATTACACACTGCCAATTCTAAGTTAACAAGTATCGTTCTACATCCCACCAATCCAGATCTATGGTATTTATGTGGCAAGAATATTTGCTTTACTAAGGATAATGGAAAAAGCTTCACCTATCTTAAAAAGAATAAAAAAACGAAGGAATTGTTTGAAGCCAAGCGCTGTGACTTAGCATTTGACCATGCTTTAAATGGAGTGCTCATCGCACATCAAAATAGAGGTAATTTTCGATATGAAATCAAATCAAACGAGAACATTGAAACAGAAACTCGAATCAATGCTGTAATTGACGTGCATCGAACAAAAATAATTTTCGACTCCAAACGGCACCGTTTTCTAATTGGGGGCATCAGGCTGTATTCTTTAAAAAATGATCAATTTCAACAACTTAGTTATCCTAATTTTCCGCATAATCAATTTATGCATGATGATATTCGAGTTATGACCTTTGATAATCATGGCAATATCCTAATAGGGCATGATGGCGGGATTAGCATTTCAGAGAACGGAGGTGTTAAATGGTTTAATATAAATGGGTGCGGACTAAATATCACGGAAGTGTATGATTTCGACTTTAGTGCTGAAGCATTAATTGCTGGAGCGCAAGATTTGAGTAGTTTTCAACTGAATAGAAAGAATAATAAATGGACTCATTTCAGCAACTTATATAGTGATGGAGGATCTTGTATTCTTAAAAACGATACATGGTACGTGATGAAAAGTTTACAACTGGTGAACACGACAAACCAAGGTAAAAACTTCAATTATCCTTACGTTCCAGTGAAGACATCTCGGTTTAACCCAGAATTATGTCTGAGTGATAATACATTATTCTATGCTGGAAAACAGTTGTGGAAGGAGCAAAATGGAACATGGAAAAATCTAAGCCCATTGATTGAATCCAATTATGATGTTACGGGTTTGATTATACACAACAACTTTATGCTACTGAGTAAGGCTGACCCTGTATGGCGTTCCGAAGATTTAAAGGGCAAATTATATCGTTCATCCAATAAAGGCAAAACATGGCAAGATATTACTTCAAATTTTAAAGCTTACGCATACCGTGAGATATCCGATTTAACATCAAAAACAAACTTTAGCCATATTTATGCGTGCATAGGCAGCTTTGATAATCCAAAGGGAAATAAAGAGAAAGTATATGAATCTATAGATTCGGGAAATACTTGGAAAAATATCAGTTACAACCTACCCAACATCCCATGTACTTGCATAACATTTATTGATAAAATTGGGCTTTTGCTAGGAACAGATCAAGGTTTGTTTATTCTCCAACAGAATAAATGGGTGAAATACAGGAGCGAATTACCTGAAGTGCCTATCACCAAAATAAGATACAAATATGGAAAGTTAATTGTGAGTACGTATGGTCGAGGTCTTTGGATATTAAAATAAAAAACCCCATCCGCCTGGAGGCTGATGGGGTTCAGTAATATATTTTTTATTAAGAATTATTCAGCTGCTTCAGCTTCTTTTTGCTCAACTTTTTCATCAATTTTAGCAGCAATTTTACCAATTTTAAACATGGGTGCCAACTTCAATTTTAACTTTGCAATTTTCAAGTTGTCAGCTGCAGCCAAGTCCTTCTCAATTACATTCTTTCTAGCACCCAATTTTTCGTAAATGGCCTTAACAAAATTCCAGTCATCAGATGAATAATCATCTTTGTGAGCTGTAGCTTTAGCAGCAAACCCTTCAAAAGTTGCCAATGCATTTTCTGCTGTCATAAAAGAATAATCATTTGCATCGGCCATTTTTACATCACCCAAGAATTCCGCAAAAATTTATTTCGCATGTGCTTCAGAAACAGTACCTGCTCCAGATTCACCATCTACTTTCGCACCGTCTTCACCTTCCTCAGTTGGGGTGTTGTTCATTTTAAACGCATTCCATCTGTCGTTAATCGCTTGCCATTCTGCTTTTTGAGCTTCATCTAAAGCCTCAACATCAAATCCTGCAGTAGCTGCAGTATACTCATCTGCAATAGCTGTCATTTGTTCTGGAGTAACATCTCCTAAACCGTCAATTGAATCTAACCAAGCCTCTAAACTGGTCATTGGAGAAACTTCTACAGTTTCTACCTTGTTACTGTTACATGCAATAAATCCTGCAGCAACAATTGTTAATAAAATAAGTTTTTTCATGTTCTTTAAATTTTTTGCAAAAATAGATTTTTTTACAAAGTAAACAAGGTATTAAAATTTTGTTCGTTTTAACAAAAACAACATATTATATGCTGATATTCAGCATATAACGAAATAATGTTATAACAAATTTGCTTGAAACTAATAGACTTAACTTAATCGATTTACTTTAAATTGACGTTTGCTTATACCTAAACGTATGTTTTTGATAATCATTTGTACAGTATCTAAGAAATCCTGCGCCATACTTTTCCTCGCATAATCTTTTGAAAGTGTTCTTTTAAGCCACGATGCCCACTCAATTCCAAATTGGGGTCGTTTTCTAGTAAATCAGAAACCACTATTCGCGTAATATAAAGCAATTCTTCATCCTTCACTATATCACTTAAATTCAAATCCATTATTCCACTTTGCTTTGTGCCATCTATCTCACCAGGGCCCCTTAGTTTCATATCCAAAGCCGCAATCTCAAAACCATCGGTAGTTGATTCCATTGCTCTGATACGTTGTTTGGCTGTATTACTTAATTTACTGCCACTTAACAGTATGCAATAAGCTTGTGCTGCGCTTCGTCCAACACGTCCTCTTAATTGATGCAATTGCGAAAGTCCAAATCGTTCCGAGTTTTCAATAATCATCACATTTGCATTGGGCACATTAACCCCCACTTCAATCACGGTTGTTGCCATCATTATTTGCGTCTTCCCTTCCTTGAAACGCTTCATCTCTGCTTCCTTGTCTGCTGCTTTTAACTTTCCATGAACTAAACTAATTTGATATTCAGGCAATGGGAAATAGCGTATTATATTATCATATGCAGACATTAAGTCTTGATAATCCAGTTTATCACTCTCATGAATGAGGGGATAAACAATATATACTTGTTTACCTGCCTTAACTTGCTGTTCAGCAAACAGAGCAACCTCGGTAAATTGAGATTTATATTTATGCACCGTGCGCACTGGTAACCTTCCAGGTGGCATTTCATCAATTGCTGAAACATCCAAGTCACCATAAACAGTCATCGCCAATGTGCGAGGTATGGGAGTTGCGGTCATTACCAAAACATGCGGTGCTGGATTATATTGCGTCCATAACTTGGCACGCTGGGCTACACCAAATCGATGTTGCTCATCTATAATACACATCCCTAGGTTCTGAAACTTTACAGGATCTTCAATGAGCGCATGTGTTCCAATAATGGCATTCAATTTACCCGAACTTAATTGTTCTAAAACTTCTTTCTTCGCTTTACTTTTAGTTGATCCAGTAAGCAATGCAATATTCAAATTGAGCATCTCACCGTACTCTAGTAGGGACTCATAGTGCTGCTGTGCCAATATTTCAGTTGGAGCCATCAAACAGGCCTGAAAACCATTGTCTATTGCCATAAGCATTGCAAACCATGCAACAATTGTTTTACCGCTGCCCACATCTCCTTGAACCAATCTGTTCATCTGTATACCACGCTTAACATCCCCCCTTATCTCTTTTAATACTCTCTTTTGTGCATTGGTTAAGTCAAATGCTAAGTGATTTGTATAGAAGGAATTAAAATAAGTGCCTATTTGCGCTAAGACAACTCCTTTCACTTTCATTTTAACCTCTGTTTTTCTAGAGAGGATTTTATATTGTAAATTGAAAAGCTCATTGAATTTTATCCGATGTATCGCATGATCAATATCGTCCCCACTTTTTGGGCTATGAATATGCTTATATGCATTGCTTAAGTTGATTAATCCATTCTCCTTTAAAATGGATGCAGGTAAAAATTCTTGCACTGAAAAACGCGAATCGTTCACAATGGAATAGGTAACCTGACTTAAAATTTTGTTATCCAGTCCTCTTTTCTTTAACATTTCTGTTAAAGAGTAAATTGGTTTAATACGCATTTGAGTATGATTGCTTGCGTCATCCCAAATCACTACTTCAGGATGAACAATATTGAAGGATCCTTTAAATGCCTGTGGTTTGCCATGAATTAAAAACTGGTCGGTGGTGTTAAGTTTCTTTTCCATCCAATCAATTCCTTTGAACCATACCAGCTCCAATTTACCAGTACCATCATTTAGATAAGCCTTAAGCCGTTTACCTCTTCCCGTACCTTCTTTTGTAATTCGTTCAATCTTACCTCTCAATTGAATGCTGTGTTCCGTATTTTGAACCGATGATATGGGTAAGATGGTAGTTCGATCTTCATGGCGAAAAGGAAAATGATTCACCATATCCCACAATGTAAAAATCCCTAATTCGGTTTGTAATAATTCGGCACGTTTAGGCCCCACACCTTTAATAAATTCAATGGAGGTATTTAAAAAATCGTTCATTGCGACTCATCTATTTACCACGCCCTTGAATCATGATTAACAAGGTGTAAAGAATAATTTTAACATCCAGTCCCAGACTGAGGTTCTCAATATAAAGGATATCATATCGAAGGCGTTCAATCATCTCATCCACATTTTCTGCATAACCATATTTAACTTGGCCCCAACTTGTTACTCCAGGTTTAACTCGATGCAATCGTTTATAGTATGGTGCTCTTGTGATGATTTGATCAATGAAAAATTGCCGTTCTGGTCTCGGTCCAACTACACTCATATTTCCGATAAGCACATTAATGAATTGGGGAATTTCATCCAACCTAGTTTTACGAAGGACCTTGCCTATTCCTGTGATACGCGGATCGTCATCTTTGGATAACTGAGGTCCTGCATTCTCGGCATCCTGGCGCATGCTGCGAAACTTATAGATATAAAAAGACTTTCCTTTATAGCCGATCCTCTGTTGCTTATAAAAAACAGGACCTTTACTGGTAAATTTAATAATGATGGCTATTACAATATAAAAGGGTGAAAATACAACCAATGCAAATAACGAAAAGAGTATATCAAAAATTCGCTTGATGTTTTTTTGCCAGATGGAGGTTATATCAAAATCAACCTCTATAAGCACAGTTCCTAATATGTTATTCATCCGGACCATTCCCGTTAATATGTGATACAAATCAGGTAAAATCTTAATATACACCTCTAAAGAACTCAAGCGATTGATAACCTCAAACAGCTTTGTATGTTCCGTGTCTTCTGTGGCTATTATTATTTCTTCAATGTTCTTTCCTGAAATAAAGGATTCTATTTGCTCTAACGAACCTAGCACAGGCACCTTACTTTCGGCTAATTCTTCATTCACCGTTTTGGTATCTACAGATACGAATCCTTTCACTAGAAATCCTTGTGAAAAGGAGCTTGAATTCAATTCATTGTACAGCTTATTTGCCCGTGGACCGGTTCCCAAAATAAGTGTATTGAAACCCAGTTTGGCATTTTGAATTGCACGATTGGTTAATGATGATAGTATAAATCGACCGAGCATAGTTATGAAAAAGCTCAACCCAATGAGTACAAAAAATTCTCGATAATAATCTTTGTAATCGCTGATACTATCATTTAGAACCAAAGTAAAAAAGAGGACTAAACTTCCTATCAGCGAAGTATTAAACGTTTGCCAAATTTCATTTACCCTGCTCCTGCGATAAATCTTTGCATAATAGCCAGTTATCCCATAAAAAAGCACCCAAATTAATGGAATTAAAATGATTGAAATAATGAGTTTATCATCCCATTCAATTGCAATTTCATACCCATGTTTAGCAGATTCAATATACTTTTTTCTGAAATAATAGAATCCAAACCAGGTTAGTGTTGCGGCTAACCAATCCCAAATAACATAACGGGCGATTTGTAGGTTTTTGTTTCTCAATTTTACCTCAGCTTATTGCAAATATGCCAATTTAAGGTTATCAATAAAAACTTTTGGAGTGCTTGCACTATCCGTAAAGTTGAATCCTCCAAAGAACAATCTAACTTTCAAATCATCAGGTAAAGGAGAGACTTCTGTTTCTAAGTTTATATACAATTTCTTGTATACATCTCCTGTTGGAAAAAATGTTACCACATCGCGCTGAGTCAAGACATTATTCAAATTATAAATTACTCCAATATTGATCGCGATATCTGATTTTAGGTCCAATTCTACATAGACATCTTTCCCTTTTTTTGGCACCAGAAATTCTTGTACTGTAATCGCTTCCCAAATAAAGCCAACAGAATTAACAGGAAAATAAACCCCACCTGAAAAACCCTTTCCAGATCCTTTGAAAGCATCTGTTGCAGTAAATGGATAGGTCTCCAAAGAATCAAATAGGCTATTGGTCAACCCTTTTTCCATACTTATCGCATTATCATCAAAATCTTCAATCCATACAAAATTTACATTCTGTTTATAGGTGCTTGATGGCTTAACAGAGTCTACCAAGCCCCTTTTTAATGATACCTGTTCCTTATGCGGTTCATACAATTTGTAGACTTTTCGTCCATTGGAAATTCCGTTCTCTTTTACTGAAGGAAAAATAGATACTACGGTATCCCCTGCTACATTGACTGGAATCGTAATTGGGAATTCATAATCCCCTACAAACGTATTTCCAATAAAAACTTGTCCATTGGTAATATTGGCTGTTTTTCCACCTTGAGCATCGGTAGCCGTGAAGGTGAATGGTTCTATATGAATATATGATGGTATTTCAACTTCTTTCTTTTTACATGAAAGTACAGTAATCGAAATAATGCATAATATCAGGAATCTCATTTGCGGGCAAATTTAAGCCCAATTTACACAATTTCTTTGCATAATGTATTGCGCCTTTTGCAAAACGTGTGCAATGTTTTTAGCATCGTCAATGTTTACCAAAGGAGTGAAACCATGCGATATGTTTTCGTAAAAATTATGAAATGCTTTTTTCACAGGATTGAATACTAAAATCTTCTTCGAAAATTTAGCCAAGCGCGGCTGCAAAGCAGCATTATCCATCAAACTTAGCTGATCATTATTTGCATGCACTATTTCAACAATCTCATGATTGCTAAAATCTACCTGATAGTATCCATTTTCGGCAACAAACAAACCTTCGCTCTTCATTTCTGATCCAGCAGCGTGCAATTGTATATCTGCAATAGCTCCGTTCTGAAAACTCAGTTTAAGATTTATTAAATCAACATTATTGTTAAAAATGTTACCCGTGTGGCAATCCACATTGGCAACACCGGATTGAAAACAATTCACTGCCATATCAATATCATCTACCAATTGTTCAGTTATATTTAGATGATTGGTAGTCCAACGTTCCAATCTACAATATTTGGGCTTTCTCAAGTACTGACGAAGCGATGTATAAACCGGTTTATTGCGCTCCAAATTCTCAATTTGTAACACTGTGCCTGACTCATGCAGCAAGTGTTCTAACTCTGCCGTTAAGTCTATCACACTTTTAACTCGGTTCAAAAACAGCAGGTGTAAAGATCTTTTAACTAAAAATGCTACTAAATCTGCATCAATCTCCACTCCTTCTACAATAACAATTGCATCCACTTGATTGGCGAAATTTGCAGCCATTTCTAGATTTAAAGTCCCTGTTAATTTAAAATCGATCGGGTTGATATAACCTATATTTTCAAAACTTGATTCATCGATCAAATCTTGTAAATTCTCGTAGCTTTCCTTTGTTGATATGTAACCCAGTTTATACTTCACCAATTTTATTACTTTTGACCTTTCAAATTTGGAGAATAATTCTGCTCCATTTAATCGTATTTATCAACTAAAATCAAATATTCCAGTTTGAAAGACACTTATAGACATCAAGGACAACGCAAGTCGCTCATTAAAATATTGAGGAGCAAAGGAATACAAGACACCAAAGTATTGAATGCTATCAATACCATTCCGCGTCATTGGTTCATCCCTGCTGAGTTTGAATCGTATGCTTATCAAGACAATGCCTTTCCAATCGACAGTGGACAAACCATAAGTCAACCCTATACCGTTGCATACCAAACTGAATTATTGGATATTAAACCGGGCGATCGAATACTAGAAATTGGTACGGGTAGTGGATATCAAGCGGCCATCCTTTGCAGTTTAGGCGCAACTTTATACTCAATCGAACGGATTAAGGAGTTACATATCCAGGCGGGAGAATTACTGAATAAACTAAACTTAAATGCCAACCTTATACTTGGTGACGGGACCAAAGGTGCTAAGGAATTTGCTCCTTATGATAAAATTATTGTTACCGCAGGCGCACCACATATCCCGACAAATTATGTTAAGCAGTTAAAGACGGGGGGCGCAATTGTAATACCTGTTGGAAAAACGCAGGCAAGTCAAAAAATGATTTTAGCTATCAAACAAGCGGACGGTTCGATAAAGCATGAAGTTAAAGGTGATTTTAAATTTGTGCCATTACTAGGTGAGCAAGGCTGGAAGACTTGATTTTAGATGGGTGATTTCTCATTTCTGATTTCTCATTACATACTTCTTATTTCACGCATCTCTTTGTATTATTGTTGCTATGAAATTAAAAGCAACTTTCATTTCAAAAATAGTTCTTCTAACCATCTGCACGTATTACACAGGCACTGTGCTTTATGCACAGGATAAACAAGACTTAAGTTTAGAAAAAATCTGGTACAGCGGTGAATTTAGCCCAAAATACCCCAATAGTTTCAAAGGAATGGCCGATGGCGAAACGTATTGCTTGGCAGAGCGCAAAGATGGTTATACAGAGGTTTGGCGTCATCAGATTAAAGATGGCAAGAAATTAGAAATGCTCTTTTCTACCAATGGCATTAAGGTTAATGAAAATCCCATTAACATGAGTTCCTTTTCATTTAGCGATGATGAAAACAAAGTAATCATCAAGTATAATGTGAATCGCATATACCGTCATAGCTCAACTTGCGATGCTATTGTTTATAATCTTAAATCGAAAGAATTCAATACTCTTCCAAATCAGATTATGTATCCAACCATCTCTCCCGATGGTAACCATATCGCTTTTGTATCAGACTATAATCTTCACTTTATGGACCTTAGAAATGGGAATGATGGGAAGGTTACAGATGCGCGTAAAATAACCAACGATGGAATTAAGAATAAAATCAGAAATGGCTTTGTGGACTGGGTATATGAAGAGGAGTTCGGAATGGATGTTGGTTTTTTCTGGAGTCCCAATTCCCAATATATTTCTTATTATAAATTTAACGAAGAGAACGTTCCAGAATTCACTATGGATGTATACGGTAGCCTTTATCCACGCAAGGAAACATGGAAATACCCTAAAGCCGGTGAGGCCAATTCAAAAGTAGATATATACATTTATTCCATAGTCTCTGGGAGTTCGAAAAAATGCGAAACCACTTCGGATGCTGATCAATACTTACCACGTATGCATTGGAATTTGAACAGTAGCTATTTAGCCATACAACGGCTGAACAGGCATCAAAACAAATTAGACATTCTTAAGGCAAACCCAGTTACTGGTGCAACCTCCATTTTGTATACTGAAACGAATCAATATTATATTGAAATACACGATTGGATTCCCAATGAGGCTGGTGATTGGCTGCACTTAAGTGAAAAATCAGGATATAACCATTTGTGGTGTTTGGATGGCAAAAGCAACAAAGAAAAACAAATCACCAAAGGAATTTTTGACATTGGGGAATTCTATGGATATGATGACAAAAAAGGAATGGCATACTTTAATGCGGGTAAAGATGTTGCCACAGAACGACAGGTTTTTGGAGCAAATATTAAAAACGGAAAACTAACGCAGTTAACAAAAGGCGCAGGATGGCACAATGCCACATTTATTGCTGGATTTAATTATTTTCTAGACAATTATTCTACGGTTTCCAAACCTTCCATTCATACTTTATTTGCCTCAAATGCTACAGAAATAAGAGTGCTTGAAGACAATTCAAAATTAACTGAAGCGCTAGCCAAATACAACTTGGGAGAAACCACTTTCGGTAAATTCAAGAATAGAAATGGCACCGATTTAGATTACTGGATTCTTAAACCAGCTAACTTTGATGCACGTAAGAAGTATCCGGTATTATTTCATGTATATGGTGGTCCAGGATACCAAACCGCAAAAAATTCATATGGAGGCAGTAATTATTTATGGCACCAATTCATGGCTCAAAAAGGATACATTTTAATCACCATTAACAATACAGGTGGTGGTGCGCAAGGCGAAGCTTTTAAAAAGAAGACTTATTTGCAATTGGGAAACTATGAGACTCAAGATTACATTGATGCCGCAAAACACTTTGGCGGTCAA
>Ga0055584_100004945_pt1 | contig 13042 bp, 8 predicted proteins | sample OSDHelmetaG_FD_58716 | JGI IMG/M metagenome (GOLD analysis project Ga0055584, IMG submission 58716) | Pelagic marine sediment microbial communities from the LTER site Helgoland, North Sea, for post-phytoplankton bloom and carbon turnover... | ecosystem: Environmental > Aquatic > Marine >... | reverse complement strand
CAGGCCATCGCCGGTGGTCGCTTTGTCGAGCACAATCATGTGGCCCGATGTTTCCCCACCAATCGTGCCGCCCGTGTCCCTGAGCACCTCAAGTACATAGCGATCGCCAACTTGTGCGCGGATGAACTCGATGTTCTGTGCCTGCAAAGCCTTTTCAAGACCGAGATTACTCATGACGGTGCCAACAACGGGGCCAGTTAGCTCGCCATTCTGCTGCCTGTCGATCGCCATTATGTAAAGTAATTGATCGCCGTCCAATAGCTGACCGTTCTCATCCACCATGACGAGCCGATCACCATCGCCATCAAGCGCAATGCCAACGTCTGCATTGAGCGCCGGCACTGTGAGCTGCAGCAGATCCGGCTCTGTTGAGCCACAACCTTCATTGATGTTCTTGCCGTTCGGCGAACAGCCAATGGGAATTATGTCGGCACCGAGGCTGCCAAGCATGCGCGGACCCACTTTGTAACCCGCCCCGTTCGCGCCATCGAATACGACCTTCAGCCCCGTAAGCTCGACACCGGGGGCAACGCTTGCAGCACAAAAATCCTGATACCGGATGCGAGCAGTGTCGATGCGTTTTGCCTTGCCCAAATGCTGCGAGTCGAGCGTAATTGCTGGATTCCTGAGGTGCGCCTCAATCTTACTTTCGACTTCGTCGGTCAGTTTGGAGCCTGAGCGATCAAAAAACTTGATGCCATTATCGTAATAAGGATTGTGCGATGCACTGATAACAACGCCGAGATCTGCATCAAACTCTTGCGTCAAACGCGCGATGCCGGGTGTTGGCAACGGACCGATCAACAGAACGTCTGCGCCGGCCGCAACGAATCCTGCTTCGAGCGCGGATTCGAACATGTATCCCGACAATCGCGTGTCCTTGCCAATAACAACGGTACCGCCCGCGGGAACCAGAACCTGGGCGGCTGCACTGGCCAATCGCATCGCAAAGTCCGCGGTCATCGGATCATCACCGACCTTTCCGCGTACGCCATCTGTTCCAAAATACTGTCTAGTCATTTTTTGCTTCCAATACAGCGCTCGCAACTCGCAAAGCGTCTACCGTCTCCCTGATGTCATGTACGCGCAAGATCTGTGCACCGTTCATGACCGCAATAACCGCCGCTGAAATACTGCCTGCCAACCGGTCCTCAACATCTCTCCCGGTCAACTCGCCCAATGTGGACTTTCGCGACAGGCCGACCAATAGAGGAAATTCGAGATCGGCGAATTGTCGCAGATTTGCGAGCAACTCGACATTGTGTTCATGCGTTTTTCCAAATCCGAATCCGGGGTCAACTGCGATCAGGTCGCTTGCGACACCTGCCTCGACACATCTTGCGGCCCTGTCACGAAGAAAGGCCTTAACGTCAGACGTCACCTGTTCGTATTCCGGATTTGCCTGCATCGTCCGCGGTTTGCCCTGCATGTGCATCAGGCAGACCGGTATTCCGAGGTCCGCCACCGCCTGCAGAGCGCCCGGTTCCTGCAAAGCCATGACGTCGTTGATGAGCGCAGCGCCCGCATTTACCGCCTCACGCATGACGACCGCCTTGCTGGTGTCGACAGAAATGGGCAGATCGACCGTATCCCGCAGCGCTTTGATGACCGGTATGACTCTTTCAAGCTCCTCTGCCGCGCTAACCGCGGCAGCGCCCGGACGGGTGGATTCGCCGCCGATATCGATAATCGAAGCACCGTCTCTGGCCATCGCTTCGGCATGGCGTCGCGCTGCATCGATACCCGCGAAACGACCGCCGTCCGAAAACGAATCGGGCGTTACGTTCAGAACCCCCATCACCGATGGACAGGGAAGCTCCAGGGGGCCCAGATGAAGCAAGCGACTAGTGTTCTTGAGCAGGACCACCGATCTTGCCGGCCGCAGCGTCAGACTCGGCAGAGGCCGAACCGCCGTCTGGCGATTTCGGTTCGGACGTGTCATCCCAATCCGCCGGTGGACTGGGCTGCTTGCCGTCCATGATGGCCTGAACCTGAGTGCTGTCAATGGTTTCGTACATCATCAGCGCTTTGGCCATCACGTGCAGTTTTTCAATGTTTTCCTTGAGAATCCTGTCGGCCCGCTCGTAATTCACATCGATGATCTTGCGCACTTCTTCGTCGATCGTGTGCGCCGTGTCATCTGAAACCTGCTTATGTTGCGTGACTGAGCGGCCGAGAAATACCTCGCCATCATCCTCACTGTAGGTCAGCGGTCCGAGTCGGTCTGAAAGCCCCCACTTGGTGACCATGTTGCGAGCAATTTCCGTCGCCCGTTCAATGTCGTTCGATGCGCCTGTTGTTACGCCGTCGGGTCCGTTGATCATCTCCTCGGCGATACGCCCACCAAACAGGGTCGATATATGACTTTGCAGTCGCTGCTTCGAGGTGCTGTAACGATCCTCTTCCGGCAGGTACATGGTTACGCCCAATGCGCGACCGCGAGGAATAATCGTCACTTTGTAGACAGGATCGTGTTCGGGCATCAGATAGCCGACGATCGCGTGGCCAGCCTCGTGATACGCGGTATTGAGTTTTTCTTCCTCACTCATGACCATCGAGCGACGCTCGGTGCCCATTATGATTTTGTCTTTCGCCAGTTCGAACTGCAGCATGCTCACCACCCGTTTGTCTTCACGGGCAGCAAACAAGGCGGCTTCGTTGACGAGATTTGCGAGGTCAGCACCCGAAAAGCCGGGTGTACCGCGAGCAATAATACCCGGCTTCACGTCGTCATCAAGAGGCACTTTTCTCATGTGCACTTTAAGGATCTGTTCGCGGCCACGGATATCTGGCAGGGGTACAACAACCTGACGATCAAATCGTCCTGGCCGGAGCAAGGCCGGATCGAGAACGTCCGGGCGGTTGGTTGCGGCTATAACGATAATGCCTTCGCTGCCTTCGAAACCGTCCATTTCGACGAGCATCTGATTCAGGGTCTGCTCACGCTCGTCGTGACCGCCACCCAGACCTGCTCCTCTATGGCGACCAACGGCATCGAGTTCGTCGATGAAAATAATGCACGGTGCCTGCTTCTTCGCCTGGTCAAACATGTCGCGTACACGCGATGCGCCAACACCAACGAACATCTCGACAAAATCAGAACCCGAAATGGTGAAAAACGGTACTTTGGCTTCGCCTGCAATGGCTCTCGCCAGCAGCGTCTTACCCGTTCCCGGTGAACCCACCATCAGGACACCCTTGGGTATCTTGCCGCCCAGACGCTGAAATTTGCTCGGGTCTTTCAGGAACTCGACAACCTCAGACACTTCTTGCTTGGCCTCTTCCACGCCTGCCACGTCTGCAAACGTTACGCCGACCTGGTCTTCGCCCAACAATCGAGCCTTGCTCTTACCGAACGACATGGCGCCGCGGCCACCGCCGCCGCCCTGCATCTGGCGCATGAAATAGATCCAGACGCCTATGAGCAAGAGGATCGGAAATGAGCTAATCAACAACTGCCCGATCAGGCTTTGTCCCTGGGCCTCAGCTGCGGTAAATCGCACGCCGTTGCTGTCCAGAAGGCCGATCAGCGTATTGTTGTCCGTCTCCGGACTAATCGTGTAGTACTTGAGCGGTTCGGTACGGCCAAATCGAATTTGCTTGTCTTCAATGACAGCAATATTGACTTGATCGGAGCGGACCTGAGACAGGAATTCCGAATAGTCGACCTTCTGCGGCTGCGCGCCGCTGGTGCCCGAAAGGCCCTGAACTACCGACAAAAGCACGACGATAATTACGATAAATACTAGTATGTTTTTAGTTAGATCATTCACGTTTCGACACTACACCAATTGAAAATTTCTCGCTACCAAATACACCTCACGGCTACCGGCACGAGACGCCTTGGGTTTCATGACTTTTACACGCTTGAAAGACTTACGTGTATCGATAACAAATTCGTCTATCCCTTCGCCCTGAAACACCTTGCAAACAAAATTGCCGCCGGGCTTCAACACACGGCGGGCCAGGTCCAATGCCAGTTCCACCAGGTACATTGATCGCGGCTGGTCGACTACACGGGTTCCGGTAATATTGGGTGCGATATCACTCATTACAAGGTCCGCGCCGTCATCACCGATCGCCTGAAGCATCTGCTCGAAAACCTGCTCATCCTGAAAGTCGCCCTGGATAAACTCGACATCCGGCAGCGAGTCCATCGGCAGGATATCAACCGCGACGATACGCGCACGCCCTTTGAGCTTTTTCGTGACGTACTGGCTCCAGCTACCCGGCGCCGAACCCACATCAACGCAGACCATATCCGGCCGCAGGAATCGTTCCTTCTGGTCAATCTGCTCTAATTTGTAAACCGCTCGCGAACGCCAGCCATCCCGCCGTGCCATCTGCACATAAAGGTCGCGTTCCTGGCGATCTCGCCAGCTTCCGCCTGTCCGTCGTGGTTTACTCACTACTCATTTCCTGTTGCTGCGGCTTTGTCCTCACACTGATACACTCCGCGCCCATGAAACTTACCGAATCCCAAAAGAAATATTTACGTGGCCGCGGACACGATCTCAAACCACTCATTATGGTAGGGGACGCAGGTCTGTCAGAAGCCTTGCTCGCCGAATACGAGTCCACTTTGGCCCACCACGAACTGATCAAGGTCAAAGTTCGTGCCGCCGACCGTGAGTCCCGCGACGAGATGATCAATAAGTTGTGTGCAGATCACTCTGCTTCGTTGATTCAACGTGTCGGAAGCGTTGCGCTTATCTACCGTGAAAACCCCAAGAAAAAGCCTGAAAAGAAACTCAGAATCCCTTCACGCTAGGGCTCTGAAACCCTTACTCGTAGCTAACGGCGATAACCTCATATGACTTCTCGCCGTCCGGCGCATTGAATTCAACCGCGTCACCTTCGACTTTTCCGATCAGGGCGCGGGCAATCGGCGATGTATACGAGATCAAACCTGTTTTAATATCCGCCTCATCCTGGCCCACGATCCTGTATGTGATTTCTTTCTCCGTTTCATCGTCCAGCAATTTTATCGTCGACCCGAAAATAACTTTGCCACCGGCATTGATCTCGGTGACATCAATTACCTGAACGTGTGAAAGCTTCCCTTCGAGTTCCTTGATTCGACCCTCGATGAACCCTTGTTGTTCCTTCGCCGCGTGATATTCGGCGTTTTCTTTCAAATCACCATGCTCACGCGCTTCTGCTATCGCTTTGATAACCGCCGGCCGGTCGGTGCCTTTCAATTTCTTCAGCTCTACCTGCAACAACTCGTGACCTCTTACGGTCATTGGCTCCTTATTCACACCACCACCTCATCGTGCAAGTCCTGTAATCGATTGACGTCACCATTGTCCAGATGCTCTATGGCATGGCAGGTGGCAATTGCGGCCCCCAACGTCGTGTAGTAAGTAACACCGCGGCGAACCGCTTCGGCACGAATAGACAGCGATTCGACAATGGCCTGCTTGCCTTCCGTCGTATTAACAATAAGGTCGATCTCACCATTCTTGATCATATCGACGATATGCGGCCGGCCTTCCCGCACTTTGTTCGCGCGTCGGCATGAAATCCCGGCGCGCGCCAGTATCGCGGCCGTACCATGTGTTGCGACGATATCGAATCCCATCTCGCAAAGTAACTTCCCAAGCACCAATGCATTGCTTTTGTCTCGTTCCCTGACGGATATCAGCGCGGAGCCCCGTCTCGGCAGCACGACGCCCGAAGCCAGTTGCGCCTTCGCGTAAGCCTCGCCAAAGGTGCGGCCAACACCCATAACTTCGCCGGTAGATTTCATTTCCGGCCCCAGGATCGGATCACTTCCAGGGAATTTGATGAACGGGAAGACCGCCTCTTTAACCGAGAAATATTCCGGTATCCGCTGCCGGGTCAATCCTTGCTTCTTTAATGATTGGCCAACCATGACTTTCGCCGCAATCTTGGCCAGGGGCAAACCGGTCGCCTTGGATACGAAAGGTGCTGTGCGCGATGCTCGCGGATTCACTTCAAGCAGGTAAACGACATTACCCTGTATGGCGAACTGCGTGTTCATCAGCCCGATCACCTTGAGCCCCTGGGCGAGTTTTATTACCTGCGCCTCAAGTTCTTTTTGTATTTCCTGGCTAAGGCTGAATGGCGGTAACGAACAGCCTGAGTCGCCGGAATGAACGCCAGCCTGTTCAATATGCTCCATGATGCCGCCGATGAGCACTTGCTCACCGTCACAAATGCAGTCGACATCTACTTCCGTAGCGAGATCAAGAAACCGGTCAAGCAGCACGGGGCTGTCATTTGACACATCGATCGCGGCATCCATGTAAATCGCCAGATCTTCATCATTGTGAACGACCTCCATAGCGCGACCACCGAGAACATAGGACGGGCGGACGACCAGCGGATAGCCAACATCAGACCCAAGCCGCAGGGCTTCTTCTTTATTCCGGGCGGTGCGATTCGGTGGCTGTTTCAGCTTCAGTTTTTCGACCAGCTTGAGAAATCGTTCCCGATCTTCCGCCAGGTCAATTGAGTCCGGCGATGTTCCGATAATAGGAGCACCCGCCGCCTCGAGGTCCCGAGCCAGCTTCAACGGAGTCTGGCCGCCATACTGCACAATGACGCCCCTCGGTTTCTCGATCTCTATGATCCCCATCACGTCCTCAAACGTCAGGGACTCAAAATACAGCCGGTCCGATGTATCGTAATCTGTCGATACGGTTTCCGGATTGCAGTTAACCATGATGGTCTCATAGCCCGACTCCTTGAGAGCCAATGCCGCGTGGACGCAACAGTAGTCAAATTCGATACCCTGACCTATCCGGTTCGGACCACCGCCAAGGATCATTATTTTCGGCCTGTCCGTAGGGTTCGACTCGCACTCGTCCTCGTAGGTCGAGTACATGTAAGCGGTATTTGTCGCGAACTCAGCGGCACATGTGTCAACACGCTTGTAGACGGGACGGATATCCAGTTCCAGACGGCGCGCTCGCACAACTTTCTCGTCTACATCGAGCACCATCGCCATCCGCCCATCGCCAAAGCCCTTGCGCTTCAGGGCGCGCATTAGCTCGTAGTCGAGGCCGTCCAGCCCTGCCTCCCGAAGCCGGGCTTCAGAATTCACAAGATTGGCTATCTGAACGACAAACCACGGATCAACGCCGGTCAATTTGGCTACGTCCTCATAGGAGTAGCCATGCCGAAGTGCATCAGCCAGATACAGGATTCGTTCGGGCCCTGGCATCCTGAGTTCGTTACGTAGCCGGTCACGGTCTGCGTCCGTCACAATCGGCCCGCAAATTTCATCCAGTCCGAGGATTCCTGTTTCAATGCCTCGCAATGCTTTTTGAAGCGACTCCTGGAAATTCCGACCTATAGCCATGACCTCGCCAACTGACTTCATCTGAGTCGTCAGGCGGTCGTTCGTGCCCGGAAATTTCTCAAAGGTGAAGCGCGGAATTTTTGTTACAACGTAGTCGATGCTAGGCTCAAATGAGGCCGGTGTCGCGCCGCCGGTGATATCGTTCTTGAGCTCGTCCAGCGTATAGCCAACCGCCAGTTTCGCGGCGATTTTGGCAATGGGGAAGCCGGTAGCCTTGGATGCAAGCGCTGAAGAACGCGAGACTCTCGGATTCATCTCGATAATCAGGACACGCCCTGTGTCCGGGCAGATCGCGAACTGCACATTCGACCCGCCCGTTTCAACGCCGATTTTACGCAGCACCGCGAGGGATGCGTTGCGGAGGCGTTGATACTCCTTGTCTGTCAGTGTTTGAGCTGGCGCTACGGTAATAGAGTCGCCTGTATGCACCCCCATCGGATCGAAATTCTCGATCGCGCAGACGATGATGCAGTTGTCGCTCTTGTCACGAACAACCTCCATCTCAAACTCTTTCCAGCCGATAACCGACTCTTCCAACAACACCTCTGTCGTCGGAGACATTTCCAGACCGTGCGTTACGATTCGCTCAAATTCATCCCGGTTATAGGCGATACCGCCGCCGGTTCCACCCATAGTGAACGAAGGTCGGATGATCGTCGGATAGCCAACGCTTGCCTGCTTTTCGAGTGCCTCGTCCATCGTATGGGCGATTTCCGCTCGCGGACTTTCAAGACCAATCTCCGACATTGCCTTGCGGAATAAATCGCGGTCTTCGGCCATATCGATGGCCTCTCTCGATGCCGCAATCATCTCGACATCGTATTTCTCAAGCACGCCCTCCCGAACCAGATCGAGCGCGCAATTCAGCGCTGTCTGACCACCCATTGTTGGCAGCAGCGCATCCGGTCGCTCCTTCGCAATGATTCGCTCGACGGCGCTCCATTGCACGGGCTCTATATAGGTGGCGTCCGCCATCCCCGGATCCGTCATGATGGTCGCAGGGTTTGAGTTAACCAGAATTACCCGATATCCCTCTTCGCGAAGCGCCTTACAGGCCTGCGCGCCCGAATAATCGAATTCACAAGCCTGGCCAATGACGATCGGGCCGGCGCCGAGAATCAGGATACTGTTAATGTCAGTGCGTTTTGGCATGGTCGGGGGTATTTTCTACTGATAAATTAGTTTAAGTAAATATAATAAGTATTTATTTTATAAGTACTTTATTATTTCTTTTCTAGCATCGCTTTGAGCCCATTCTTCTTTCGTTCGTCCATTTGCCGAATAAAACCATCGAACAATGACAACGCGTCGTGTGGCCCGGGGCTTGCCTCCGGATGACCCTGGAAACCAGAGGCCGGTTTATCTTTTAGCGCGATACCCTGCAGTGAGCTATCAAACAGGGATCGGTGCGTTGGCACTACATTGTCAGGCAAGGAGGCTTCATCAACGGCAAACCCATGATTCTGGCTTGTTATCATCACCTTACCGCTCTTGAGATCCTGCACCGGATGGTTCGCTCCGTGGTGACCAAACTTCATTTTCTCGGTCTTTGCGCCGGCAGCCAGCGCCAGCAACTGATGACCAAGGCAGATTCCGAACACGGGAATTCCGGCTTTAAGAAATGCCTTAATCGCCTTAATCGCGTAGTCGCAGGGCTCAGGGTCTCCAGGACCGTTAGAAAGGAAGATGCCGTCCGGACGCAGTGCCACTGCATCTGCAGCACTCGTTTTCGCGGGAACCACCGTGATACGACAGTCCATATCTGATAACAATCGCAGAATGTTGCGCTTGACTCCAAAGTCGTACGCAACGACATGATAAGGCGCGATACGCCGGCTCATGACGCTCGGTTTACGACCGAACGTCGAGCCAAGACACCATTGGTAAGTTTTCTTTGTGCTAACGATCTTGGCCAGATCCATCCCCGCGATGCCGGGAAACTTGCCGGCGTGTTTAACGGCGGTCTCTACCGCCACTTGACCGGCAATGATGCACCCGGACTGCGCACCGCCCTCACGGATAATGCGGGTCAGCTTACGGGTGTCGATATCAGCAATAGCAACCGCGCCGCCTTGCCGTAGAAAATCGGAAAAAGTTCGTTCCGAACGCCAACTGCTCGTAAGCATGGTGCTGTCCCGAACGACCAATCCTGACGCTTGAATCATGTCGGACTCCATATCGTCGCTATTCGTTCCGGTATTGCCGATATGGGGACTGGTAAATGTGATGATTTGCCGGCAATACGAGGGATCCGTCAGGATCTCCTGGTAACCCGTCATCGAGGTATTGAAAACGACCTCTCCGATCGTCCGACCTTCGATGCCGATTGAACGGCCATGGAATACCGTGCCGTCTTCTAGTGCGAGTATTGCTGGCGTGCTCAAGTACGATCCTCACGATTGCCTGAAATCAGACCGTCTGTGGACCAGTTTGCCGCGATTTCTGTTGTTATCAGATGCACAAAAGCGGAAGAACTTTGCCTTCCGCTCGCGACTACGCTGACCGCCCAGCGATCCGGCGTAGTTTACTTAAGGGTAGCCACCAGCGCCAGATACAAACGACACTTTTTTCTCAGTTTCAGGTGATTCGATCGAAGAAGCGTTTAACAGTATCCAGCCATCCATCAGCCCTGGGGCTGTGCTTGTCACCGCCAACCTTTAACGACGCATCGAACTTCTCAAGCAAGTCCTGCTGCTCGGATGTCAGATTTATAGGTGTTTCAACGGCAACCTGGGCGAATAAGTCGCCCTGACGAGGATCCCTGACCGTAGTTACGCCTTTGCCCCGCAGACGGAATACTTTGCCCGACTGAGTTCCGGCAGGAACCTTGAGTGACACGTGTCCGTCCAGGGTCGGCAACTCAACCTCACCGCCCAAGGTCGCTGCCGCAAAGCTAATGGGAATCTCGCAAGCAAGGTTGGCGCCGTCGCGCTCAAAAATCTTGTGTTTATTGACTCGAATCTCGACGTACAGATCACCGGCCGGACCGCCATTACGGCCAGCCTCGCCTTCACCTGAGAGTCGAATGCGGTCGCCATCGTCGACGCCGGCCGGCACTTTGACGGACAAGATACGGGTTTTCCTCTTGCGGCCACGACCATGACAATCGTCGCAGGGATCGCCAATCGTCGTGCCAGCGCCTTTGCAGGATGGACAGGTCTGCTGAACCGAGAAAAATCCCTGCTGCATCCGGACCTGGCCGGCACCGCCGCAAGTGGAACAGGTTTCGGGTGAGGTGCCCTTCTTGGCCCCTGAGCCATTACAGGTTTCGCAACCGACCTGTGTTGGCACATCAATTTCGACAGTATCGCCAGCAACCGCTTTTTCAAGATCCAGCTTCAGCTCATAACCGAGATCCGCTCCGCGAAACACCTGCGGTCCGCCCCCGCCGCGACGACCACCGCCGAAAATATCGCCGAATACGTCGCCAAAAATATCGCCGAAACCTTCGGCGCCGCCGAATCCGCCCGGGCCACCATGGCCGCCACGCAGTCCGTCATGGCCAAACTGGTCATAGGCTGCCTTTTTATCAGGCTCTTTCAATACTTCGTAGGCTTCTTTGGCTTCCTTGAACCTCTTCTCAGACGCGCCGCTATCGTCTTCGTTGCGGTCTGGATGATGCTTCATGGCAAGGCGCCGATAGGCCTTCTTGATCTCGTCGGCTGATGCCGTTTTCGAGACCCCCAGTACTTCGTAATAGTCGCGTTTTGCCATGTTTTTCTTTTAAATTTCGGGCGCCATTACGGCGCCCGATCGTTACAACATTGTCGTTTTGCGGTCAGTTTTACTAAGACTTGGCCTTTTCATCGCTGTCGTCTTTGTCCACTTCCTCGAACTCCGCATCAACCACATCATCTTCAGCTTTTGCGCCGGCATCGCCATCGGCTCCGCCATCAGCCGCCTGCTCTGCGTACATCTTTTGTGCCAGGTTAGCGGATGCTTCACCCAATGCAGCTGTCTTTGCGTCGATAGAGTCCTTATCGTCACCACTGAGCGCCGTCTTCAGATCGGCTACAGCATTTTCGATTGCCATACGCTCTTCGGATGACGCTTTTTCACCGGCTTCAGCAAGCGTCTTCTCAGCGGCGTGAATAAGACCGTCAGCCTGGTTACGCGTATCAACCAATTCGCGGAACTTGCGATCATCTTCTGCATGACTCTCAGCGTCGCTGACCATTTTATCAACTTCTTCATCAGACAGACCACTCGAAGCCTTGATAACGATATTCTGGCTCTTGCCTGTCGCCTTGTCCTTCGCTGATACGTTCAGGATACCGTTTGCATCAATGTCAAACGTCACCTCAATCTGCGGAAGACCGCGCGGCGCAGGTGGTATGTCAGCCAAGTCAAATCGTCCGAGAGATTTGTTATCGGCACCACGCTCGCGCTCACCCTGCAACACGTGAATAGTCACAGCCGTCTGGTTGTCGTCCGCTGTCGAAAATACCTGTTCGGCGTTGGCCGGGATGGTCGTGTTCTTATCGATCAACTTGGTCATCACGCCGCCAAGCGTTTCGATGCCGAGAGACAACGGCGTAACGTCCAGTAGCAGCACGTCCTTGACGTCGCCCGCGAGAACACCGCCCTGGATCGCAGCGCCCAAGGCGACCGCTTCATCCGGGTTTACGTCCCGACGAGGTTCCTTACCAAAGAAGTTCTGAACCTCTTCCTGAACCTTCGGCATGCGAATCTGGCCACCGACAAGAATTACGTCATCGATCTCATTAACCTTGAGGCCAGCGTCTTTAAGTGCCACCTTGCAAGGCTCAATCGTCCGTGCGATGAGTTCCTCGACCAGGGATTCGAGTTTCGCGCGCGTCAACTTGATGTTGAGGTGCTTCGGTCCACTCGCATCCGCAGTGATGTAAGGCAGGTTAACCTCGGTTTGCTGCTGAGTACTGAGCTCAATTTTGGCTTTTTCCGAGGCTTCCTTAAGACGCTGCATTGCCAGCGGATCTTTGGTGATATCGACACCGCTCTCGCGTTGAAACTCTGCAGACAAATACTCGATAACGCGCATGTCGAAGTCCTCGCCACCGAGGAATGTATCGCCGTTGGTCGCCAGCACTTCGAACTGGTGCTCACCGTCGACTTCTGCGATCTCGATAATCGAGACGTCAAAAGTACCGCCGCCTAGATCGAAAACCGCGATCTTCGCGTCGCCACGCTTCTTGTCCATGCCGTAAGCCAGTGCAGCAGCGGTCGGCTCGTTAATGATGCGTTTGACGTCAAGTCCTGCGATCTTGCCAGCGTCCTTTGTGGCCTGACGCTGTGAGTCGTCGAAGTAAGCCGGAACCGTCACAACCGCTCCGGTGACTTCTTCACCGAGGTAATCCTCAGCCGTCTTCTTCATTTTCATGAGAACCCGGGCGGATATCTCAGGTGGCGCCATCTTCTTGCCATTCGCTTCGACCCACGCATCGCCGTTTTCAGCCTTTACGATCTTGTACGACACCATATTGATATCGCGCTGGACGACATCGTCCTCAAATCGACGCCCGATAAGACGCTTCACGGCGAATAAGGTGTTGGTCGGGTTGGTGACCGCCTGGCGTTTGGCCGATTGGCCAACCAGTACCTGGTCATCCTTGCTAAAGGCTACGATCGACGGTGTCGTTCGATCGCCTTCACTGTTCTCAATAACCTTGGGGGCATCGCCCTCCATAACTGCAACGCAGGAGTTCGTGGTACCAAGGTCGATACCAATAACTT
>Ga0055584_100004944_pt1 | contig 13042 bp, 13 predicted proteins | sample OSDHelmetaG_FD_58716 | JGI IMG/M metagenome (GOLD analysis project Ga0055584, IMG submission 58716) | Pelagic marine sediment microbial communities from the LTER site Helgoland, North Sea, for post-phytoplankton bloom and carbon turnover... | ecosystem: Environmental > Aquatic > Marine >... | reverse complement strand
TTTTTTTTTTACTCATGATCGTACTTCATAATCTTCTTGTTTGAAATAGATTTTTTAACAGTATCTATTTTTTCAGCTCTCGCTAAAATGTCTTTAAACTCATCGATATAATATGCGGCCCCTTTAGATAGATACTTGAGTTCATCGGAATGGGGGTCACTTTTTAAGTTTGTAACAATAACCTCTCTAGCTCTTTCTAGCGCCTTAATCTGGATTTCGACTTTGTTAATGAAATCCGATTTCTGCTTAGAAGTATTGATTGACTTGACTTCTTTTTTAAGATTTTTAATATCTTCGTCGTAAGTGCTCTTCCTTAATCCGGTCATCTTGGCGATAGAGTTGCTACGTCCGGATAATCTCTTAGCTAACTTTTTTGCTGAAGACGTTATCTTATCAAGAAATTCCCATTCATTTAAATTTTTATCCTCTTCCTTCATATCTAAAAACATTTTAAGCTACCCATATTTTCTGTCTGTTAGGTGAGTATATTTGCTTCTGAGCAAATAATTCTATAAGTTCTTCCCTTGATTGATCTGCCTGCTCAAGATCTTCCATCCGTAGATTTATCTCACCATACGAGGATGAGATGCTCTGGAAATATTTCCGTATACCTAATAAATCTAGTTGAACGTCATACAGCGCTAGCTTATTGAAGTATTTTCTAAGGCCCGGATGGAAAGTTGAAGGGTTAGCGTGAACTAGCTTCAACTCTAGGTCTACAAAGGGAGTTCTTATGTGCGGTTGAATCAAGACCTTGTTAGGCGGCTTGAACTCATAAGTATATGGAAAGCTTAGAGCCGAAGAAACATTGACTACCGCCTTCGTCATCATAAAGCTTTCAATATTATGAATTGGAAGGGAATGGTCATAGAAGCTAGAACCCGTTCCAACATTATGGGTTGCCGAATTATTTTCTAATAATTTGCTGACACCTAGAACCACTCGATCTTCTAAACCTCGTAAAAAATAGGTGCCTTCGTGGTCGTCAACCAGCTCATGAGGATAAATCCTGTGAATTTTTTTCTCTGGGAAGAATTCACTCATGGTATACATCGTCTCTTCTTGAATACATCTGAGTATTTCTTGATCAGATAGCTCAAGCTTATGGACGGATGCTCCGAGCCTAGCCTTAATATAATTTAGCGTTTGACTTAAATTAATCATAGACAAAGATCCTTGACTATATCCCTCTGTGTAAAAACTTGATTAGCCTTAACCACGTCATCTGGGTTTACATTAGACGACTTAGAGATCATGCGAGACTTGGATTGCATCATTTGGTTTACAGACTTCATGATTATATCTGTCTCGACATTAATGCTTGTAGCGGATATACTGTCAACTAGACTTTTTAGAATAGATCTCTGATTGTAACACATGAGATCTTTATCCTTCCCCTCGCTGAGACTGGTAAAGAGGTACTTGGCTGTCGAATTTAAGTCAGAATTCACTAACTTATCAGCAAGACCACTAAAAAACTCATTCTGCTCAGATAAGTTTTTTATCAAATCCACAGCTGGATTCCCTAACTTGCCCCTGACGAATCTAAAATCTTTCCTAGATTGTTCCTCAAGAATTTCGATAGACTCTCCTTTTGAGGAAGGAAGCATCTTACTTAGGACTAGAAGTTTTCGTAGCTTAGCGTCCAACTCGCGAAGTCTCAAGTTAGTATACTTGTTATCGTGCAGTCTAGGCCTCTTTTCCAACGATTTGACTACTTTAACATTATTTACAATGATCCAGTTATCCGGTAATGAAACATCATTCCCTTTGCCAAATTTATTAAGAATAGCTAGAGTAGCCTTCTCTAATTCTTCAAAGTTACTCTTTACACACAATTCATTAAAAGTATAAGATTTCATTTTATATCCTCGATTTAGAAACCCTATAGGTCTTCAACCTATAGGGTAAATTATTAAAGCCTAGAAAGAAGAAAAGAGTTAATTTCTTCAGTAACTTTTTCCTCAAGCATCAGACTAACCCTTTGACCTTCTGATCCTTTGACGTGGATACAATCGCATGAGGGGGATAAATCAAGATAAGCCGTTCCAGTATTGATCAATAATTGATCGGAAGCCTCACTAAGATTTCCAGAACAAGAAGTAACAATATTCTTGAGTTCCTCTTTAGAGATAGGAGATAAGAAATCTACGGAGCTACCGCCAATGTTGCCCGATTCATTGACAAGGGTTCCCCTGGAATTCTCCATATACGAATTCTTATGACTAGGGTGGATAACCCAGTCATAACAAAACAGGGTATACGGGGACTTAACTCTAACAGCACCACCTTTCTCTTTAACTACTGGGCCGTAACCGCGAGACGAGAAGGCAACTAGGGACTTATTATCTACAATAATCCCCATCATATCTCGACCGACAACAGTCGAGGTGGTTTCAACCTCACCAGAAATCACCGAACCTTCCGTCTCGAATCCCAATACAATATGGGATAAATTTCGCTGGTTGTATTTGAGCTGTCTTTTGATATCATCTGTATCCGGATGACCCGCTTCACCAAACCAAGTTCTCGTCTTTAAACGCTCTTGAATATATGGGGAGTTTAACGCAGGGAGCATGATATCTGAACCATAATTTCGTTTATTACGGTTAAACTCATCCATCTCTTGAAGTCTAGTTCTAAAGCGGACAGTAAAGCTTGTAGCTTCAATAATGTTTGGAACGCAAGGCTCCATAGCCTGTTCACTGAGAACATAACCAATTATTTGATCCATTGTATTTACCTTTTTAAGTATATCGAATATTAATTCTTTGTTATCTTTAAACAGTCCTTTGGTGGAAACAAGATGCTAGTTTCTAGTTGTTTTTTGCAAACAAAAGATTGATGGATGAGTATACGCTTTTGCTTTACTTCCTTTTGATGCCCTAACTCTGTTTTGAGTTAGGGCATTTTTATTTAAACGGGTTAACTCTGAATGAGTTAACCCGAATAAACTTACAGCAAGTGAGGCGCTGAAGGATCGAAATCGCCAGCATGCTTGAAGTTGGTAGGACGAGAACGCAGTAGACTCGCAGCATACTCATCAACAGTTGAGCTGATGTGCATACGAGCACTAAACGGCTGTTCAAATTCACCAAGTTCATGGGTGCCGGTAGAGTAGTTGTAGTAATCGTTAGGGATTACGGTTGGCTTAGCGTGAGTGAAATAAGCCGCAAACTCTATAATGTTAGCATCAACGTTATCGGCATCAGGACGGGTTACGATATATACGAACTCGCCGGTATGGTTGGAGTCAGAATATTCGATACCGTATTTCTTAGGATAAGTCGATACGTTGGTCTCAGGGTCGCGAATACCTGAAACCCAGTGAGCATAAGCTGCCCGCATAGGCGAGCCAGAAAATTCATTATGAGCAATGCTGAATTGTTTAGGTTTTGCACCGATTGTGGTAGCAAAATCAGCAGCATTAGAGGAGAAGCCTGACCCCATCTCACCATTTTCCAGAGTAAAGTTTTCAAGACCTGAGAAAGACTTGAAGTTTTTCTCAAATAAATCAGCAAACTGCTCATACTCTTCACGAACCCATGATGGGATCTTAACCCAACGGATGAACGCGTAACCATTTACAAGTGGATCCGCCGGTGTAGAATGGCCGGTAGTCGAGCCATGCCAAAAATCAGGGTTGGAACCTTTAGCTAAAGAACCATCCCAGCTTGGGCCACTAAATACATGACCTGATCCAGGTTTTACCAAGGACATAGATTTTCTCCTAAATTCAAAAAGTGGGGCTGGATGAACTCAGCCCCTCTCAAAAAGAAACTTATCATTACTAATTATTTAGTTACGATGAAATCCATAAGGATTCGCTCTACCAGAGCGGTGAACTTGACCTCGACAGCGACATGTAGAATTTTTCTACGACGCTGGTATTCTGTAGTAAGAATTTTCGGAGTTACAAATTCACAAGCACCATTAGAAACGTAATCATTACCGATGCCGTTAAGCTCAATCACTAGAGCATTTTCAGTATCTTTATTATTAAGCTCGAATGGGAATTCTTGAGCTACGCTACGCATTCTACGGATAATCTTAAATAGAGTACGCACAATAGAGATATTTGAGAGATCGCTGGTAGCGACCTGGCTGGTTAGCTGAGAACCGAAATTGGTGCGTTTCGGAGTACGTTCAATGTAGTTCAACTGAGCTTTATAGAGTTCAGTTTTCTGAGGCTCAGTAGGGAACCAACTTACGGATTTAAAACCGGTAACACCGCCGCGACGTGGGCCAACGAAAGGCTTATGGGTACCATGCTGTCTATCGTTGGATGGGATCTTGTTGGCTAGAATATAAGTCGGGGTAACGCGAATCTCACGGTTAGTGAATACGTCATCAACGATTAAATCTTGCGTAAAGATAGCCGCATAAAAAGTGTTATAAGTTAAAGAGTTTCTACGCTTATCAATCGCTTGGTCTGGACGAGCAGTAAAGCCCGTATCCAAGAAGGTCATGCAGTCGTTACGGATGTCTCTAGCGAGAGTAACCATAGCTTCTTTAACCATCGGCGGATAGTTTGCGTCCAGAACAACGTCAACCTCTGTCCAGTCTTTATCCGTAATCTCTGGCGTGGTTAGACCGCTGTATGCTTTAGCTAGCAGCGACTCAACGTTTTCTATAGAAGTATCGCCGTCCGAACCGCCCTGCAGGTAGTTGATAGATGAGAAATCAGCGAAGTCTTCACCTTCGGTTACAAACTCTACAGAGCTGATTTCTGAATCTTTAAACGGGTCTACTTCTTCAACACCACGAAGAATCTTGTTAGAGCCGCTTACCCAGTCTACTAGATCGACATTAATACCTAGATCTAAATCAAGCGCATCCATCCCATCTTCCAAAAACTCAACTTCTATTTCTTGGGCGTAGACGCGGACTACATCTTCAATACCTAGAGCTGAACGATCCAGAGGAGAAATAGCATCTGCAGAAAGAGCTACCGAGAACGCGCCTTCTTTTAGAGATACAGCACCGTCTACAGGATCTCGCTCAATAACTTCAAATTCGTAGGTACGGAAGTTGAAGGTATCATCCATTGCTGAGTCGATAGACAAACGGTAACCGGTATTATTATAAATGGAGCCTCGGCCTGGAGCGCGCGCTATAGCAAGAGGATAACGCTTATAACCTTCTGAATCTTCAGGCGAGTCATTCAGACTCTCGTTAACCGCCAATCTGATAGCATCCTTATCTCTAGCGTAAAGCGGATCCATTACAGTGGTAGCCGTTTTGACCTTAAGAATAGTCGTAGCTTCACCAGTATCCGGATCCGCAGATTCTTCCATTTTTGTGCGAATTTCTAGCAACTGGTGAGCGTAAGCCGCATCATCTGCAGTTACACGCAGGCAATAAGCTTTCCCGCCAGCTTGAACCCAACGGTAAGCATTTAATTGTGCCTGACCATGACGGCTCATACTCGGTTCGTTAAAGTTGAAAATATACTCGGAAGGGGAAGTTGTTTCAACCAGTTCTCTGTCTCTACCTTTATCAGCCGTGAATGCCACAAACAGAGTTGTTAGACCTTCTGTTGTGATAAAAGCAAAGGAGTTATCGATAATATTAGTCGATACATGGGGGTGAATAAATTGTGACATGTTTACTCCAAATTTTTTTAAGTCATTGAAGTTTAAAGAAAGAGAATAGATTTCTATCTTCATTTCAATAAAGCTATGAATGCTAATTATCTGTTTAAACAGCTACTATAAAGAAAGGCAATTAATAGTACATAATCTCTTCGATAGGAGACTCATATTGTTCCGTACCGTCTCTAGTCTTAGTTACAGATGAACGCACAGCCCTATCTATATACTCAAAGGATATAGCGGAGAAAACGGATGTCTTCTCAGCCATCTCTTTGACACCGATAAATTTATACCCAGACTCCAGTCCATTCTTAGTACCGGCTTTGATCCTGAAGGGGTAGCTATCATCTTTCTCTAAGCGACATAGTTCAGCTACCATGATTTGAATCAAGCTGTCGGGAACACCTTGAGACATACCATTAATAGAAATGGCTTCTTTAAGGATATCCGGAATCTCAGAATATGCTGTAGTCTTAGGGATTTTACCAGAGTTAAAAAAATTAAGAAAATCAATAATGGAATCTAGAGATTGAATGTGCCTAGACGATTCGAATAAAGTATCACCCTTATATAGGAGCAATTTAGTGTATTCAATCTTTTCATCTTTGAAATCCTTTTCTAATACTTCTTTTTCCCTAAACATCGGGATCGATATTGAGACTGGAATATCAAGCGAGAAATGTTTTTCCTTACCAGTCTTATCTACGAACCCAAGTTTAATAATGCCTAAAGTCTTACAACCGTTACCAGTCCAACTTGCTGAACCAGTGGTAAAATAGTAATCTGGGATATAAATAAAGCACTCCTCTGCTATTACGCTTACAGAAGTATCTTGATTCCGTCTAAGAAACCTTTCCAACCGCTTATCCATACCTGACCTCGTATTAGTTATTGATTTGTTGAAAATTCCCTAGTTCTTTTAAGAGAACTAGGGATAATTTTTTATGAATCTAAGAAATCTAGAACACTTTCAAGTCTGCTTCTTAGCTCTTCAACTCTGTTATTATCCTCAAAAAAGTACTGGTGCTTACACCTAGCGGACATCATAAGTAGATAATTTACGGAGTCAAAACTGTGAGTTAGACCTTTCGAGTGAATCGTTGCATAGAGAATAGCTTTAAGTTTACAACTAACCATCGTTCTCCCTGAATCAAAAACCATCCTAGCATGAGCTAGCGTATTGGGATGAATGTACATCTTCTTAGAGCGTCGCATTCGACCAATAGCATTCTCTATAGAATCGTGTTTTTTTCCAGATCTAATTAGGGGTAGGAACTCTAAATAAGCTTTTTTAATCTCAGGATCTTTAAAATAATCCATGTTGGCAAAAGCTTCGTTTTCCCTGTCGAGCTTGGCCAGAAGCTCAGGGTTTGATTCAGACAAATCTTCCCTGACTTCGTCAGTAAGTCTGATAGAACTATCAAAATTATCCCATATCTCCTGCAGAACTTCTTCTTTACTCTGAGGCTGGTCTTCTAGTTCAGTAGTCTCAGCTACTGATTCTTTTTTTAGTACCGAGTCATTGGATTCGATGATGGATGCTACCGCTTTCAGTTTACTCATTTTTCTTCTAACCTTTTCTGTTGCTAAAAATAGAGAAGAGTCTATTCCTTAAGCTATTTTCTACTACCGGAAAGATTGAATTACCTTCAGTTTTAAGACTGGCTAGATATTTTTCTTTCGCTTTAGCGAAATCGGCTATCTCAAACATTTCACGGATAGTGATATTCGAAATACGCTCTTCTTCTTCATACATAATATGATCGAAGAATTGATCCTGGTTGAACTCTTCGTTTATGATCATTTCAATAGCGCTAGTTAGGCCGTAGATAATAATAGCCTCATCGTAGGTACCGACTAACGATCGAGTTGATTTAAAGCCGAAGTCTTTCCTATGAACCAGAGACTTTACTGATTTCGCTACTTCATCCGTATGATTAATTATATACGATATAAAGAAATTGACTAGATTTTCCATGTGGCTAATTATGAAAAATTCATACAGCGATTCTACTTGTCTCTGTAGAATAGTTATATTGTCAGTCTCGATGATATCTTCCGAAGTTTCAGAAAGGCCGTAGTTATTAAGAATAGACTCGGCTATTTCTTTCAAGAACGAGGCCTTTTGAACTTTGAGATCTTTCTCAAGTTCTGTCCCACCGTACTTCTCTAATAAAAAGCTAAATCGATCAAGAATGGGCGTTAAAAAATCACTAGGATTAAAAACGCCCTGAACTTTACTCGGATTAGTAGAAATTTGGTTTAGGAGAGACTCACCTATAGTTGACGTATAGAGTGATGTCTGGGTTTCGTCATTGAATTCATTTATATAATCAGAAGATAAGACATCCCTCTCATATTCTTTAACTGCTTCATTTCTTAACATGTCATAAAACTCTGAATTTATTTATTTAGTTGTTATAAATCTGAGAGTTTATAGAATCTTAAAAAAGCCCTAGCCGTTAAGTTTAAATATGCTATCCATGCGCTTTGCAACAGATCTATTATGATTAAAGGAACTCTCGGATTTAGTATATTCCTCAAATCTGACCGTACGCCTAGTATTGGAGGTGGCACTGCCGTTAATATTCATATCATTGGAAGGAGTAGCTTGAATTTTATTCATTTTAGAAATAGAATTCATACTTGTGCCATTACTGAAGTTAGAGGAGGAAACCGCGCTTAGAATTTTCCCTATGTTCTTCCTGTCTCTAATTGCATATATAGATAAAAGATAAGCCATTAACACGTCATCTTTTGCTGAAGAAGAGTGCTCTATCTTACCGTTCTTCTTCTGTTCTAGGGTACCGATCTGTTCGTTGATACGGTCTAAAACAAAACGTCCAGGCTCTTCATTTACCAAGAGTTGTAGTGTTTCAAACATGGTACCTCTAGAACCGGCTGTAGTATCAATGCCGAAAATCTTAAGTTTGGATTTCTTAGCCACTCTAGAAATTTTGTCAGCAATCCTTTTAGTCGCAGTATCAAGACGATAATAAAAATAAATCCGTTTAGAAATAACTGGATTTTTCAGCAGGGCGGTGATCACGGCAATACCTATGCTATTTCGCTCCGGAGCCAATATAGAATTAGGTAAGATTGCAGTCATTAGGAAAGTAACAAATTTCTTGAGATCCTCGGTATCTATCTTGTTATTCTCAAAATAAGCAACGGGCCTTTCAGTATAGGGATCGGTTACGACTAGAGCTGATGCATCCCGATTAGCACCAGTAGCCATATCTAGACCTAACACATACGGTATTCTAGGGTCGAAATTCTCTCCTTCAACTATTTGAAGCTTATACCTGTTAAGGATAGAGAATTGTGAAGCGAGAGCATTTTTCTCAAACGATTTGATATTTTCCAGTTGTTCCTCGGAGAAGAAACTGTTATCTGTAGATAGCGGCCAGTTGAGGTCAACTTCCCTCTTAATTTTAAGACGGTTGCCATTAAGCGCTCTACACTGTTCTTCATACCATTTCTTATCTCGGCCAAGCTCTTTCCATTCGTATTTAACATAGACAAAATCGTTCTGAGAATTATCAAATATATGAGACTCTAAGGAAGCTATATCTAGATCATAAAGATCCTCTGAGAATCTTAGCGCATCCTCTTTCATAGCGTAAGCATAAGATCCAGCTGGGATATCTCGGTTATTCGGGGTAGTGGAGATGACCCTAAAATGAGGTTTATGGAACTTCTTAGCCTCAGCCTTGGCCTGACTTAACGCTGGGCCAGCGGCCTCGTAAACGATATCATTATGCGTCTTGAAGGCAAACTCGTCCTCCCACTGCATCGGGGTGGTCAGACCACGGCCAATCTTATCTGCACTAGGTGGATCCTTCGGAGCTGCTACAGTTTTAATCGTATTTTTGTTTTTAGCATTAACAAAAGTACGAACGTTATCAACGTCTAATCCAGGATTCATGAATCTTAGCCATTCTGGTAAAAGTCTCAGTATGTCTAATGTTCGCTTAAGGTTAAGCTCGGCATCTTCTCCAGCTTTATTACCATAAATAATCGTAGAGTTCTTAGTACCGAATGTAATAATGTATCCAAAACCGCAAGCTATACCAATAGTTTTGCCCTGCTGCCGAGGCATTTCTATAAAGCTACTGATATTGTTATGCATGCAATAAAGGGTCGCCAAGTTCCCTAGATGTAGATTAAACCTAACGCTGCCTCCTGGAACAGGAACTCTCGCTATCTCCCTGTAGTAGTACCAGGGGTTCCTTATGATTTCAGCAATTACTTTACTTCTGGTGATCTTATCTTTAGCTAATAGCGGATTCACCTTCATCAAGCTTTTGTCATAAAGTTTTAGGAAGAACTTATTGTTGGCAGTTCCTCTCCGTTTTAGTTCTTTAGAAGTTCTTAAGAATGATTTATTTTTAGTATTAAGATGATAATAGAAATCGTCAGACATGTTTTTTATACCGTTTAGGTCAGATGAGGGAATCCCCCTTATCTATAATAGATAAGGGGGAAACTTAGTTAGTAAGGAACGCCATCATTATTAATGACGTTGATTTTACCAACCAAAGGCATAATCGTGTCGAAGATATGACGACGATTAACAACAACTGCAGGTAAGTTAGGGCGATTTGGATCGCGATAACCGTTACCATTTTCAATGTTAAATGCGTACGGGTAGTACTTAACAGTCGAGTAGTCTGGAGTTGCAGGGATGTAGATCATACGAAGAACGCCTTTAGCGTTATTCGGAGTTGACAGAATGTTAAACTTGTTAGAACCGGTAGTAGCGCCAACATTATAGTTAACATTAACTGCTGAACGCTCGGTTTCACCACTGTTGAACATCCACTGAACGTTAGTAATCAGATCGACATCCAATTCGTTACCAATTACGTTAAAGTGACCGGTAGTGTGGTAACTTTTATCTTTAATGGTGCTAGCTAGGTGATCGATTACTGAGCGGATCTCGTCTCTCCATTCTTTGAAAGAACCAGAGTAACGATCGCTAGGTTTAACATCGAATGTACGCTCAAAAGTATCGGTGCCGAATTTAGATTGGGCTTCGCGATAAGTATTTTCGATATGCTCTAGACCTTCTTTGTCTAATCTCTGAGCTAGGAAGTCGGAGATGATATCGACTAGTTTTAGAGCGCCATCGATTTGGTAAACGGCTTTCATATCCTGTAGCCACTCAGTGCTTAGCGGAGCAGCAATATGGCGACCAGTACCAACGTCTAGATCTTTGTAATCCACATCGAAACCAACGCTATCCGCAGCATTGTTGGCTTCAGAGCTTAGGTACGATTCAACTTCGATAGTCTTAATCTTACCGGCGACAGATGTGGCTTGCAACGCACCAGTTCGTCTATCGATTGTTACAAATACGGTATCTTTTTCACCTTCGAACTCAACCACACAGGTGGTAATACCTGAAGAAGAGTCTATAGATTGGCGAACGTCAATCGCTTGTTCACCAAGAGATGAATGAGTGAAACCCACCTTAACCACGTTGAAATCTACATCAATGGCATCCCCAGCGCGAGCATCAGCACCAGCAATATCAAGTAGATTTACAGAATCGATTGACGGAACAGTGATTTCACCAACATCGATACGTTTACGATCGCCAACAGTATTGGATTCATCGCGCAGAGCTTCCGGAAGATAATGGCGTTCACCTTCTGCGTCTACAACATAAGGGTGCAGGAACGAGATTGAGAACTTGGGAATTTCCGTAGGTTCCGTAGGGACAGCATTGATAATGCCGATACGCGGCCATGCTTTACGCTGCATTGGGAAAGACATAGAACTGAAAGGTTTGATACCTTCCATTTGAGACTCGACCAGAATGTGTTGACGAGTATTACTAAACATCTGGGATAGGTTCTTAGCGTCTTCAGCGTTACAGCCACTCAGAAGCGCTTCAGTGTAGTCTTCAAATAGAACCTCGTCACCTAGAATTTCTTCAATACCTTGACCAAGAATTGACACATGGTTTTGTTTTAGAAGATCATGTGCTTCTGTAAGAATCGAAGAAAAACTATCATTAGTTTCAGCGGTCTTAAAAGTTTTTTTATGAATCATTACTATTTCTCTCTTTAATTAATGAATAAGTGAAGTCGTAGAGAAAATGAAATCACTTGCTCGATTTTCGCTTCTAATAGATTTGTTAAAATCATAAAGCTACCTTTTCTAATATAACGCACCGTACTTTGTTTTCAGAATAGAAAATCGAATTAATGGTTATATTAATAGTCAACTGTCAGTCTTCAGAATCCTTGATCTCTTTTTTAATACTCTCCAACATTCTTAGTACAATATCAACATTTATTTTGATACTAGTGAAGAGGAAGAGTAGTTTTGAATATTTCTCTGTCGAGAAGTCCATTGTAAAGATATTGTCAATGGATTCTCTCAAACTGTTGACTTCTTTCTGAATAGATCTAATAGCCGGTAAGTATTCCTTGCAGTTCAGACGAGTTAAGGAATCAATAATGTCTGCTAAAGTTTCTATGTTTCTATCTAATTGTTGGAAGTTATCGTATAACGACGCGAGCTTGATTCCCTTTTCTTTTACGGTAATATCACCGCCTGCAGGTTCATCTTCGCCCCCCTCGCCGCCGTACTCATCTTCGTCGCCATAATCGTCATCGTCATCGTCATATTCATCTTCCAAAAGGAGCATGAACGAGTCTTCTGCTAACAAATAACCTGGCTCGAAAGAATTTTCTTGATCCTTGGGGGCTTCCGTCAAAGAGACATTTTCTTCACAAGATAAGAACAACACGGCGCTCTCCTAGAATTTAATGTCTTTAGGGTTTATATGAAATTGTTACGAATTTAAGCCCGAATAGACCACTTGGGATCTATTCGGGCTTAGTATAATCTGTTTTAACACAGATTAACCATTCAGAAGCTCTTTAACCGCATTAGCTGGGCGCAAGCTCATAGTGCGAGTTTCAGCAATATCCATCGGCTCACCGGTCTTAGGATTACGGCCAATGCGCGCTGGACGAGTGTTGACGGACAAGACACCGAAACCGGAAATCTGGCAACGCTGATTTTCAATGGTTTCTTCGATCATTGCTGTAATTACAACACGAAGCATCTCATTGGCTACTTTCTTAGTTACACCGGTACCGGTGTTACGAGAAATACGATTAACTAACTGAGCTGTTGAGGATGATTTAGCTTCAGACATTTTTCTTTTCCTTTTATAATGAACATATCAAAAATTCAAATTATGAGATACACTCGCTCTTGTCGAATGCATTTTTCTCTTTCAATAACTTGTTAGTAAAATTTTTTTCAAAATATAATTTATCTTCTTGACCATTAATTATAATTATAAATAATCTATTGATTGAATGATTAAAATAAGCTATATAACTTAATATAATTATTTAAAGTTATATTAAAGATAACGACTGTTTAGTATTGATTATTCAATAGTTAGATATTTTCAATTTTTA
>Ga0055584_100004943_pt1 | contig 13045 bp, 7 predicted proteins | sample OSDHelmetaG_FD_58716 | JGI IMG/M metagenome (GOLD analysis project Ga0055584, IMG submission 58716) | Pelagic marine sediment microbial communities from the LTER site Helgoland, North Sea, for post-phytoplankton bloom and carbon turnover... | ecosystem: Environmental > Aquatic > Marine >... | reverse complement strand
ACCGGCCTGACGGATGAGCAGGTCTTGATCGAATACGCTGAAATTTTAGGGGTTAGGGCCCAGCTAACCGAAGGCACATTCAGCGAATTCCTTTCTGCCTGTTTCGAATCCAATCCCGCTGTTGCTCTGCTCGATCCTGATTCCAATGAATCGGAGCACAAATACTGCCTAGTCCTTAACCAGCTCAACAGCAACAAATTTCGCGTCGTTGTTGGCAAAACCGAAAGAAACGTTTCCAGAAAATGGCTAAGGAAGAATTTTGCCGCCAATGAGCATGGAGAAATTGAGTGGTTTTTCATCAGTCAAAAAGAAGAAATGGGCTCCGGAGGCAAAACTGGCGGTTCCGAATTATTACAGTTTATTAATTTTCTTCGACCAGAACTCCGCGACGTCCGCACCGTTGTGATCTTTTCGATCGTGACCGGTTTGCTCAGCTTGGCCACTCCGCTGGCGGTTGAGGCGATTGTCAACACGATTACTTTCGGTCGATATTTTCAACCACTTCTCATTTTATCGCTGATTGTATTTATTTTTCTAGCTTTCCAATCGGCGTTGCAAACGTTAATGGCAGTTGTGGTCGAATTCATCCAGCGACGCATGTTTGTGCGTACCGTAACCGATTTGGCCAGTCGAATTCCAGAAATCCCCGCAGCGAGCATTAGGGGTGTTCATGGACCTGAGCTTCTCAATCAATTTTTCGATGTCTTCAATGTTCAAAAGATTACGGCGAAGCTCCTGCTCGATACATTGACGGTCGTCCTGCAAACAGCGATCGGTCTATCCGTTTTGGCGTTCTACCATCCATTCTTACTTGGTTACGATATAGGATTGATCGCAATCATGGTCGTCATACTTTTTGTTATTGGACGGGGGGCCGTTCAAACTGCCGTTACCGAGTCCAAAACCAAATACAAAACCGCTGCCTGGTTGCAAGAAATTTCGCGACATGGTGAAACGTTTAAGTACAACGGCGGCAGCGAATTTGCTATCAATCGCGCCGACGAACTTGCCGTTAAATACCTTGACCACCGGAAATCTCACTTTCGAATTCGTATTCGACAATATGGATTCGTCTTATTCATGCAGGCAGTTGCAGCAACCGTATTACTAGCGTTGGGCGGATACCTGGTGATCATCGACGAGATGACGTTGGGACAACTGGTTGCCGCCGAGTTGATCGTCAGCGTCATTTTGGGCTCGTTTGCAAAGTTTGGTAAAGATTTGGAGAGCTACTATGATCTCCTTGCATCCATGGGAAAACTTGGACAACTATTCGACTTGCCAAAGGAGTCTCGAAAACGCACCGAGGGCGCAGATCTCGTTTCCGGTCCGCTCAAAGTTGAATTTCAAGATGTGAAAACGAGCTACGGATCAGGTCATCCGGTGAACACTGTCATTGAACCGGGAGAACGACTGGCAATCATAGGGAGAAGTGGAACCGGTAAATCCGAATTGATAGGCTTATTGAAAAAACAGTCGCAACCCAATGCCGGTCGAATTTTGATTAATAATTGCCGTTACGAATGGCTGGCAAATCAAGAGATTAATGAACGAATGGTTTTCATTTCGAAGGTCGAAATTTTTTCGGGATCGATTGAAGAAAATATACGACTCGGCCGAAATTCGATCGCTCAACCCGACATTCAGGCAATCCTCCGCCAACTGGGGGCCTCCGAGGCGTTGCTGTCTTATGACGACGGAATTCAAACCAACCTTTCAGTAGGCGGTTATCCGCTTTCAAACGTCGAAGCGATCCGGATTGTATTAGCGAGAGGATTAATCGCTAATCCTTCGCTGATCCTAATCGATTGCCTATTCGACCAACTGGCGGATGATGACTTGAACGAGCTGCTCGAAGGGTTGTCGGTATTCACTGAAACGACATTCGTCGTAACGTCGGGACGGAAGCAACTTGCAACATGGGCTGACAAATCGATTAACCTCGCCGCTCCCAACAGTTAAACCTTTCCGTCTTTTAGGCTATTTCTGTCGTTTATGAATTTTCCAATTCTTATGAAGGAATCAATCGATGACAAGTAAGTCATCTTCATCGAAAATCGGTGGAAAGAAAGTTGCAACTCAAACGTCTGCGATACAACTTGTTCAATCCTCACGCTTTGCCCAATGGGTCGCGCGTTGGCTGGTCATCGTTATGATTATCTCAATTTTAGGTATGGCAACTTTGCCTTGGCAGCAAACGTCACGAGGTACTGGCCAAGTGGTTGCGTACGCGCCTCAAGAACGCCAACAAACGGTGCAATCGCGTATTAAAGGTGTGGTCGCGAAGGTTACCCCAGGTCTTGTCGAGGGCTCAATTGTCAAAAAGGGTGACATTATTTTGGAAATCGAGCAGGTAGCTTTCGACATGAAAGCCCAACTCGAGGGGCAACTGAAGAACCTCGATATGAAAATAGACGCAACCATTGCCAAGGCCGATGCTTACCAGCTCCAAGTTGATGCTTACACCAATGCGAAAGTCTTTACCGTGCAGGCTGCTGACGAAATGGTCAAATCAGCGGAAGCAAAGCTAAAGAGCAAGAGAGAACAAATTCGCGGTTACGAATTCAAGGAAAAACAAGCACAGCAGCAATATGACCGGCAGCTTTTCCTTTTCAATTCCGATGCCAAGCCAGAAAAGGAGGTTGAGAAGTGGCTAAAAGACTTGGAAGTCGCTAAAGCCGACCTTGCCTCATTGCGACAGGATATCATTTCCCTCACCAACGAATTGACCGCAAAGCAGAAGGAAAGAGAAGAAAAAAAGTTACTCGCCCAAACCAAAATCGATTATGCCATCGCGATGAAAGCGGGTGCGATCAGCGAAACAGAAACAATTCGAAAGGACAAAATTGACGTTCAAATGAAATTGGACGCATTGAATCGAGGTGGAAAAGTCAAGGCTCCGCGTGACGGCACCATTTTCCGAATGCCCATCTTCGAACAGGGTCAGACCGTCAAAGAGGGAGAACCCTTATTTACAATTATCCCCGATTCGGCAAAGAAAGCTGTTGAGCTTTTGGTCCCCGGAAATGACATGCCGCTAATTAAGATGGGTGACGAAGTTCGTCTGCAATTTGAAGGTTGGCCTGCGGTTCAATTCGTGGGGTGGCCATCCGTTTCGGTGGGTACATTCAGTGGCGTCGTTTCGACTGTTGATGCAACGGACAACGGAAAAGGGAAATTTAGAATTTTAGTCGTGCAAAACCCGAAAGCGGATCCTTGGCCGTCGGATCAGTTCCTTCGTCAGGGCGTTCGCGCAAATGGTTGGGTGATGCTTCGACAAGTCTCCCTTGGCTACGAGGTATGGCGACAATTGAATGGATTCCCTGTGATTGTTTCAGATTCTGAACCCAAACAGAAGAAAGCAAAAAAACCAAAACTACCGAAGAGGTCGAAGTAGCCCAACGCTGCAGGACGATTTCCATTTACCCATTTAGAATTCAAGTCAACAAAACATGGATGTGATGACTGATTTGAGGAAGAATTCAACTAACCGATCAGGCTCCGGCAGCATCGTCGCAGCGATCCTTGGCCTATTCCTCGCGTTTGCAACTGGGTGCCAAGCCACCCGAGGAAGAGATCCGGCAATTGAACTTTCTTCCACTCCACCTGATTCTGCCATCAGGTCGTCTCTTTCGATTCCTGCGTTAACCGCACAAGCAAGGCACCATTCAAGTAATCGTGATGCTGGTCAATCGGTGGCGGTAACCGCCATTTCCCAATCACAGTTGAAAAACCCAAACGTCCCATCGTTCACTGGTGGCATTTCTAACCCCGGTGGCGTGTCAAACCTGCTTGGTAAAGGTGACAATCGACGCGTAGCCCTCCTTCAAGAGGGGAACGATCAGACTGCGCCAAGTGCTGAAAATATGCCGAGTGCTGAAAATGTGTTGGAAAAAAATTTGCCGACAGCAATTTCGCTAAAATCCGAATCTAGCCGCCCCGACACAGGATCCCCTAGGATGATCAGCGCCGAAGGAAAGCTAAGTCTGGAAAAGGTGTTTGAATCCGTCGAAAGTTGTTTGCCACAAATCGAAATGGCCATGCAACAGATCGAAGCAGCGGACGGAAACTTAATGGCTAGCATGGGCAAGTTCGACACGGTGTTGTCTGGCCATTCCCTCGCGCAACCGCTCGGATTCTACGAAACCTATCGGAATCAACTAGGCATTAACCAACCGCTATGGGGTGGTGGCGAAGTCTACGGCACGTATCGATTGGGTGACGGAAATTTCGAACCATGGTACGGCGAACGCGAAACGAATGAAGGTGGAGAATTGAAGGCAGGCTTCTCAATCCCACTTCTCAAAAACAGTGACATTGATGAGAGACGTGCCAATGTTCTGGGTGCGGCGGCAGTCCGAACACAGAATCAAGCGGGTCTTGGGATCGAAGTCCTCAACGCACAACGCATGGCCGCGGCAGCTTATTGGAACTGGGTCGCGGCAGGACAAGCTTTAACGTTTCGGCAGCAAATTTTAACACTTGCAGAGCAAAGAGTTGCCAAAATCGAATTGCGTGTTGAAAAAGGAGATCTCGCGAAACTCGTTCGCTTGGACAATCAACGGTTTATTGCGAAGCGAACATCCGACGTGATCAAAGCCCGTCGGAAATTGCAACAATCTGCCATTAAGCTTTCTATCTACTATCGCGACTCGAACTGCCAGCCGGTGATCGTTGACGAATCACAATTACCACAGAGCCTTCCTGTTCCAACGGAACTATCAAATGACGTCGTCAACGAAGGCATTGCTGTTGGCACAACCAATCGTCCAGAAGTTCGTGAGCTTGACGCCATTCGGCAACAGTACGAAATCAAATTGCGGTACGCCGAAAACCTACTGCTTCCTAAATTGGATTTGAAAGGATTTGCCGGCCAAGACTTAGGTGGTTTAACAAGCAAAAAAGGGGACAAGCAACCGTTAGAAATCCAGGCTGGTGTTATCGCAGAACTACCATGGCAACGGCGGGAGGGACTTGGCAAGTCCAAAGCGGCTCAAGCAAAATTAGCTCAGCTGAACGCGAAACTCCAGCTGACCACCGATAAGATTCGTGCAGAAATAACCGATGCAGCATCCGCGATAAATAATGCAGCAAAACGTTATCGCCAAGCTGCTGAAAACCTGAAACTTACCGCAGACGCGCTCGGACTGGGCAAAATAGCGTTTGAAGGTGGAGAAATCGACCTCATACAATTGAACATTTACGAAACTTCGGTTGCAAGTGCAAAATTTGACGTTCTCGATGCCGAACTTGAGTATTCGATTTTCCAAATCGTTTACAAAACGGCAACCTCTTCGGGTGGATTCTAACGCAACAACGGCTCAAACATGCCGTCGAAAATCGGCTAATAACCTGCGATTCAGCTGGATGTCTCCTCATCCCACGTTCTGTTTCCGACGCTCAAGAGACGAAAAAGCGTCTCCAAAACGCTCGCATCGAGTTATTACCATTTGGGCCAACGATGATAATTTGTTGATTAAACAGCTTTGAATTAAGGACGAGTTTCTATGTCCTAGAGTATTGTCAAGCTGAATCTAACTCACCCTCTTGTGCTTCGTTATCCATTTAGAAAGTCGAATCGTTGGGCACTGTACTAAATGAGAAACTGAACAAATTTGAGCTTGCACCGTTTCCGCAAAGCGTGAATAGCCTATTGGAAGCATTTCGCGACCCTGACTCCACCATATCGGAGTTTGTCAGTATCGTTGAGACCGACCCACCGTTGGTCGGAAGGATCATCAAAACCATCAACAGTCCGTTTTATGGGTTCACCAATGAGATTACATCGATCAGCCATGCCGTAACGATGCTGGGTCGAAGCCCGTTAAGAACGCTCGCACTTTCCTACGCATTTAGAACTCTCCTTGCCGGCGGAACGGACTCAGCCGAACTCAATGAAATCGTTTGGAGTCATTCACTGGGCTGCGGGGTGGTGGCTAGACTACTGGCGGAAAGATCACAAATTGACCCTGAAGAGGCATTCATCGCAGGCTTGTTCCATGACATTGGAAAGCTTTTTATCTGCAAAACATCGCCCAAAGTTTACGAAAAGATGATCAATCTTTGCGGTGAAACACTTCTTAAAAAAGAAGAAAAGGCGTTTGGATTCACACATCCTGAAGCAGGATTCCGACTTGCTGTGTCATGGCCGATTGGTGAAAAAATCAAGTTCGCGATCAAGGCCCACGGCGATGCCTACAACGATTCGGCACACCCGGAATTCGTCAAGGCCATAAGCTTGGCTAATGATTTAGCACATCATTGGGGGATTGGAGCGTCGTTCGCAAAACCTGATTACGAAATCGATACAGAACTTGCCACCGAATTCGCTTTAACGGAAGAACTGCTTAGCTCGCTCAGGCCTATTGCAGAGGATCGCTTTGCGGAATCATTCCCATGCTTTTCGTAGGAGACTTCCAGAAATTCAATCTGAGATCCTAGCTCAAAAAAATAGAAACACTGCCCAACTGCCCAACTTCTAAAATGAGTCTACTCCTCAAACTGATTGCCGTTGCTGAACAAAGCGAATCGGACTCAAGCGTCACTGCATTGCGTTCGATCATTGGTACCGTTAACCATGAAAACACAAAACTTTATCGGCAAATTAGCGGTCCACCGCATGCAACGGGGATATTCTCAAAACTATCTCCGCAATGGATCCAAGATTTGATTCGAGAGACGGAAAACAAGTCTCAACAAGAAGACCCGATGGAACAGGACATAACGGATCATGCGACGTAAGATCATTGTTGAAACGCTGTCGAAACGGAGCATTTCCCATGCCTTCAATTGCATCATACGATTTATCGACGGACCGATAATTAATCCAAAGAGTTAAATAGATAGCCTGCTTTGTTCAAGCTTACACCTCTTACTATTGAATGTGGGAGTGAGTTTCTAGCTGGGCTACAACAACCCAGCCTCGCCGCACCCCAAATTCCGGAGACGCGTCAGAACGCAACCAAGTTCATCCTTTCTTTTTTCAGGAATGAATCAATAAAAAAAGCCGGGTTCGAAAACCCGGCTTGTCTCATGTTTAAACATCGAATACGTGGTTACTTCGAAATATCGATCGCATAGAGTGTCGAACGATCGCTGACATACATTACGCCGTTTGCAATCGTGGGAGTCGTGTAAACCGAGGAGTCAAACGTCACTTTTTTCAGTTCTTTCATGACTTTACCTTCTTGCATGATCCAAAGGTCGTTGTCTTCAGTTCCGAGGAAGACTTTTCCATCGGCGACCATGGGTGAACCCCAAATTGCAGAGAAGGTGTCCAAAGCCCAAACGCGCTTGCCGGTTTTAAAATCAAGGCAATGCAAGATTCCATAAAGGTCGGCGGCGTAAAGCATACCATTGTTGACGGCAACCGTTGAGACCGTTCGGCTGTAGATCGCTTCGTCCTCTTCGCCAGTCACTGATCCATCAAGGTCAACGCCACCATAGTGCCAGATTTGTCCGCTATTTGGATTGGGCTTGCCTGCCTCTTCGATTTTGCCAAGTTCCGGACTGATATCGCCGTTTTTGGTTGCGTCAATTTTATAAAGATGCCCAACGCCGTTTCCATGTTCAGGGTCTTGGCCAACTCCCAGGATCACACTGTTTTCATAAAAAACAGGTGTTCCAATAATTGCGTTGCGATCACCTTCGCCCCCCAGTTTCCAAACGGCTTCTTTCGGATTCAGGTCGAACTTCCAAATCAACTTAGGTTCTTCGCCTGTGGATTCTGCGTCAAATGCGTACAACCAACCGTCGCCGCCTGGCATGTAAACCTGAGCTTTTCCGTTTACAACACCAACTGATGGGGATGACCACTGGCCGTGCAAAATCTGCTTGCCAGGTGATTTATCTTCCCAAACAACTTTACCTGTGTTCTTGTTGATACAAAGAAAACTTGGGGCTCGACGGGCAGGAATTTTCTTGTGCGATTCGTCGACACCGTTTGAGGTGACGAGGAAAATGTGATCTTTGTAGATTACCGGCGAACTGGTCGCCAAGTTGTGAGGAAACACACCTAATTCATTGATCATGTCCAATGACCAAATGATATCGCCATCGCCCTTTTCGGTGTCGTCCTCGGTTTTGTACGGACCGTCATTTTCGCCATCGGCGAATCCTTCCATATCCAGACAAACGACTTCGCCGCGATTGGTGATCACGTAGGCCTTGTCACCTTCAATGACGGGACAAGAGCAAATACCTTGAAGTGGCCAGTCACTTACGCGTCCGATGGGAAGCTTCGTTCGCGTCAGCTGCCAGAGAAAATCTCCCGTTTTTTCATCGAAGCAAAGGACGATTCCACGGTCTTCCTCAGCTGGATGCTTTGGACGATAACCGGCTCCGTTATTGGTGCCGACAAGCACTTTGCCACCGCCAACTGTTGGGTTGCCGTAGGTTTGCGACCCGAGTTTGGCTTTCCAAAGAATGTCCTTACCCGTCTCCGGATCAAATTCGATGCTGACGCCCGTTGACTTGTTAACCATATTTCGGCCAATCGACCCGCCCCACATGGTCCAGTCACCGGTATACTTATCCGCCGGATTCGACACCAACGTTTGATTTGACGTGATTTTGGCAGTTGGCTGTGCCATCAAAGGCGCCGCGCCACAAACGGCCACCAGCGCAATTGCAAATAGTTGAGTTACTTGTTTCATTTCTATTTATTCCTGTGTAACGACGATATTGTCAAAGTAGCAGTCTGCGACGGCGTAAGACCAAATGCCAGGGCTACCAATTTTGTTTGGGTTAGGATCAACAACTTTTAGAGTCCATTCTTTGGGTTCGTCTTCTTCGCGTTCCCAAATTTTCCCGAAAAGATGAGCTTTTCCGTCTTTCATTTCAATCTTCAATTTCATGGTGTACCAAACGTCTGGATCGGCTTCGTAATCCTCTTCCGCTCCATTTTCAGCACCTGACAATCGCCACTCAGACGGCCATGTCACAAACTGACAAACGCCATCGTTTCCGTTCAGCAAAAACGTATAACGATTGGCACTGATCCCAACGCTCGCCATGCGACGCTTTTGATCCTTGAGCAACACGTCCGCCTTGATACTGTAATTGGACATCGTGCTCGGACCCAACATGACCTGATGACTAGGACGAGCCGGACCTGGCGACATTTTCATCGCGATTCCGCCCTCAGGCATTGGCGATGGTTTCATTTTGACATGGGCACGAATCCAAGTCGGAGGAACCTGCACAGGCGGCTTAAACTTGTCAAAGTCCCAACTCCAAACTTTTGTTTTCGGGAAGACGCGAATACGTGCTTTCGAAGTGAGTTCACCAACCGTTGCAGTCACCGTTCCTGCGAGATGCTTTTCCGATGCTGTTGTGGTCAGCGTCTTTCCATTCGCCTTACCGATGCTCTCGTCTGTCGAGAGAACAGGGTCCAGCATCTTTACAAATCGACCATTGGCGTCGAATCCAGCCACTTTGTAGTCGACAGTCTCACCAGCCCATACGCGAGTTTCGAACGGCCAAAGTTGGATTGAGGCAACTTTATCACCAGCAGTTTTTTCGGTAGGCATTTTGACTACAGGAGCCGATTTGGCCTTCTCTTTTCCACCAAAACAAACCAACCGATCACGCGACGCGACATACACGTTTCCGTTCGAAATCGCGGGTGACCCATAAATTTCGTCAAAGCCTTTACCGCTGGTCGCCTTCATCTGCACTCGGCAAATTTGTTTACAGCCTTCGCGAGTAGGTGCACAGATATGAATATTTCCGTCGACTTCAGTTGCAATAATCTTGCCGTCAACCCAAACTGGTGAACCTTTTCCGACCGTTCCCAGGTTGTACTTCCAAAGCTCTTTTCCAGTTTCACCGTCATAGCAATGCATATCGCCAGTGTCTGCAACAACAAAAGCCATACCGTCCTTATAAAGAATTGCGGTGTACCCCGCTTTGACGTCGTAAACCTTCCAGATCGATTTGCCGGTCTTAGCATCAAGGCACTCAACGCGACCAAATCTGTTGTTATCGATGTTGTCTTCGCCGTGCGACATGAAGACCTTGCCATCGGCAATAGCTGGAGTGGTGTTCAAACCACGCTTGGACATCATGTGCCCCCAAATCTTATCGCCGGTTCGAGCATTCATGGCGTAAACACCACCATCACTATTTCCACCAATCAGCATTCGAACACCATCGACGACGGCGACCACAGGAACCGAGTAGTTGGTATCTCTCGGCTTTCCACCTGGAGCCTTCATCCAACGAAGTTCACCTGTTTTCTTATCAAACGCCCAGTAGTAGTGAAGCGGCGCCGGTCCTTTGAACTGGCCCCAGCTGACAGCCATTGAACTGAGGATCAAACGATCTTCGTCAATAATTGGGGTTTGTGTTCGTCCGCCGTAACCCGACATTTTGCCCAGCTCTTCGCTCAGCGAAATTTCCCAAACGACTTTTCCGTCGCCGGTGTAACAGCGAAGAATCCCACTGACAGAATGGACGTAGACATAACCCGTTTCTGGATCGCCGACCATGTGGGCCCAACCCACTCGCTCAACGGGAATGTCAGTTCCGAAAACGTTGAAGCGGTCCGTCCAAAGTTCTTTTCCAGTTTCCGCATCCCAGCAAATGACCTGTTCCTGGACGCGAAGAAGTTCTTCGTCGATACCTGTATTTTCAGATGTGCGACAATTCAAATAGACCTTGCCATTGAGCACGATTGGGGTACCGCGACCACCGATTTTCGAAACCCATTTGACATTATCCATTGTCTCAAGGTCGAACGTATCGACGATTCCGGTCTCACGCGAGATGCCATTTTGCTCTGGACCTCGCCAATGCGGCCAGTCATTTGCCGCGAGCGTTGACGTACTACAAAATAGCACGGCAAGAATAAGGGTCATGTTCTGACGCATTCACTCTTCCTTTTTGCTTTAGAATTCAGATTGTGGTGGGAAAAATATGAGGGACAGCACGTTGTGTACACTTTTTCGAGTCAATTGTTCATTTCGCTGTCAATTCCCAGTCTAGCTGTTTTAGCTTACCTAAAGCATGTTAAGTCTTCCAGTATTCGCCGAAAATAAGAACGAATCGAGAATTCATCAGTATTGCCCATGCAGTCTCGAGCAAATTACCCACCCAACATTCGAATTTGCTGATCAAACCCGATTCAGCTTCACTGAAAAACGGGCGAATCCGAGGGCAAATCCTAAGATGGCCAGGACAAACTCTTGCCGCATCTGAATGACCTGTTAATGACTTTTTACCGATGCCCAAAATGGCATGCGGCTGACGGTTTGTTACCAGATCCTGATATCAATCCTGTTTAACCCGCTTGCATCCAACAGCTGCAATATCCCAAACTACGATTAACTTTCGGGACAACTGAAAGTTGCTTATTCAATCCGTCGACTGTTACCCAAAGCTAGTAACATCCCCCACACTGAAAAGAAGGCACGCTCCAATAGATCCGTTGACGGGGCTCGTTACAACTTTTTGATGATGGCGGCGTATCAAATCACGATGCGGATTGGTTGGATATTCAAGACCGAAAGCATCATCATGCCAGCGGTAATGGATTTGCTGTGCGGACCAGGGACGGGACTGGCAGCTTGGATGCGAAGCTGGCTGCCGCAGTTAAATCGTTTTGGACAGAGCGTGCCGCAACTTCTTTTTGCGAAACGGTTAAGGGACAACCCTCTCAAAAAGACCACGGTCTTCATTTGCAGCGGATTGATGGGTGGGATTTTCTTAACTCTCTCAGCAACTTGGTACTTCTATCAGGGAGAACCGAATTGGTTAATGCGAATCGAATTCCTAATTTGTTACGCATCCTTTTTCATCTGCGTTGGCGTGAACAATCTGGGGTTTAATACTCTTCAGGGAAAACTGATTCGATTCAACTATCGTGGACGATTGTTTCTGTTTGCGAATATGGTTGGCGGATCAGCTGCAATTTTCACTGGTTGGTTGTTGCTAAACCGCTGGCTGACAGACGATGGAGGCAACTTTGCCTGGATTTTTGGCTTTGCAGGAGTTTGCTTTTTGATCGGGAGCATGCTCACGATGTTTTTAAAAGAAGACTCTGACAAGAAAACGGAAACAACAAATCTGCAATCGACGAGCTACTTCTCATTCTTGCAACCTGCCTGGAACACTTTCGTAAGCGATACTGAGTTTCGAAAACTGGCAATTTTGGCCGGTTGCTTCGGATGCTCGATGATCTTATTCCCACACTATCAAGCACTTTACCGAGAAGCGGTATCCGCTGATCAAATTTTTTCACTCCGTGACTTGATCTTCTGGGTCATGATCCAAAACACAGGAACGGTCATCTTCGGCATGGTCTCCGGCCCCATCGCAGACCGTTTTGGCAATCGCTTCGTCTTACAATTCACGATGTTGGTGCTGACTGCCTGCCCTGTTTTTGCGATTTGGGTCGCAAGCTCGTCTGTGATGGCAAGCTCCTATTTCTTTTTGGTCTTTTTGATTGTTGGCATCACGCCGGTGATTTTTCGAGTACTCAACAACTTTTCCCTGGAACTCGCTTCGAAAAATGATCACCCAAATTACTTGAGTGCGTTGAGCATTTGCATAGCGATTCCGGTAATCGCTCTGTCACAAATCGCCGGTTGGCTTCTTCCCATCCTTGGCTATAAAGCCGTTTTCTATAGCATTTCCGTGATTCTGCTGGTCGGTTGGCTCTTAACATTTAACATCCAAGAACCTCGTAAGCAGCTTCTGGTGAACGATGGCCGTGTTTGAAAATCAAAAAGCGGACAACTTCTTTTAAAAAGAATGTCTAAAGGTTGACGAGCGGTTTAATCAGGGGCGATAATAAAAGGTTAGATGACGATTTCGTCATTTCAATTCATTTAATCCTCACATTTTTACTGGAGCTATGTATGCGTAGAGTTTTGATTTGCTCGGTTTCGGCCGTTGCCGTATTCGCTGCACTTTTTGTTGCGAACACCGTTGCTGATGACACGAAGAAGACTGACAAAGTTGACTTCAGCAAGGTCAAATGTGTTGTCAACCCAAAGGCAGCAGCAAAAGAAGCAAATGTTGCCGAATACAAAGGCGGCAAAGT
>Ga0055584_100004942_pt1 | contig 13046 bp, 2 predicted proteins | sample OSDHelmetaG_FD_58716 | JGI IMG/M metagenome (GOLD analysis project Ga0055584, IMG submission 58716) | Pelagic marine sediment microbial communities from the LTER site Helgoland, North Sea, for post-phytoplankton bloom and carbon turnover... | ecosystem: Environmental > Aquatic > Marine >... | reverse complement strand
CGAATAATTTCTTCCCCGGCGAGACGGTCTTTTCGACGCTGACGACGACGGTGCAAAATAGCAGCGGCAATAGGCTAAGCAAGGGGTATGTGTGGAGCTTTAATGTCGGGGCCGCCGTCGCGCCGACTGCTTTTAACAACGTGACACACGATGTCGCTACGGCGACGAATACGACGCAAACGGTATCCCTGGGAGATCTTGATGGCGATGGTGATCTGGATCTGCTCGCAGGTAATAATGGGGAAGCAAATCTAGTCTACCTGGGTAATCTCGATGGTACCTTCTCCTCGGGGAGCAGTGTGTCGACGGCATCCAATGCCACTTTTTCCATGTCGTTAGGTGATTTAGATGGCGACGGCGATCTAGACTTGCTCGAAGGCAATGACAACCAGACGAATCAATTATACCTAGGTAACGGCAACGGGACCTTTGCGGGTGGCAGCAATGTGGACGCGACATCGAATAAGACCTACGCCACCGTCTTAGGTGATTTAGACGGTGACGGCGACCTAGATCTAGTGGCGGGCAATTACAGCAGCCAGGTAAATCGCGTGTATCTGAGCAATGGCAACGGCACGTTTGCCACGGGCAATGATGTAGACGCGACGACGAATAATACGACTTCGGTTGATGTGGGTGACTTGGATGGGGACGGCGATCTGGATTTGCTTGTGGGCGACTACAACCAGGTTAATAGCGTGTATCTGGGCAATGGCGATGGTACGTTTGCCAGTGGTAATCAGGTTGATGGGTCTGTATTTGCTACTTGGTCAATAGATTTGGGTGACTTGGATGGGGATGGCGACCTCGATTTGGTCGAAGGGGGTGCGTTTACTCAGGTGAATCGGGTCTATCTGAGCAATGGCAACGGCACGTTTGCCAATGGCAATAATGTCGATTCACCGACCAATAGCACTCGTTTGATAAAATTGGGGGATGTCGATGGGGATGGTGACTTAGATCTGGTCGCGGCTAATGAGGGGCAAGCCAATCGACTCTACTTAAGCAATGGCAATGGGACCTTTGTTGCTGGTAGCGATTTGGCCACGCCGACCAATAATACTTGGGCGGTTGATTTAGGTGATTTAGATGGGGACGGTGACCTAGACCTGGTCGCTGGTAATATAGGGCAGGTCAATCGGGTGTATCTCAATGCCGAGGCAGTGCTGGCCGAGACCCAGGCGGCCAGCGGCCCGGGCGGCGCGCATGTTGCCGCTGCGAGTGCAACGCAACAGATCTTCCATATCGGTGTTACGGGCGATGGATCGACCTCGGTCAGTTCGTTAACTCTGACGCTGTCGGATCTGTCGACGGCTACTGGGATGGTGGCGGCCGACCTTAGTGCTCTATGTGTCTATAGCAGCACCGATGCCGTATTTGATCAGGGCGATGCCTTGTTGGTCGCGCAGACGGCGGTCAATATCGGCTCGGCGACGACGCTGAGTTTTACGGCCGATACCGTGCCCAATGCTACGCAGCGCTATTATATTGCGGTGGCCAAGATCGCGGCGAGTGCGACGGATGGACACGCGTTCCGCACGAGTTTTGCCGCCGGTGGCTTGCAGACTTCTGCTGGTACTATTGGCACGGCGGTCGCCGCTAGCGATAACGACAGAGTGACCGTTGGTATCGTGGCGTCGAAATTGGTTTTTACGACGCAGCCAAGTGGTTCGACCAGCGGTAGCGCACTGACGACGCAGCCGGTATTGCAGGCACAGGATGCCAATGGCAATGTGGATAGCGATTTTTCGGGCACTGTGACGCTAACGACGACGGCAGCAGGCACGTTGAGTAATGCCACGGCGACGCTGAGTGCGGGTGTGGCGACGTTTAGCGGTTTGAGTTATGCGGCGACGGCAGACGGTGAGTCTGTCGCGCTGACGGCAGCGAGCAGTGGGCTGAGCTCTGCTACGGCGACGGCCTTTGTTGCCGATGTGATCGCTACCAAGCTGGTCTTTACTACGCAACCGGCCGGTGCTATCCACGCGACGGCCTTGACCACGCAGCCGGTGGTACAGGCGCAAGATGCTAGCGGTATACTCGATACGGGAATGAGCGGCACGGTGACGCTGGCTGCCAGCGCTGGTGCGCTGAGCAATGCGACGGCGACGATGAGTGCCGGAGTAGCGACGTTTAGCGGTTTGGCTATGAGTGGCATTAGTAGTGCCGTGACCCTGACGGCTGCTTTCTCGTCTTCGGGGGTGTCGGCGGCGACCAGCAATGGGTTGGCCGTGGTGATCGCTCCGCTGAGCTTTGGTTTTAGCAATCAGTCGGTAGTGTATGATGGACAAGCCAAAGTTATTGGCATTAGCAGTACCCCATCGGGTGTTAGCTATAGCGTGACCTACGACGGCAGCGCGACGGCTCCGACGAACCCGGGCACCTATACGGTCGTAGCCACGGCGACCGATGGCAATTACACGGGCACGGCGACTACCCAATTTACCATAACGGGCCCCGCAGCCCCGACGACGACGTTGAGTGCTTCGTTGACGACGGGACCCATTCCGCTGACGGTGCAATTTGCCAGTGTTTCTACGGGCGATTATTCCAGTAGCACCCTGACTACGGGCAAGGGCGATGCCCTCGGTGGTTTTACTTCCGGTAGTGTTACCTATACCGAACCCGGTACCTACACCGCGGAGTTGACGGTCTCCGGACCGGGTGGCTCATCGAAGTCGTCGCAGACGATTGTGGTATTGGGACCACCCACCATCGCGGCGATTGGTGCCGGCACGGCCAAAGAAGACGAGGTGTTGACGCTTAATCTGACGGGAAAAGATACGGGCTCGGGGACTTGGTCGGTATCAGGTCTCGATGCGGCGCAGATTGCTTCGCATACCATCGGTGGCGATATACTTACCTTTACCCCCGTTAAGGACAAAGCCGGTAGCACTACGGTGACGGTCACCCGAACTGCATCGACTGGACTGTCGACGCTGCAAGCGGTGATCTTGACCTGGACGCCAGTCGATGACCCGCCGAAGATCGTCAATCTTTCGTCGACGAGCAGTGGGCCAGAAGATACGGCTATTACAGTCGGCGGGGCGGCGCATGCGGTCGATATTGACTCGGATATGAGCAAGTTTGAGTGGTCTGCCAGTGGCTACAAGCCGGAGTTGGTGGCAGCGGCTGCCGGTGGCAATGGCGGAGTTGTTTTTACGCCGCTCAAAGATAAATTTGGCCAAACAACGGCCAAGCTGACTCTGAAAGATCCGGTGACCGGTTTAGAAGTTGCGCAGGATGTGACGTTGACGTGGATGCCTGTAAATGACCCACCTGCCCCACCTGCGATTGCTAAACCACTCGACAAGGCCATCGATATACCGCTGGCAACGGTCTTGAGTTGGTCGGCGCTCGATGTCGATATGGACCCACTTAAATTCGATGTATTTTTAGGCGTTGTTGGGCAACCTCAGGTGAAGGTAGCCGATAAGCAGACGGCCACCACCTATAGCGCCGTGGGGCTCGAGCCGGGAACCGATTACACTTGGCGTATCGTGGCACGCGACCCCAGTGAGCTGAGCGCTGAAACGACGGCGAGTTTCAAAACCGAAGCGGATAAAACGCCCCCGAATATTAGCAAGCTCAGTGCTACGGCTGTCAACGATGGCATGCGCATTGTCTGGGAGACGGACGAAAAGGCTGAGTTTATTCTCAATTATACCAGTGTCCCTACCGATCCGGCGCTAGTGCCTGAGGTGGGAGAGATAACCAATGGCACGGCGGCACCCGCGAAGATGTTCGAGGTTGCTTTGGCGCAACTACAGCCGGCGACGTGGTATGATTTTTCCGTGCGCGTGCGCGATCGTTTCAACAACGAGTCGCCTGCAACTACCAGCCGTTTTCGCACCTTAGCCGCTCCAGATATCATTGCTCCGGTTATTACGCCGGGCAGCATACAGGTCAATGGCATCACCGAAGAAGGGGGATGGGTGCGCTGGTCGACGGACGAGTTGAGCATTGGATCCGTCGCCTATTTCAGAGTGAATACACCGGCTGCCAAGTTGGCGCAGGCGGTGGACGGAACGGAGAGCGGCGAACTCAAAGAGCTAACTTTGTCGCGAGATCACGCGTTGCAATTGACCGGCCTGCGCACGGCTTCTCGTTATCGCCTCGTCATCACGGCTACAGATGCTTCAAACAATTCATCTGTAGCGGTCGAACAGCACTTTACGACGGCGGCGAAGGCCGACCTAGTGGCCCCACACTTTACGGAGGGGCCTGGAGCACGCCCGCAACTGGTCACCGCTGAAATTGAGCTCAAGGCCGATGAGGTCGTGTTGGTAGAGGTGCGGTACGATACGGATATGACGCCGGCCGATGGCAGTGTCGTTTTTGGTGGCGATCCAGCGGAGAGCCATCAGGTCACGTTGAATGGTTTGCTGCCCGGCACGACCTACTCGTACCAGGTCGAGGTGGTCGATGTCGGCACGAATACGACGACCTCAGAGATACTCACTTTCGAGACTCGTGCGGTAGCGGATCTAACGGCCGCAACGGCAGAGGGCTGGCAAGTGGTGCCCAGCGCGGAAAGCGCCCTGTTAGACTTTGGTTTTGATGAGTTGGTTACAGCCAGAGTATTGTGGTGGCCGCTGGCCGATCCGACGGCGGTCTTCTTTGCCGATATCGGTTCGGCGGCATTACAGCACAAGTTGACATTGGGCAACCTGATCGCCGCCACCGATTATGCGTACGAAATCGTAGCGACGGACGAGGGGGGAAATATCTCGGCCCCCATCGGTGGCGTGTTTACGACCGAAGCAGAGCCGGATATTCTAAATCCCGTTATCGTCAGTGCCTTGATCGACGCCAAGACCTTGGAAGGCACGGTGCTCTTGGTCGATGTCAATGAATTGGTGACGCTGCAAGGCACCTTGACATTAACGGGTTTGCCGCAGGATGTCACCGTTACCGGTGCGGCCGTCGGCGATAGTAAAACGATTGGATCGGCGCTGAAGAAAAATCACAGCGTTGCCCTGACCCAACTGGTGCCGGGGGGCGACTATCGCGTAGACTATGTCGTTACTGATCCCTATACCAATGCCAGTAGTGGCCTGTTGACCTTCAAAGCTCCTCTGCGTCCGGATACTGAGGCACCGAAGTTAAAACAGTTACCCAGCATACTCAGCGTCAGCGATCTGAGCGTGCGCTTGGGGGTGGGCTATAATGAGAATGTACAGCTAAAGGTGAGATATTTTCCGACGGCTGATGCGACGACGGCGGAAACGCGCAACTTTACTAAGCGACAGCCTCAGCACGAGGTTGAGCTAAACGGCTTGCAGAGCGGTACAGATTACACCGCGGAGCTAACGGCGAGGGATGCAGCCAAATTAGTCAACACGCAGAGCATATCATTTACGACGCTGCTGGAACCCGATATCATCTCACCGGTTTTTACCCAGTTGCCCTATGTCGAAGATGCGCAATTGACGAGTGTGCGATTGAAGTTTGAGGCGGATGAGCCGGTAGTGGCCCAGCTCACATTGACTCCAGTTGATACTGCGCCGGGCACCATCATACAGGAATTCAGTGCCAATGCAATCGAGAAATCCACTGCGCATAGCCTAGAGGTCAGCGGTCTCAGCCCCGGCGTGAGATACCAGTACAATCTTACGATCAAGGATGCAAAACTCAACGAGACATCGGTGCAGGATGTTGTGAGTACGATTAACGAAATCGTGCTACCGAGGATTGTAGAGGGGCCGACTAAGCAGAAAATAGCGGATGATCGCGCCTGGATAAAACTGAAGACCAATATTCCAACTCGTGTCGAGGTGGACTATGCGCTGGAAAGTTCCCCGACGAATATACAGAGCGAAAAACCGAAGGGACGCGGCAAGGCGCACGTGGTGCAGTTGACCAACCTATTACCCGATACGTCCTATATATACACAACTAGAGCGGTAGATGATAAATCCAAATCGGCATCGCTGCCGGTCAGTGGCACGTTCCGCACGGCCAAGGGCCCCGATCTCATACCGCCGCAGATTCAGGGTCCCCCATCGGTTACGGCGATTTTTGACAGCCGCGCCAAAATAGTCTGGCAGACGGACGAACCTTCTGATACTAAAGTCGCTGGCACGGGGCCAGAGGGCGTCAAGGTCAGTGCTACTAATCCGGCGCAAACACTCGTGCACGAAATAGAACTGACGAATTTACAGCCCGCCTCGACCTATACCTATCGCGTTAGCTCGACAGACCTAGCGACGAATACTACGACGAGTGCAAACTATAGTTTTACTACGTTAGCCGTGCCGGATATACTACCGCCGGTATTTACGCAGAATCCTATTTTCCGCTCTGTTTCGCATAATAATGTCGTCATTGCCTACACGGCAAACGAACCCTCAACGTCGACCGTGGAAGTGGGGACAACCACTAACTATGAGTTGCCCAAAAGCACTATAGGCACCGCTGCTAAGGATCACGAGATACAAATAAACGGGTTGGCCGCCGGCACTGAATACCACTTTCGCGTCGGGATTTCAGATGCGTTGGGCAATGGTCCCACGTTTTTTCCGAACTTTGTTGTTACAACGGATGCCGCTCCTGACATAGTGGCGCCCGTAATCCTTACAGGGCCTCTTGCCGTTACGACGACAGAGAGTAAGGCGATCATTGAGTGGTCGACGGATGAGCCTGCCGACCGGCACGTGCGATTCTGGAAAAAAGACAGTCCGAATGAAGGGGGAGAAGTAGAACAAGGTGAGCGCGTATTGGCGCACCAGGTGGTACTCAACAATCTCGAACCGGGAACGGTGTATGAGTATGCCGCCTCGTCTACTGATAAAGAGGCGAATGGTCCCACGACCAGTGCCGTCAACGAATTTCGCACTAAGGATAGCCCGCAGTTGCCCGCTATTACATCTGGGCCGTTTGCCGAGGCCGATGAATCGAGTGCGACGATTACTTGGACGACGAACGTGCCGAGTAATTCCATTGTCGATTTGGGCGCAGACACCCAGTACGGTGCACATCAAGAGCAGAAGGACCTGGTGTTGGATCACAAGGTCGTATTTGAGAACCTAGATCCAGCGGTTACGTATCACTACAAGGTCACCAGCATAGACTTATCGAATAATACGGTCACTACCGATAAAGACGGTGGGCAAAGCTACAGCGAAGACCTGACGGTGCGCACGCTTGGGCAAGCTGATGGACAGCCGCCTAAACTCATCGCCGAACCCGTTGCAAAATGGACCAATACCACGGTGGTAATCTCCTGGGAGACCGATGAAGCGTCTACTTCGCGTATTGAGTGGCTGAATCTGCGGACGGGAGCGACGGGTTTTGTCGACGACAACCAACGCGTCTTTCAGCACAACTCGACGTTAACCGGTCTAAAACCGCGCACGCTCTATGCGATTGCGGTAGTTTCGGAAGATGCGGCGGGCAACAAGATGACCTGGCAACCGTCGGCGGCGGCCAAGGCGGCGGCCAAGATGGCCTATGATCGCGGTCTGCGCAATTTGGCATCGGGCAAAGTCGCGCAGCCACCTGGTGGCGCGGGCACCTTTGTCACCGATAGTTTCCCCGACACGCGTCTGCCTGTTATTACGGCGGGTCCTCGCGTGCGTGAAAAGAGTACGGAGAGCGTGACAATCGAATGGCAGACCGACGAGTTGGCCGATTCTTTTGTGCGCTTTGGCCAACAGGAGAATACGTTGCAGGAGGTCGTGGGGGCAGGGCAGGACGTGCAGCAACACAGTATTACTCTGACGAATCTAACGCCGAGCACCAGCTATTTTTTCAAGGTCGAGTCGACGGATCCATCGGGCAATGGAGCAACGGAGAGCGGTATTGCCGTCGCCACTACGGCCGCTGGCATCGACCTTTCACCGCCGCGCTACGTGCGCGAACCCAAAGTAGTGGCGACGACGGATCGACAGGCGACACTCGAATGGCTGGGCGATGAAGCCGCTTCGGCGACGATCGAATATCGCTCACAAAACAGCGAGGTGCTCGTGCGCCAGGTGCGCGAGCGCCTCACCGAACAACAGGTTACGCTGACGAATTTGACGCCCAATACGGAATATCAGGCATTGATCCTACTGCGCGACGCCAATTCAAACCAGACCGAGCAGCCGTTTGAACTGCGCTTTACTACGGATGGCGAACCCGACTTGGTGCCGCCGCGCTTTTTGACGGAGCCGCGCATCAAGGTGCTGGGCGACCGGAGTGTTATCATCGTTTGGGAGACGGATGAGCTGTCGGATTCCTTTGTCGACTTTGATACCTCGCCCTATTTGGGGCAGGTCGTCGGCAATCCCACCTATACGACGCAGCACGAAATACGCCTGACGAATCTCGAACCCGATTCGACCTATTTCTTCCGCGCTGGTTCGACGGATCGGGCGAAGAATGGGCCGATAGAGTCGCCGGTGTCAAGCTTTACGACGCTTAGCCAACCGGACACGGAACCTCCGGCGGTGCCGAGTGCGGTGCAGGCGACGGCCGGGCCTGAAGCCGTGCTTTTAGAGTGGGATGCCGTCGGCGCTAGTGACCTTGGTGGTTATACGGTCTATCGCGAGGATCTGCGCCGCCGCTTTGTCGCCGTGGCTACGGGGTTGACGCAGGCGAGTTATCTGGACGTTGGTCTGACGAATAGGCGCACCTATCGCTATCGCGTCAGCGCCTCGGATGCGCAGACGCCGGCCAACGAGAGCGCTTCATCGACTATTATAACGGCGCGACCGAGCGCGGATGCCCTGGGCGAGCTGCCGCAGATCGTCGGTTTGGAGCAGGGCGCCGAGGCCGGTAAACCGGTCGTGCTGATAGGCAATGCCGTGCCATTAGACGTCGCCGCCGAACTCAGCTATACGGTGCAGGTCTCGACGCAGGAAGATTTTTCGACCATGGTCGACCGCGGTGGAAATATCATCGAGAGTCCATCGGGCACCACGCGCTGGCGTCTGACGCGCGCGCTCGATCCGCAGGCTAGCTATTGGTTCCGCACGCGCATCTTTGACGGGCGTTTTGAAGGGCCGTGGAGCACACCGCAGTTGCTGCGCCCAGCCGATGCGTTAACGGCGACTAATAGCGAGGACTTTGACGGCGATGGCACCGTTGGCTTTCGCGACTTCTTCATTATGTCCAACGGTTTTGGCAGCACCGATGCGGTGTTGGACCTAGACCAAGGGGGTTCCGTTGACGGCGAAGACTTCGATCGTTTCAAAGAGCGCTTTGGCGAAGTGATGCCGGCCAAGCGCTTGGAGACGCAGCGCATTGCCGTGGCAGAGGGATCGCGCGTCGAAGTAGAAGCCGAGGCCATTTCGGCCAACCGCGTTGTCGTGCGCCTAAAGCTCGATGGGGTCAAGGACTTGAGCGGGTATGGTTTTAGCCTAGCGGCCGACCCGCCGATCTTGCGGTATATGGGTCGAGTCGACTCGGCGCTCTTTGGTGGTCGCGGGGCGAGTTTGGAGTTGGCTCACGAAGGAGATGTGTTGGCCATCGGCGAGCATTTGCGCGGCCGGCAATCTGCGCTCGATCTGAGTGAGGGGTGGGAAATTGCGCTGCTTTTTGAAATGAAGGGTGCGCCGCGCAACGTAGAGTTGCGAGTTGAAGAGGGCTATCTGGGCACGGGGCGTGGCCGCATGCTGCGCGTAGAGCAGGAGGGCAGCGCGCGCATTGTGCCGCAGGTCTATGCGCTCTATGCCAATTATCCGAATCCGTTTAATCCTTCGACTAGTATACCGTTGGCCATTCCGCAGTGGGCCGATGGGCGCCGGCGCGAGGCGGTATCGCTGACGCTTTTTAACGCTTTGGGCCAGGTCGTGCGCACGTGGGATTTGAGCGGCTGGTCGCCGGGTTTTCACTCGCTGAACTGGGATGGACGCGATGGTCAGGGGCATGCGGTGGCCAGCGGTGTGTATCTCATGCGTCTGCGCGCCGGTGAATTTGTACAAGTGCGCAAGGCTTTGCTGTTGCGCTAAATATTTTCATTGATTAGATCCATACTCTGAAAACGACTTATTATCGCCGTCTCCTCTGGGACGGCGATCCTATTAAGGAGAGGGATTGTCTGCACTAAAGGCGACGAGACATTGGTGGGCCATTGGGCTGTGGCTGTGGCTGTGGTTGTGTATAGCTATGCCGATACAAGCGCAACAAGACCATCTTTTTGGCCTCGACGCTCGCTTTTCACAGATCGTGCGCTTCGACTTAGCAACGGGCGCTGAGTTGGCGCGTTTTCCCTCCCCCGTGCTGTGTCGGACAGAGGGCGCCTGTGGCTTGGCCTACAGCGGTCACAGTTTATACATGGTCGATGCCACGGACCCAGATGGACAGATCTATGAATTGAACGCTGAAGATGGTGCGATATGGCATAGTATACCGGCGCCCCCTGGACGCATTGATGGCTTGGCCTATGAAGCGGGAGTGCTCTACGCGCTCAGCTTTTCTGCGGATATCATTTACGCGCTCGATTCTTTTGATGGGCGGGTGTTGCGCGAGTTGGTGCCCGGGGTCGATCTGGTAGGTGGGTTGGGTGTGGCTGGGCAGCGCCTCTACGCCAGTCGGATTCGTCCACCGGCGATCTTTTCTATCGACGAAAATAGCGGTCAAATACTAGAAGAGTGGGCGTCGCCGGCTAGCTTGCCAACGGGTATTGCCGCGTTGGGCCAACGGTTATTTGTCGGTGACTTTAGTAGCCAACGTTTGTTGGAGCTCAGTGCGCAGAGCGGTGAACTCGTCGGTGAAGTCGCCAATGGAATCGGCAATTTGGCGGCGTTGGCAGCGGGGCGAGCCGATGCTACCGTGCCGTATCATATCCGCTTCGAGCGCGTAACCGAGGAGTTGCGGGCCGATGGGTTGGTACAATTGAGCTTGCACGTGGGGCTCTATGACGATACGGGCCGTTTATTGCAGACCAATGACTATAGCCAGATACATGTTGTAATCAGCGGTGGGACCGAGTTACAGGCTGCTGCTACGGCGATAGGTGGTTTGGCTACGGTCGATTTTGCGCTGGAGCCCGGAGTCAATTTGGTCGCTGAGGCACAGCTTTCGGGGCTGCCGCCAGCGCGTATAGAGCTACGGGTGGTTTCGCCCGTCGTGCGCGTTGTTGTGGAGTTTAACGAAGATGCGCGGGAAAAGGGGCTGATCGAAGTAAAGGCGAATCTGATTGATGCTACGGACAGTCCGGCGCTCAACGATACCAGCAAAGTCTCCTTTGCGCTCTTGAGTGGACCGGCGGTCTTAGTGGGGACTACCGCTGTATCGGCGCGCGATGGCGTGGCGAGGACCTGGCTGCGCACAGATGGGCGCAACGCCGATATACGCGTCGAAACGCGCGTGCGTTCGATTGTGGCGGTGGCGGCCCTGCACACGGGTACGCTAGGTGCTGCGCGGCCTGGGCAAGACGGCCTAACTCTCAGTGCGGTCCAGGTCGCCGGTCGCGACGATATACCACCGTCTCCGGTCGCGGGGCTGCGCGCGCGCAATATGGGGCGAGGAGAGATCGATATCAGTTGGCAACTCGTGCCCGAAGATGGGGTGCGCTATTGGGTGCCGTTCGGCGACCAGTTTGTTGAACGCGACGGCATTGAGGGGTATCGCCTATTGCGCGCGGATGCCGGTGGTCTCTTTGCGGAAGTGGCCGTGCTGGAGAGGGGGACGAGTAGTTTTACGGATAGCGTCGACCCGCAGGGAGGGCCCTACGTCTACCAGGTTGTGGTGGCCGATGCCGATAATTGGCGCATCGCCGAAATTGCGGCCGGCAGCGCCGCCGATGCCGCTCGCACGGTGGTAATGGTGGCGACGGGCATCGACGCGGACGGGGGGGAAGTGCGCGGCCTTTTCGACGACGATCTCGATGTCGACTTCGATGACTTCTTTCTCTTTATCGACGTTTTTGGCACGAGCTTCGCCGATAGCGGCTATGACGGTCGTTTTGATTTAGACGGCGATGGGGCCGTTGGACTGAGCGATTTCTTTAGTTTTGCCGACCATTTCGGCAAAGAGGTCGTGCGCCGTTGACGACTGAGTGGTCACGCATTGAAGTTGCGCATAATAACGGTCGTTCGCGCTTGGTTTCGAGTCTTTCTATACCTCCGCTAAAATTGATTAATCCCCGTGCAGAATCCGATCGCTTTTCTGCTGTTATTATGTCCGGTTATGGCGGTGGTATGGTAGAAGGCGACTGCGTACAACTTCGCGTTGATTGTGGCGAGGAGGCGGGTTTGTATCTGGGCACGCAGGCGCTTACGCGAATCTATAAATGTCCAGGTGGCCAGACGACCCAACAGACCATTGAGGGCGTGATTGGCCGCAATGGCTGCGTCGTAGCCCTGCCGGACCTAGTCGTGCCCTATGGGGGGAGTCGATTTTGTCAGCGCCAGACGTGGCACTTAGAAGAGGGGGCGCTATTGGTATTGGCCGATGGTCATACCGCGGGGCGCATAGGAAGCGGTGAACGCTTTAGCTACGATGTATACGAATCTGTCGTCCATATCAGTGCGCGCGAGCGGCCGCTGCTTGTAGATCAGTATTGCTCCGAGCCCGCTGTGGCCCCACCGTCGCGTGTCGGAGCGATGGGCTCGTCTGCGGCGCTGCTCAATCTCTTTGTCGCGGGCTGGGCCGGTGAGGAGCGTTTCGACCGCTTATGCGCTTATCTGCACGAGCAGTTGAACGAAGAGATTGAGGGGCAATTAAAGAGCCGCCGCAACATAGATCAACCGCTAGTAACGCTGACTCAGAAGGATAGCGTGCTCGTGTTGCGCGCCACGGCTCGTCGCCACGGCGATTTAAAGAGAATATACGAGGTTTTGGGAAATGCCATGGCGCTACCTCAGATCTTGGCAACAAACCCGCTGGCGCGCAAATACTAGTAGTACGTTTTTGTTGTTATTTGATATGGGAAGATCATTTTTGTCCTCTGTATTATATCATTTGTTGGTTATATGAGTCGCCCTAGTTCGATTCATACAAAAAAGAAGGGATAATACGACAAATTGCCGCTGCCACTAGCGGCAATTTTGCACAATATACGCCCCCAATGACATTTGTGTACTAGTGATTCCCCAATCGCTCAAATTTGTTTTTTT
>Ga0055584_100004940_pt1 | contig 13050 bp, 9 predicted proteins | sample OSDHelmetaG_FD_58716 | JGI IMG/M metagenome (GOLD analysis project Ga0055584, IMG submission 58716) | Pelagic marine sediment microbial communities from the LTER site Helgoland, North Sea, for post-phytoplankton bloom and carbon turnover... | ecosystem: Environmental > Aquatic > Marine >... | reverse complement strand
GGCACGAAGCTCGTCAGCACTTTCGACATACTGGTCTTCGAAGGTTGCAATCCAACCGTCAATGTACAGCTTCTCTCCTTTGATGACATACTGCCTCGCTGCTGCAACCGGGCGATCATTCGCATCAACTTCCTCAAAGCTCACTTCCATAAAGGGCTCTCCGAACTCATCGAATCCTTTTTCTAAAACCGTTACATTGGCAAGCCGGCGATCTACCTTGAGCAACTTCATCGAGGTCTCAAGCCGGTGCACGCGATCTTCAGCCTCCGTTAACTTAAAGGACTGCTGCTGATACTTTGCTTCCAGCTCTTTTAATTGGGCGGCAGCACGTTGCGCATCATGACTTGGTTTTACGTAATTGTTATACCCAAAATATCCACCGTAACCGATGACGCTGCATGCCCCCAGCATCATCGCTGTTCTCACTGCGCTATTGATCGTCTTCACATTGTTCATGATATCAGGCATGTCTTGCTCAATTCGTTAAACCAACTGACACCTCACCACCGGACACCTCATTCAGAATTCAGTGAATGAGTGTTCCACACTTTTTTGATCGGCCGCTTTCCCTCAGGATACCGGAAATTCTTTGGAGACGCATAAACGCGTTCAAATCATCAGTATCGGCACAGCAAACGTCTGAAAGAGGGCTGTTCGGCCACTCCAGAAGTCTCTTGGCAAAATTAGCTGATTTCAGAAGGCCAATTATGAAATAAAGCGGAAAATTTGATACCAGCGGTGAAAAACGAGGATTGCCGATGCCTAACGAGTCAATTGATCACCCATCAGTGATTTCACAGCCGCTGCGATGTCTTCAGATCGCATCAATGACTCGCCAACTAAAATAGCATCCACTGAATTATTTCGCATCAACTCCACGTCCCGATCCGTAAAAATGCCACTTTCGCTGACCATTGCCACGCCTTGAGGCAACGCCTGCTTAACACGAATCGAATGCATCAAATCAATTTCGAATGTATTCAAATCACGATTATTGACACCAACGAGACTTGGTTGACAAGCGAGCACGGCAGGTATGTTCTTTTTATCATAGAGTTCAACAAGTGCCGTCATCCCGAGTGATTCAATCAATCGATGAAGCTCAACCAAACGATCGGGAGCCAAACATTCAGCGATCAATAAAACTCCGTCCGCCCCCGCCACCCTCGCTTCAACAACCTGATATTCATCGAGAACAAAATCTTTCCTAAGCAGGGGAACAGAAACCGCTTCCCGGATGCTGATCAGATAGTCGAGGGAACCCTGAAAAAAATGCTCATCGGTTAAAACACTAATACAAGCCGCGCCGCTGCGAGCATAAGTTCTCGCAATTGCAACGGGATCAAAATCGTCACGAATCACGCCCTTGGAAGGACTCGCTTTTTTTACTTCCGCAATCAAGCTAACGCGACCTTGTTGCGATCCCGTCGTTAACGCCGAATAAAAGTCTAATGGAGCAGGCACACTGGCAAGACGAGCCTCCAATTCCGCCAAGGGAATTCGCTGCTTCGCAGCCTCGATCTCACCCAATTTATGATGGACAATTTTTTCGAGGATAGAACTCACGTAATGACTTCCCAGTAGTGTGTCGCGTTTTTAAAAATTTATCAATGAAACTGAACCACTGTTGGCAAGCAGCTCAACCCATTCCCGGAGCACCAGCCATTGGTCGTTTTGCTTGAGAACAAACGAAAACGTCCTGGTTCAATCTCTGTCGACAGTCTTAATGATACCATCGAGCCCCAGCGGTACAATTGAGATCGTCAAATCCGACAGAATTGTAAAAAACTCTGCCGCAGGTTTCACCCTCTTTGAACGACGAACCGGCTTACTTCAGCCTCGTCAATCGAATTGCAAGGCAGATTTTAGAGTGTCGCACAGTTGACCCTCAACTCGTTTCAGCTAAAACATCGAACGGAAAAACTCGCCTCCCTAACCTTATCGAAACCGAGAAATACTCGAGATTCGTGCTTTCAAAATGGATATTAACATGCCTGATTTTCAAATGGTTCTCGGGACTGGAAACGCCAAGAAAAAAGCCGAATTGCAGCGGTTACTGGCTCCCTATCCCCAGATCCAACTCACTTCCTTGGCAGACTACCCCGACGCGCTGGAAGTCGAAGAAACTGGGACCACCTTTGCTGAGAACGCAGAGCTAAAAGCATCCGTCCAAGCCCGCCACCTCAAGCGGTGGGTGCTGGCAGAAGACAGCGGAATCAGCGTTGACGCCCTCAACGGAGCGCCTGGGATTTACTCTGCGAGATTTTCAGGGGCAGAGGCCACCGACACATCCAACAATGAATTGCTGTTGGAAAAACTCGCTGGCATACCAAGTCAACAAAGGACGGCATTCTATACTTGCCATATGGCCCTCTCGGATCCCGGAGGCACCATCCATATTCGCTGCGAAGACCAGTGCCATGGCCGAATCCTGACCAAGGGCAGGGGTGACGGAGGGTTTGGGTACGACCCACTCTTTGAAATCCCAGAGTACCATGCAACTTTTGGTGAACTCGGACCGTCGGTCAAATCAGTTTTGAGCCATCGCGCCCGAGCCAACCGAAAATTTGTGCCTCTGATTTTGGCACTAATTGAATCACTGGAAAACCAATAGTCCACCATCCAATCGAAGGCAGTTCCAACCACCTTCGCGCCCACTCCACTATCGCATATTTGTGTTTACGCTTTCAGCTTTCTGAATGTAGATAGGATCTCTCGTTCCCTCAAATGCCCGCTGATAGGTCACACTCAGCGCGGCAGCATTAAAATCATCGGGTTCCAGCTGGTAAGCTTTCTCAGCATGCGCCACCGACTTATCATGTGCCTCGGTTTTGTGGTAGAGCACCGAAAGGGCTAAGTGCGCTCGAACGAAGTTCTCATCCAGCGCTAAAATCTCGATGTTCTTGGCAATCGCCTCTTCGTTTTTTCCATCATTCTTTAGTTGTTCAGCAACCTTCTCGATTGCGAGGATCTCGGGCGTCATACGATGCTCCTTATTTTTTAATTGCTGTTTTAATTGCTGTTTTAATTGCTGTTTTAATTGCTAAACCGAAGGGCTGCCTAAACTGCCCGCCTCGCCCTTCGAGGCACCCGATTCTTAAACGCCATTAACTTGCAATAAGCAATCGCTGTCAACGGCTAAAGTCGCGAGAGTAAAAAAAATGACGGGAGCCTGATCAGACTCCCGTCATTCTAGTTTCATAATTAACGGCTAAAAAAGTCTAACCTTCAATTGCAGCCTGTGCTGCAGCAAGGCGAGCAATTGGAACTCGGTAAGGAGAGCAGCTGACATAATTAAGACCGGCCCGAACGCAGAACTTAACCGAACTTGGCTCACCGCCATGCTCTCCACAAATTCCACACTTAAGTGTCGGCCGCGTCTGACGACCTTTTTGAACCGCCATCTCGACCAACTGTCCAACTCCGCTTTCATCGATCTGAGCAAAAGGATCAACATCTAGCATTTTCTTTTCGAGATAATCAGGGAGGAAAGTCCCAATGTCATCGCGACTGTAGCCAAAGGTCATCTGGGTCAAATCGTTGGTTCCAAAACTGAAGAACTCAGCAGATTCAGCAACCCGGTCTGCCGTCAGAGCAGCTCGTGGAATCTCAATCATCGTTCCAACCAAGTACTTCACGTCACAACCTTGCTTAGCGATGATGGCATCAGCTACGCGACGGACGATCTTCTCGAGGTAATCCAGCTCCGCCTTGGTTCCAATCAATGGAATCATAATCTCAGGAAGCACTTTGATGCCTTTTTTGGTCATCTTACAAGCAGCTTCGATAATTGCCTGAGTTTGCATTTCGCAGAGGATGGGGAACGTGATACTCAAGCGGCATCCACGATGGCCAAGCATCGGGTTGAACTCATGCAAGGCAGCAACACGCTCTTTAATCTTAGCGAGTGGCACTCCAATTTCTTTTGCCATCTTTTTCATATCAGCCTCTGTATGAGGCAAGAACTCATGCAACGGAGGATCGAGCAATCGAACGGTTACCGGCTTACCGTTCATCGCCTTGAAAATACCTTCAAAATCTTTCCGCTGATGAGGTAATAGTTTTTTGATAGCAGCATTTCGATCCTTATCCGTTTCGGCAAGGATAAATCGACGAACATCGGTGATCCGATCTCCTTCAAAGAACATGTGCTCTGTCCGGCACAAACCGATTCCTTCAGCACCGAAGGCAATTGCCGCTGCCGAATCAGCTGGGGAATCCGCATTCGTTCGGACATTAATCTTGCGATACTTGTCAGACCATTCGGAAACCGTCTGATACATCTTGAAAATCCAGTGCTTCTGGGCTTTCTTATTTCCCTCGACTAATCCCGCTACAACCGGCGAAGATTCGTTTGCGATTTCGCCTTCGTAGACCTTACCAGTCGAGCCGTTTAGAGAGATCACGTCGCCAGCTTTGAAAGTCTTGCTTCCGACAGAGACGGTACCTTTCTTGTAGTCAATCTTAAGATCACCAGCTCCACAAATGCAGCATTTTCCCCATCCGCGAGCAACAACCGCCGCATGCGATGTCATTCCGCCGGTACTTGTGAGAATTCCTGCCGCTGCACCCATGCCACCAACATCTTCTGGAGACGTTTCATGTCGAACCAGAATCAGGCTTTTACCAGGGTGCTTCTTTTTAATCTCTTCCGCTTTATGAGAGTCGAAAACAATCTCACCAAAAGCCGCCCCCGGTCCAGCAGGCAAGCCGGTGACAAAGGGTGTTTTCTTTGCTTCTTCTTTAGCATCAAAAATTGGAAACAGAAGCTGCTCCAAATCGCTGCCGGTGACGGTCAATAATGCCGTTTTAGGATTCAACAGCTTAGGCTGTTTCTCCCCTGTAACCACGTCTTGCCCGGTTGCCATTTCGACTGCCCATCGCACACCTGCGATACCAACGCGTTTCGCGTTACGAGTCTGTAGCATATAAAGCTTGCCCTGTTGAATGGTGAATTCAACATCCTGAGGATACTTGTAATGCTTCTCAAGCATTTTCATGGTCTTGAGAAGTTGAGCACCGGCCTTTACCAAACCCTTGTCTGACTCATTTGCCAAATCATCCAGGTTTTGCGGAGTTCGAATACCAGCAACGACATCTTCACCCTGAGCGTTTACCAAATACTCGCCCATTGGTTTGGCTTCACCGGTTGAACCATCACGGGTAAAGGCAACACCCGTTGCACAATCATCACCCATGTTGCCAAAGACCATTGTCTGAACGTTAACCGCGGTGCCGATCAAACCAGTAATCTTGTTAAGAATACGGTACTTAACTGCTCGTTCGGTTTGCCAAGAATCAAATACAGCATTGATTGAATACTCTAGCTGCTTCATCGGATCCTGGGGAAAATCTTCTTTGACATGCTTCTTGTAGATTTTCTTATAGTCCCCAACGAGCTCTTCGAGTTGCTCCGCTGTCAGGTCGGTATCCTGCTTAGCTTTGTACTTCTTCTTAATCGCAGTAAGAGCTTCTTCGAAATGATGGTGCTCAAGCGTAGACGATGGCCCCATCACAACGTCGCCAAACATATCGATAAAGCGGCGATAACAATCCCAGCCCGCTCGTGCGTTGCCGGTCACATCGATAAAGCCTTTGACTGACTTGTCGTTCATTCCCAGGTTGAGAACCGTGTCCATCATACCCGGCATGGATTGGGCAGCACCTGAACGGACAGAGACCAACAGTGGATTCTTTGCCGCGCCCAGCTTTTTACCTTCGAGCTTCTCAAGCTTGGTCAATTCTTTTTTGACCTGCTGCATCATCTCTTTAGGGTAAGCTCCTCGCTTTTCGTAAATACCACAAGCTTCTGTTGAAACAGTAAAACCGGGAGGCACAGGAACGCCCGCGTTGGACATTTCTGCGAGGTTGGCACCCTTGCCGCCGAGTAGTTCTCGCATGGAGCGATCTCCATCGGTCATCTGCTTGCCGCCACCGTAAAAATAAACGTATTTCTTTGCCATGTTTCTTCAGCCTTATTCTTTGCTTGAATATCTTGGAAGGTGTTAATTCGATCTGCTTAAATTGCGAAGCTCTCTGACCAAAGGTCAGTCCGAAAAATCCACGCAGTTATTGCCGCTTGAAGCTTCACAGAGTCACGCGAAACCGTTTCAAAAATGCTGCGGCAGCCCCAATTCACCAGTTTCTGTGGGCCGCAAGTAAACAACATTTCACGCTTTGCGCGGCACTAGGGTAACAACGCATCCGGTAATGGTAAAGATCACGCCATTTGCCAAAAAGTCACAGCGTGAAAATCCACCACTTTATCGGCCGATAATGGAAACTTCCGCAAATATTCATTTTAAAACTCACCCCTCAAGCTACTAAAACACCTAATTTATTGGATTTTGAACGAACTGAACCACTCCAAAGGAATCCCTACCTCGGGGAATCCCAGGAGCACTCGCCGGAAATCATACCTGCTCGGACCGATCACCGGATACATCTCAAACAACAGCGAATCAATCGACAATAATATATTCGCCAGCCCACTCGCTCTTCAGAATTGCCTGAAGTTAAAATCAAGTTCGTACCCTCGCCTTCTAAATAAAACACAAAGTGCAGGAAGCTCCAGCAGCCAAAACTAAGCCTGCCCTGAAAACCTGCCATCTCGATCATGTTCAAACCTAAAAGATCTAAATTCATAGCCGCTGTGTTTTTGGCTCTATTAGTTGGTCTTGCTGTGATCGGTTTTTCAGATCGGCTAACCTCTGACCAAGTCGCGCGTCAAACTAAGCCAGTTCAAACTCTAGACCATCCAAAAATTCGATCTTGGCAATCAGTCGAGGATTTTGAACAGGAACTTGCTGTCTTCAAGACAGTTTTCTGGGATCCCAGAGACACCGAAAGCCTTCGCAAGCTAATCCGTGAAGACGATTCCATTTCAGAGGCGAGCATTTTAGAAATTGGAACTGGTTCTGGCCTCATCTCATTGTGTTGTCTGAAGGCCGGATCTAAACGAGTGGTCGCTACCGATGTTAATTCAAACGCAATTGAAAATGCCAGTTTCAATGCGAGTCACCTCGGACTCAAAGACTTCTTTGAAGTCCGTCAAGTCCCACTATCTGACTCATCAGCTTTTTCTGTCATCCGCGATTCAGAAACATTTGATTTAATCATTTCAAATCCTCCATGGGTTAATCGTACTCCTCAAACGATCGATGAGTACGCTCTTTATGACGCCAATTTCGATTTACTGAAATCTCTTTTTGCAGGGCTCAAAAAACACCTTAACCCGGGAGGCAGAGTTCTACTTGCTTACGGGTGCGTTGATGCCATCGAAACAATCCAAAAACTCTCTGACGAACATGGCTTCCAATACACCAAAATCGACTCGAGAATGCTGCATAAATTACCAGAGGAGTTTTTACCTGGAATGATGGTGCAGCTTCAATTCCCCGTCGAATGACTTAGAGATATTCTCAGATCACAAACGTTCGTGTTTGTTTCAGCGACTTGGAAGACAAGTGACTGGTCATCGAGAAAATCAAAACTCCGACCTTCCAACAGCGCCTCTTCTGACTGACTCGCCAATTCTTGTTTTTGAATTTCATCGTGCTGATTGACCCAAGCTGCATCGACCCAACCGCCCGCCACAGGGACGTTACCATCTTCACCATCAGTACCGCCGGACAATAGACAATAATCGCTGGACTCGTTTAACTGAAAACTCAGAAGTGAATTAATTGCCGAGAGCACGAGGTGCTGGTTCCGCCCGCCCCTCCCGGGATTAGCTGGAAGCGAGACAATGGTTTCACCGCCGGCGATCAGACACCTCATACCCCTGCCCAGACTCGCCTGCGCAATTTCAATGGCAACGCTTCTGCCAACGACGCCGGCTTCTCCTTCGTCGCCCATGGGCGTGGCCAGTTCAACTTGATACCCCAACTCAATGGCTCGTTTCCTTGATGCCAACATCGCAGTTTCAATGTTTCCAATCACAACGTTGGAAACCTGAGGGCAGCACTCATCTTCTAAAGACCCAGGAACCCCACAATCCACAACGTTCCAAACCGATTCCGGCAACGCTTCGCGAAGCGGGTCAAACTGAAGCAAAACCTCCAAAGCTTTAGAATCACCTCTCGACAGACAGGTAGGCCCCGAAGCGATCACAGACAGGTCATCACCAATCACATCTGAGATGATCAGTGATACGATCCTTGCTTTGCACTGGCGGGCTAACCCACCCCCTTTTACTTGGCTCAATTCTCGACGAACTGCATTCACTTGGTAAATTGATGCGCCGGATGCGCTTAAAAATTCCGTAGTTGCGCGCAACTCAGTAAGACTAAGGGAGTCGACTGGTTTTTCAAGAAGTGCGGAACCTCCACCGGAAATAAGACAGACCACAACGTCTTCTGGACCAGCCGTTCGCACTAATTCTAAAATCTCTTCGGTTGCTTTTAAGACACGTTCAGTGGGCAAATTTACCGCTTCGGGTCGACACCCCGAAATCGTAAAAAAATCCGAATCAAACACACGGTCATCCGGCACGTTGATCCGGCCGACAGCATTTAGTTTTCGCAGCATCTCTGCACCGAGACTCTGCTCAAATCCGAACGCCATCGCTCCACTCGCCTTACCAAATCCAATCACAACAAGCCTTCGACAGGTTGCAATTTCGATCGTTTCATCCCCCAGGTGGACGGAATGTTCGTTAATATCCACAAATTCGCTTACTAATCGAACTGCATCGACCCCGTTAACACCGGCATTCCAAATTTCTCTGGCATCTTCGATCAGTGACCTACTTTTCAACACACACTCTCCTCAGACAACCAATATAATTTGTGAAACCGTAGTGCCTCTCCGCAATTGCGCAGGTGCCAACCGAATCTTAACGCATGGTTGCCGTTTCTGCTGCCTGCTACATAATGCCTCAACCAATCGCTAATCAATAATTAAATTTCGCCAATGATTCTTCGCATGTGCATTTTACTGATTGCTACTTGCATTTATGCACTGGTCTCATTCCCTTGGCAGGATTCAACTTCCAACAAGCCAAATTTTGCCACGCTGGGCACGAACCGCAACAAAGAGGTCACCGAGAGCAGTGGCTTGGCATTTTCTCGACAAATCCCTAACGCAGTCTGGACCATCAATGATTCTGGTAATTCGAATCGCGCGTTTCTACTTCAGACTAATGGGAAACTACTGGCGGAACTTAAACTAAAAGACTCCGACAATATTGACTGGGAAGCGCTTGCAGACTTTGAAATTGATGGCCAACCCTACTTAATGATTGCAGACGTTGGAGACAACTCACGCCGCCGGAAATCATATCAACTCTATTTCTTCCCGGAACCTGACTTAAGCGAACAGATTCGAACTGCAGATAAGAAAACTGTCAAGCAAACGGTCAAGCCACGAAGGCTACAATTTAAGTACGAAGACGGCCCAAGAAATTGCGAAGCGATTGGCGTCGACACCGACAATCAAAAAGTTTGGCTTGTTGAAAAAGTCTCTTTCGGCGCGAAACGAAAAAAAACACCCGGCGTTTACGTTTTGGAATTCTCCCTGACTCCTGAAAAGAAAACGCTTGTCGCGAAACGCCTTGCTGGATTCCCCCCGCGGAATGTGACAGGAATGGACTTTTCTCGTGATGGAAAATCACTCATCATTCGAAATTACTTAAACGCTCACCTGTACACACGACTGGGCGACCAACCCTGGTCGGAAATCATCAATCAAACCACACCACGATCCGTTGTGCTCCCCTTGCAGCGTCAAGGCGAAGCAATTTGCTTCACACCGGACTCGCAGGACATGATCGTTACGAGCGAATTTAACTCGCAACCGATATGGAAAATTAAACGCACATCGCGAACGCCTGTAGAAATCAAAGAATGAACTCACTTCTTAATGAATCAGATTGGCGCCATGAACTTGACTGGCTCGATGAGCAGGGCGACGCCATGCTTCAACTCGTGGAGAAGTTGGCAAACATCAATTCCGGAACGTTCAATTTAGATGGGTTGAAAACAGTTGAGAGTTGCTTGACCCACGAGTTTAGCAAACTGGGAGGCGACCTTTCGATCTTAGAGTCTCGCCCGCAGTCCTCAATTAATTCCGCAGGTAAAATGGAGCAACGAGCCCTTGGCGATATCCTTCACATCTCCAAGCGATCGGCGACCAAGAAAAAGATTCTCCTTTGCATCCACATGGATACGGTCTACTCCAAAGAACATCCATTTCAAAAATGCCAATGGCTCGAAAATGGCTACCTCAATGGTCCCGGGGTCGCGGACGCCAAAGGTGGACTCATCGTCATGCTCTACGCATTGTTAGCTTTTGAGAAAAGCCCACTGGCAACGAATATCGGCTGGGAAGTCCTTATTAATCCGGATGAAGAAATTGGCTCTCCCGGGAGTGTACACCTGATTGACGAAATCGCTCAGCGGTGCTCTGCGGGTCTACTATTCGAACCTGCCTTACCCGATGGGACTCTAGTTTCCTGGCGCAAGGGCTCAGGCAATTTCACCTTTGTGGCCCACGGGAAAGCCGCTCATTCCGGTCGTGAATTTGAAAAAGGTAGAAACGCCATCGTCGCAATGGCGAAATTAATGGCGACAATTGACCAGCTCAATTCCACATCAGAAATCACCTATAACGTCGGAAACTTCCAAGGAGGCGGGGCATTGAACGTTGTCCCGGACTTGGCAATTGGACGGGTTAATGTTCGCATCAAAACGGTCGAGCAGCAAAATCAAGTGGAACAGCAATTTGCAGACCTCGTAAGCTTGGCTAATCAGTCAGACGGGATCTCCCTTGAAATGCATGGTCAATTCAGCTCGCCTCCCAAACCAATCTCGCCGGGCGTAGCGGAGCTTCAACTTCGAATCAAAAAATGCGCGGAAATTCTTGATCAGCCCATCAGCTGGCGAGGCACTGGCGGCGCATCAGATGGTAATAAATTCGCCGCCGCAGGCCTTCCTAATATCGACACTCTTGGCCCGAGAGGAGGCAACATCCACAGCATGGACGAATATCTCATTCCAGAAAGCCTCGCTCCCAGTGCAAAATTAGTGACACTTATCTTGCTCAGCTTCGCAAACGAGGCGTAACGTTGTTTGCCCAGTTTCACTGAAACCGGAACTTGCTCATTTTGCACCATAAAAAACAGGCAAAACGGCAAGCAACTCCCCATCGGTTAGACCCTATGATTCCCACGGTCGATTTAAATATAAAAAGTCAATGCGATTTGGCGGCAGACGCCAGCGACCCTCCAAGCTCAATCTGTCAGGAATGGTGGATGTAACAACTTCTGTCTTTTTGAAAGCACTGTTTGCACCTAAGATAGAGGAAACGCCAATCGCGTTCCTTACAGTTTATTCCCTCGCTATCCAACGAGTCTGAAGATGACCTCCGAACCTTTGCTCGCAGCCGACAAGCTCAACAATGACCCTCGCTTAGCGGAAGCGAAAAAGCTAATACTCGACGCCGTTGCCGAACATCAAGAAACCCTGGTTTCCGTGCGTCCGCCGCGACCGGAACTAGCAACTGACTACGAGCAACAGCTGGATCAATTCGGGGCGATCCGGGGCGGAAGAACTTTCTTCCCCTATTTGGGAAGCGGAATCGGAAACGGTCCATTTGTTGAACTCGCCGATGGCAGTGTCAAACTCGATTTGATCACGGGTATCGGTGTGCACGGCTACGGACACAGCCATCCCCGCTTAATCAATGCGGGAATTGATGCTGCCATCAGCGATACGGTGATGCAAGGTAACCTGCAACAAAACACCAGTAGTTGCGACATTGTAAAATTACTGACGGATGTTGCCTGCGAATCAGGGGCGGGCTTAAAACACTGTTTCCTCACAACCAGCGGAGCGATGGCCAATGAAAATTCACTGAAGATGGCTTTTCAAAAAAACCATCCAGCCAATCGTGTAATTGCCTTCACTCACTGCTTTGCAGGGCGCACCCTCGGACTGGCACAAGTAACAGACAAAGCTAAATATCGGGTTGGCCTGCCCGATACAATTGCGGTCGACTACGTTCCATTTTTCGATGAACACAACCCTGAAAAAAGTACCGCCTATGCCGTCCGACGGATGAAATATCATATCGATCGATTCCCCGGTAAACACGCCGCACTTTGGATGGAACTGGTACAAGGCGAAGGAGGCTACTACGAAGGCAACACCGAGTTCTTCAAGGCTCTAATCGAAGTCGCCCACGAAAATAACATCGCGGTAATAGCCGATGAAGTTCAAACATTCTGCCGGACAACAAGGCCTTATGCTTTCCAGCATTTTGGGCTCGACAAAGATGTTGACCTGGTCACCATTGGAAAAATATCACAAGTCTGCGCAACTTTGTTTACCGATGAATACGCTCCCCAACCCGGTTTGATTAGCCAAACTTTTACCGGCAGCACTTGGGCAATCATGGCAGCGCATGCCATCGTCTCAGGATTAATCGAAAACGGTAATTTCGGAGTTGATGGTAAAAACGTTCGCTTCAATCAGTATTTCTCACAAGGACTTCAAGCGATTGGTGAGAAATACCCTGGCTCCATTAGTGGACCTCATGGCGTTGGAGGGATGGTCGCGTTTACCCCATTCGATGGAACACCAGAGATTGCCAGCGAATTGGTAAAACGGCTTTACCACGCGGGACTCATGTCATTCATGGCTGGCGGATCTCCAAGTCGCGTGCGCTTCCTCTTGCCTCTCGGTTGCATTGATGAATCACACCTCGATCTCGCCTGTCAAATCATCGAGAGCGTTGTTGCCGAGATGGCGGAGTAAATGGCCAGTCACCTCAAATTGAATTTTGAATGAAACAAAAACTAATTCCCCAGCAATCCTTTTAAATCCTAAAATCACTTGGCTAACGGCAAGATAAAATGTTGATCGTACGAAGAGTTCACGAATCAGACCTCGACCCCTTATTCGAGTTGATTCAAAAATCCGAATACGGGCTAACCACGTTGAAGATTTCCAAGGATGAGTTGGAATCCCGGATTGAAAAATCACTCTTTGCCTTCCAGCAAAAACTGGGAAAGCCAAATGGGCAACCCTACGTTTTTGTAATGGAAGATTT
>Ga0055584_100004939_pt1 | contig 13050 bp, 9 predicted proteins | sample OSDHelmetaG_FD_58716 | JGI IMG/M metagenome (GOLD analysis project Ga0055584, IMG submission 58716) | Pelagic marine sediment microbial communities from the LTER site Helgoland, North Sea, for post-phytoplankton bloom and carbon turnover... | ecosystem: Environmental > Aquatic > Marine >... | reverse complement strand
CAGCCGTCGAGAAACCCGCATACTGACGGACGGTCCAGGGCCGGCCCGCGTACATGGTCGCTTTCGGTCCACGCACAAATGGTGCCATTCCGGGCATTGAATCCAGATGCTCCAGGCCCTTGATGTCCTCGGCGGTGTACAAGGGTTTTACTGCAATTCCCTCAGGGGTCTCCCATGTCAAATCCTCTACGGGTTTGCCCCTGCACTCCTTGGCAGCTAACTCCCGCCAATCATCAAGCGTTCTTTTCGAAAATTTGCTCATTCTTATAGCCACCCAATCGCTGCCACTGAGAGAGCCGTACCCAAACTCACCCACCCCGGCAAATTATTTAAACCGGGTACGCCGTTGGGTATTGTCACCTTGACAGGGGCAGAACGCAATTGAGCGAAAGTAGGGGTTGCTAAATATGGATCTTTTATTGGCTTTGAGCCTTAACCTGTGTCTGGTCTGTAAGACTCCAGGCCTTTGGTGCCACACGAAACAGTTTCCTGGTATTGCGCCAAACTCCCCGAAACAGATCCGAGTTGCGGTAGCTGTCTAAATCTTCCTCGCCCTGCCAATGAGAATATGTAAAGAAAACACAGGGATCTGCCTCACCTTGCAACAACTGAAGATGTGTACAGCCGGGAAACGACCTGATCCTTTCTCGGCTAGCAGCAAATATGTTCAAAAAGTCAGCAACAAGCTCCTCTTCAAACTCCATTTGGACAATTCTTATTATCATCTGCACCTATCCATTTGCACCTGCTTTGAAATCAACAGCAGTTTTCACTCGCTTTGCACGAGGTCCACGGTACTTTTGATGGTGGGACAGTTTATCGCTGACATGTAATTGACCTTATGACCGGTAGCGCGCTGGGTCTTTTTAATGATCCCGGCGAGGTTGGGTCGCTTCCCCTCGGGCTCGGTTCCAAAGCCGATGCCGCCACCAAACTCAATAATCGCTTCGACACCATCACCAAAAGCTGTTTGAAGGTTGGAAAACCACATCACCGGATGAAACAACTGGAAGAACAGACGTGCCCTGATTCCTCCCGCATCCGATTCGTGAAAACCACCGGTAAAATTGGATGATACCTGTATGTCGGATAGTTCGAATTCAGCGGTTTCCAATACCTTACGGTAATGTCGGGCAGCCTCAACCATGTAGTAGGTGTGAAAAGCACCTTCCGTCTTTAACCGCACGGGATTCTTCCGTTCAAACTGTTCCTGAACCTGCTGCTCAACCAGGGCCAGATCTTCAGCCCGGCCACCGATAACGGTTTGATCCGGCAGGTTGCAACCGGCAATTGCACAGTGGAATCGCTCCGCAATGGGCTTAACCAGGTCGATCGCCATGGGAAACGCGCTCATTTCGCCTTTTCCATAGGTACCCATTAACTCCCCGCGTTTCTGTACCAGCCTGAGTGCGCTTTCAAAACTGAGCGCCTTGGCGGCAACCAGTGCGGAGTACTCGCCAAGACTGTGTCCGGCAGCCATTGTCGGCTTCAGGCGATCATCGGTCAGATCCTTGAACACTTCCAGGCACGCGATGGAGTGGGTAAGTAGCGCCGGCTGTGTATAACGGGTCAGATTAAGTTGTTCCCGAGGATCCTCAAAAGAGATTTCAGCAACATCGTAACCGAGGACTTCACTGGCCTGCCCATAGACTTTCCTGGCAGTCTCATACTCTTTACAAAGGTCACTACCCATACTTTTATACTGTGAACCCTGACCGGGAAACACATATAGAATTTTTTGTTCGTTCGTTAGCACGGTTTTCGCACCTGAGATGTTTAGGGGCTAGGAAGAATAGCTAGCAGAACCCGCGAAAGCAAGTATCGGCACCCCTCTTTTCAGGCTTGCCCGATCGCGGCAGCCGACTGTCATGTTTCAATACCCTTCATCGATGTTTATCTTGCTGTTTTTTCATTAAAAACATTGCTTAAAACGGCCAAAGCGTGTACCTTTCGCGCGCTTAGCTAACTGGAACCAAACGTGATAAATAACCTCAGAAATATAGCCATCATCGCCCATGTTGATCATGGTAAAACCACACTTGTCGACCAGTTGCTACAGCAATCCGGAACAATGGGCGAACACGCTGCCACGCTTGATCGCGCCATGGATTCCAATGAACTGGAGAAGGAACGCGGAATTACTATTCTGTCAAAGAACACGGCGATCACATGGACCAAGGGCGAAGAACAATACCGGATCAACATTGTCGATACACCGGGGCATGCGGACTTCGGAGGAGAAGTTGAACGAATCCTCAGTATGGTGGATTCCGTATTGTTGCTGGTAGACGCGGTGGATGGCCCAATGCCGCAAACCCGTTTTGTGACCCAAAAAGCATTCGAGATGGGTTTTCGCCCCATCGTTGTTATCAATAAGGTTGACCGCGACGGCGCACGTCCTCACTGGGTGCTGGACCAGACATTTGAATTGTTTGACAAGTTAGGTGCCAGTGATGAGCAACTGGACTTTCCAGTCGTCTACGCCTCTGCCCTGCAAGGTTATGCGGGTCTTGAGGATGACGTTCGAGATGGTGATATGACCCCGTTATTCGAAACTATCCTGAACGAGGTCAACCCACCGGAAGTCGATCTGGATGGCCCCTTCCAGATGCGTGTAACAACACTTGATTACAATACCTATGTGGGTGTTATCGGTATTGGACGGATACAACGCGGAAGCGTCAAGCCCAACCAGAGGATCACTGCCATTGACCGTTATGGCAAGCAGCGTAATGCGCGTATCTTGCAGGTACTGGGCTTTCGCGGTCTCAAGCGCGAGGAAGTCAGTGAGGCCAGAGCCGGTGATATCATCGCCATCACCGGTGTGGAAAACCTGAATATCTCGGACACCTTGTGCGATCGGGAGACTGTCGAAGCTCTGCCGCCGTTAAGCGTGGATGAACCCACCATCAGCATGACTTTCCGGGTTAACAACTCCCCTTTTTCAGGTCGCGAAGGAAAGTATCTGACCAGCAGGCAACTACGCGAACGTCTATTACGTGAAGCCAGTCACAACGTGGCTTTAAAGATCGAAGAAACCGAAGATGCAGAAAGGTTCCGGGTGTCCGGACGTGGTGAGCTTCATCTGTCAATCCTGATTGAAACCATGCGGCGGGAAGGTTATGAAATGGCCATCTCAAGACCGGAAGTCATCCTTCGAACCGTCGATGGCCAAATTCTGGAGCCCTATGAGTCGCTGGTTGTCGACCTCGAATCCGATTACCAGGGTGCAGTCATGGAAAGGCTTGGGAGCCGGCGCGGTGTGCTGCAGGATATGCAACCTGATGGCAAAGGCCGAATACGCATGGATTACATCATACCGGCGCGGGGTCTGATCGGGTTCCAGTCAGAGTTTAGAACCGTAACTGCAGGCACGGGACTGTTATTTCATACTTTTGAGGAATACGGCCCCTACAACCCTGCTCCGATTTCAACCCGCAACAACGGCGTTCTGATTTCCAACAGCACCGGCAAAGCCGTTGCCTACGCCCTGTTTAACCTCCAGGAGCGTGGCCGTATGATCATTAAAGACGGTGTTGATGTTTATGAAGGACAGCTAATTGGAGTTCATAACAGGGGTAACGACCTCACTGTCAATCCTTTGAAGGCTAAGCAGTTGACCAACATACGTACGGTCATCAAGGACGACAACGTTTTACTGGCCGCACCCAATATCATGTCACTGGAGCAGTCTTTGGAGTTTATCCAGGACGATGAACTCGTCGAGGTCACGCCCAAATCCATACGTATCCGGAAGTTGCATCTGAAGGAACATGAACGCAAAGCCGCAGGTCGCGTTAGCAAAAAGCAGGAATCCTGATAAAACGGGGTTCAATTGGCAAAACCGGGGTTACTATTGCGGGTCCTGACCCAGCAGACTTCTCAAACGCCTGATATTGCGTTTCTTGTAATCAGGCTTAAGCACGATTTCAAAATGGTCCGGAACAGCCGCGTCAAGCTTGATATCCAGCTTGACGATCTTGCCGCGCCGGGAAACCAACAGTGTCGTTTCCACACCAGGACTAAAACCGGACATCAAATTTTCCAGGTTGTTTTTAGCCAGCCTTTCACCTCCAACGGCCAAGATCTCGTCGCCGGGCATCAGTCCCGCGACAGAGCCACCACTGGCATCGAATACTGAACTCACAACATACTCCTGGATTCCCTCCTCCCAGAGCACACCGAGGTCGCCCTGTAACGGTTCCTCTTTTTGTTCTTCAGTAGCTGAAACCGGGCCCCGTTTGAGCTCAAGACCGTACCAGTCAAGTGCGGTATCGACATCGGGTTCAATGGTTGTATTCAATAATGAACGAAGCAACTCACCAGCCCCCTCTCCTCCGATATCAGTGACAACTTTCTCAAACTCTTCAGCACTATAGGGTTTGTCAGAGTACAGCTTGTACATCTCTCTCATAACCTCATCCAGGTCATGACGATCATTACTTGTCATCCTGAGGTAAGTATCCAGTATGAATCCTATGACCGCCCCTTTTGTGTAATAACTAATGGTGCTGTTGAGAGAATTGGAGTTGGGTTTGTATTGGCGTATCCATGTATCCAAAGAAGCCTCTGTGACCGGACGCACTAACCTGCCCGGTGTGGTCTCAAGACGGTGGATATTCGCCGCGAGCAATTCCATATACTCTTTGGGTGTGATCAAACCGGCACGCGACATGATCAAATTGTCGTAATAACTGGTCAGCCCTTCTGCGAGCCATAGCTGTTTTGTATATTGTTCATTTTGATAATCATATTGCTGAAGCTCAACCGGACGCATACGCCGCACATTCCAGACGTGAAAAAACTCATGTGCAACGACACCCAGCCATTTAATATAGTCGTCCCGGTCACGCATCTGCCGGCGGCCGGTCATGATCACGGTGCTGTGGTCATGTTCAAGCCCCCCCTTGGATTCAACAATAAAGTTTAAAAACCAATAGGTCCTTTCGAGCGGGTTGATACCCCAGAACGACTGGGTCTCAGCGACAATTTTCTCCACATCCCGGGCCGCTTTCTTACCGTCCCAGAACTGATTCTCTCCCACATTAAGCAACACATAATCCTGAGCATCATGTGTGAAACGATAGGCGGGTGCTTGAGCCACAGCTACTGGACTGTCTACCAACTCATCATAATTGTCCGCTCGAAAGGCATCACCGTTCGGGACTGGCACCATGGCGGTAAATGGCTCACCTCTGGCTGGATCGTTCTTAATGTTTACCCGCTGGGGCAAACCACTGGTTTGCTCTGTATACAGGAAAACCGATGCGCCATTGATAAGAGAAAAGTCCTGACTTGCCCAACTGGCTCGGACACTGAGGTCTGGTGTGAACACTTCGTAGTCTACAACCAGGGTAGTGATCTGGCTTGTCTGGACCTGCCAGCGGTCTTTACTGATCTTTTCTAACAACAGCACCGTGCCATCTGCAGAGGTTGCAGCAATTCGATTGACATTGGCAGCATAGTCCCGGATCAGATAGGAGCCGGGTGTCCAGTTAGGCATGAGCAACTCTGTCACCGCGGCGTCGACCGGAAACTCGGAGCGAACCAGTATGAGTTGTTCCCTGTCCTTCGGAAAACTTATCGTATGACGGACTTCAGCTGCGGCCATAGCCGCATGTGGTAACAAGCACAAACAAACCGAAAAAATGAAAAACCAGGAACAGTTCGGCACACGAAGCCGATCCAGGGTTTGGACAATCAAAAAACGCAAACTACACCAGCTTCTCAAATTTTCTAACGATCAGCATCGACAGTTCCAGGGCCTGCTCATAGTTCAGACGCGGATCTACGATTGATTTGTAGGCCCTTTCCAGGTCGACCTCACTCAGGTTTCTGGCACCACCGGTGCATTCCGTAACATCCTCACCGGTCAGCTCCAGGTGCACACCGCCAAGGTGTGAGCCATGCTGGTGATGAAGCTCGATGGCCGTTTCCGTCTCGTTCATGATATTACGGAACCTCCTGGTCTTGATACCAGATGAAGTCGTTTCAGTATTACCATGCATGGGATCACATACCCACAAAACGGGTGATTCAGCGTCTTGTGCCGCCCTGATTAATGGTGGCAATTTAGTTTCGATTTCAGATGCACCCATCCTATGGATAAGCACCATACGCCCCACTTCAGCATCAGGATTGAGTATTTCCAGCAATTGTTTCAACTGCTTTGCATCCGCACCCGGACCCACCTTGATACCAACGGGATTACGGATGCCTCTGAAATATTCTACATGTGCGCCATCGACATCGGCCGTACGCATACCAATCCAGGGGAAATGTGTGGTCAGGTCAAACCAGCCCTCCTGACGCGGTACTTTGCGGGTCAGCGCCTGCTCGTAATGAAGGTGCAGCGCCTCGTGTGAAGTATAGAAATCCACCCGCTTTAGCGAACCGGCACGGCGACCTGAAATGGTCTCCATGAAATTGACCGCACGACCCAGGCTGTCCGCCAGTCGCTTGAACTCTTCGGCCAGTGGTGAGTGCTCTACCCAACTCAGATTCCAATACTCGGGATGATGTAAATCGGCAAAGCCGCCGTCAACCAGTGCACGTACAAAATTCATCGTCATTGACGACATCGCATGACCCTGGATCAGACGCCGTGGGTCAGGCCGCCTTGCTTCAGGTGTGAATTCAACCGAATTGACCAGGTCGCCGCGATAGCTTGGCAATGTCACGCCGTCACGTGTCTCTACATCCGATGAGCGGGGTTTTGCATATTGTCCTGCAAAACGGCCAACCCTGATAACCGGTTTTTGGAGACCATGCGTCAACGCCAGACTCATCTGCAGGAGTACTTTTAACCTGTTGGTGATAACGTCCGAATTACACTCTGCAAAGCTTTCGGCACAGTCGCCTCCCTGTAAAAAGAACCGGTCTCCTGCCTGTGCCTGGGCGATCTGCTCTTTCAGGGACAAAATTTCCCATGAAGTAACCAGTGGAGGCAGGCTAGATAACTCATCAAGCGTCGTTTGCAGTTCCGTCTGATCGGGGTAACTGGCCTGCTGTTTAGCCTGCCGTGATTGCCAGGATGTTGCCTTCCAGTCATTCTTCACCGATGCGCTCTCCAGATTCTCTGCTTTCTGATTCATTGTTCTACTTCCACTTATTCTCTAATGTACTGCATCGTAATTAGTTGTTTATCGGTATGTTTCTATCAGGTCTTAGCGATTAGCCGGACGGTACATCACCCATAACGTCATAAGGCCAAGCCCGACGTACCAGATCATCGTCCACATTGGCATGCTCAAACCCAAAAATGACCAAATCACCTCGGCACAGCTTCCGGAGCCCCTAAGAACTGTTGAAAGAACCTCCGCCAGCGGAAAGTTTTCCAGCATGTAATTCAGTCCGGGACCACACTCCGGAACCTGGTCAGGGGGCAAACTCTGTAACCAGATGTGCCGTCCGGCTATTAAGGAACCGGTAGCCGCACAGGCTACAATCAGCCAGGTATATATCTGCTGCCCCGTACGTCCTGGATTGTGGATAGCTGCCAGCAGCGCGATGGCTCCCATACAGAAAAAAACCACCCTCTGAAAAATACAAAGAGGACAAGGATCCAGGTAATCAACATATTGGTTATACAGTGCGAACCCAAGCAGCGCTGCACAGCAAACAACAACAAACAAATTCCAAATTCTGGGCGTAATTTTGTTCAGCATTCCTATTCCAAGTATTTACCGTCTACGCGGCAGTGTAATCAATTTCACTGCTATAATTTGTAGCAATTTCCTTCAGGGTTGTGACTGTACAGTAATGGCAACAAAAAATGCACAATTAAAGACAAAATACAGGCCACAATGAGGGTACATTTGCCACGAAATGACCTCCGCTTTGATTAGCCATGGTGAGCCTGGCGCCGGAGTTACGCGATGTGTGAACTCCACTAATCAGAACGCCATCAATATCACGGGTAAAAGAGTTGCCAAACCGCCCCTGATGAACAACGACTGGAAACTATGAACACTATGAACCTTCGACTGCATCACTTGTACACCGATCTGAAAAACAGCATGTTGCAGCTACGACAACAGTCTGACCCCGTAAGAGATTCGCGGAAAATTGTCGAAAGCGCCTTGCTTGATGGGAATGCACACTATGGCATCAATACCGGTTTTGGTGTACTGGCCAACAAACGTATATCCACCGAAGACCTGGCCGTATTGCAGAAAAACATCCTGTTAAGCCACGCCTGTGGAATGGGTGACCCGGTGCCGCCCGATATTACCCGGTTGATGCTTCAACTTAAAATTCACTCACTCAGCCTGGGTTATTCCGGTGTTTCCGAACAGACATTCAAGCAACTCCTTGATCTGGAGCAGCATGGAATTCTGCCATGGATTCCGAGTCGCGGCAGTGTAGGAGCATCGGGCGATCTCGCACCCTTGGCGCATATGTGTCTACCGTTAATAGGTCGGGGTGAGGTATGGAACGATACTCTCTCCGACAGAATTCCCGCAGCAGGTGTATTGGAAGCCAAGGGTATTCAACCCATTGGCCTGCAGGCGAAAGATGGTCTCGCACTGATCAATGGCACCCAAATGATGGCGGCCTACGGTGCTTTTGTACTTCAGCGCACGCTGGGTTTGCAGCGTGAGGCCGATTTATTGGCCGCCATGAGCCTGGAAGCGCTGCAAGGCAGTGCGGCACCTTTTGATGAGCGAATTCATGCCATCAGACCCCACCAGGGCCAACAGGACGTTGCATCCAACATCAGAACATTGCTGGAAGGCAGTGAAATTCTTGCTTCTCACCGGGATTGCGGCAAGGTTCAGGATCCCTATAGTCTTCGTTGCGTGCCACAGGTACATGGTGCCAGCAGGGATGCCTTGTCCTATGCCCGGCGCTGTATTGAAATTGAGATCAATTCGGTCACCGATAATCCATTGGTTTTTGAACAGGGCGACATTCTGTCTGGTGGAAATTTTCACGGTCAGCCACTGGCACTGGCGATGGATTTTGCTGCCATTGCGCTGGCCGAACTGGGCAGTATTTCTGAGCGGCGAACTTATCTGTTACTGGAAGGTCATGATGGTCTGCCCAAATTGTTGATGCAGGATACCGGAGTCAACTCGGGCTTCATGATTCCACAATATACGGCGGCAGCGCTGGTCTCTGAAAACAAAATTCTTTGCCACCCGGCCAGCGTGGACTCTATTCCCACTAGCCTTGGGCAGGAGGATCACGTAAGCATGGGATCAATATCTGCCTTTAAACTTCTCTCTGTGCTAAGAAATGTTGAATGTATACTGGCAGTCGAACTGCTGACAACCGCACAGGCACTGGATTTTCGCAGTGAGTTCTCACCCGGTCACGGCGTCGCACTCGCCCACCAGTCTCTACGCAAGGAAATCCAGCACGCTGACCAGGATTATGAAGTAAGGAACGATCTGGATCATTGCGCTTCAATACTGCGCAGTGGCGAATTGTTGAGAGTTGTTGAAAGTGAATTGGGGCCTCTGAACTAGTGTCATATCAAGCCTATAGTGTGGGGTTCAGAGCTACCCAGATGGTCCAATACAAGACGCAGACCGCAGGAAACAGCATGTCCTTTTCAAGGACTACACCAAGAGTAAGCGCCTTCAGGCGACGCCGTTGGGGCATCTGGGCAGCCCCCTTCGGGCGAGCTGTGAAATGATCGTCTTACGCAATATTGGCCAGCTTGCCACCTGCTCTGCCGATGCTGCGCAACAGGACGCCGGGCTGCTAGGCGCCGCGACACTGGTGATTGAAGATGAGCGGATTGCCTGGGTGGGCAGCGAACTGCAGTTGCCTGAACACTATTCCAACCATGAATCGATAGATTGCGGTCAGCGGCTCGTTATTCCCGGGCTGATTGATTGCCACACCCACCTGTGTTTTGGAGGTTGGCGTGGTGATGAGTTCGAGATGCGTTTGCAGGGTCACAGTTATCAGGATATCGCTGCTGCCGGAGGGGGCATAAGGAGTACCGTCGCAGCTACGCGCACAAACTCAGCAGAACAATTATTGAAGAAGGCATTGTGCTCACTGGAAGGCATCCTCGATCTGGGCGTCACGACGCTGGAATGCAAATCGGGCTATGGCCTGGAACAGGCTACTGAGCTGAAACAGTTGCAGGTGTACCGTCAATTGAATGACCTGCAAGCTGTGGAGCTCATACCCACCTTTCTGGGTGCGCACATGGTACCGGATGAGTTTCAGCAAGACCGTGAGGCCTATGTCCGGTTACTCTGCGAGGTGTTAATTCCAGCTATTGGTGAACAGAAACTTGCACGCTTTTGTGATGCGTTCGTCGAGGAAGGTGCATTCAGCATAGCGGAAGCCCGGAAAATACTAAATGCTGCCAAAGCATCAGGACTGGGTGTAAAGATACATGCCGATCAACTCAGTAGTGGTGGTGGTGCGCAATTGGCGGCCGATCTGGGTGCCGTATCGGCTGAGCACCTCGAGTATGCTGACCCCGACGGAATTAAAGCACTGGCACTAGCCGGTACGGTCGCGGTAAGTCTGCCGCTGGCTTCGCTTTACCTGGGGGAACGCTATATTCCGGCCCGGGAAATGCTGGATGCCGGTGTCCGGATCGCGGTTGCGACAGACTTCAACCCGGGCTCTGCCCCCAGTTATCACCTGCCGTTGGCCATGACCCTGGCCTGTCTGAATCAAAGAATGACACCCCAGGAGGTACTCATGGGTGCGACCACGGTGGCTGCCCGTGCCGTTTCAGCGGAGCAGCGTATTGGTTCACTGCTGCCGGGGTTTGATGCAGATATCACCATCATTGATGCGCCATCCGTTAATCATTGGCTCTACCATTTCCGGGCCAATGCCTGTTGTGGAGTGATTAAGTCGGGCAATTGGGTAAAGAAGCTCTGCTAGCCTTCAAATTTCGTCAATATCTCTGGTCATGGTGCTGGACAGGGGCGACTGGCCACAGGGCTGGACTGAAACCAATAGTTATAGCTATTGGCTGAGAGCAGGCTAAACCCAGAACTCCGGGTAGTTATCTGTCTCTATCCCTGCTATCTCATTACGTTTAATTCGAAATGATTCACATTTAATTGATCTGGGTTATGTATCTCGCACATAAAGATGCTTTACAATATACCTGTTAATGCGAATCACTCTCATTTGCGTTTTAAGGAAAGACATGACACTTGCAGATCTTGCTCCAGGCGACACCGCCAAACTTGAACAAATCGACACCCGGGATCCCGGCGTTATCAAGCTAATGATATTGGGTATGGTTGAAGACATAACCGTTCGGATGGAAAACATCGCAATTGGCGGTGACCCCCTGGAGGTCGGATTCTTTGGCAGTTCTGTTTCTTTACGTAGGGAACAAGCCCGTCATTTTAAGGTATCACGGATAACTCCTACCCCTTCAATGTGATGTCCATGCACCAGGCGACTGAACCCTCGATCATCACATTGAAGGAAATGCTGTGACAGAAAAAACTGAGGTCAAGATACCTTTAAGTGGTATTGGCATCAGGCACAAGGCAAGAGCTTCCGTAGCGCTCATCGGTAACCCCAATGCGGGTAAAAGCACCCTTTTCAACCGTTTGACAGGTCTTCGTCAAACGACCGGAAACTTTCCGGGCGTGACGGTAGAGAAACACCAGGGCACCGTGGAACTGACTCATAGCGCCTTCAACCTGATCGATCTGCCCGGTATTTACAGCCTGGATGGCACTTCCACTGATGAACGCATCGCTGTTGATGTAACACTTGGTCGCGTACCCGGCACTGAACGTCCATCCGGTCTGCTCGTGGTGATTGATGCTACGCATATCTATCAAGGTCTTTATCTGCTTGAGCAATTACTGGAATTACAACTCCCCACGATGATCGCCTTGACCATGATCGATGCCGCTAAGGCAAACGGGATCAGCATTGATACTGATGCACTGCAAAGTGCGCTGGGGGGCATTCCGGTATTTCCGGTTAGCAGCATCAGTGGTCATGGCCTGGATGAACTAAAGGAAGGCCTGGAACACATCACTGATATTGCTTCACCGGCGATTCCCGCTTCGTGGCCTGAATTTAGCGAAACAGCACAGCATTTGTCACAACAGTTGGGTAAGGAATGGCAACGTATTGATGTCATTCAGGCATTACTGCAGACACACCCGGATTACGCGGGGAAGCTTGGCCACCAATTGGGCACTGAAACGGTGGCGAACCTGCGGGATACTCTTTTCGGAGATGAACCACCCGCTGCGGTCGAAGCACGCCATCGCTATCAATGGGTAAAAAGTGTTATAGCAGATGTGCAGGTACAAACACCTCTAATCAGCAAAATAGGAGCCCGCCTGGTTCGTTGGACCAACCGGCCCTGGCCGGCCACCCTGCTCTTTTTTGCAGTACTGATGTTGGTGTTTCAGGCGGTGTTTACCTGGGCAACACCAATGATGGATGTCATTGATGGTGCCAGTTCCGCACTGGGCCGCGTAATAGTCGCACAATTGGGAGAGAACGCCATTAGCAGTTTCCTGGCCGACGGGGTTATTGCAGGCGTAGGAAGCGTTATCATATTTTTACCCCAGATTCTGATCCTGTTTCTATTTATCATTATTCTGGAAGACACGGGCTACCTGGCGCGAACCTCTTTTCTGATGGATCGTGTGATGCGGACGGTAGGACTTTCCGGTCAATCCGTCATCCCGATGCTTTCCAGTTTCGCGTGTGCCGTACCATCCATTATGGCAACACGCGTTATTCCGGACCGAAGAGACCGAATAGCGACCATTCTCGCCGCGCCATTTATGACCTGTTCAGCAAGACTTCCAATTTATGCTTTGTTGATCGCAGCTTTTGTCCCCAATCAATCTGTGGGATGGTTGAACCTGCAGGGACTGGTACTTTTTGGACTATATCTGCTAGGTATTCTGGGTGGGCTCGGTACTGCCATGCTACTTAAATCATCAGCTCTAAAAGGACCCAAACCCCATTTCATGTTGGCGCTCCCTGAGTTCCGCACACCTAATTTACAAACTGTTGCAATCAAGCTTTTTGACCGCGGACGGATTTTCCTGAAGCGCGCCGGTACGGTCATATTTTTCG
>Ga0055584_100004938_pt1 | contig 13051 bp, 13 predicted proteins | sample OSDHelmetaG_FD_58716 | JGI IMG/M metagenome (GOLD analysis project Ga0055584, IMG submission 58716) | Pelagic marine sediment microbial communities from the LTER site Helgoland, North Sea, for post-phytoplankton bloom and carbon turnover... | ecosystem: Environmental > Aquatic > Marine >... | reverse complement strand
CTCGATTGAGACCTAGGGACTGGCTTTTTTGCGTAGCAAAAGTGCCTGTCCCTTAAGTTTATTAAGTTTCCACCTGTCCCTTAAGTTTGTTAGCATCGTATGCGAAAGTTTGACGGGACAGGCACTTTCCTGCGGAAAGAGCCAGTCCCTGTATCGTATTAACGATTAATACGCGCCTGCTTCAATGTATCAGCAATCAAAAACGCCAATTCCAAAGCCTGGTCAGCATTCAAACGTGGGTCACACGCCGTGTGGTAACGGTTGTGCAGATCTTCTGCAGAAATATCATGGGCCCCGCCCATACATTCCGTGACGTTTTGACCTGTCATTTCAAAGTGTACGCCGCCGGCATAGGTGCCTTCTGCAGCGTGCACGTCAAAGAAACCTTTTACCTCACGTAATACGTCATTGACCATACGGGTCTTGAAGCCAGTTGACGACTTCACTGTATTACCGTGCATTGGGTCTGAGCTCCATAGCACTTCACGGCCTTCGGCCTTCACGGCGCGTACCAAGGCCGGTAGATGCTCAGTCACATTGTCTGCGCCCATGCGCGCGATAATGTTGATACGACCTGCTTCGTTGTCTGGGTTTAAAACGTCTAGCAAACGCAATAGATCGTCGGCCTTCATCGTGGGGCCGGCTTTAAAGCCTAATGGGTTTTTAACGCCGCGTAGGAATTCCACATGAGCGCCGTCAACTTGGCGAGTACGGTCACCAATCCACAGCATATGTGCGGAGCAGTCATACCAGTCGCCAGTAATGCTATCTTGGCGAGTCAAAGCTTGCTCAAAATTTAGCAACAAGGCTTCGTGGGAAGTATACAGGCTGGTTTCATGCAGCTGCGGAGCAGTCTGGGCATTAACTCCGCAAGCGGCCATAAAGTTCAATGACTGGTCAATCTGCGAGGCAAGTGTCTCGTAACGTTCGCCAAGTGGGCTATTGCCAACAAAGTCTAGGTTCCAACGGTGTACCTTATTAAGGTCGGCAAAACCACCTTGGGCAAAGGCGCGCAATAGGTTTAGGGTAGCGGCCGATTGGTTGTAGGCCTGAATTAGCTTTTCTGGATTAGGTACACGAGCATCGCTGGTGAAATCCAAATCGTTAATAATATCGCCGCGGTAGCTTGGCAAAGTAACGCCATCAATGGTTTCCATATCGGCAGAGCGCGGCTTGGCAAATTGGCCAGCCATGCGGCCTACTTTCACCACTGGGCAGCTACCGGCAAAGGTCAGTACCACGGCCATCTGTAGCAGCACCTTAAAGGTGTCTCGAATATTACCTGCGCTAAATTCTGCAAAGCTTTCGGCACAGTCGCCACCTTGTAACAAAAACGCCTTGCCGTGAGTAACATCGGCAAGTTGACGAGTTAGGGCTCGGGCTTCACCGGCAAACACCAAAGGCGGTAAATTGCCAAGTTGTTGTTCAACGTTGGCTACGGCGTTGGCATCGGTGTAATTAGGTTGTTGCAGGATGGGGAAGTTGCGCCAGCTGGCGGGAGTCCAATTATTCATTTGTATGGTGAAATTCGTCTAAGTTGAAAAAAATATAAGCACAGACGATTTATAACATGGCCCGCCTAGATTGGCTATGGCTGCATGGGATTTTATTGCCTGCAGTTTGTGTCAGGTGCGCTACCAGCTGGATAGTGTGCTGGTTACAGTAAATGAATATGTTAAAAATGAAAAACATGAGATTAGTGCTAATATATTAATAAGAGTATTGATTAAGAGATAAGCCTTGGAGTTTCTATGGTAGTTCCTTTGAAGGGTGCAGATATTGATGGAGCACCACGGATATTGATTGTGGAGGATGATGAGCGCCTTGCTCAATTAACTAAGGATTATTTATCCGGTAATGGTTACAAGGTTGCTGTAATTTCCGATGGATCGCATGTAGAAAGTAAAATAAAGGCATTTGCCCCCCATCTAATTATCCTAGATGTGATGTTACCTGGCGACGATGGCTTGTCTATCTGTCGTCAGATTCGGCCTGCTTACAAAGGGGTAGTGATTATGCTGACAGCGAGGATTGATGAGTTAGATCAGGTGCTTGGGCTGGAAATGGGGGCGGATGACTATATCTGTAAACCTGTACAGCCGCGCTTGCTGTTGGCGCGCATAAAAGCGGCTTTGAGGCCGCGTTTGGGTGCCGATGATGCCGGTATTGGCGGTAGCGGTGACGAGCGATATCGTTTTGGAGAATTGCATATTGATAACGCTATGCGTGAAGTTTGGTTAGGCCAAGATAGTGTTGAGCTCACCAGTGCTGAGTTTGATTTGCTGTGGCTACTGGCTCGTAACGCAGGGCGTGTTTTGAGTAGGGAAGAGATTTTTAATTCTTTGCGCGGTATTGATTACGATGGTCAGGATCGTTCTATCGATGTTCGAGTATCGCGTATTCGACCAAAAATAGGCGACGACCCCGACCATCCACGGCGTATTAAAACCGTACGTAGCCGTGGCTATCTGTTTGTAAAGGAAACAATGTGAAAACACTGTCCGCAGCCCCAATAATGGGGCGCATGGAGCGTCAGATGGCCTTGCAGCAAGAGCTGATGGCCGCAATTTCTCACGAAATTAGAACCCCTGTAGCACGTCTGAATTTTGCTGTTGAGCTGATGCAGGATCGGCTACAAAAGCAGGTTCCTAATCTATCCCATCGTCATGAGCTGACAGAATCCTGCCAAGAAATGGCTCTGGATCTTGAAGAAATTAATGATTTGGTGGCAGAGGTAATGACCTATATCCATTTGGAAGATGGAGGGCCGAGTATTCGTTTTCAGCCTATGTCTGTATCCCTACTTTGCCAATCTATATTGGCGCAGTATGCGGATCACGGCCAGCGCTTGGATATGCAGCTGTTACTGCCTGATACGGACATTTCTAACATTGGCCTCAGTATTGAAGCGGAGCCCGTGCAGTTGCGTAGGGCGCTACAAAATCTTGTTGGCAACGCGGTTAAGTATGCCCATAGTAAGGTGACCATTGGCTACCAATTGTTGGATGAAAATACTTGCAGCATATTTGTCGAGGATGATGGCCCAGGTATAGATGGGGCGGACTATGGGCGTATATTTGCGCCTTTTATACGTTTAGACACTAGCCGCAGTCGCGCTACGGGTGGTTTTGGGCTAGGGCTTTCTATAGTACGGCGCATAGCTTACTGGCATAGCGGCAGGGCTGAGGTCAGCGTAAGCCAAGCGTTAGGTGGGGCGCGCCTGTCCTTGCGGCTGCCAATTCGACAGCCCAATGACAGTAAATCTGTGTTGGAAGCTAGTGATTAGCCTTGAGTAATGGGTTCTTCTGATGGACGGATACCCACTAGAGCGCGGGCTGAGGTTTCTTTAGCGGACTGCAAGAATGCTTGCATGTAATCTGTATTAAGTTGATCGCTACGTACGGCGGCATAAAGAGTGCACCACACGCCTTCTTCTCCTAGTGAACGCGCACTCACATAGCCGCGACTAGAGTATTCATTTAAGGCCCAGTTGGGCAGTGCGCATACACCACGGCCACTCGCCACTAATTGCATCATCATCATGGTGAGTTCGGCATGACGAATGCTTTTAGGTTCCACTTCAGCAGGTTCTAAAAAGTGGGTAAAAACATCCAACATTTCTCGTTCCACTGGATAGCAAATCAAGGTTTCTTGGGCTAGATCACTAGGCTGAATATAATCTTGTTCTGCGAGATTATGATGGTTGCTAACTGCTAATACTGACTCGTAGGTAAATAGTGGCACATAGCTTATGCCAGACAAGGGTTTGGGGTTGGCAGAGATAACAAGGTCTAGCTCACCACGTCGCAGGGCGGGTAGCGGAGCAAAGCTAAAACCACTGGCAATATCTAGTTCAATGTCTGGCCAAGCGCTGCGGTAATTATCAAGAGTAGGCATCAACCACTGGAAACAGCTGTGACATTCGATGGCAATGTTCAAGCGCCCTGAACCACCTTGGGCCAAACGTTCGATCTCTCTTTCTGTATTGCGGATTTGAGGCAGTACCTCATCGGCCAGTAACAGTAGGCGCTTGCCGGCGGTGGTGAATTCAACGGGTTTGGTTTTGCGCACAAAAATGGCCGTCCCCAGCTTTGCTTCCAAATCTTTGATTTGGTGAGATAAGGCTGACTGGGTAAGAAATACTTTTTCTGAGGCTTCTACTAGGCTGCCCGTATCACGAAGGGCAGTAATAGTGCGAAGGTGGCGCAGATCAATCATATGAATTTAGTTCAGGATAATTAGCTGGAGGCCTATTATACATAAATATTGTTCATGTTGGTTGAGTGGTCTGCAAGTGAAGGTGAATTGAATTCAAGTTTTGGAGCGGTGGGGTAGATTGGAATAATCAGGGTCAGAGGGCCTGCCCCGCGAGCAGAGCGAGTGCATTGGGTACCTGAGGTCCCCAAAACATTCCCTGCGGTCATGGGGCAGGCTCTCTGCCCCACAAGTAGCAAAAAATTAAACCGCTGGTTGCAGTACCAAAAACTCCATCAAAGCCTTTTGTGCATGGAGACGGTTTTCAGCTTCATCGAACACCACAGAGCGTGGGTCGTCAAACAAGTTTTCACTGATTTCCATACCGCGATAAGCTGGCAGGCAATGCATAAAAATAACGTCATCTGCAGCTAGGTCTAACATCGCTTCATTGACCTGGTAACCAGCAAAGGCTGCTTCGCGTGCTGCCTTTTCATCTTCTTGGCCCATAGAGGCCCAAGTGTCAGTAACCACTAAGTCTGCACCAGTTACTGCGGTGTTAGGATCACGGCTAATGCTAACGCGGTCGCTATTGGCGGCAACCAGATCTGCATTTGGGTCAAAGCCTTCTGGGCAGGCAACGCGTAGTTGGAAATCAAACTGGCGTGCAGCATTGATAAACGAATGGCACATGTTGTTGCCATCACCAACCCAAGTTACGGTCTTACCCTGAATGCTGCCGCGATGCTCAACATAGGTTTGTATGTCGGCTAGCAGTTGGCAAGGGTGGTAATCGTCCGTGAGGGCGTTGATCACTGGTACGCGAGAATTGGCAGCAAAGTTTTCTACAATGTCATGGCCGTTAGTACGGATCATAACAATATCAACCATGCTGGAAATAACCTTAGCACTGTCTTCAATAGGTTCGCCGCGGCCTAGTTGCGTATCACGCGACGACAAGAAGATGGCGTGGCCACCTAGCTGTGCCATACCAGCTTCAAAGGAAACACGGGTACGAGTAGAGGACTTTTCGAATATCATGCCCAGTACGCGATTACGGAAGGGTTCGTAAATGTCCCCTTGGTTGCGGATGGCTTTAAGTTCGATGGCGCGGTTGATAACCCAGTTTAGCTCGGCCGGACTGAGATCCAGAAGTGTCAGAAAGTGACGGGGTTGTGAGGTGGTCATGGTTTTTGCTTGCGTAAAACGAGCATTCTATGTGTTTCGGTGTGGCGATGCAAGCTAGCAAAAAGTCGTAAATAGTTGGCTTTTTTTGAAAATAATAACTGACTAAATTAGTCGGGATTGGGTATAATGTGGCCAGTTAAATTTAAGCCTCTTGAAAAATAGTTTTTTAAAACTATTTATAGGATAGATATTTATCATCTTGTTCGCGCTTTGAGCAAGGTACTGCTTTAATAGGATGAGCTAATGGACACTGTTGATACAATCAAAGATCAAATTGCTAGCAACAATATTTTGCTATATATGAAGGGCACGCCAAAGTTCCCTCAGTGCGGTTTCTCTTCGCAAACTGTGCAAGCCTTGATGGCTTGCGGTGAGCGTTTTGCATTCGTTAATATCTTGGAGCATCCAGATATTCGTGCCGAATTGCCAAAGTATGCCAATTGGCCAACTTTTCCACAGTTGTGGATCAATGGTGAGCTAGTAGGCGGTTGCGACATTGTTATGGAAATGTCCGGAACTGGCGAATTAGCGGAAATGGTTTCTGCTGCAGCACCTGCTGCTGAATAAGCCAATCTACTCAAATTAGAATTAAATTAGGAAGTGAGGCAAAGTCTCTCTTCTCGTTGACTATTAAGGAGCAACAACATGAGCGTATTAGTAGGTAAGCAAGCCCCAGATTTTACCGTACCAGCAGTATTGGGTGACGGCACTATCGTTGATGACTTTAACCTAGCCCAGGCAATTGATGGCAAGTATGGTTTGGTATTCTTCTATCCTTTGGACTTCACCTTTGTATGTCCTTCTGAGCTTATTGCTTTGGATCACCGTATGGATGAGTTCAAGGCGCGTGGCGTTGAAGTAATCGGTGTTTCTATCGATTCTCACTTCACTCACAACGCATGGCGTAACACCCCAATCAATGATGGTGGTATTGGCCCAGTTAAGTACACGCTAGCTGCTGACATGGCTCACGACATCTGCCGCGCCTATGACGTTGAAGTTGCTGATGGTAGCGTTGCTTACCGTGGTGCTTTCTTGATCGACCGTGACGGCCAGGTACGTTCACAAATCGTTAACGACTTGCCACTAGGTCGTAACATGGACGAATTGCTACGTTTGGTTGACGCACTTCAGTTCCACGAAGAGCATGGCGAAGTTTGCCCTGCCGGTTGGCAGAAGGGCGACTCTGGTATGAAGGATTCTCCAGAAGGCGTTGCTTCTTACTTGTCTGCGAACGCTGATAACCTGTAGGTCGGGTCAGTGTGCCCCATGTCTGTAAGACATGTATTGGGCAATTAACCCGACAAGTCGGACTAAAGTCCGACCTACAGTCCGACTCACGGTCTAGCCTACAACATTGGTCTAACTGACACTGCTAAAACCCCGTTTGGATCAATTCCGGCGGGGTTTTTTGTTGCTGCAAACTAGGCATTCATTGCATAAGGCTATGGGGGTCGGTAAAATTGGCCTCTTTTTTCGCCTCTACTAGAGCACTTTCACCTGAGCAGGATTCCTGAATGTCCACAAGCAGCCCTAAAGTCACACAAGCACCAGTGCCAATGCGCTTTGTGGGGCCTATTAAAATTCAGGGGCAAGGCTGGGCTGACAAGGTAAAGGTGCCATTGGCAACCTACGAAATTCCCTTGTGGCACTCTGTAGGCCGTGGTGCTCGAGTATCGGTACTTTGCGCAGGCATTAAAACCACCGTCGTTGATGAGCGTATGACACGCTCTATTCTGTTGGAAGCTGACGATGCTGGTGCTGCCTTGCAGGCATGGCAGTCTCTACAAAACAGCCAAGCACAAATGCAAGAGCAGGTAAGTCAGCATAGTCGCTTTGCCAAGCTAATTGATATGCATGCCCAGATCGTAGGCAATTTGCTTTATGTGCGCCTAGAATTTACTACGGGTGATGCATCGGGTCATAACATGGTGACTCAGGCTGCCGACAATATTATGACCTGGCTATTAGAGGCCTATCCGCAATTACGCTATTGCTCTATTTCCGGTAACTACTGCAGTGATAAAAAAGCCACGGCTGTTAACGGTATCTTGGGTCGCGGTAAATACGTGGTGGCAGAAATCATTATTCCCCGTGAGTTATGTGAGCGCCGTTTACTGACCACGCCAGAGAAAGTAGTAGACTTAAATATCAAGAAGAACCTCATTGGTACCTTGATGGCTGGCGGTCTGCGTAGTGCCAATGCCCATTATGCCAATATGTTGCTGGGCTTTTATCTGGCTACGGGCCAAGATGCGGCCAATATTATCGAAGGCTCCCAAGGGGTCACCCATGCCGAGGTGCGTGACGGCGATTTGTATTTCTCCTGTACCATGCCAAATCTGATCATGGGTACCGTGGGCAATGGCAAGGGTTTAGATTTTGTTACTGAAAACCTAGCATTGCTTGGTTGTGCTGAAGAGCGCGAAGCTGGTGAAAATTCTCGTCGCTTGGCGCAAATATGTGGTGCTACGGTATTGTGCGGTGAATTGTCTTTGCTAGCTGCCCAGACTAATCCTGGTGAGTTGATGGAAGCGCACGTTAAATTGGAGCGCAATGCCAAATGAGTGAGCAAACCGCCAATCGCAAGCGTGAGCATATCGACGTCATTAATCGTGATCCTATGGTTGATCGTCAGCAGCACTTTTTTGATGCTATACAGCTGCAGCATCGCGCCTTGCCAGAAATTGATTTACAAGACGTTGATTCTAGCGTCACGGTGATGGGTAAGCGTTTGAGCTTTCCATTACTTATTTCCTCCATGACCGGTGGTGACGATGAGCTGGTACAAAAAGTTAACCGTCACCTAGCCGAAGCTGCACAGATTACGGGTGTGGCTATGGGCTTAGGCTCGCAACGGGTGATGTTGGAGCAGCAAGAGGCTATAGCCAGTTTTCAGGTACGGGAATTTGCCCCAGATATTCTGTTGCTTGGTAACCTAGGCGCTGTGCAGCTTAATAACGGCGTGACACCTGAGCAAGTGCGAGGCATGTTAGAAGCTGTGCAAGCTGATGCTTTATTCTTGCATCTCAATCCGTTGCAAGAAGCCGTACAGCCAGAAGGTGATACCAACTTTGCTGGTTTAGCTAAGCGTATAGGAGAGCTGCAAGCCTCCCTAGATGTACCTGTGGTATTAAAGGAAGTGGGTGCCGGCTTGAGTGTGCCAGATATCGAACTGGGTTTGGCACAAGGCATTAAATGGTTTGATGTGGCCGGACGTGGTGGTACGTCTTGGGCACGCATTGAGCAACACCGTCGTAAAGACGATAGTGAGCTGGGCTTTACCCTGCAAGATTGGGGTATTCCAACCCCAGTTGCTATGCGCCAGGCGCGACCTTATATGGATCAAGCAAATTTTATTGCCAGTGGCGGCTTGCGCAATGGGCTAGACCTAGTAAAGAGTGTTATAATCGGCGGCTGTTTAGGGGGTGTTGCTAAACCCTTGTTAGCCCCTGCTATGGAGTCGACAGAAGCCGTTGTTGCAGCTATCGAGTCCTTGAAAAAAGAATTTGTCACCGCCATGTTCTTATTGTCTGTGCAAAATGTTGAAGATTTGCGCTTAAATGATGCTTTATTGATGCCACCTGGCACTTGGGGTTAACCCTCTAGTGTAAACTGGTGGTGATATTTGTTACGCATGTTAATCATTGAACTATTGCGGTAATAGGGAAGAATTGAGATCTTTTATGTCTGTCGGTATTGATGACATCAGTTTTTATACAGCCAACTACTGCCTGGATCTGCAGGAGTTAGCTGACAACAACGGTTCTGACGCTGCCAAGTATACGGTAGGTATTGGTCAGGAGCGCATGAGCATGCCCGGTGCCGATGAAGACGTCGTGACCATGGCGGCTAATGCCTGTCTGCCTTTGCTAGAGGGCATGGAGCAGCGTGGTGAAGACATAACGGCTATCACTACAGTATTATTTGCCACAGAAACTGGCATTGACCAGTCAAAAGCCGCCGGTGTCTATCTACACCGTTTGTTAGGTTTGTCATCACGCTGCCGCGTGGTTGAGCTAAAGCATGCTTGCTACAGTGCTACAGCTGCTTTGCAGATGGCAACAGCTATGGTCGCTCGCAAGCCAGAAGAAAAAGTCCTTATTGTTGCTTCTGACATAGCCCGTTATGATCGCCAGTCACCAGGCGAAGCTACCCAAGGTTGTGGTGCCGCTGCTATGCTGATTGCCGCCAACCCAAGAATTATTGAATTGGATGCAGAAACCGGTATCCACACGGAAGACGTGATGGATTTCTGGCGGCCTAACTATCGCTCCACGGCTTTAGTTGATGGTAAGTATTCTACCAAGGTGTACCTACGTAGCGTGCGTGCAGCCTGGCAGGATTTTCAGCGCCAATCTAGTTTGTTATTCACCAACTTCGATTACTTTTGCTATCACTTGCCGTTTAGTCGCATGGCGCAAAAGGCCCATAACCATCTAGCCAACAGCAACGACCATGCTCTAAGCCGGGGTGATTTGGAGCAGCAAATTGACGCTAGCTTAATTTATAACCGTATCACCGGTAATAGTTATACGGCGGCCATGTACATTGGTTTTATCTCCTTGTTGGATAATCTAAAAGACCTTGCCGATAAGCGTATTGGTTTTTTTAGTTATGGTTCTGGTAGTGTTGGCGAGTTCTTTACAGGTAAGCTGGTAGCCGGTTATGAAAGCATGCTGCATACGCAGTTGCACCGAACCATGTTGGATGCTCGTCAGTCTGTAACCTACGACGAATACGTGAAAATGTATGATTTCCAAGTGCCACAAGATGGTGCTGATCATCAGTTCCCTTGCCAAACCACAGGGCGGTTCCGCCTTGCCGGTATCAGCCAGCATAAACGCCAATACGAGGCGCGATGACCGCGCAGGTCAGCGCCCAGCGTAATGCTTGGGCAACAGCACCCGGTAAGGTGATCATTACCGGGGAGCATGCGGTCGTGTATGGGCAGCCAGCCTTAGCCGCAGCCATCAATCGTTTATCGACTGCCAAGGTCACTTGGCATGCCAATACCTCTCTCGCTCCAGGCTCCTTGTCCAATGCCGCCGTGACGCTATCAATGCCGCAGATGCATGTGCAGCGCTGCTTGTCAGTTGCCGCACTCAAGCAATTGGCCGAGCAAATAGCGGCTAAGCATCGTGACTTTTTAGCTGGCACGGCGGATTTATCAGATCTATTCCAACAACCAGAAGACCTGCTGTTGGCTGCCTTAGGTCATGTTATTAATGTCTATGCCTTGTACATTGAGCAACCTCTGACCATTGAGCTGCAAACCGATCTACTACTGGGTGGCGGTATGGGCTCTTCCGCCTCCTTGGTCGCGGCTATATTAGCGGCATTTTTGACGGCTTGTAACATCAGTTTTACTCAGCAGCAGTTAGTGGAGCATGTTTTGGTTGCCGAACACTGGCAGCATGGGCGCTCCAGTGGACTTGATCCGCAAGTGTGTGTGCAAGGTGGCGTGCAGTCATTTCAACAGGGGCAGGCTAAAACACTAGATGTCGTTACGCCCGGTGATTTGTATTTGGTTACTTCAGGTAGGCCGCAGTCTAGCACCGGAGACTGTGTTGAAGCGGTTCGACAACAGCAACATAAACCTGAGTTCTGGCAGCAGTTTGGTGACTTAGAGTCCACCGTTGAGGCTGTGCTGATTGATAGTAGGGTTTCTAACAAGGCATCTTTGATAGATTTATTGAGGACTAATCACCAGTTGTTGCAGTCCTTACAGGTGGTGCCGGCAAAGGTTGCTGCTTTCATTGCCGAAGTAGAACAAATGGGCGGTGCCGGAAAAATATGCGGCGCTGGCAGTGTTACCGGTGACCAAGGTGGTCTGCTGTTCCTAGCGGGTATCACAGATAGCCAAGTACAAGGCTTGTGTACTCAAGCTGATTACCATTATTGGCCACTGACCTGGCACCAACAGGGGGTGGTTTATGGTGTTAACTAGCTTAACTTGCAGCGCCCCGGGTAGCACTATTGTTATGGGTGAACATGCCGTGTTGCATGGCTACCCCGCTATTGTGGCGGCTTTGGACGTACGGCTGGCTGTGACCCTTAGCCCGCTAACGGACGTGCAGTTACATATTGAGTCGAGTGTTGGTGACTGGCAGTCTAGTGTTGATGAGGCCTTAATAGCCCAATTGGATCAACAACCATTGCGCTTTGTCTTGGCGGCGGTGCAGTTTTACTCTGCAGACATAAGGGGCTTGCCCGGTCTGCATATAAAAATAGACTCCGATATCGACCCCACCATGGGTTTGGGCTCTTCAGCCGCTCTGACGGTGGCCTTGGTTGGTGCCCTGCGAGCTTGGCTACAGCTAGGTCGTGATCAACAACAGACCCTGCATGATGCGGTGGCTATTATTCGTCACGTACAAGGGCGAGGCTCAGGCGCCGATGCAGCAGCAAGTTGCTACGGTGGGTTGGTGCGTTATGATGCCCAGCATAGGCAGGCACAAGCTTTGTTGTCGCAAACGGAGGCTGCGGATTTGCCTGAGCTACGTCTTATCTATACGGGTTACAAGACCCCGACGCCAGAAGTCGTTGCGCTGGTTGGCCGATGGGCGCAAGCTGAGCCTGAGTGCTATGCCAAAATATATGCAGCCATGGGTGAGCTAGTAGCAACGGCAGAGACTGCCATCAGCCAAGCCGACTGGCCGGCTATGGCGGCAGCCATGAATGGCTATCAAAAGCAGATGCAAGCCTTGGGTGTGTGCGATGAAGGCACGCAAAATGCCATCGATGCAGCTTGGCAAGAAGTAGCGTTAGTGGACAATAAACATGAGCTGGCGGTGAAAATATCCGGTTCTGGCTTGGGTGACTGTATACTGGGTCTAGGTATCCCCCATGTACAAACTTGGCCCCACGCGCAATTCGCCTTGCCGATTAGTGCCCAAGGCCTAAGCTATCAACATACATAGAGATATTATGAGTAGTATGACACCAGCCCAATGGGTACAAGATGAGCTGTTAGCCGGACGCAACACGCAGCCTGCACTTGAGCAAGCTAGCGCCTATGCGCCAGCAAATATTGCCCTGAGCAAATACTGGGGTAAGCGCGAAAAGAGTTTTAATTTACCAATTACGGGATCCTTGTCTGTGTCCTTGGCTGATCATGGTACTCAGACTCAGTTACAAATTATTGATGCTCCTGAACATCAGGTTTATCTCAATGGTGAGCTGCAAGGAGCTGATACTGCATTTGTGAAAAAGCTCGATACTTGGCTGGGGTTGTTTATGCCCGCGGATACTCATCTGCGCATAGATACCCATAACACCGTGCCAACGGCAGCGGGTTTGGCATCTTCGGCGAGTGGTTTTGGAGCCATGGCTTTGGCGTGCAATGAGCTATTTGGCTGGCAGTTGGACTACACCTCTTTATCTACTATCGCGCGCTTAGGCAGTGGCAGCGCTAGTCGTTCTCTTTGGCATGGCTTTGTAAAATGGCAGGCAGGTGAGGCGGACAACGGTCACGACAGTGTGGCTTATGTGTTGCCAGAGCGTTGGCCAAAGTTGCGCGTAGGTATTCTTACAGTCAGCAGCGCCAGTAAAGCCGTATCATCACGTGAAGGCATGCAGCGTACTGTGCAAACCTCTGAGTTATTCAAACAATGGCCAGCACAGGCTAACAGCGACTTGGCCATTATCGAGCAAGCCATAATGGATG
>Ga0055584_100004937_pt1 | contig 13052 bp, 9 predicted proteins | sample OSDHelmetaG_FD_58716 | JGI IMG/M metagenome (GOLD analysis project Ga0055584, IMG submission 58716) | Pelagic marine sediment microbial communities from the LTER site Helgoland, North Sea, for post-phytoplankton bloom and carbon turnover... | ecosystem: Environmental > Aquatic > Marine >... | reverse complement strand
CTGACAGACGCCTCGTCAAAATCGGTAACTGTCAGATCAAGTCTGAACTACTACATATTATTTTATAGGTGTCCCCTCTGTCCCACGTATTTCTTTTTCCATGGATAAAGACTGTGTGTTGTGACGCCCAGCCGGCTTGCTACTTCTGCGATACTGTGGCCTCTTTCAACTACTTGCCGCACAGCTTCTATTCTAAATTCATCGTTGTATCGATTGTTGCTCATATTCACCTCTCTTATAGCCGTTTTGTATGACTGAAAAGTGTCTAGTAAAGTGATAGCGATTCAATTAGTGTCCCGACTTATTGCTATGAGCTTTATGAACAATCCTAGACCCTCGAATAGGGATAGGCATTCTTAATATACATATTCAAAAAACGTCCCTTTGACCCTTCTTGCAGGAGCTGATCGAATAATGCCTGGGGCACGTTGTAATACTGGTAGAGCATACCATTCAAAAATTCCACTTCCAGAGTTTGGGTAGGCTCGTCATAACCAATCGACGCAATATTTGATGACGCTACATAATTTCTATCCACTATTTCTTAACCTCCTGACTATCAGTATCGTCCTCAACTTTTTCTCTTTGTATGTCCAATTCTCTAGTAACTGCTCTTGGTTTTTGGGCGCGCCAAGATGCCACTACTCGATCGTAACCCTCACCCCTGCGCTTCTGAGACCATTGTTCAGCAACTTTTGGATCACTACTTCTGGGGCGATGTTCTTCGGCTGGCAAGCTGACCCTGCAGCGCATGGGCAACTTTGCTGCCTCACCCATAATAATTGCTTCACCTGTGCGAAGCACGGGAAGAACATCAAGCAAGCTAACAAGCCCATCAGGAAGAGTTCCTTTGATTCTGGCCCGATCAGATGGATTTGACAATCTTAGCGCAAAAAAAGTCCCGCACTGTGACAAAATGGTCTCATCTACTTCAGACGGTCTCTGGCTAATTACCATAGCACCTACGCCATATTTTCGACCTTCTTTCGCAATTTTTTTGACTATGTCTGCTGCCAACGTTTCCTTTCCGGATGACAAATATCTATGCGCCTCTTCCATAACAACCAATAAGGGTCTATCTATTCCTCCCTCGGACTTTTCTCTACTCCAAAATAAAGATTCGTATACAATTTTAAGTATTGACCCTACCAATAACTCCAATACTCCACTTGGCACGCCAGAAAGATCAAGAATCGTAATTGGTTTCTCTCCGCCGAGCCAGCCACTAAGCAAAACGTCAAGGTCGCTCTGTATGCTGCCATCCGATGTAGGTTCCCAAGGACCAGGGTGCATCAAGAAATTGTATCGGCGATCTACTAAGCGCGATCGAAGGATGTTTAATTGCCGCCTAATACCCAATGCTTGAGTGTTCAGAAATGGCCCTTGCGCACCCATAGCATGCGGTTTGTATTTTGGTGCAATTAGATTATCAACATCCCCATTTTCTTGCCTTGTAGGCTGATCTCTATTAGGCCCTTCATAAGTAGTGATTTCAAAGTCGATTAGATCGTACCAAAGTTTCTTAAGACTAAATGGTATTGGCGTATCGATAGTTATTGAGCTCTCATCGAGTCCCGCAAACTGTGCGTTTTTATGTGAATCTAGTTTCAAGTTGAAAATTTTATCCGCAAATGCAGTTTCTCTGACTCCATCTACTCCCCCGGTAAGAAAATCCAAAAGATCACTTGAATTCAACGCCCAATAAGGAATTAGTAAGTCCTCTTCACCTGGCCTTGGATCAACGGAATAGACCTTAGCAATGTCTGACAAGGCTTCAGAATATTCACCATGAATATCAAGCATAAGTATTCTTGTATTCGGATATTCATAATCTGAGTCTGGATTTGAACAAATGGAACGTAGCAAACTGGCTGTGGTCGTAGACTTTCCTGACCCAGTAGAGCCAAGTATTGCCGAATGTCTAGTTACCAACTCATTTAGAGAGACCTTAGCAGGGATACTTTCTGCACTCGATAAGGTTCCAATTTTGATATGTCCAAATTCACTACTCCCATATATTCTTGCGAGGCTACTCTCAGTAGTTAAATGAACACTATCGCCTATGTTTGGGTACTGGCTAATACCTCTTTCAAAGACACCGCCTATTGCCTCGCCTATAAGCTGTATCTGTATCCAGCGTCCAGTTTCATAATCGACACGATCTATTTCCAAAGGGATCGCTTTAGCACCAACTTCCGATACAACGCCAAATAGATCCTGATAGCCCTGCGGAATTCTTACGAAGCTACCTACCTGACCAATTTTGTAAGTACGCCCCTCAATAATAGACAGACCTGAAGCAATAGATTTTGCTAAATGGACGCTAATCGAAGAGCCAGATACTGATTCAACCGAGCCTAGATATGTTGGATCACGGCTTAACATCGCTTGCCTCTGCTGCTACTGCTTCAACTTCAACTTCAACTTCAACTGTTTCAGCATCATCAACCAGTGTATTTTGCTGAATAAATTCCGATGCCTGTGAAAGTGCGAAGAACCTAGCTAACCTAGCGAAATCCCCCAAAACAAAGGAAGGATTCTGGCCTTCAGCTGAAGCACCGTCCCAAAATGTCTTCCTTATATCCAACCAGGCGTCACTTGGCGGCTCACCAGGCTTCCAGTCACCCTGAATCCCATGAATAACAGCCCCATCATTTGCATACACGCTCAGATTTGGTCTTTTCAGTGCCAAGTCCACTGCATATTTTTCATCGGCAAGTGATTTAAATTGAAAGGCAATAATTGCAGTGTGCCTATTTGCCTCTAGTGATTCATCAAGTACGGCTGTTATGTGTGCATCAAAAAAAGAAAAACCAGTGCATATTAAAAGACTATCTGGCGTAGTTAAGAAGTCTTTAAGGCGCTCAAAAAGCGCGGAATATGGCTGCCTAGAAATTTGATCGTATTTCAAATGATCAGGATATATCAATTTGGTGGCATTCCGCTCGCCTGTTCGGATTACTGTCTCTCCAAACACGTCCCAGCCCAAAGAACCGTGGATTTTCCACAATCTTGACCACCTTGGTGGTAGTTTGTCCGTAGCGACACTTGTGGGGTCAAAAAAAGGTTTGTGCGAACCAGAAAATCCATCAAAATACGGCAAATGCGACCTTTCAAAAGCCTCCTCCAATAATAGGTCATAGTTTGGCGAGAATATCTCAACTGGGTAATCTCTATTTATTCCGCCGATCCAGGAAATAAATTCTGTGTACGGATTTGCTTCATCGGGAAGTTTTGCCGCTACTAACTCTCCAATGTGCTCACAAATTCTTTCGGCGATTGCTTCATAACCAGCCCCATTCAACCCATGAAGCTTTGCGGAACCTATAGCCTGTGAGAGCTTGCGAACTCTGGTCAGGATAATCTCAATGTTAGGGTTTTCACCGAGATCAGAAGCCAGTATACCTAGTACTTTTTTATCATCTTCGTTAAGAGCACCGAGCACTGACTGAGTCAGTCTTACAACATCTGGAATTATAGGGTTGCCGCTACTGCAGAGCTTTCCATTCTCATCTACGGTCATCGAAACTGGAGCGCCAGCTCCTATTAGTATGCCAATTCTCTTTTTTCCTTGAGACAATATTTGGCGCAAATCGACCATATATCTATCAGGATTATGTATTGTTTTTTGCGTCACGATATACGCCTTCTTTATAATTTATTGATTCTGTATTCGACAAAATATCACGAAAATGACGGTTATGCTCCACTATTGGGGAATGTATATCTGCAGCTAGGGTTGTCTTGTGGGTCTGGCTAGCTAGTACTATTTGGAATAGAATCGTGACATCACGTCACTCATTTGACCCAGAGAATAATGTGACCCAGAGAATAATGGCAAGAAGACCCCGAAGTAAGTCCCTCAATCCCGAAGCTCAGATTGCTAAAGCTGGACAGTCTGAGGCGAATCAAGCGGATCTACTCCTAATTCAAAGAGTCCTCGAAATCTACGATCAGGCGCAGATTGCGGCAATTCTGAACGAAAAATGCGGTGGGTCCCGCAATCGAGAAACAGTCAATCGATGGGTAAAGGGAAAGAATAGTCCAAAGCTTTCTCACATTGAATACAATGCTCTATTGGACCTATTTCCAACGCCACCCGAGCACTATGCTGATCCGGATTTCAGGTTTGTCGATCTTTTTGCAGGTATAGGTGGTATTAGAAAGGCTTTTGACGCTACTGGGGGCAAATGTGTATTTACCTCTGAATGGAATCAGTTTGCTGTTCGAACCTATAAAGCTAACCATTACTGCGATTCTGAGTCTCATATTTTCAATTCGGACATAAGGGAAATTACTCGCACAGACGACAGCTCTATTTCTGAAAAGAAAGCATACAAATTTATTGATAAAGAAATACCTGATCACGATGTTTTGCTTGCAGGGTTTCCTTGTCAGCCGTTTTCATTGGCTGGTGTATCCAAAAAGAACTCGCTCGGTCGTGAGCATGGATTTGAGTGTACTGCACAAGGCACATTGTTCTTCGATGTGGCGCGAATTATAGCTGCGAAACGTCCTGTCGCATTCCTATTGGAGAATGTTAAAAATCTCAAGAGCCATGATAAGGGACGGACTTTTGCAATTATCTGTGAAGCATTGGATGAGCTAGGTTACGAAGTGAGTGATGTTCAAGAAAGTGGAGCTGGGGACCCCAAGATCATTGATGCTGCCAATTTCCTGCCGCAACACAGAGAGAGGATCGTGCTGGTTGGCTTCAGAAAGGATCTCAATGTTCACCAGGGTTTCTCGCTTCGTAACATCCGCCAATATTTTCCCAAGGAGCGCGCAACTTTTGGCGAAATTTTGGAAGAGGTAGTTGATGATAAGTACATATTGACACCCAAGCTATGGGAGTATCTATACAACTATGCGGCAAAGCATAAAGCGAAAGGAAACGGATTTGGATTTGGTCTGACAAGAGAAAACGATGTAGCGCGAACGCTATCTGCTCGTTATCACAAAGACGGTTCAGAAGTGCTCGTTGATCGAGGATTTCGAGAAGATAGGAAATTTGACTCGAAAGCCAATATGGCCAATCGCCCGAGGAGGTTAACACCCTCAGAATGTGCCCGATTAATGGGTTTTGATAAGCCGGGGGAAAGCGGTTTTATAATTCCAGTTTCTGATACCCAAGCCTATAGGCAGTTTGGCAATTCTGTCGCAGTTCCAGTGTTTCAGGCTGTTGCTGAAATGATGAAACCGAGGATAGTGGCGGGCAAAAGAAACAACGAGAGCGCATCAGCTGTCCAAGCTGAACTTAAGCTAGCAGGATAGTTACAGTTCATTTTTTGGATCCGATTGTTTCTTCGATGAAACAATTTGTTGAGCCGCTTATTGGGCTATCATCGATATTGAGTGTTATAAGTATTGTAGGTTTACAAACTCAAACCTCAATGAGGATATGAATTGTAAGCAGAGCTCAAAAACCTGAACAACTATAAGAGCATACCTTCATGCTCCTAGCGTCAGATTCAGGTTTTCCGCAACGTTCTCCCTAGCAAATCTGGTCTCGTTTTTCTAGGCCACAGGGTGGCAATATCTCTCCACGACTGCCTCCGGCGCTTCTTTGAATCTGTGAATGCCTAATTGATTTCCCCACAAAACGTGTGATATTTTGGCGTGGCTCAAATACAGCCAAAACCAAGCATGTTGTGATATAAACAGCGTAGTTCTTGAGTTCGAATGAGAAACAATTTCGTATGACATGTCGATTGTTCCGAATAACTAGATCCCTAAGATCCCTAAGATTCAAAACGGTATAACTATGACAACAGAGACCAAACTGAATGAACTTGAAAACCTGCCTGATGCTTCGAGGCTGATCTATGGGCTTCGTGACACTGGATACAATTTCTTAACAGCTGCTGCTGATATCGTAGACAATTCGATTGCTGCAAATGCTACGCAGGCGAATGTATTGATCGAGTTAATGGAAGATGGTCGGAAGTTTGTCTATTTTGGCGATAATGGCGATGGTATGAGCTATGCCGAGCTTTTTGATGCCATGAGGTACGGTGCAAAAGCACGCCAAGACCTAGCTAGTTTAGGTAAGTTTGGCTTAGGACTAAAAACTGCATCGAGTTCAGTTTGCCTCCGTTTTACCGTGCTTTCTAGGAAAAGTGGTACAGCGAATTTCGCTAAGCTGGCTTGGGATCTAGATTATGTACGAAAAGAAGACAATTGGGAGATGATAAAAGAAGAAGTATCTCCAGATGAGCTGGATTTGTTTAAAGAGCTTTGTGGAGAAAAAGGAACACTTGTAATTTGGTCGAAATGTGATCGGCTGCTAAGCAAGCAATATGAGACTCCAGGTGGAAGTGGGGAGAAAGCAGCAATCAAGCGGATAAGCACCAAATTAGTCGATCATTTTGGGCTTATTTATTATCGCTTTTTAGACCATGGTGATAGCAGAGCGTCAAATATCAATATTAGTGTCAATGGTGAGGTGGTAACAGGCTGGGACCCATTCTTTCCAGCTCGCTCAGAACAATTACTCTCTCCAAAGCAGCAGAAAGTAGAATGTGAATTACTGGATGGAAGCACTGAAATAGCAACACTGAAAGCTTGGATATTGCCTCATAGAAAAGACTGCAACAAAGAAGAAGAAAAGCTCGTAAAACATTCAAACAAGGGTCAAGGGTTTTATGTATTTAGAGAGGATCGACTTATCCACTCAGGAGGATGGCTTGGAATTCATGGCTGGGGGGCTCTCGAACCACACATGTCGCTTCTTCGTCTAGAATTTGATTTTGGTAATAAGCTTGATGATGCATTTATGGTAGATGTTAAAAAATCTCGGATATTGCTTGACCCTGCATTGGAAGAGTATGTTCGCAAGCTTGTGAATCCTGTTCGTCGTGAAGCTGATAGTAGATTTAGGCGTAGATCGAAACAAGCAGCGGTAGAGTCAGGCATAGATCATACAAGCTCTAATAAGAGCGTCGAGAAAACCCCTGTTACAAAAAAACCTATTGTAGTGACAACAGACTCGAGCAGCAGCACTGCTATCGTTTCAAATAGTTTCGGGCCAAAAATTAAACTCAAAATACCAATTGAGGACGGAGTAGAACCGGGAAATGTTCACATAGATGCTGTTGAGGATATGCACAGTGGTGATTTGTGGGAGCCGGCATTGCGTAGTGCTACTGACTCCGGTCATGTTGTTGGAGTAAGAATTAATAAACATCACGATTTCTATCAAAAAATTTATAAGCGCGCCTCAAGTTCAGGATACTCTGTTGAGGGCATGGATTTGTTGCTTTGGGCATTTGCAGCAGCAGAGCAAAATCATACCAATCCAGAATTGGAGCCAGTATTTGAGGACTTGCGGGAAGAAGTGTCCAGTAACTTGAGGAAGCTTCTACGAGATATGGATCTGCCAGATGATGAAAACTATACGGAATCAGAGGAAAATTTAGACGGCGAGTCTGATGATTGATACTAAGGCTCAATCAATTAGGAGAAATATTGAGGAGGGCATAGGTGCAGAAATCGCACTGAATATTGATAGAACCAAGCTGCAAACGGCTCTGCATATTTGGTTCGATGACTTGCCAAAGCGCAATGGGCCAGTACTGCGTTTTGGCACATCAGGGCTGAAACGACATTCTGTGCAACTAGGGTTTGGCAGGTTTTCTAAGAATTTGATCAACCAAATATCACTAGCTACTCCTGAGGCTGTGCAGCTTTCTCGAGCATTATTAAAATCTCTAAGCAATGATATCAATCTTACTTTTCCAGCTGGAATGAATATTGATAATTGGGAAATTGCAGGCTCTGAGTTCGTGTTGACAGCCGAAAGGCGTAATGTTGACGAGCCGTTATCTGACACTGCTCTTGAAAGGACATGCACAGATGTTGTAGTTCCAATAATGGCAGCAATGGCTGAGCTGATTGGCTACGACGAGGTGATCGAAGGAATTAAAGAGGACGGAGCTGCATGGGAGGGGGCTGAGAGGGTATCTATAATCAAAAGGAGAGAGCGCAACCCAAGGAATAGATTGTTGTGCTTCCGAGTCCACGGGTACCAGTGCATGATTTGCGACACTGACCCACGGAAGAAGTATGGTGCAGCTGGTTCAATCTTGGAGATTCATCACCTACAGCCGCTTAGCCAGCTTGAATCACCACGCGCGTATGATCCAAATACGGATTTGTTGCCGCTCTGCCCTAATTGCCATAGAGCGGTTCATACCAAAAAGCCCGTGCCGTGGACGCCAACTCAGATTCGGGAAATGCGTGATATTGTCTAATCTTGATGGAAAAGATATGCCGAAGTCCTTTAAGGATCTGCCTTCGCAAGAAGGTATGGATTATATATTTTCACAAAGAGTTCTAGACCCTAGGCTAAAAATCATTCCAACTGATGAGGGGTATGAAGCCATTTTGTATGGAGTTCGGAAAACTCGTGAAGAAGAGTTCATTTATAGAGCTCCATCCAGATCTCACAATTGGGTGATAGATGGGAATATACTCAGACCATTACCCACCGATACGACTAGTTCTCTAGAACGCGTGTTTAAACATTACGATTTGAGTAATTTGAATTTCCCCGACCTTCTTGCGATTGCCCGAATCGATCAGGATGAATTTGAGCTGGAGTATGACCAAGATGTATTTGCTCCTGCGAGCAAGTCAGCTGAGAAATACAAAGATTCTGAAGAGATCCCAGGGTTAAAGGCTAGCCTCTTTCCCTACCAGCTTGCAGGGGTTCGGTGGATGCAACAAATACTAAATCGCACTGGCGGTCTAATTTTGGCTGACGAAATGGGTTTAGGTAAAACAATGCAAATCTTAGCATTATTTTTGCTAACTCCTCCGAAGAATTCATCTCCAGCCTTAATAATCTGTCCGACGACTTTGATCGCAAATTGGCGGCGCGAAATACTAACATTTTGTCCTCAGTTGACTGTCTTAATGCATGGAGGTCCATATAGAACCGGTGTAATTAGCGGCCTTCAGCGAGCACAGATAGTTATAACTACCTATGATACCGCTATTAACGATCTTTCATTATTGACTGCGATGGAGTGGTCTTGGCTAATCTGCGACGAAGCACAGGCGATAAAAAACCCTGACTCAGCTAGACGAAAAGCTTTGGCGGAAATACCCCGATCAAGAACCATACCTATGACAGGCACTCCCGTGGAGAATTCATTGTTAGACCTTTGGTCTATTGCGGATTTTGCAATTCCTGGGCTACTAGGTTCAAGGAAACAGTTCGAAGCTCAGTATTCGGATGATACCGACTCAGCACTAGCTTTGAGCGAAATTACTGGTCCTATAGTACTTAGGCGCACAGTGGCTGATGTTGCAGGAGATCTTCCCGATAGGACCGATATTGACCTGCCAATTGAACTTAGCAACGATTTAGCTATGAAGTATGAGCAAATCAGGAAGGAGACAATGGAGGAGTATTTGGACGCGGGAGCTCTTGTGGCAACAATTCGGCTGCAGGTTTTTTGCGCCCATCCACTTTTACACTATCACAAAACGGATAGTGAATTTTGGTATGAAGATGCACGATTTGAAGAAGAATACGCAAATACTCTGGACACGCCAAAAGTTGAGATGACTGTGTCTCTTATCAAAGAAGCATTTTCAAATAACAGGAAAGTACTTATATTTTCAAATTTCAATAGGTGTGGGGATCTAATAAAAAATCAATTGAACCATGATGGCGATTTCTTTTGGGAGAGCATTAACGGAATAACTCCGCAAGAAGATAGATTAGAAATAGTAGACCAGTTTTCACATTATGACGGGAATGCATGTATGGTCCTGAATCCTCGGGCCGCTGGCTCTGGTTTGAATATTACGGCTGCAACTGTCGTAATTCACTACACGCAAGTATGGAACCCGGCTTTAGAGGCACAAGCGAGTGCGAGAGCGCATCGTCGTGGGCAGAAAAATCCGGTTACTATATACCGTTTATATTATGAAGGAACAGTGGAAGAAGTAATGATTGAGCGTTCACGATGGAAGCGTGATTTGGGCAATGACGCAGTCCCAATCTCTTCGAGAGAAAAGTCTGATTTGAGGAGAGCGCTTGAAATAACACCGGAGCAAAAAAATGAATAAGCATGCTTATCAAAAACTTCTTACAGCGAACGATACCGGTGAAACAGGGAGTCATCAGGCAGGGTTACATATCCCTAAAACTAATGGAGAATTCCTAGAATTCTTACCTGCTCTTGACCCTCGAGAAAAAAATCCTGATTCCTGGCTGGAGTGCGTAGATGAAGCGTCGAGGATTTGGAAATTCAGATTTGTGCACTACAATAACAAGTTACATAGCATTAAGGGTACGAGAAACGAATTTAGAATTACGCATATGACGGCATATTTCCGTTCTGTTGGAGCTACAGAAGGTGACACTTTTATAATTTCAAAAAACGAAGGCGAATCACTCTATACAATAAAGGTCAATTCAGAGAACAAGTCCGGAAGTTCGACTTCAATAACCCCAGTTAAATTGAAGGGGTGGACGAAAGTATACTAAGCGAAGTTCCATTTTTTAAGAAGGATCCTCAAATTATTTCCGATGTGTGCTGATCATTCGACTAGTAAGCTGAAGAAGATTTGGCTGCCAAAGGCTATATCGACTTAACCTCAAGGGTGAGGCTTTTGAATAATCCAATAGAAGGGAGTTTAGTTTCGACTGGCTACAGGATACTTGATGAGCCAATAGATCGGCTAAATATTAGTCGTCGGTCTATAAAATGGCTGGGTTATGCTGGCGTAAAAACTATCCGTGATTTGGTGTTGCTTGATAGAGCAGACATTCTTGCTATACCAAATATGGGGAAAGGGTGCGTTCGAGATATTTATGGAGCGTTGAGGAAAGAAAACCTCAGTCTTGGACTAACTACAAATGATTTAGGGAATATTATGTCAGGTGCAAATGTGGCTGATGAGAGCACACTTCTACTTAACAAGCCTATTGCTCTTTTGGGACTCAGTCGGCGGCCGCTAAAAGCCCTAGAAAGCAAGGGAGTCCAATCGTTGAAGGAAGTGGCTCAATTGGAAAGAGTGGATGTAGAGTCTATGCCTAACATTGGTAACGGTTCTATTACCGAAATCGAGAACATTCTGAGGCTAAACGGGCTTCGATTCGGTATGAGTTTTAACGATTTGCGCAATGATGAAGGCGCTAGGGGTGCAGGAAATTCACCTAACTCTTTGGAGATTCCTCTGGGCTTTAAGTCTGTGTCCCTTAAACAACTTGGGCTTTCGCTCAGGACTACTAATTGCTTGAAAAGCGTGGATATCTCAAGCGCATATCAATTGGCTTCGGAGAGGTCTTCAAGACTGGCTCTCATCCCAAATATGGGGAAAAAGTCAATGTTGGAAATTAATACAGCACTTAAGAGCCTTTACAGTGCTTGTGATTCTATGGGGCATTTTTCTCAGGAAAGACATGCAATGGAATCTGATTTTACAAATTGTATCCCGAGTAACTATTTGCAGAATGAATCTGAGGAATTCTTAGAAGCCTTCCCAAGCTTTTTCCTAGAATTCTGTGCCATTCTTGATGAGAAAGAGAGCGCTATTGCCAAAGGTCGCATATGGCCGAATGAGGGCGAATTACTAACTTTGGAGGAACTAGGGACGATTTGCGGCGTTACCAGAGAAAGAATTCGACAGATTGAAAAAAGAGTTGTAAATAAGCTTGCAGGATTTCTTTGCGAGGATGAAGCAATTCGGAGTAGGAAAACCAAAAAACTATACATATGCGATACTAAATTCGCGAATAACTGGCAGAAAGCTGTTCTTCAATTCGAAGGGGTGAGTGAAACGGATATCTACTCGTTTTCAGTTCAGCTTTGTGATATTTGGGAAGTCGAATTACCTGCGTTGATATCGGTTTTACCTCTGATAATCGTAGTATTTACTCGTTCTACAACGACGATTCTCTCGAGAGATGCGCGGGATGATTCGCCCATAGCGCCACCGATGAGTGAATCTTCGGAAGTAGTTAGGAAAACGAAGCTATCATCATTTCGAATTGGCAGGCATTCCCAGGTGCTCGCTAGCAAGGGGCTTTCGACAATTGATGATGTTCTCGGGCAGTGGCCAATCGAAGATTGCTCCGCATCCAAAAATATAATTAGCAAAATGGTGAAGGCTGAAGCATATCTCGATTTGAAGGGAGAGCTAGACTGGGATGGATTTAGATCTCAGCTGAATATTCAAGATATTTGTCTTACTGACCCAAAAGAGCCAGAGGAATTTTTTCATAGTCTGGGAGATGTGATGCGGTCATGTATACCTCATATTATGACTTGGAAAAATTGTCGTGAAGTCTTTGATATGAGAACGAGATTACCAGCGACGGAAAGAGCCACACTTAAGGCATGTGCAGCGAAGTTACTAGGAAACCCATCTTTGGGCCCAGCTGTAAGTAGAATCGAGAAATATTTGTTGGAAAAACTGGCTGATGTATTTGTAGATAGGGATTTTTCATTTTGTCCCATTTGGATCCCCCAAGGTGTCTTAGTTCATGTATCTGAGTGCCGTGACGCTTTCGATAAGTCGGGCGGCGACTATCATCAATTTTGCGAGTTACTTTGTGAACATTTTTCACTCGACGAAACTGATGTGTTGTGCGCCTCTGCAATATTGTGGGGAACATTTGATGGGTTGAGTCCGGATCGGTATTTTCACCTCAGAAAAGCTGGCAAGCCGAATAGTCGGCATGATATAGAGCTGGGACAGAAAATTAGACTTGCAGGATTTAGAAGTATTCATTAACTAGGACAGGTTTGTGGAACATATAGAAGTTGAATCGAGAACCTAACTCTAAGGACTTGGTCGATATTTATAGATTAGAAATTAGAAAATGTTTCTTCCAGTGTAACTAAAACCAAAATGCATAAACCAACAAAATCCCGGCCGGGGTTCTGTAGGCAATTTGGTGGAGGCGGGGGGAGTTGATCTTTCTGTCTAACTTATTGATAAATAAAAATAAATAAGACTGTAGTTTCGGTTGGTAATATGTAGTAGTTCAGACTTGATCTGACAGTTACCGATTTTGACGAGGCGTCTGTCAG
>Ga0055584_100004936_pt1 | contig 13053 bp, 10 predicted proteins | sample OSDHelmetaG_FD_58716 | JGI IMG/M metagenome (GOLD analysis project Ga0055584, IMG submission 58716) | Pelagic marine sediment microbial communities from the LTER site Helgoland, North Sea, for post-phytoplankton bloom and carbon turnover... | ecosystem: Environmental > Aquatic > Marine >... | reverse complement strand
GAAGGCGATCTCGACCGCGTTGTTCGGGTCGGTCCAGTCGAAGATCGAGATGCCGCCCTGGTACCAGGATTGCACCATGATGTCGCGGCCGGGGATCGGAATCAGCGAGCCGTTGTGGGCTACACAGTTTTCCAGGGAGGTCTGAGCGGCCGGAAGCTTGTAGTAGCTCTGGAACTCCATCTCACCGTCTTCGATCGTGAAGATCGCGTTGGCGCCCCACTCCGGCGGATCGGATGCACGGCACTTCGGCGCACCGCCGCCGCCCCACTCGTCGGTGAAGAGGACCTTGCTGCCGTCGTTGCTGAACGTCGCGGAGTGCCAGTACGAGAAGTTGGAGTCGGCCACCGCCGCCATGCGGACGGGGTCGATCGGGTTCGAGATGTCGAGCAGGAGGCCGTAGCCCTCACACGCGCCGCCGGCCATGCCGATGGCCGGGTACACCGTGATGTCGTGACACTGCGTCGGTCCCATGGCCTCTCGACCGTCCCCGCCGCCGAACATCCCCGCGAGCAGGTCGGGCAGACGCTCGCGCAGGGCTGCGCTGTCTGCGGCCGTGACCGAAGTGCCACCGCGCTCCTCCGCAATGCCCTCCAGCATCGGGGCGACGTAGCGATCAGGCAGGACGATCGTTCGCTCACCCATCTCGACAACGAATGCTCCGCTGGCAATTGCCGCTTCGCGGGCGGCGACGTCGGCGGGCGCATCCCCGTGCGTCGGCGGAGCCACCAGGTCGTTGAAGATCCGCGGCGAACTGACGATCGCGGCGTTGGCGGGATTCGCGAGCGGAACGCGGATGACCTCGATCCGGAAGAGTGCCGAATTCGGGTCTTCGTCAGGGAGAGCGGAGGAGCAGCCGGCGAGTTCCTCCTCCGGACGCACCGGAGCGGAGCCGGAGACGTAGATGTAGACGTTGTCGTCGTCGTTCGGGTCCTCCAGAACCGTATGCGTGTGCGATCCGCGGCACGTCTGGACGTTCGTCACGTACTCGGGATTCCGAATGTCGCTGATGTCGAAGATGCGGATGCCCCGCAGCCTTTCCTGGCTGACGGCTTCGGCGACGCCCTGAGCGCCGCAGTCGAGGCGACCCGTCATACCCTCACCGGACACGAAAAGGAGGTCACCGTAGACGGAGACGTCGCTCTGCGAAGCCGGGCACACAAAGGTGATCACCGTGGTTGGGGCCGAGGGGTTCGTAATGTCCCAGATCTGGACCCCGTCGTAATTCCCCTGGATCGCGTAATTCCCCGAGAACGCGAGGTCGGAATTCGTCTTTCCGATGAACTCCTCGGGCGGCGGCGTGCTGGAAACGACACGTAGATTCCAGGTCGCCTCCTCCGCGTTGAAAAGGCCCGCTCGGAGCCCGATTCGAGGGTCCGGAGCTGTCGGGCTCATGGTCAGGGCTCGGGCGGCCCCGCTCGGAGCGATCGACGGCAGAGCGGTGGAGGGCGCCGGGCCGGAGGGTGCGGAGCTTCCTGCACAGCCTGCCAGGAGCGCGAGCACCGGGATCAATCCGGCTTTCCGTGCGTGGGATACGCCGTCCCGCCGCAGAGGACTCCGGGTATACGTCATTGGGTTCATCGAAGGGGTTCCTTGGAGATGGATCGCGAAGAGTGCGGTTCGTTCGGAGGGCGCGACAGTGCATCAAGCATCTGCTGCATGCGTGCGACCTCGGTGGTCTGATCGACCTGGATGTCCGAGGCCAGCTTGAACACGAAGTCGTCCTGTGCCGCGCCGTCGGCGGCGAAGAGCTCGTGAACCATGGTCACGGCACCGTTGTGGTGCTGGATCATATAGGTGAGAAAGAGGCGGTCGTACTCCGGACCGTGCGCGCCTCGCAGCTCGTCGAGCTGCTCCGGCGAAAGCATGCCCGGCATGTGCATGTCGTGGTCCCCGCCCATTCCCGCCATTCCCGCCATTCCGGAAATATTCCCGCCCTCATCGACCTCGGGCACGGGCCGGCTACGCTCCCGAAGCCAGCGCTGCATCAAACCGATTTCGTCACGCTGAGCGTTCGTGATACGGGAGGTCAATGTGCGGACGGAAGGACTCGCGCCGTTCGCCGGGGCGAGGGCCGACATGACCAGTGCCTGGGCGTGATGGTGAATCATTCCCGACATGAAGGCGACGTCGGCATCATGAACCTCCATGAGTGCGCTATCGGCTCGGGCTCTGTAGAGCGACTCGAGGCGCTCGAGTTCAGCGTCAGCCGTGGTCGCAGTCGCAGTCGTAGTGGCCCCGGGTTCGGGGGGCTCGGCGCTTCCGCCTGTGCTGGTCGCGCACGCGACCATGACGACGGAGGTCGCCAGGGTCGAAACGATCAGGATGTTCCGAAGTGAGGGCATCGCTGGTGTGGCGTTGGGTTAGGGTGACGTAAGGAACATACCCACGACCAGGCGTTGGGAGTCCCGGGTCGAAACTCCGCTACCCCCCGAGGACAATCCATAATCCCTGGCCGGCAGGGACGCGCAGAGCAGCCAGCTCCACAGTCGCGGCCTCCTGCAATCCCAGGACCTCAGGGGCGCGGACGGACACGTCGGGAGACAAACCCAGCGCCGAAAAGTCCACGGACAGGTCGATGACCTGATCATCTTCGGACCACGAGGCCAACGCGATGAGCGTTCGTCCTCGGCGGACATACGCGGTGGCCAGGACGTCGTCTCGACCCGTGGACACCGGGGCGTCGTCGATCCAGTAGCCGCGCATCTCGCTCTCGGAGATCCCGAAGTCGTTCATCATCGCCCAGACCGGTCTGGGATCGACATTGCCGTACTTGCGGGCGGTCATGCCGTACAGCATCCCGCGGTACGGATGTCCCCCGTCCTGCAGCATCTCCCCCATGAGTCCGAACGGGATTCCGGCCACTTCGGTCATCCAATACTCCGGGCCCTGGTCGTAGTCGAAGTACTCGCCGAACCAGAGGCGGGAGATGAACGGAAAGTGCTCCATGTACAGCATCGAACTGTTGATGAAGCCGTCGCGCTCGTTGAACTGGTTTGCCGAGTGGAGATCGATGACCACCTCGTCGCGATGCTCGTGCAGCACGCTCACCAGTCGCTTCACCGTCGTCCGACTGAACGCGATGTCGTCGAGGTACAGTCCGTCGATGTGCTGATTCTCCGCGAGCCACTCGAGTCCGGAGATGTAGTAGTTGGTCCAGCGAGACGTGCCCTTGTTGAGCATGGCCGCGTCGTCGACTCGCCACGCGTGCCAGGCGGAGTGATAGTCGGCCTCGAGATGCTCCTGCATCCAGGAGTGCCCGCCGCCCTCGCCGTCGTTGAGGATTTCGTCGCCCAGACTCCGAAGGGCGAAGAGCTCGTGCGCCCGATAGGTCAGCTCTCGAATCGTGTAGTACAGCTTGACCTTGATCCCCTTCTCATGGGCTTCCTCGATGTACGCAGCCTGCTCATCGAGGGCGAAGAAGGGGTAGTTGATGTAGGGATTGATCTCGTTCGCATGGTGGATGTTCACCACGGTCCCACCCCAGTCACGAACTGAGTCGACCGGTACGTACTGGTGAACGAAGCGGGTCTCGAAGTGTTCGGCGGTGTCGATCGGCTTGAAGGGTGTGATCAGGAAGCGAACGTTGAAACGCAGCGTGTCTCCAGCCACGAGGGTGCGCGGCCCCGAGTAGTTACGGGCGACGACCGCACCGGTCTCGTCCTCGGCGATCCGGATTCCCCCGCGGCCGTCGTTGAACCACGAGACGGGCATCCGCAGCGGCTGGTTTCGGTAGAAGTTGGTGTTCAATGGGCGCACATAGTCATCGTCGCGCAGGACGTACTGGAGCCCGCGATTCGTGTCGCCGAGCCACACGCCTTCCTGGTGATTCTCGACGGCCCATCGCCAGTCGACGGTACTCGGGCGGCTACCCCCCATCTGGCCCAGACCGAGCATGTACTCGGCGGATCCGGGCGCGAAATGCACAGGGAGGGCGATTTCATCGACGGACACGTTCGTATCCGTCGTGACGCTCACCCGGTAGTTCAGCATCCCGTCGTATTCGAGCGTGCCTTCGGTGATGAGAGCGATACCGTCCGCATTGCTGCGCGCGGTCCATTCGACCCGTCCGGGCGTGACCTGGCGCACGGAGTAGGGGGCGGACGTGAAGCGTCGGGACTCCCCGGAAGACTGGATGTCGAAGTCCATCGCAGTGGCAAGGATCGGCGCGCCCTGCTCGGAGATCTCGCTGACACTCGGCGAGTAGAAGCTCTCGATCTGATCAGGCAGACCGTCGTCACCGAGCACCACGCGACGCCCCAGGATCGACAGCTCCCGGCCATTCACTTCGATCGGTGTGAACGGATCGATGATGAAGGCCGGATCCGTACCGGCCTCGGAGTCGAGCCATGCGAGTCGAGTCATGAGGTCGGGCTCGTCCGCCCCGCCGTTGCGGGCGTAGGCATCCCGCACCTCGAGCGTCACGTCGACCGCCTGGCTGCCACGGTTTGCCGAGGTGACCCGGACGCGGCCTCGCACTTCACCGGTGGAGGCCGACTCGGGCACGCGGAGGGCGAGCCAGAGCGCCTGCACTTCGCCCGCATCGACATTCACGGTCCTGGAGAAGCGGTCGCCCCTCTCGTCGATGCCCTCGCAGTTGAAGCAGGTCCAGCGGCTGAGCCACTCGTCCGGGAAGCCTTCGAAGTCCACCCGCAGTTCTTCCAGAGGGGCATCTCCCGCCACTACCCCGAGCTGAAGCGTAAACGCCTCGTCACGGAGTAGTCGGCTCTCGAACGGGGCAGGGGTGACCCAGTGCTGCGGAATCCGATGGCGCATGCGGATCGGGCGATCACGGTGCTCTGCGACCAGTCGCCAGCCGTTCTCCGCACCACGCATGAAGGCTGCAAACTCATCGTCGGTCGCGATGACCTCCATGGGGAAGAAGGAGTGGAAGTCGTCCACGGACTGGATGTGCGTGGCGCGGGCCGAGGGCAGCTCCGACCCCGCCGCCGTTGAAGCCCTGCGGGCCCACTCAGGATCTGGCGCGGGCGCGAGATCGGGGTACGTGACCGTTGGGTAGTAGCCGCCTGTGGACTGCCAGGGCATGTAATAGACGTGGTAGAGCAGTGAGCCCGCGTTCGGCTGAAAGCGAACCTCACCGGACTCGGCGTCGATGCGAGAGGTGGTCGCGTTCGTTAGCGGCCTCCCTGTGGTGGCATCCAGAACAACTACGGACTTCGCTTCGGGCTCGTGATCCCTTCGACGCCAAGGGATAGTGACGGTCACGATGTCCGCACCGGCATCCGGGGGATCCACTTCTACGACTGCCCGGTGATTGCCCCATGACACGCCTTCCTCTCCGGCCGGGAGGTGGGGCGCCCAGTTCCCGGTCTCGAAGACGATGCCGTCGATCGTTGTCGGGACCGGAGGCGCGCGGTAGAGGACCTCGGTGGACCGTTCGGCCGGACTGCAGGCGGAAGCAGCCAGCACGATCGTGCCGACGAGCAGGGTGGACGCGGAGATTCTCGTGTCGGTCATCGGGTCCGGACCAGGGAATGGTGGCGAGGCTCGCAATAGAAATGACGGGAGAGGTGAAGGAAAGCGTGCACCACGCCTCTTCGGGACGGTGCCCGAGCTTTTGCAGTCACCAGGGACTTTGTGGACGTGTCAGGATACTGAGTTGCGGAATCGGGGTCGTTGGGGACGCTCCGATCCCGATCCGGAAGTTACCGCCCACTATGAATTTAGCCGGCCGACCCGTACCGCCGGCGCGTCTGTGGCACGCCTCCTGCTCCCTCAGCTCCCGTCGGTCCGGTACCGATCGACAGGCCGTTCCCCCCGGGTATTCGCTGCTCACCCCCATGCGGAGTGAAAAAGAATGCCCTCATATTTCATGATTTGGCCGGACAATCCCGGCCTATCTCTCATCGTCGGCCTGTTGGGACTGGTCTTCGTCATGTTCGGCGCCCGAGCGCCGGTCCACCGGATGATCCAGGGTGTGGCTCGAGCGATCACCCAGGGATGTAAGCTCACATCCGAGGCGATCACGGCGCTGCAGGCGCGTCTTGCCGAGCGAAACCGACAGGTTCTGCTCAGCTCCGGACTCCAGGACACCGAGCATCAGATCGAGCAGGAGTTCCGTCGCATCTCGGCTGCGGTCGACCGCGATCTGGCTGCTTATCCTACCCTCCATCGCAGGCTCGCCGACCAGGTCACGCAGATCGACGAGGACTATCGTCGGGCGACAGACACTCCGCCTGCTCCCGAGTCGTGGGCGCAGACGTTGCAAGCAGCGGCGGAGCTCGCCGGTAGCGCAGGTTCGAACGCGACCGCGGCGCGCGCCGTAGAAGCCCTTCAGGCGGGTATCGAAGAAGCCCACCATGAGGCGATGGACAGCTACCGGGAAAGCAGTCGGGAGAGGCACATGCTTCTTTCGAAGATGGTCCCGGCCTGGTACTCGGTGGTCCAGCGTACGAGCGAGATAGGAATCCGCATGGCTCTGGGTGCCGACGCGGGGCTCACCTTCCGACTGGTCGTCGGCCAGACGCTGCTCTATGTGCTCGCGGGTGGCGCGATCGGAATCGCGGGTGCCATCGGAGTGAGTCGTCTCGTGCAAGGGTTGCTCTTCGAGGTCAGTCCGCTGGATCCAGCGACGCTCGTTGGCGTGCTTCTCCTCTTGCTCGTCACAGCGGCATGTGCCGCAGGCATCCCTGCTCGGCGAGCTGCCCGCGTCAGCCCCGTCTCAGCGCTGTCGGGTGACTGAGCGGCGAAGCCAGGGCGTGTCGCGTCGTTATCGCACCGCGAGTTGGATCGGGACGAGATGCTCCGGCAAGATGACGCGCGAGTAGGGTGACGCTGCCCTGACTTCGTCAGCAAACGAATCGACCCATTCGGTGCGATACGCCATCGAAGAGCCGTAGGGGACCCGGAAGTTGTCGGCGTGGGTTGGAATTACCACGGCCGGATAGCCAAGCGCCGCCATGAGACGTGGTGTGTAGTCGCGGATTTCCAGATGCGAGGGGGCGGCTCCGACCAGGGCGATGTCGGGGCGCATGCCCTCCACCTCGCGCTCGATGAAGTTCATCGAGCCCATGGTCATGATCTGGTGGCCGCCGATTCGTACGAGGTACATGAGCGATCCGCCCTCGACGAGCTGCGAGATGCGCAGGGGGCGAGTCGCATCTGCGCCAACGACCGCCGACTGGTAGTACCGCTTGTCGTTGAGAGGACTGTGCAGGCTCGCAATCGCGTGGATGGAGACGTCGTCGAAGGCGTAGTCTTCACCACCGCGAACGGTGATGAGCTGCTCCGACGGCACTCCGTACGCCCGCATGATGTTGATCGTCGACTCGTGACCGATCACCACGGCCCCGGTCTGGTGCGCGATGTACGGGACGTCCATCACGTGATCAGGATGCGCATGCTGCACGAGGATGTAGTCCGCCCGAGTGATCTCTGCGTCGATGACCGCGGCATCACTGAAGAGGGTATCGGCTCGTGTGTAGACTGGTCGGGTGTCCTCCGGGTCCGGGCTGGGGGCTCCCGAGTAATTGGCTCGAGTCAGATACGGATCGACGAGCACGACCACGGGATCCGTCGATCCGGGCACCTCGGCAGAGATCTCCCAACCGGCCGCGCCCAGGTAGCGAAGCGTGACGCCCGCCTCACCCGAGCCGCTGCCGCGTTGAGCTCCCGAAGCGGGGTCGGAGTTCGCTCCCGGACCCTCCGACTGACTACAGCCGGTGACGAGCATGGCAACGACGAACAGGGCGCAGGCGGACACGGAACGTAGAATGGGAAGACTCCCGTCGGGGTGGCGCGTTCCCCAGAATGATGGGTCTCTCCAGACGGCGCGTCGAGCGGTATGCGCTCTTTGGTTTCCAGGCCCTTGCACCTCACGTAACGTGAGGCTGTAGAGTCCATCCGTGCGGCAGACCAACCAGATCACAGGAGAGGATCATGACGGACATGAATCGCGGACCCTACGCGGCAGAGGCTGAGGAGCGCTGGGGCAGCACCGAGGAGTACAAGCAATCCAGCTCGCGGACGAAGGCGTACACGGACGCCGATTGGGCCGAAATCAAGGCCGAGCTCGAGGCGATCGAGGCCGACTTCGCCGAAGCCCTCGAGAGTGGCGTCGCTCCGGACGATGAACTGGCGCTCGTCCTGGCCGAGCGTGCCCGATCACACATCGACCAGCGCTACTACGCCTGCAGCCACACCATGCATGCGACGCTCGCCGACATGTACACGGCGGACGAGCGCTTCCGAGCGCACTACGACGATCGGCGCGCAGGGCTGGCGGAGTACGTGGCTGCCGCGATCAAGGCGAACGCGGCGCAGCAGTCGGCGTAGGACCAGTGTGGGTGACGGCATCCGCGACGGCGCGAGCCACGCGGATGCCGTCCATCGCCGCGCTCATGATGCCGCCCGCGTGGCCACCGCCTTCGCCACACGGATACAGCCCCTCGAGGTCAGGGCTGGTGAGGAGCTCTTTGTCTCTCGGGACGCGGACGGGCGACGAAGTCCGAGTCTCCACGCCGACGAGTACCGCTTCCTCGCTCACGTAGCCCTTCATTCGCTTGTCGAAGACCCCGAGCGCCCGCCGCATCCGATCGGCGAGGCCGAGTCCGACCACATCGAGCACCTCGCCGACATCGCTACCGGTCAGGCCCGGTTGATAGCTCGTGCCCGGGACGGTGGTCGAACCGCGCCCGGCAATGAAGTCGGTCGCGCGCGTTGCCGGGGCCCGCAGTTCGCCGCCGCCCGCCTGGAACGCGACTTCTTCGATACGCTTCTGCAACTCCACGCCGGCGAGGGGTCCGCTGAAGCCTGCGGTGAGTGCGTCCTCCACCTCGATACCGACCACGAGGCCGGAGTTGGCGTAGGGCGAGTCGCGTCGTGACAGGCTCATTCCGTTCAGGACGAGCTCGCCGGGGCTCGTCGACGCAGGCACGATGAAGCCGCCGGGGCACATGCAGAAGCTGAAAACGCCGCGCCCGCCCTCGGTGAACGCGAGCCGGTAGGGGGCGTTGGGCAGCTTCGGGTGCTGGGCGTTCCGGCCGTACTGAGCGCGATTGATGAACGGCTGGGGGTGCTCGATCCGGACTCCGAGTGCGAACGCTTTCGGCTCCAGCGCTACCCCCGCTTCGTGGAGCATCTGGAACACGTCGCGGGCGGAGTGCCCGGTCGCGAGCACCACAGCATCGGCTCCCAGCTCTTCGCCCGACTCGAGGCGGACGCCCTGGATCCGACGACTCGCTCCACGCTCCTGAGTGAGTAACGCCGTCACCTTGGCGCCGAAGCGAAACGTCACTCCGCGTTCCTCCAGCCGCTCCCGCAACGCGGTGACGACCTTCGGCAGCTTGTTGGATCCGATATGCGGGCGCGCGTCGGTCAGGATCGACTCGGGCGCGCCGTGCAGGGCGAGCACTTCCAGCACGTCGCGACAGTCGCCGCGTTTGTGGGATCGGGTGTACAGCTTGCCGTCGCTGTACGTGCCGGCGCCGCCTTCGCCGAAGCAGTAGTTGCTGTCTCCGTCGACGATCCCGAACTGGTTGAGGCCTCTCAGGTCACGGCGGCGAGGCTGAACGGTCTTGCCGCGATCTACGACGGTGCAGCCGATGCCACGGCGTGCGAGCTCGTACGCGCAGAACAGCCCGGCGGGCCCGTCCCCGACCACGATGACCCGGCCCAGAGAATCCACGTCGATGGGGTGGGGTGCGCCGAGGTCGAGCGGCTCCGGCTCCACTTCGAGCAGGAGGCGGAACACGACACGGCCATGGCGTGCATCGATCGATCGCTTGCGGAGCGCGAGCTCCGGCAAGTCCGTCACTGCAACACCGAGCGCCCGCGCCGCCTTCTCGCGGATGGCCTCGTCGTCGTCGGCCTCGTCCAGGCCGACCTTGATCTCGATCTCGGAGGGAAGCATGGCTAGGGGATCACTCCGAAGACGCGCACTTGCCCACCCGAGCCGCCTTCGATCTTGATGGGCGCCACGATCAGGTAGGCTCCCACCTCCGGGAGTCCAGACAGATCCGCCAGATTTTCGAGGTGGTAGAGTCCGGATCCGTTGACGAGACCATGTACGGGGAAGCCCGCGGCATTCCCCGGATCGACGCTGCCCGTGTCGACGCCGATGCCCACGATGTCTCGTTCGTCCACCAGGAAGCGGGCGGCGTCGGCCCCGAAGCCCGGGAAGTGCAGCTGACCGTCAGTGTCCTCGTTGTAATAGGCTGCGCCCTCATCCCAGCGGGCGGGCCAACCGGAGCGCATGAGGACGATCCCTTCGGACGGGAGACGGCCATGCTGATCCTCCCATGCGCGCAGGTCTTCGACCGTAACCGCGTAGTCGACATCGGCACTCGAATCCTCGGTCACGTCGATGATCGCGGCCGGCACGAAGAGCTGCTCCGTTGGAATACGGTCGACGGACGGGAGCCCCATTCCGCCATGCACCGGCGCGTCGAAGTGCGTGCCGAAGTGCTCCGGAACCGAATAGGCTGCCATACGGGGAGAGCCATCTTCGTTCGCGACCAGGGTGTCGTGCTGGAACGGGCTCGTATCAGGGCCCGGCCAATAGGGAGCCTCGGCGCTGACGGCGTGCGTGAGATCCAGGATCGTCGCCCCGCCGTTGAACAACTCCTCGATGGTACCCTGATCTGCCTCGGCGCAACCGCCGAGCAGCAGGCCGACGCAAGCGAGTAGCGTCCTGTTCACGATGGCCCGGGTCAACCGGCTGCCAGCGCCAGCACCCGGAGCGGACTGCCACTCCCATCCACGATTTTCAGCGGGGCCGCGATCACGACTGCACCGGTGGCAGGCAGCTGATCGAGGTTGGTGAGACTCGCCAGGCCGAATTTGCCGGCCCCGTGCATGAGCGTGTGATTGGGGAAGGGCGGGTCGAACGTCCCCGCCTGACCCGCGTCCGTCCCCACCGTCTCGACGCCGACACCGAGAATGTCACGCTCGATCAGGAGTCGCGTCGCGTCGGCGTGAAAGCCGGGCGAGTGTGGTCCGTCTTCCGATACGTTCAGGAAGTCGGACGGATCGGTCCGCTTGCTCCAGTCCGTCCGCAGCAGCACCCACGATCCGGCGGGTATCGCTCCGTGCTCGACCTCCCATGCTTCGATGTGCTCCGGCGTAAGCAGGAAATCCGGGTTTGCCGCCGTTTCGGACGAATAGTCGAGGACGCACGCTGGGCCGACGAACTGTCCCGCCGGGATCGTGTCGCAACGATTGTCTGCGAGATCTTTTCCCGTGACCCAGTGCACCGGGGCGTCGAAGTGGGTGCCGGTGTGCTCGCCCACGTGGATCGTATTCCAGTACCACGCCGGCCCTCCGTCGTCGTACCGGGAAATCTGCTCGATCGTGAGGCCCGGTGAGGGCGCGAACATGTCGGGCAAACCGATGACGGGCGTATCCGGCCCGAGCGGCTGGGTGAGATCGACGACGCGTACGGCGCCGGTAGCGAGATCAGAAACGAGTTGGGCGAGCGAAGACACGGGAGATTCCTCGTGGGTCGGGTTCAGCTGGTCGTCCTGCGGTCGGACAGATAGCGGGCGAAGCGGAAGGCGTTCTCCGGCAGATGGAGATCCATTCCGTAATTGTCGGGGCCAACGGCCTTCACGCGGGCAACGACGACACTCGGTCCCTCTCGTTCGAAGGCTTCGACCATGGCCTCACCGAAGGCCATCAGGTCGTCGGTGTCCGCCACATGTTCGATGCCCGATGCACGGGCTACTCCGGCGAGGTCGGTGATACCGCTCGTGGTGTGCGAGTCGAAGCCGCCCGTCGACAACAGGCTGCCGTTGTCGAACACGACGTGGACGAGATTGGCAGGCGCATACCGGGCCATCGTGGCGAAGGTGCCGAGGTTCATGAGCACCGATCCGTCGCCGTCGAGAACCACGACCTTTTCTTCGGGACGATGGAGCGCGATCCCGATGCCGATGGAAGACGCAAGGCCCATCGCGTGTTGCAGGTAGAAGAAGTTCTCGCGGTGTCCCAGGTCGTACAGCTCCTGGGCGCACGCCCCCATGATCGTCACGACGACTCTCTCTTCGAGTTCGTCGTAGATCAGCTCAATGCACTGACGGCGTTCCATCAGGGGTATTCCTCCATCAGATCCCGCGTGAGGAGGAGTGCGGTCGGCCACAGCGAGGAGCGGGACAGCGTGTATCCTTCGCGAATCTGCTGCGCCACCCGCTCGGGGTCCCGTGCATGCTGGAAGGGAATGCCGAGCGCACGGAGCACGTCCTCGGTCACGATGCCCCCCCGGGTATGCCACGGATACGGCTCACCCCAGTGGCCGCGCATTGCGATGAGCATGCACAGCGGTACGTGATAGAGCTGAGCCAGAGAGACGATGCCGTTGATCGCAGCGAGGAAGCCGTGGTTCTGCATCAGCATCAGATGCGGTTCGCCTGCGAAGTACGCGCCCGCCGCGATGCCAACGGCTTCCTCTTCCTTGGTCACCTGGACGAGCGTCATGTCCGAATGGGATTCGATTCGTTGCAGGAGGAGGCCCAGCCAGGTTTCAGGGAGGGCAGACACCGAGGTGATCCCGGCAGCACGGATGCCCTCGAAGACGATCTTGGAGTTCTCGTAGGAGACGGTCATCGGCCGAGGATACGTCTACGCAACGCGGACCGCACCCAGCACGTCGGCGAGGAACCACCAGACCGACGCAGTCACGACCGCCCCCGGTACGACCCATCGAAGCCAGTGGATGAGCGCCCGATCGGCCACGGAGGCACGTTCCCCGGCGATCTGCTCGAGAAGCGTCGCGCGCTTCATTACCCAACCCACGGTCATCACGGCGACGAGCGCACCGAACGTCTGCCCTCCCGAACCGAAGGTCAGATCCCACGGGACGAAGATTCCGAGGTTGATCATCGGAGGCAGCGCGAGGAGGATCGATCCCGCGTACACCGTCCACACCGCCCGGCGTCGTGTCCAGCCCAGCGTGTCTGTGAAGCCCGCGACGAGAACTTCGTAGGCCGCGATCCCCGACAGCAGAGCCGCCCCCGAAAGGCCGACGAAGAAGAGTGCCCCGAAGAGCCAGCCCCCCGGGATCTCTGCGAAGACACGGGGCAGCGTATCGAAGAGGAGCCC
>Ga0055584_100004935_pt1 | contig 13056 bp, 11 predicted proteins | sample OSDHelmetaG_FD_58716 | JGI IMG/M metagenome (GOLD analysis project Ga0055584, IMG submission 58716) | Pelagic marine sediment microbial communities from the LTER site Helgoland, North Sea, for post-phytoplankton bloom and carbon turnover... | ecosystem: Environmental > Aquatic > Marine >... | reverse complement strand
TAGCGCATCTGGTTTGGGACCAGAGGGTCGCAGGTTCAAATCCTGCCGCCCCGACCAATTCTGTTATGAATATTAATAAAGTTGTTGTTATAGGATCAGGAACGATGGGTAGCGGAATAGCCGCTCATTTATGTAACGCCAATATTCCCGTAGTATTACTTGATTTAAAAACAGACATCGTTGAAAAAGCAAAAGAAAGAATATTAAAGTCACGACCACCTTTATTATTTGAACAATCTAAAATTGATAGTCTTAAAATTGGAAATATTGTAGATGATTTTGAGAACGTTTCTGATGCAGATTGGATTATTGAAGCGGTTGTAGAAAGAATTGATATTAAACATAATATTTATGATAAAATATTTAAAAAAAGAAAAAAAGACTCCATAGTTTCTTCAAACACATCAACGATACCTTTAAAAGTTCTTTCTCAAAAATTATCTGATTTAGATAAAAAAGATTTTTGTATAACGCATTTTTTTAATCCAGTTAGATACATGGGACTTCTTGAAATTGTTAGAGAAGAACTAAACGATAACAATAAAATTAATCTATTGAAAGATTTTAGTGAAAGTAAATTAGGCAAAGGAGTAATTATTTGTGGAGATACACCTGGATTTTTAGGAAATAGAATAGGAGTTTACGCAATGCAAATTGCAATGACTGAGGCTATAAAAATGAATTTATCAGTGGAAGAAGCGGATGCAGTTTTTGGAAGGCCAATGGGTATACCAAAAACAGGAGTTTTTGCTCTATATGATTTAATCGGTATAGATTTAATGTCTGACGTATTAAAAAGTTTCAAAAAGGAATTATCCATAAACGATGAGTTTCAAAAAGTAACTCAAGATATTCCAATAATACAAAAATTAATTGAGACTGGGTACACAGGTAGAAAAGGTAAAGGAGGATTTTATAGAATTAATAAATCAGATGGTAAAAAAATTTTAGAGGCACTAGACTTAAATAAGAATGAGTATTTTCTTTCAAAAAAAATTGATTTACAAATAAAAAAAATAAACATTTCAAATTTGATTAACAGAAATGATAAATATGGTCATTATGCGTGGTCTGTAATTTCAAAAATAATTTTATACTCTTCATCATTAGTTCCACAAATAACCAAAGAATATAATGATATAGACGAAGCTTTAAGACTTGGATTTAATTGGTCTATGGGTCCTTTTGAAATGCTTGAATCCATAGGTCTTAATAATTTCTTCTCTAAAATTAAAAATATAAAGAACAATCCTTTTTTAGAAAATTTAAAGAATAAAAATTTAAAGAAATTTTATGGCGAAAGACAAAAATATACTAACATTGAAACATTAGCTAAAATAAAAAAATCAGTTATTAAAACAGACAAGAATGACTCAGCTGAAATTTTTAGGTTTTCAGATTTTAATATAGTTGAATTTAATACTAAAGCCAATGCCTTAGACTATAATTCAATGGATGCATTAATGAAAGCTACAGATAAACCTTTAATTATAATTAATGAAAGTATGCAATTTTCTGCAGGTGTAAACTTAAACTACGTTATGGAATTTATTCAAAATAAAGATTTAAAATCTGTTGAAAAGTTTATCAAATACTTTCAAGAAACATGTAAGCATTTAAAATACTGCAAAAATCCAGTTATATCTGCACCTTCAGGATTGGCATTAGGTGGGGGAGAAGAAGTTTTGTTGCAGAGTAATTATGTTGTATCTCATACTAATATTGTCATGGGTCTAGTAGAAACAATAGTTGGATTGGTTCCAGCAGGAGGTGGGTGCAAAGAACTTTTGTGGAGATGGACACAAAGCGATCAATCTAAAAATGACCCTGATTTTGCTCCATTAAAAGTTTTTGATATAATTGGTTATGCAAAAACTGCTTCATCACCACAGGAAGCAAAACCTTTGCTGTTTTTAGACTCAAATCATGAAGTGATAATTAATAGAAACAATCTTTTATCTTCTGCAAGAGCTTTTATTAAAAATAATAAAGATTTATCTCCTCCTGAACAATGTAAATTTAAATTATCAGGAGAACAAGTGAGAGAGAAAATGAAAAATATTCTTGAAGAGCTATATAATAGTAAAAAAATCTTAGATCACGGTATGGAAGTTGGTAAAGAATTAGCATATGTTTTGAGTGGTGGAGATACTGATTTAAGAAAAGAAGTAAGTGAAGATCAAATGTATAAATTAGAATTAGATAGTTTTATGAAATTAATTGAGACAGAAAAAACTCAAAAAAGAATTGCACATACATTGAAAACAGGTAAACCACTAGTAAATTAGATGACTACATATAATGCACCAGTTGAAGAGATGATGTTTTTGTTTAACAATCTTAAGGATAATAAAAACTATAATGAAATAGAAAAATTTAAAGAAATTAATTCAGATTTAGTTAAAGATATTTTAGACCAGGCTGCAAAAATAAATCAAGAAATTGTCCACCCTTTAGCTAAGATTGGCGATGAAAATCCCTGTATATATGAAAATGGAATTGTAAGATCACCACCAGGATACAAAAAAGCTTACACAAAATTTATTAGTGATGGATGGACATCTTTATCTTGTGATCCAAAATACGGTGGGCAAGGTATGCCAAAGACAGTCAGTACTTTTTTTGAAGAAATGCTATCATCAGCAAGTTTATCTTTTAAATTGTATAGTGAGTTAAGTATTGGAGCTTATAACTGCATTCTTCATCACGCGGATGAAAAAATTAAAAATAAGTTTCTTCCCAAAATAGTTGAAGGCAAATGGAGTGGAACCATGTGTTTAACAGAGTCACAATGTGGAACTGATTTGGGATTGATTAAAACAAAAGCTTGCAAACAGAACGATGGTTCATTTTTACTTACAGGACAAAAAATTTTTATAACATCAGGCGATCATGATTTAACTGAAAATATAATTCATCTTGTTTTAGCAAAAATTCCAGGAGGCCCACCTGGAACAAAAGGTATTAGTTTATTTTTGGTTCCAAAATTTAATGTGAATGATGATTCTACAATAGGTTCGAGAAATGGTGTAAATACTTTGTCTATTGAATCTAAAATGGGAATTAAAGGCTCTCCAACATGTGTATTGAATTTTGATAATGCCAAAGGTTTTCTTATAGGCGAAGAAAATAAAGGCTTAAATTCAATGTTTACAATGATGAATCTTGAGAGAATTATAGTTGGAATTCAAGGACTTGGTATTGCAGAAACAGCATATCAAAATTCATTAGCTTATGCGAAAGAAAGAAAACAAGGTAAATCAAATAGTAACAAAGAAAATCAAACAGATTTAATAATTAAACATGCTGACATTAGAAGAAGTCTTTTAAACATGAAATCTATTATAGAAGGACAAAGATCTTTAGCTTTTTGGTTATCTCAACAAGTAGATGTAAGTCTCAATCATCCAGAACAAAAAATTAGAAAGAGTGCAGAGGAATTAGTTTCTTTAATAACACCTGTGGTTAAATCATTTTTTACAGATATGGGTTCAGAAATTACTAGTGAAGCAATTCAAGTGTTTGGTGGATATGGTTACACAAAAGATCAAGGTATAGAGCAACTATATAGAGACAATAGAATAACACCAATTTATGAAGGAACGAATTCGGTTCAGGCTATAGATTTAGTTTTTCGGAAAGTTTTAAATAACAAAATTTTATCTAAATTTGTAACATTAATAAAAGATGAAATTAAAAATGATAAAGATAAAGTAGAATTAAAAAAATTTTCAAAGATCATTGAACACAATCTTTCTCTCTTATTAGAATTTACAAATTGGCTTGAAGATAAAAATAAAAATAATAAAGATGATGTAAGTTCAGCTTGTAATGACTTTTTAAAAGTACTCGGATATATTTCTCTAGGATATTCATGGTTTAAAACAACTAAAGTGAGTTTAGAAAAATTAAGTGAAAATAAAAATTTTTATGAAGAAAAAATTAATACAGCAAAATACTTTTTTGATAAAATTTTTCCAAGAATTGAAAGCCATTATAATTCTGCAAAAACTGGAAGTGATAATATAATGAATGCAAAATTTAATTAAAAATGAGTTCTTACGATAAAAATTTAGATAAAAATGATGCAAACTTTGTTCCTTTATCTCCTTTAACTTTCTTAGAGAGAACTAAAGATATTTATCCAAACTATGAATCAGTAGTGTACGAGAGCAGAAAATATACTTGGAAAGATACTTATAACAGATGTGTTAAGTTTGCTAGTGCGCTTCATAAAATTGGAATAAAAACTGGTGATACAGTTTCTATAATGGCTTTTAATACTCCTGAAATATTTGAAGCACATTATTCAATACCAATGGTTGGGGCTGTAATTAATGCAATTAATACAAGGCTAGATCCAAAAACAATAAGCTACATTTTAAATCATAGTGATGCGAAAATATTAATAGTAGACAGACAATTTCATGAGGTAATTGCAAAAGCATTAAAAGATGTAAAAAATAAAATTACTATTATCGATATTCAAGATAATGATATTGATACTTCAAAATTTAAAAATATCGGAGAATTAGAATACGAAAATTTTTTAAATACTGGCGATTTAGATTATAAATGGAAAAAACCAAAAGATGAATGGCAAGCTATTTCATTAGGATATACTTCTGGAACAACAGGCAATCCCAAAGGTGTAGTTTATCATCACAGAGGATCTTATTTAATGGCAACTGGCAGTGCTACAGCCTGGAACATGCCAAATAAATTAAACTTTTTATATACGGTTCCAATGTTTCATTGCAATGGATGGTGCTATCCATGGACATTAGCAATGTTACATGCTCGCATAATTTGCTTAAGAAACATAGATGTTAAAAAGATATTTGAATTAATTGATAAATATAAAGTTACTCATTTTGGAGGTGCGCCTATAGTTTTAAATATGTTAACAAATGCACCTAAAGATCAACAGAAAAAATTAAAAAGAAAAGTGAATGTTTTAACAGCAGGAGCTCCTCCGCCGAGCATTATTTTTGAAAAAATGGACTCTTTAGGTTTTGAAGTAATGCATGTTTATGGATTGACAGAGACTTATGGACACATACTTCAATGCGCATGGAATGATGAATGGAATAGTTTAGAAAAAAATAAAAAAAATGAAATTAAATCGAGACAAGGGGTTAGATATCCAAATACAGAAGGTGCAGTTGTAATGGACCCCGAAACAATGAAACCTGTTCCGAATGATGGAAAAACAATGGGTGAAATTATGATAAGAGGAAACGTAGTTATGAAAGGCTATTATAAAGATAAAGAAGCAACAGAAAAGTCAATGGCAGGTGGTTGGTTTCACTCTGGTGATTTGGCAGTAACTAATCCTGACGGATATATAAAAATACAAGACAGATCTAAAGATATAATAATTTCAGGTGGAGAAAACATATCTTCAATCGAGATAGAAAACACAATTGCAAAACATTCATCAGTATCTTTAGCAGCTGTAGTTGCTAAACCTGATGAAAAGTGGGGAGAAACACCCTGTGCATTTATAGAATTAATTAAAGACAAATCAGCATCAGAAAAAGAAATTATAGATTTTTGTAGGGAAACTTTAGCTGGATTTAAATTACCTAAAAAAGTAGTTTTTTGTGATTTACCAAAAACCTCAACCGGAAAAATTCAGAAATTTGAGCTTAGAAAAAAAGCTAAAGAATTTAACTGATTTTTCAATATGTCTAAAATATCAATTGATCTAACTTGGAGTCTTAACGAAGGGGAAATGTCTCCTGGAAAATATTCTAATCAACATGAAATAATTTTTACTCCAAATATGAAAATTTTAGCTGATTCTGCTCCTGATTGGAGAGGCAGTGAATTAAATTGTAATCCCGAACAAACTTTAGCTGCTTCTTTAAGCAGTTGTCATATGATGACATTTTTAGCATTAACAGCAAAAATGAGTTGGCCAGTAATTAGCTACAAAGACAATGCAATAGCCACACTTGGAAAAAATTCAAAAGGTAAAATGTCAGTTATTAAAATAGAATTAAATCCCAAAGTAGAATTTTCAGATGGATTTTCTGCTGACAGCGAAGAAATGAAAAAAGTTCAAGAAAGAGCCCATAGATATTGTTTTATTGCCAATTCACTATCAGATGAGGTAAAAGTTATAATAAGTTAAAACTCTATGAGCTCTAGAAACAATAATAGTATAGTAAAAATTTCAAGTAACTCTGACGGAATTCTACGTATAACATTAAATAATCCAAAAAATCACAATGTTTTATCTGAAGACATGATGTTAAACATACAATTAGCTTTAGATGAGTCAGCTGTTGATAAGAAGATAAGAGTAATTATTATTTCAGCAGACGGCCCCACATTTTCAGCTGGACACGATTTAAAAGAGTTAAAGGCTGGTCGTAAAAATCCTGATAAAGGAAAAGGATATTTTAAAGAAGTAATGTTAAAATGCTCAAAATTAATGCAATCTATTGTCAACAATCCCAAACCTGTAATTGCAGAGGTTGCTGGTGTTGCGACAGCAGCCGGATGTCAACTAGTTGCTAGTTGTGATTTAGCTTATGCAGGAGAGTCTGCTAGATTTGCTACACCAGGTGTTAACATCGGCCTATTTTGCTCAACACCAATGGTAGCTTTATCAAGAAATATATCCAATAAACATTCCATGGAAATGCTTTTGACTGGTGATTTAATTACATCTAACAAAGCAGCAGAAATTGGATTAATTAATAAAATGATCAATGATAATTCTCTTAAGAATTTTGTTTTAGAAAGAGCATTAAAGATATCAAAAAAATCAGCTATGACTTTAAAAATTGGCAAAGAAGCATTTTACAAACAAATAAATATGACCTTATCAGAAGCTTACGATTACGCTTCAAATGTTATGGTTGAAAATATGCTTAAACTTGATGCTGAAGAGGGAATAGATGCTTTTATAAATAAGCGTACGCCTAAATGGCAAGATAAATAATAATTTTTTTAATGAAAAAAAAATCAAGGAATTAATTTGAACTTTAAAATAGAAAACAAACAAGTTTTTTTTACTGATACTGGTCAAAATTTTGATAAAAAAAAACACTCCATTCTTCTTCTTCATGGAAGCGGTCAATCTCATGTCGTTTGGTCATTAACAGCACAATATTTATCAGATCAAAGTTATAATGTTTTCGCTTTAGACTTTCCTGGTCATGGTAATTCTGATGGTGAAAGTTTGAAATCAATAGAAGATATGGCTATATGGTTAGATAAATTCATTAATGAATTTGGAATTAAAGAACTTACATTAGTTGGTCACTCTCAAGGATGTTTAGTAGCCCTAGAATACACAAGCAGATATCCAGATAAAGTAAAAAATATTATTTTTGTATCTGGATCTTATAAGATTCCCGTAAACAAAAATCTTATTGATTTAGCAAGTTCTGGTGATTTTGAGTCACTAAATTTAATGATGAAGTGGGGTTATGGAAATTCGAAAAAATTTATTGGAGGCAATCCTCTTCAAAAAATATTAAACTCTTCAAGAGAAGTAATAGAGGTTTTATCAGTAGATTTAAAAGCGTGTAATAACTATAAAAATGGACTTATTGCAATAAAAAAAATTAAATGCTCAACGTTTTTTATATTTGGAGAATTAGATAAAATGATAAAACTTGAAACTGGTAAAAAGTTTTCTGACATGATGCCCGGCTCCAAGGTACACGTAATCAAAGATTGTGGTCATATGGTAATATTAGAAAGAGCTTTTGAAATGAGAGAAAAAATAGTTGAGTTTTTAAAATAATGAAAAAATTTTTAATTAGTAAATCGAGACGTTTAAGAATAACTCCTTTCACATCAAGAATAGAAAAACAAGGTGTTACAGGTTATACAGTTTATAATCACATGCTTTTACCAACAGTTTTTACTTCTCCGGAGGAAGAATATACTCATTTAAAAGAGCATGTTCAATTATGGGATGTTTCAGTTCAAAGAGAAATAGAAATCTCAGGTAAAGACTCATATCAATTAATTCAACTTATGACATGTAGAAATCTATCTAAATCATTAGTAGGAAGTTGTTATTATGCGCCGCTTGTAGACGCTAACGGTAATTTAATCAACGATCCATTAATTTATAAATTAGATGAAAACAAATGGCGTGTTTGTATTGCTGACTCAGACGTAGCATTATTTGCTAAAGGTGTTGCTAATGCCAAAAGTTTAGAAGTTGATATATTTGAGACAAAAATTAATACACTAGCTATACAAGGTCCAAAATCATTTAAATTAATGGAAAAAGTGTTTGGGAACAGAATTAATGATTTGAAATTTTTTAAATTTGATTTTTTTAATTTCAATAAAAAGAAATATTTAATTTCACGATCAGGTTTTTCCAAACAAGGTGGTTTTGAAATACACATAGATGATATTAAAGCAGGTCATGATTTATATGACTATCTTATTGAAATTGGCAAAGATTTTAATTTAAAGCCTGGTTGTCCTAATCATATAGAAAGAATAGAGGGTGGCTTATTGTCCTACGGAAATGACATGGATATTGGGGATAATCCATTAGAATGTGGTTTTGACAAATATGTTGATTTAGAATCTGATATAATATTCTTAGGTAAAGAAAAATTAAAAAAAATTAAGCTAAAGGGAGTAGAAAAAAAGTTAATGGGTGTAAAAATAAGTACAAATATTATTGATCTTACTGAAGAAATAACAGTTTTTAATAACAATAATATCAAAATAGGCGAGATAAGATCTGGAGCTTTTTCTCCAAAATTTAAAATGACAGTTGGTATAGCAATGATCAATCGAGGTTATTGGGAAATTGGTCAAAAATTTAAAATTGAAATTTCTGGCAAAAAAGTCTCTGGCGAAGTTTGTAATTTACCTTTTTTATAAAATCATGAAAAAAGCAAAAATATATATTCCAGCAAAAACACCAATGCAGTCGGGCAGGGGTAAATTAAAGAAATGGGTTCTTGAATTCATTACAAAAGACACTAAAGTTAATCCTTTTATGGGTTGGGAAAGCTCTACAGATACTCTTGACGAAGTTATACTTAAATTTTCCACTAAAGAAAAAGCTATAGAATATGCTAAAATTAACGATATTTCTTATACTTTGATTGACCCAAAAAAAAAGAAATTTGTAATAAAATCTTATGCTGATAACTTTCTTAAAAATTAATTATGTGGCGTAGTTTTTTCACGGATAAAAAATGGTTACTATGGTCTTGGGGAGGATTTGCTTTTATTATTTTATCACTTTTAGCTCAAACTTTTATAGATGTAAAAATTAATGAATGGTACAAAGGATTTTACGATTTACTTCAAGACGCACCTAAACGTGAATTAACTGAATTTTATGATGGTATTTTACTATTTATGAAATTGGCAATTCCTTATGTAATTATATACACAATAACAAATTATTTTACTCGTTTATGGGCATTTAGATGGAGAGAGGCTATGACTTTTTCATACATGCCATACTGGAGAGCTGTAGATGCAAAAGTTGAAGGAGCATCACAACGAATTCAAGAAGATGCAATGAATTTTGCAAAAATTGTTGAAAGTTTGGGCCTCCAGATTGTAAGGGCTTTAATGTTATTAATTGCCTTTCTACCAATATTATGGGGTCTTTCATCTAATGTTGTAATTCCCTTTTTTAAAGATATATCAGGATCTCTAGTTTGGGTTTCTTTAGTAGCAAGTTTAGGTGGGTTAATAATTAGTTGGATTGTCGGTATTAAATTACCTGGGCTTGAATATAATAATCAAAAAGTAGAGGCTGCTTTTAGAAAAGAACTAGTTTATGGAGAAGATGATAGAATAAATTATGCACAAGGACCAACTATTCTTCAGTTATTCACTGGCATTAAATTTAATTATCATAAACTTTTTTTACACTATGGATATTTTGATCTTTGGCTAATTATGTACAACCAATCTATGATTATTGTTCCTTATTTATTAATGGGTCCAGGTTTATTTACTGGCGCAATGACTCTTGGTGTTTTGATACAAACGTCAAGTGCATTTAGAGAGGTGCAGAGCAGTTTCTCCTTGTTTTTACAAAACTGGACTAGAATAACGGAATTAAGATCTATTTATAAACGTCTTATGGAATTTGAGACTGCTATCAATTTTAAAAAAAACTTGCAGAAACCTAGAAAATCTGATGCAAGATCTTAATGGAGCTTTACCTAAAATTATTAGACATTTTATTTCCCGTTTTTTTTGTAATTGGAATTGGTTTTTATTTAGGTAAAAAAAATCCTAATTTTAGTACAGAATTTATAACAAATTTTGCTGGTAACGTGGGAACCCCGGCAATGATTTTTTACACAATTACGACTACAGGTGTAACGTTAAGTGTTTTTATTGAATACTTCATTTATGCATTAATTATTATTGGAGGTTTTTCTTTAATAGGTGTTGTATTTCTACTTTTATTAAAGAAGGATTTCATCAGTGAACTCCCTCCCTTAATTTTACCTAATACTGGAAATATGGGTATTCCAATTTGTCTATTTGCTTATGGAACTGCCGGGCTTGGTGTTGCATCTGCAATTGCTTCTGTAGTTATTCTTCTTCATTTTACACTTGGAGTTTTATTAGCAAAGAAAAGCTTTTCATTAGAAATACTAATTAAGAATATACCAATTTATGGAATAATTGTTTCGGTTATCTTTCTTTATTTTGAGTGGGAAGTTCCAGGCTATTTAGAAAACACAACATTCTTACTTACATACGCAACTATATTTCTAGTTTTAATGTCTTTAGGTATAGCTTTATCAAGATTAAAGGTTGTTTCATGGGTTCATGCATTAATTCTTGGAGCTGTTAGAGTGATCGTAGGACCCGTGATAGGTTTTAGTCTTATTAAAATTCTTAATTTAGACGGTTTTGCAGCAGGTGTCTTACTAATTCAATCTTGTATGCCTAGTGCAGTTTTAACTTATTTAGTCGGATCCATGTATTCAGAGAAGAGCGTTGTTGATAGTGTAGCCAGTGTGATTGTAACTTCTACTATTATGTCATTTGTAACTATTCCAATTGTTGTTTTTTATAGTTTAAGTTATTTTCAATAAATACAATTACTTACATGTAATTATTAAAGTGATATATTAAAAAATAGGTAAGTGATATTTCTATAAAACATAAATTAACTAAAAAAAACTGTAAAGTCTGTAATTTTAGTAAATAAAGGTCAAATAAATGTGTAAAAAAGGCTATTTAGAAGTTTCTAAAAATATTACACAGCAACAAATTCAGGAGCCTTGCGGTATGGGAATATAGTGTTTAAACGGCCAGAGAGGGTGTTTTTTTTGTAATTAGGGAACTTATAGTGCAACTCACTGGTGTGTTCTATAAAAATACAAGTAAATAGGGGCTGGCAGACTAAATCGCCCGTTAAATAACAATTCTAGAGTATTATACCTTCTTTTTTGAGTAATAATTTCTTGGTTTTTATACCGCCTTTTCCCGAATATCCTCCTAATTGGCCATCTGATCTAATAACTCTATGACAGGGAATTTTCGGTGCAAAAGGGTTCTTTCCCACAGCATTAGCTACAGCTCTTGCTGATTTAGGTCTATTTATAGCTATAGCAACCTGTTTGTAGGTTTTTACGGTGCCTTTTCTTATAGTCTTAAGATAATTCCATACCTTTTTTTGAAATTTAGTACCTCTAAAATCGTTATTTGACGGGCAACTTAGCTTCATTACGAGTATTTAGCAAACTGTTTAGAACCCCTATTTCGCCCAACAAATAACAAAGTCCATGCTGATTTTCCTTCTGGAATCTTTAAACTATGCCTATCTGAGGCTTTTCTAAAGCCTACATAGCCTGGACCTCTCCAGAAAGAGCCATTTTCATTGGTTTCCCAGTACCCACCTTTAAGGATTACGGTTATGTATGACCAATAATGATCATGTAGATCACCTAAATCGCTCTTTAAGATCTTGTGAATGAGAATATTGAAAGGGAACCACTTAGGTCTTTTACGAAAAAGCAAATAATACCTTACCATGAACGGTTCAGCTTTGTCGTAGTCAGGCCAGCTAGGTCCACGATCTAAAAGTAATCTTTTTCGACTCTCAAACATGCTCAAATTTTAAACTCTTGACAAAAAAAATAAACAATATATATTTTCCGATAATTAATGGTTATCGGAAATTATGAACAATATAACAACAGAAGTTAAAAAACTCGAAATTGAGACCTTGGATAATTTAAAGCTGTCTAAGGCAAGAAATACTATTCGAGCTTATAGATCAGACTTTAATGACTTTGCTTTGTTCTGCTCGAAACACAATTTAAAAAGTCTTCCAAGTGATCCTAAAATTGTTTCTATATATCTCACTCATCTATCTAAAAACTCAAAATTTAGCACTTTAAAACGCAGATTAGCATCTATAAATATGATGCATAAGTATAAAGGGCATTATCTAGATACAAAGCATCCAATAATTGTGGAGAATTTGATGGGGATTAAGAGGCAAATAGGAGTATATCAAAAAGCAAAAAAACCATTATTATTCAATGACATAAAAGCAATAATTAAACAAATTAATCAATCTTCAGGAAATTCTGTCAAAAAACAGAGAGATAAAGCTTTAATATTAATCGGTTTTGCAGGAGGTTTTAGGAGGTCTGAACTTGTATCAATAACAAAAGAAGATGTTGAATTTGTTAATGAAGGTGTAAAAATATTTGTAAAAAAATCAAAATCTGACCAATCTGGTGAAGGAATGACCAAAGCTATACCCTCTTTCAAATACAAAGACTATTGTCCAGTAGAAAACTTAAGATTATGGATGTTTGAAAATAGAAATGATCGAATATTCGCTATTTCAGATAAGAATGTTGCTCTAATAATCAAAAAATATGCTCTTCAAGCCGGATTTGATGACAAAAAATACGCTGGGCATAGTTTAAGATCTGGATTTGCTACCAGTACAGCAGAGTCTGGCGCTAGTGAAAGAAATATAATGGCTATGACCGGTCATAAATCAGTTGATATGGTTAGACGATATATCAAAGAGGCTGATTTATTTAAAAATAATGCTTTAAA
>Ga0055584_100004934_pt1 | contig 13056 bp, 9 predicted proteins | sample OSDHelmetaG_FD_58716 | JGI IMG/M metagenome (GOLD analysis project Ga0055584, IMG submission 58716) | Pelagic marine sediment microbial communities from the LTER site Helgoland, North Sea, for post-phytoplankton bloom and carbon turnover... | ecosystem: Environmental > Aquatic > Marine >... | reverse complement strand
TTTTCTTTATCTTGCCTATGAATTTTAGGCGACTTATGATCTCTTGATTACTATCCATTCTATATGTTATACCACGATTCACTTCTTTAACATGACTCAATATGTTTATTAGAACGCGCGCTGATTGACTCATGCACGTACTTTATTATCTCAACTAATGATAAATGATTGAGGTAGAAAAGACTCTTTTCAAAACATTATTAGCACTTATTTTAGTTATTGGTGCCCTCACTACATGGTTATCAATTAGGAACTCAGAAGACTCATGTAAGGTTTGTAACGTTGAAGAACCTTATCACTCAGGAAAAATAAATCCTATAGAATTAGCTAATTATGTTGCCAGAAATATACATACCGAATATGATAATAGTGAGGTATTTAAAGTACATACTGATGATACCTTAGTAGCAGCACTCCTGTCTTTTATGCTTGAGAACTTAGATAAACCCGTAATTGTTAGTAGATATAATGACTATCCTGAATGTAGACATATTCCAGAAGTTATGCTCAGTGTGGATGGTTCCACCTTACTACGAGCCAGTAATCCAAGGGATGTCCTAATATCACCAAACCAACAAGGTGTTAAACCCCTCATAAGATCAAAAGAAAAAGTACCTTTTGATGTAAAATATATTAACCCCAAAATATGGATATATGTAGTAAATATGTTCCCTGGCATCACCCCAGAAACAATCATAAATTCAGAAAAACTACCACACTCCTTATTATTCAATGGTAATTTTGATAATAATCCAAACTGGTTAGAAGTTATAAATTTTCTAACGAAAAAAGGTGTTGTAGTAGTAATAGTGGGTAGTGATAATGTACACCCGTCATTGATAGAGTCTGGGGCACTGTGGGGTGGTATGTTACCTATACATGTAATTTATGCTAAACTGTTATGGTTGCTAAGTAATGTACAAGATAGAGCCCTTATAGGTAAATTAATAGAACAAAATTTTAGAGGTGAATTAAATCACTAATCATGTTATATTCAGAATCATGGGGGGGTTTCTATTCGTTATGTTATTTCATCTTCCCGTATATCCATATCTTCATATGTAAGTATAAATATTTGAATTGCTTCACGATACTTAATAGGAAAAGAATTCACATTATTACCATCCCTCTTCAGAATTAAACTACTAGAACCACTAGGTACAATATGGTAACCATTATTATTTATATATTTAAGAACATCAGATATATGTTTATTCTCTTCTAAAGCTACTTGAGACACACAACGTATCAATAACTCAGGATCCATATTTATACGTGTAGCCAATCCTTCTAGCTCTATATATTGTTCCATATCCGTAGAGAAAAAAGGACATTGTATACCTATATTAATTCTCTTCTTAATTAATTCCCGACTAGTGGGAATTTGAGCTTCTAAACCCCTACTTAATCCTAAAATTGTTGATTTATCTTCTAATAAATATGCATAAAATTTAACATAATCTTGTAACTGTTGATTAACAGACTCGGTTAGTTCATTTTCTACATGTTCTATATTATCTCTCCAATCAGGGTAAAGAATGTTTATATATTTGTCTATTTCGTTTTCAATAATATTAATCTTTTGTTGACCATATATATTATATTCTTTGATAAGTGATAACATATATAGTTGATACTTTATAGATATAAGTGTAGAAACACTTGCAAGTAATGTTTTATATTCACTCATATGGTCTTCAGGCATTCTCCACTTAAAACTCTTCATTATAGCATATATATCATGCGTGTAATATTTATACATCCTAAGATTACGCGGAGGTGGTATACGCCGCCCTATTTCAGATAACCCCATATCTATATTGATAAAATAAAGATTATTTGAATCCTTATACTCATATATGTACTCTACAACAGGCGTATACTCCTTGACAGTATCCAAAAAATAATATTTTTTACCTTCTTTCTCTTTCCATCCACGTTCAATATCATTTATACTCCAAAGAATCTCTGCAAACGGCTCCACCTTATTTTGAATATCTATGAGATCAGATATCACCATAGTATCTGCAGATATTTTACTCTCTATATAGTCTAAAACTTCAGCTGGTACAAGAAATTCTTTCTCAAAAGATTCAAACCATTTATTGGTTTCCTCAAGGGAAAATTCACAATTATTCTCAGTAAATTTCCATGGGAAATCATACCCATCATAACGCCCAGATGTAACATGAACAAAACTAAACGGGCTCCTGGAGAAAAACCCAGGACTGTTTTTCTTAAAGATATTTACTAGGATTTCTAAGAGCTTATCATTAAAAAACACAAGGGCTTCCGTGTCTATATCTGTCAAAATATCACCAAATCTTTTTTGAATATAACTTCCCTTAACTTTAAGGGGTTTTTGACGATTAATTTTAATCCAATTGAGATCATCTGTAAATTTTTGATCAAATTCTGGACTTTTGATTATCATGTCTATTTATATATTTATTTTAGTAAATATATACAGAAAAAATGAATATACATATTCTATCCTGGAACGTACTCCTAAGAGAACATGAGTTACGACACAATCCAGACTCAAAAATACTAAAACATTTTCCACATGAAACTGACCGCGAAAATGCTATAATTACTATACTTAAATCTTATTTCCTTTGGGTACTTCCTCATGATCTTGTAGTAACCCTCCAAGAGGTCAGTTTATCGCTGTTTCAAAAATTAATAACAGAGTTTCCTGGTAAAAATGTATTTGGTTACAGTATTACTTCTTCCCCTAAGCAGGGTAATGGTGAATATCTAGTTACCATAACTCCCCACGATTTCCAAAACTCTTTTTGCCCACAAGACCCAAATACTGCCAATGGATATCTATGTGTATATAATTCATACGTTAATATACTAAATACCCACCTCATACCACAAAAATATACTTCTTCAAATGTTATGGAATATCTAAAATTACTAGAAGTAAGTATGGGAATGACCAACAATGAACCATTTGAACCTAATCTTCCGCTTATTATAGCCGGGGATTTTAATGAACTATATCATAATGTAAATCCTTCTTTAGGGGAACGTTTTATCGTACCTTATTTTGGAAAGACATATAAAAAAGTAGCAGCTTTAGACCATATTGTGTTCAATATTAAAAATAAATACACTACTAAAACATCAACCTATAATTTAGTTTCTGATCATGCTCTCATATATATAAATATTCTACCTTATAGAAATAGAAAATATAGTAAATGAAAAATATGAAACTATGTATCTGTATGTGGTATGATGATGCTATAGCTTGCTATGCCGATAGGATAAGTAAAGTTAACAAAGCCTACTGTGATAAACATGGATATGATATAGTCATTTCCCATACTCATAATTATCCAAACCGCGCTCCACACTGGGAACGTATACCCCTCGTACTTAACTTATTACCCCTATATGACTATGTAATATGGGTAGACGCCGACGCCTTTTTTTATCCTAACGCTAAACGATTAGAACCTATAATAGAAAAATACCCAAATACTAATATTATATGGTCTAGTGACTGGGAAAAAGTAAAAACATCTATAAATAGTGGAATTTTTATAGTAAAAAATACAAACTATTCCAAGTTATTTCTAGAAAAATGGGCTAGTGACCCTACCCACGTCTGTGAAAAATATAACCAAAGTTGGTCCCACGACCAAGGCGTATTAAGGACCCTCTATGAAGAAAATGTCATGGATGTACAATCAAACACAACTATTATACAAAGACAAATATTGCAAAATCCTAACTATATAGACGACCCAGACTTACAACCCTATTTGTGCCACCTCTGTGGTAGGGATACAAAATCACGGGTAACCATAATAGATAGTCTATTAGAGAAATAATAGTATTAATACTATTATTTCTTAAAGTACACGGCGGTTCAATTAAACTCCCTCCAAAAGTCCTTCTTAAAGTAAGTAAACAATCTCCAATCTATTCTAAAATTTCCCCATATGCAGGATTGTAACATAGCTTTAAACTTATCTGATAATAGGGTATTCTTTAGGTGCAAAGAATTATTATCTATTTCTATAGCCATACTATTCTCTGAAAGTCCATATTTTCCAGATAAATCAATAATAACATTATTTAAACCATTGTCACTAAAAATAACTTTTGGAATTCCAAAATGACCCTTATCATTACATTTTGACCACAGGAATCTAACTCCAGATTGTGGTATAGTATGAACAATAGGATACTTATACTCATCACTTTTTGTTTTAGAAATCCACTTCTTTCTTGTTTCATAAAATGAACAACTATATATAATAGGACATCTCTCCTCCCCCTCCCCAGCTAGAATTCTCTGTATTGTATCTATATTATAGTTTGGTAACCAATTAAAGGCTGTCATATCCACCATAGTATCCTTTCCCTTTTCATCCCTAACTGTAGTTCTACTATATTTTTTTTCTTTCTCAATTACATACCAATCATAGCGAGTCCCACACTTAAATACCTTCATTCCTTCCTTAGAATTATGGATAGATAAATATAACATTTGGTTTTCCTTAGTCATTAAATCATACATACCCCAAAATTTTCCTTTTTCTGTATTTGGTTTCCTCCACCCCGGGGGATGGACAAATACCAAATATCCTCCCTCCCTAATCCATACATTAAGGGCCTTCCTAGTAAATAACTGCCATATGGTATTTCCTGTACCTGTATTACCCGATGAATTATATGGGGGATTACCCACCACCATATCAAAATCACTCCCTATGTCCATCCCCAGAGTATCACCCACATGGGTATTCAGATTATAGATACCATCTGGGTCTAGGAGTAAACCGCAGAGATACACATTCACAGGATTTATATCCCCAAAATAAATACACTCCTCCACTATCCTCCTATACCGGGTCTCCTTATCCCCTATGAGCTCCTCCAAACCATCCATTAGCCTATCTACTAGATCCACCACAAAACCCCCCTTACCACAGCAGGGTTCCAGGATCTTGGGTAGGATAAGGTCTCCAGAGTAGTATTCTATCCCCCCGTACCATATCTCAGGGGGTACCTTGTCTAGCATATCCTTCCTGAGGGAGTGGGGGGTGGAGACCTCAGCATTATTCTTTTTCTCAAGCTCTTGGGGTATAAGGTATTCATCTATAGCCCTTGAGAGCTCCTTGGTGTTGTATCTATTATGGACAAAAAGCTCTTTTATGGTAGCTATAACATCAGAAGTTTCTTCATCCTGAATCATATATTTTTTATACATATCTACTATATTTTTCATCGCCTCGTTATTTATTTTAGTACCCCACCATGTTTTTAGCTGACCTATAAATAATTCATAAATATCATTCTGAGACTGAATAAGCGTATACATGCTTAAAAAGTCCCTATGTTCTGAAGAATGAATAGTAAGAAGACAGAGTAAGGGTATAATATGTCTTATTATGGTCATGTATTTTATTACCTCAATAGTAATCTCTTGTTGTTTATTAGTTATTTTTGACACCTTTTCTGTCTTTGTTTGTTCTATTCCTTTTTTGATTTCTGTTTCATTATCTAGTAGACGGGTTTGTGGTTGGTTTTGTCCAGCATTTTGAAAGAGTGTATTTAGGGTTTTCTGATCGTCATTAGTTATAAGTATATTTTTATAATTAATTCTCTCTAGTAAAAATGAGGCTGTTCTTTGTATATTAGAGATATGGATAGTATACATATTATCTACTATCTTTTTGAGCTCCATGGGGTCACACCCAAAAGATGGTAACCAGTGATCACCATTTAGAGTAAGTATTCTGTTTTTTAGTATATATTCTATGATTTTTTTAGGATTAGTAGTCTTTAGGGATAATGTCTTACTACCCAAAATAGTAGTATTTATAACCCTGTGGATAGACATATCTACCACAAAACCATATTCTTTCCCAGGTCTCTCTGTCATACAGCGAAACATAGACTGATAAATACTATCAAACGAGGAAGTATTATTAAGCAGTAATACTACATCACATTCATGAATAGATACACCAAGACTACACTGTTTACCACTTAGTACAAGTACACCATCTTTTCCAAGTAAATCAGCCTGAGTAATAGCATCATCAATTACCTTTTTGGGATTAGAAGATATTTTACTATTGATACCCACCACAAGATAGTTATTAGCTATATTTTCTTCCTCAAAGAGTTTAATAGTAGCTTTTGTTAGTTTATTTATATTATATGAGGGTATGAAGGCTAATATAACCTTACCAAGTCGTGATTTATCAAATTGGGATTCAAGTTCCATTATTGTATTTATCCTTTCCATGTATACAGTCTCTTCTGGATAGTCACGATGGGGTACTCCGAGGGTTGATCGTTTACCAAATACCCTATACCAGATTTTCATAGCTTCTGACTTGTTTTGAAAATCGCCGCGTTTATCTAATAGAAATGCACTATCAATAGACCATCCAAAATCATTATCCTTAGTTTCTTCCATGATATCCTTGGTAATATTGTCTGTAAGTTTATCTGTAAGAACCCAAAGGTCAGGGTATTGATTATATTCATCCTTTAGAGAGTCCTCTGTACTGAATGCATTAGTTTTATGTTTTTGACATAGTTCTATTACCTTGTTTTGTTTACATAATTTAATATCCTCCAAATCCCACAGACACCATGCATCTTCTGGTATTTTATAGGTACACAATGGTTTAGTATATGTAGCTGTAATTTGTATAGTAAAAGCATCCTTCCCATAGCATCCAAGTACACTCCTTGCAAGATCTGTAGTTCCCCCATGGTGACTTTCATCCACAAATCTCATATCAAAAGATATATCACTCAACCACTCAATAGCCTTATCCACCTTTTTCTGTAAAAACTGTTTTGAGCAAATAATTATATTATGCATACCTATAGTAGGTCTATCTTTATTCTCGCCGTTAAGATAAGTTACCCGGTAGTTAGAAAGCTGTGTACAGTTTAGAACATATAAATATTGATCTATAGTTTCATTTGGGGCCAGGGTTATAATAAGATAGTTATTTTTAGCATCGGCTATAATACACCCTGCCATTATATAACTTTTTCCAGAACGAGGTATATGACCCCATAGTACTGGATTAGTGCCTTTATTTTTCATATGAAGGGTTTTTTCTACGCTCATAGTTTGGTGGGGTTTTAGAATTAGTACAAATCTATCTTTTTTGAATAGCATAGGGAGAGTTATAATATTATAGATACGCTTAAACGCTTTATAGGCTGTATCTAGTACATTCCAATCTAAAATAATAGTATCTCTTTTGGTTACAGCATTATTTGCACACCGACTTGTGGGTCTTGAATATACAGAAGCAATTTTGACATCTGATTTATTCCTACTAACCACACATAGGGTCATAGTATATCCATGATCTCTGTATAAGATAAAATTAGCTATTATTTTCTCTATATCAAGCTTCCCTATGCTAACATTATTAGTATTTTTAGAGGTTGTTACTAGTAAATTTTTATCCCGTATACCAGTAAGATCTGATGCATCACCAGAATCATTTAAATATATAAGCTTATTCTTACTCCCATAGAACATAGATTTTTTAGTATCTAAAATTGAAACTGTAACAAGGTTAAAATTACCTTTACACATACTATATCCACGGAGTTCTGGTATAAGTTCTAATTTAGCAAAAAGTCTAAGTAATGATTCTTGTTTATCTTTACCTTCCCATGGTACTTTTAACCATGGTATAATACTTTCCTCTTTATGACCTCGTAAAAATTCATAAAGATCTACAAATGTTCTGATTTCTCCCATTGTATTTGCTTATATAAAAAGGAAAAATATAGATTTTAATCAAATTTAAATGATTAAAGACTTTTCCAGAATATTTCTTTGAATATTAATTTACACAACCCATACTACCTATTAAATCAGACATATTTTTACCGTTAAAATTCTTTATATTATAGTCATTTGGATTTATAGATTTTGTAAACCAAGGTTTAGTTAAAGCAATATTATCTTCATTATTACATACTACTTTTAATCCCTTTTTTAATACTTCATTTTTAACCAGATCTATAGCTCCATCTGGTAAATCAGATTTTGTTATAGATCCAGTAAGACTATCAGCATCTGGACTTTTTACACATGCAACCATATGTGTAGAACTAGGTAAACTGCCATTATCACTCATAGAAGCATTTTCCGGTCTACATCCATCATGACCTTCAAAAGCACCTTGATTTTTTATACTCATGTCATTTGACAATAGTTGTAATTTTGGTCTTGTATTTTGAAGTGCATTTAGACTAACAGATTCTTCATACCATTCTTTAACTACATTTTCTACTTTAGACATACTACCATTTGATGGATAATTTCCATTCTGCCAATCTTTATTATATAATTTAGTAACAGCTATAAGTTCTCTTGGAGCTTTACATGGTATAAGTTCCATATCTTTTCCCCAATCTGAATTTACAGTATTCACACACGCTGTTTGAAGGGTAGAGTCATTTGGAAAAGCAATTTTACAGTTATTTTCTGGGGAATTAGTATATCCTGGTGGAGTACCCTGTGTGTTATATATACCCCCACCAGGGGGACCCGTCCCCCAAGAAGTACAAAAATCATAGTTAAATGTAGAAGCACATGCGGCTGACCAATCAGAGTAAGTCATATTCTGTTTTGGTTTTTGTGAAATATTCTTATAGGAATCACTTAACCAAGCACCACAACAAGCAAAGTTTGGTTCACCATTACCAGCTATTAATAGATCAACATTACAGTTACCTACAGGATTTGCTGTACAATCAGAATTTGTAGGGTTAGCCTTTTGAATGATTATAGTTCTATCTTTGTTTCTATAACAAGCTCCCATTGGAGCTCCATCACCTAAACTATCTATATATCCCACGCCAAAAATTAAAGAAGCAGGCTTATTTTTTGGAGCATTTTCTACAGCTGTTTTTGCGGCAAGTACTAGTACAGGAGATCCCATATATAACCATGGACATGGTCCCGTAATTACATCATTTTGATTCCATGACAACCCCTTACAATCAACATTCTTTCCAAAACCATATATATCTTCTGTAAATACATTTGGATTAGGAGGGGTAGGAGGAGGAGTAGGAGGAGGGGTAGGAGGAGGGGTAGGAGGGGTAGGGGGAGGAGTAGGAGGAGGAGTAGGAGGAGGGGTAGGATGAGGGGTAGGAGGAGGGGTAGGAGGGGTAGGAGGAGGAGGGGTAGGTTTAGGTTTAAATTTTAATATAATAAATATCGTTATACAACATAATAAAACTAATAAGAATATTTTTTGATTCTTAGATAACATTTATTATTAAAATCTTTTTAAAAATCTTTTTAAACTATTTTAGTTTAAAAATATTATTAAATAGTATGTTCTATTGGAGGTAGTTCATTTTCTGTTCGTAAAATATTTTCTAGGGCATAGCGTTGTCTGAAAAATGCATTTACTGATGTACCCACAGGTGCCTTAAAAAATAAGGATAGTTGGGTGAGTAATGGGGATTTATCTCCAGGGGGTTCCCTAGAGAAATATTCAGAAAAGAGGATAAGATCTAACATGAGGGGTACAGCTAGGAGGGAATCTTCACAAGTAGTATGGATAGCCATACACATTTTCCCACCAAATGCAAGTTCTGAATAGTACTCGTCCATAGCACGTTTGCTATCCCCTACAGATGGTACATATTCTATTACTACTGTATGGTCGGGGCGTTTATTGTTTGTAAATAATTGAGGATTTTCACTTATTACATCATCTATAACCCCCTTCTTACTCGTCTCCTTACTTTGAAACTGAGCACGCTCCTTGAGATTTAATCCATCGTTATTACCCAAATGGTTGTATGAAGTAACTGCGAGGGGTCGGATACCGCCCATGACAAGCCAGTCCACGAGGGCAGATTTCAGTTTAGTTTGACCTGTTTTGAAATCTTCCCCACCCACATATACATTATAGTGTTTTGCATAGTCAATAATAGCAGGTCCTATGGTATTCTGGGCTGAACCGTTTAGAAATATACAACCTTCCATCATAGAAGCTAGGGCAAATAATGTAGAGGGTGATACTTCTGGATCATTATCTTGAATAGCCTCACACAAGTCCCCCATATTAAACCATGTACATTCAGAATTACGTTCTGTACTAGCAGTCCACATCACCACAACCTTGTCTACACCATTTATTGTCTTAAAATTATTAATATGAGCACGGAGATGGGAAATAATATCCTCGTGGGAGAGATCTTGGGAGAGACTGTTATTAACCCTATCAGTTTGGTTACTAGCAATCCACCCTGGGCGATATACCCCTTGGAGTGGGGTAATAGAACTCAATTCATCTTTTATTTGTTCTATTAGGGCATGATCTAGTACACGGGCTTTTTGAGCAGCCTGGTACATATTATCTGAACATATATCCCAACCCCCTACTATAATATCCTCGGGGTCATATAACCCTGCAAGATCCTTAAGGGGTATGGGGGTACCATCTGTATCAGGGGTATTACCATATTGTGATACAGAACCAAGCCATTCAACCTTATGTTCTGTACCAGCCTTGCTGGACCATGTTATACCTTTAGAGTGGGCTAAGAGTCCAGCAATTAGAGTACTGCCGTTGTTTCCACCCATTCCAACAAGCATTACTCCTAATTTATTTTTTCTGTCAAATTCTGTCATTTTATAGCAAACTTTGCTATAAAATTTTATTACTTTAAACATATAAATAAAATAGAATCTAAGCATGTACAAATAAAAAAGAAAATGATACATGTATTAAAAATCTTGTCATGTACTGAATATTAATACATTTATTCTTTTGTAATAACAAGCTTAGTTACCTTTATATTACCTCCATATAGTTTATATGCATCATCCAAAGACATTTGTGGTTTACCTAATCGTTGATTTACAAAGTTATGAAATTCCCAAAAGAATTTGAATAGGTTATCCCTACAGGATACAATATCATCCATATTGGACCAGTTATCTTCCAAATGAGCCGTTGCATGATCTGCACATTTTTCACATGGTACCATTACTGGAATACCCATAATAAAATGCTTCATCCTTTCTTTCCATATTGGACTTGCTTGTTTTGGATACCGTAGGGCTCCATTATGTAGGGAAAACCAAAAAGCAGGTCCCCATACTTCTGGGTTACCAGAATTTGCATAAGACACGGTTTTATATTCTAATCTAGTAGTACCATCTGAATTATTATTCTGATGCTGGGGTCTGGGTTGTGGTGGTTGTGGTTGTGGTTGTGGTTGTGGTTGTGGTGGGCGATACTGAGGAGGTCGTTGTATTAGTCGGGGATTAGGGGTATACGTGTTTAATTGTGGTACTATAGGTTGTGTTTGTTCAGGGGGGAAATCACGAAGTTCAAAACGAGGTGGTATGTTTTGTTCAGAATTAGGAGATAAAGTATCTATAAAATAAGGATTCCTAATCATGGGAATGAGTGGAGGTTCATTGTCTTCATAAATATCACTAGATATTTTATAATTTAATTGACGTGACATAATTTATTTATATGTATTTATTATTACTTATGTTAGTTTTATATTATACATAATATAAAACATGAATATATTACCATGTATATTAGCTATATTATCCCTATGTATACTATTATTTAGTGTCCTAAATTAATCCTCATCATCACTTTCAAACACTATTTCCTTAGTAAAATCAGCCTTTATACGTTCTATATCAACAGGTAAACTGAGATTAGATAGAAAATTGACAAGTTCAATAGGATTAGGACGACCACAATATGGTATACCCCCGGGTCCTATTATTTCATTATAATTTTCCTGAAAAGTAAAGAGTTCACGTACACGATTATGTTTTAATACAGTTATATCTATCTTTGGTAGATTAGCATCTCGTATACCTTCTATATTTTTATACTCCAAGAGATACTTAAAAGCTGTGTGAGGCCCCACTTTGTAGATATTAGGATTGTAGTCTGTACCACACATAATACAGAAATCTAAAAAGGACTCCCGGGTTAAGGCTGATTGAGTTAATACTTCATTATATATAATGCGGGTACACGTATCAGCCCTAGTATCTATTTTTGATAGAAATAAAGGTGCACCATATGCTATTACATCACTATCCTCAGATAATACAGCATCTACCAACCCCCCAACACACAATCCTGCACACATTTTTTCAGCTTCTGTAGGTGCAGTATAGTATGGTACTTGAAGAATATCAAATAACCTTTTAGTATTCTCAAAATCCCCCGGGGAAATATCTATAATTTGTGAACGACGCTCTCGGACCCTATTTTCTACCCAAATCATATCTATACCTAACCCCGTAGGGTTAGACAATAAACTTTTTGGTTTATCCCTACGTTTATCATATAATTCCCTTAGACACTTCTGTATCTCCCCTGTCTGGTGATAAATATCCATAGCAAACTCCAATTCTTCAACAAGGGAAATAAGCTTGGCCTTTTCCTCACGACGCTTCGCCTGTTCAGCCTCCTTTTCAGGAGGGGCTGGACCGTCGTAGATAAATATACAGTGTATCTCATTACGTCGTAGACAAGATACTAAATTTAGAAAGGCAGACATCCACCTATCTCCACAAATACTTTTATATTTATGCATATAGAGGGATATATCTATAGCTACTCTCATATAAGCAAAGTGGGAAATATGTATCTCCTCAAATACATCCCCAAATTTGTCCCTTAGGAACTTTGTTAAATTCTTGATACCCATTTTATTTTTTACTATTAAAGTTTACCCTAAATATCATTTTTATTCTTATCATATAAATGAGTGACTGTGACAAGAACAAAATCCTAAACCCCAGAACTGGGCGCTGTGTAAAAATAGATGGCGCTGTGGGTAAGGAAATTTTAAAGATGACTAAAACTCAAATCAGAGCTGAATGTAAAAAATATGGTTATTCTTATGATCCAAAAGGTACATGTAAACGCAAAAGCCTAAAAAGTAAAAAACCCTCAAAGAAAAGAAAAACCCCTAGTCGTTCTACCTCTTCCCCAGTTAGAAAAACTATCAAAAATATGCAGATTTACTGTAGGG
>Ga0055584_100004933_pt1 | contig 13058 bp, 13 predicted proteins | sample OSDHelmetaG_FD_58716 | JGI IMG/M metagenome (GOLD analysis project Ga0055584, IMG submission 58716) | Pelagic marine sediment microbial communities from the LTER site Helgoland, North Sea, for post-phytoplankton bloom and carbon turnover... | ecosystem: Environmental > Aquatic > Marine >... | reverse complement strand
AAACCGTTGGTTTATTATGTTCGAAAATAAAGAAACAACAAATATTGATGAGCTAGGAGAGTTTCGACTCATCAAACACCTTACTGATGCCATTATGTTAGAAACAGATCAAACCCTTATAGGTGCTGGTGATGACGCTGCGTTGGTAAACCCAAAAGGAAAAATGGCTGTCGTATCTACTGACATGTTGGTTGAACAAGTGCACTTCGATATGATGTACACACCTTTAAAGCATCTTGGGTACAAGGCTGCTGTTGTTAATTTCTCAGATATCTGTGCGATGAACGGTCATCCAAGCCAGCTCACAATGTCGATTGCCTTTAGCAGCAAATACACGCTAGAAGCGATTGAAGAGCTGTATGCAGGGATGTTGCTGGCGTGTAAAAAGTACAAAGTGGACTTAATCGGTGGAGATACTTCTACAATACCAAACGGACTTGTTATTAGTGGAACTGCCATCGGATTTGTTGATGAAAAAGATGTGGTAAAAAGATCTGGAGCAAAGTCAGGAGACTTGCTTTGTGTGACAGGAGATTTAGGGGGCGCTTACATGGGTTTGCAGCTTTTGGAACGGGAAAAACGCGTCTTCTTGGAGCAAAAAGACATGCAACCTGATTTAAAGAGTCATGACTATATCGTTGGTCGACAATTAAAGCCTGAAGCGAGAATAGACGTTATTGATTTTCTTAAGAAAGCGGGCATTACACCTACGTCTATGATCGATATTTCAGACGGATTGTCTTCAGAGATTTTTCACCTAAGTGAAGCTTCACAAGTTGATTTCACGGTATACGAAGAAAAATTGCCTATTGATCAAGATACCTTCAATATGGCTGTTGAGTTTGGAATTGACGCAACCACTGCAGCACTCAATGGAGGAGAGGACTACGAGTTGCTATTTACGGTTAATCAAGAAGATTACGAAAAAATTAAAAATGATCCTGATATCACTGTCATTGGTCATGCAAAAGACAAAGGGATGAAGAATGAATTGCACTCCAAGCAAGGCAATACATATGCATTGCAAGCACAAGGGTGGCAACATAAGAATGAACAATAATTATTTAATGTAGTATCAATTGCATTTATAATGATTATTGCTGAAATTTGTGCCTTATGACACGAATTGCAAACCTCAGCCTAGTACAATTACAGTATCTAACCGCGTTAGATGAACACAGACATTTTATTAAAGCGGCCCAATCGTGTTTTGTGACTCAACCAACGTTGAGTATGCAAATTAAAAAACTGGAGGAAGAGTTAGAAGTCAAGCTATTTGATCGTAGTAAACAACCAATTATTCCGACGGATGTTGGTGTTTTGGTTATCGAACAAGCCAAACAGGTTTTAAACGAAACCAAAAAAATAGAAAACATACTCTTGGAATACAAAGGCAAAGTTGCTGGAGATTTGAACGTTGGAATTATACCAACCATATCTCCCTATTTAATGCCACAACTCATCAGTCAAATTTCTAAAAGATATCCTGAGGTAAGACTAAACGTTCGGGAATTAATGACAGAGGAGATAATTTCACTTTTACATAAGGATCACCTTGATGTGGGTATTGTTGCGACACCTTTGGAGATTGATGGAATGGTGGAAAAACCCATTTTCTATGAGCGTTTTTGCATCTACTTAAACCCAAATCATCAGGCGTATAATATGGAAGAACTGGATGCAAAAATATTGCTTGAAGACAAGCTATGGCTGCTTTCAGAGGGTAATTGCTTTAGAGATCAAGCGGTCAATTTATGCGAATTAAAACATACCGCCGCGCTTAAAAACTCATTCAATTATGAAAGCGGTTCCATTGAGACGCTTATCCGGATTGTAAACCTAGAAGGAGGAGCAACTGTAATCCCAGAATGGTCGTCCTTAAACCTACAACCCGAAGAAAAAAAGAATATCAGACCAGTCAAAGGCAACAGCGTTAGGGAGGTCAGTTTGATATATTCTAGGAACTTTGCAAAGGCAAAACTCAGTGAAGCATTTTACTCCACTTTGCAATCATGTGTACCCGTACAATTGAAAAAAAATGCGGGAAATCCGATAGCGGCAGTTGTGTAAATTCTAATTCACATTTACTATATACTTCAAAATTAGCGGGTTATACGAAATAAAATCGTTTTCTTTGCAATAATGAAAATTTTTAAAACCATCGTCAACGCTGTTTTATTGTTTTGTTTGACGTTGATTGTTTCTTCTGGGTGTAGCGATTTTGATCGACTTACTCAATTCAGAACTACGTATTCGAATCGCGTAGTATTGGATACGATAAATACAAAAGGAACATCTAGTGAGGTTAAATCTGATACACTTATTGTTGATTTTATAAGTACAGTAAAAGACCATAGCGCAACGGAAAACAGCATCGAGAGTGTAAAACTTATAACTATCGGTATGGAGATTGACAAAAACAAATCTCCTGATTATGCCAATTTCAACATAATTAAAGATTTAGAGGTTTACCTAACGGGTAAAGGAATGGATGAAATACTGATTGGGTCAACCGACAGTATTCCAACAAACGTCAAATATTTTGAAATTAAGGTAATACCTGTAGATGAGGATTTTGAAGATTTAGTAAAATCGGATCAGTTCACCTGTCGTATGAAGTTTACACCAAGAGAGCAGATTAAAGACTCATCTTACGTCATAAAAATTACACCAACTTATTTAGTTGATACCCGACGATTCGGAGTTTAAAACCCCAACAAATTTTCAACTGGAGGAGTGCTTCCAAGCATCGTCTCAGGATTTTCTAAGTAGTTTTTAACCGTTACTAAAAACCCAACGGATTCCCTGCCGTCAATGATTCGATGGTCGTAACTCATGGCAAGGTACATCATAGGCCTGGCTACAATTTCTCCGTTTTCAACAACTGGTCGAGTTATAATATTATGCATGCCCAATATGGCACTTTGCGGAGGGTTGATTATTGGTGTGCTCATCATACTGCCAAATACGCCACCATTTGATATGGTGAATGTACCACCAGTCATTTCGTCGATTCCTAATTTACCATCGCGTGCTTTTGTTGCCAGTCGCATCACTTCTGCCTCGATTTCATGCAATTGCATAGCCTCGGCATTTCTGATTACAGGCACCATCAAACCTTTAGGGCCTGAAACTGCAATAGATATGTCTACGAAATCATGGAAAACGACTTGGTTTCCATCGATATATGCATTAACCGCAGGATACTTTTGTAAAGCAAGTACAACCGCTCTGGTAAAGAAACTCATAAAGCCTAATCCAACTCCATGCACTTCTTTAAATTGCTCTTTGTACTTCTTTCTGATGTCCATTATGGGTTTCATGTTAGCCTCGTTAAACGTGGTTAACATTGCGGTCTCGTTCTTGGCAGAAACCAGTCTTCTGGATACCGCTTTTCTCAAGTTCGACATTTTTTCGCGTCGCTCTTCTCGGCTACCATCAGACACTTGATATCCACCACCATTGCCAGCATTGGCAAATAGGGCATCGGCTTTGGTTATGCGTCCACCACGGCCTGAGCCTTTAACTTGGCTTGAGGCTATACCTTTTTCACCTAATATCTTTCTTGCGGCTGGCGAAGGAGTGCCTGCGGCATAGTCTGACTTCGCATCTTGTTTGGGTTCTGCTTGTTTTACTTCAGCTTTAGGCTTTTCTTCATTAACCGGTGCTGCTGTTTTCTCAGGCTCAGCAGACTCAGGCTTTTCGGCTGATGTGTCGATTGACGCCACTACAGCACCAACAGCAACATCCTCACCTTCCTCAACCAATATTTTCAAAACACCTGCTTTTTCAGCGTTTAATTCTACGGTTGCTTTTTCGGATTCCAATTCAGCTACGGCTTCATCCATTTCAACATAATCACCATCTTGCTTGAGCCATTGGCTGATGGTTACTTTTGTTACTGATTCTCCTACTGACGGTATTTTAAGCTCTAAAGCCATATTGATATGTTATTAACGGCAAATTTATAAAACCAAAGCTAATAAAGACGTGTTGAACAGAAACTAAATGTTTCTATATCAGGACAGTCGATTGGGTATAGTTCAAGCGATTTATCCGTAATATTGAAACCTATTATTTCACATGTCCAATCTCTCACAGTGCTTACATGCTTTTTTTACCGAATACCTGAATTATGGTGTTAAACATGTGGTACTCTGCCCTGGAAGTAGAAATTTTCCTATAATCCAAACAGTTATTGCTGCCAATAAGTTTGTTGAAATACATTCCGTCGTTGATGAACGCTCTGCGGGTTTTATTGCGCTTGGTTTGGCGCAGCAAACCAATACACCTGTTGTGGTGTGTTGCACTAGCGGTACAGCAAGTCTCAATCTGTATCCTGCCATCGCGGAGGCATATTATAGCGAAACCTCAATTTTAGTATTGACGGCAGACCGACCAGCAGAAAGTGTAGATAATTGGGAGGGTCAATGCATTCGACAAGATCATGTTTTTGACAAACACGTCTTAGCTTCATTTACAACACCTGAAAGCTTATCGGACAAATCCATATTTAGACAGTGTGCCATTGACTCTATCAAAACCGCCATATCGGGCAATGGACCAACACACGTTAACATGCCCTTTGCTGAACCGTTTTACAACAAATGGGAAGATGACGGATTTAGGGTAAACCCAATCCAGTTGGAAACGGTCAACAAAGTAGATGTCCCTGACGACTTAGTATCGGATATTGCACAAGCGTCGAAGATCCTGTGGTTAAACGGTGCGTCTCGAGAAAAAATAGATATCCAGTTCCCAGCTAATCTTCCAGTTTGGTCTGACGTGATTTCCAATGTAAAGCAGACTTCCAAACATTGGGAATCTTTAGTTAGCAATGGCTTGGACGTACCAAAACCGGATTTGATTATCACAACAGGTAAGTATTTTGTCTCAAAGAAATTGAGAAGTTATTTGCGTACAGTAGTCAACTTAAAGCATTGGCATGTAAACGATGGAAGCTCAATCCCTGCGCCTTTTGGCACAAATCCGCATTCGATAAATTGTGATTTACAAACTGTCGTTGATTTGGTCGAAGCGCATTATACGCATACAGAGTATAAAGAAACGATTGACACATTGAATGATGCAGTCAAACAGCAAATAGTCAATTTGCACTGGGAAACGTTGACTGAAATGTCGGCCATCCGCGATTTATATCGGATGTTACCACCTAGGTCTGTTCTTCACATTTCAAACTCGATGCCGATAAGATATGTGGGCCTAATGGACAGACGGAGCGATCTGGTACACGCAGCAAACAGAGGAACAAGTGGTATTGATGGATGCACCAGCACAGCTTTAGGTGCAGCTATTGCAACAGACGAAACGGTATTTCTGTTTACAGGTGATATTGCATTTTTGTATGACATAAATGCGTTCTGGCAAACCCAGATACCTCATAACCTCAGAATTGTCGTGTTTAACAATGAAGGGGGAGGGATTTTTGAATTGATAGATGGTCCAAATCAGCATCCAAGCAGTTTGGCATATCAAACAACGCCTCATAACCGCTCTATAAAAGAGTTGTCGGCGCATTTTGGTTTGGATTACCTACAGGTGAACGAGTCTACAAATGCAAGTGAGCGTTACAGTCAGTTTATTCTTTCAACGAAACCAACTATCTTAGAAGTTAAAACTGACAGAAAGAATAACAATGCATTTCTTGGGGATTATAGAAATGCGATTACAAATACTATGAACAATGACAGATAATAAATTCACTCATATAGATTCAGATGGAAACCCGTCTATGGTAGACGTTGGGTCTAAAGCGGTTAGCCAACGGATAGCGACAGCTCGATCTACTGTTCAGTTGCCGGAAGAAGTAATCTCTATGTTAGATAACAAAGAAATTGTGACAAAGAAGGGACCGGTGTTTCAAACGGCAATTTTGGCTGGAATAATGGCCGCAAAAAAAACGTCCGATTTAATTCCGTTATGCCACCCGCTTCAATTGAATAAATGTGAAGTAGACATAAAAGTAGTAAATGGAAATGTTGAAATACAGTGCGTAGTTGGTTGTCATGGCAAGACAGGAGTCGAGATGGAAGCACTCACAGGGGCCTCTGTTGCGGCACTTACCATATATGATATGTGTAAAGCATTTGGGCACAACATCAACATACTTGAAACGAAATTGGTACAGAAATCTGGAGGTAAAAACGATTTTGACAGCAGAAAATAAACATACCAAACACAACAAAATTGAACGTAGGGTTTCTGGGACCTACGGTGCTACTGAAATTGTATTTGTAGGCGCACCATGTGGTAAAATACAGGATTTATCTCGATCCATAATCCAAGCGGTTTCCAAGAATTATGAAGTGTCTTATGTGGATGCTGACCATGGTTCATTCGAAAACCCGCAAAAAGCAGATTTTCTTGAACAGGGAGCCTCTATGTTTTTGTCAGATAAACAATCGTCTGTTCGAATTACAAAGTCACCCTTACTGAATTCCATAGATGCTAAATTGGCGTTTAATGAATGTGATTTGGCCTTAGTGAATGGAAATCATTTTCAAGGAGAATTTCAAATCGTGATGCTGGATTCTGGTAAACTAAAGTCACTAGAAAAACGTGTGGATCAGTTGACCAATGTCATAGCCGTAATTAAGGTTGACGATATCGCGATGCCAGATTTTCTCATAGATGCACTTCCTACAATTGAGGATCTTCCTATTATTTCGTATACCGATACTAATCGGATAGTCGAATTGGTATCTAACAAGTTAGCAGAGCGAAAGCCGAAATTGAACGCACTGATTCTTGCTGGGGGTAAGAGTACTCGGATGGGTGAAGACAAAGCAACATTGACTTACGATAATCAAAGACAAGTTGATCGATTATTGGCTTTACTTCAATCAAAAGTAGCGGATGTGTATGTAAGTTGTAGGCGAGAGCAAAACTTAGATGTTAAAGCCTCTAAAATTTATGATCGAATGGAAAATATGGGGCCGTTAGGAGCCATAACGACGGCTTTTAGAGAAAACCCCAATGCTGCGTGGCTCGTTGTTGCATGTGACCTACCAATGCTTGATTCAGCGGTTCTGGACCAACTCATAGCCAGCAGGTCTCAGAAGCATACCGCAACAGCATTTTTGAATCATGAAACTGGTTTCGCCGAACCGTTGATCACCATATGGGAACCAAAGAGTTATATGCGCATGCTACAGTTCGAAGCACTTGGTTTTACTTGTCCGCGGAAGGTGTTAATTAACTCCAACACCTTACTTCTTAAGCCTGAGAATCCAGAAAAATTATTCAATGTGAATACACCGAAGGATTTCGAAGTTGCGACTAAAGCGCTCGAACAATGAACGACAGATACCAAAGACAGATTAGGTTAGCGAATTTTGGGCAAACAGGCCAAAAAGCCCTTCTCGAAACAAAGGTTTTGATTGTTGGCTGTGGGGGTTTGGGATGCCCTGTTGCTTTGTATTTGACTAGAGGTGGGGTGCGGCAAATTGGACTTGCCGATGGAGATAAAGTAGACCTTACCAATCTACACCGCCAGGTCTTGTATACCGAGTCAAGTGTTGGTGATCTTAAAGTACATGCGGCAAAAGAAGCGCTGTTAAATGGGGATGAAGAACTGGAAATTGATGTTTACCCTACGAGGCTTCAGAAGACAAATTATGAAGAGATTTTTGTTCAGTATGATGTAATTGTCGACTGCACGGACAACTTTGAAGCAAGATATTTGATTAACGATGCCTGCGTAATACTGGGTAAACCTTTGGTTTATGGTGCGGCCAATGGCTGGGAAGGCCAAGTCGCCGTTTTTAATCTGAAGAACAGTGGAAACTTAAGGGACATATTTCCTGAAGTGCCCAATCAGGGTATAATTCAGAACTGTGAGGAGGCTGGTGTTTTGGGGGTAACCACTGGAATAATTGGCAATATGATGGCGATGGAGGTGATTAAAGTAGCCACCAACATTGGAACACCATTGGTCAATCAATTTGTTCAATATGACGCTGAATCCAACCAATATCACAGCATAAAATACAAACCCAATACATCACGTCTAGAAATCAAGATTGAGGGGAATGCTCAAATATCTTGGGGCGAATACTACAGAGATTACAATGAAGCCCTTTTAGTAGACGTCCGTTCATCAGAAGAACGTTCAATAGAGCCTGTTGAAAGCGTTCACATGCCGCTTAGTCGTGTATCGAATGAAGCGTCAACATTAGATTGGCGCAAACAAGTGGTTTTTTTCTGTGCCACAGGTAAACGGGCAACGGAAGCCGCTACAATTACAAGAAATGAATTGGGCAAAGAATCCCTTGTGATAATTGGAAAGCTAGGCTAGGATTACTTTTTCTTTTTGCGCTTCTTGGGCTTGCGTAACAATTCGTCGTCATTTATCAAACTCTTCCAGTCTGCATGCACGTCTCTCGAAAAGTCAATGGTCTCGGTGTATGTTTTTAAATCAATTTTTTGAACGGGAAGGGGATCTCCTAGAAAAGATTCTATATCCTCTAAAAGTGTTTGTTCTTCTGAGCTGCAGAATGACAAGGCCGAGCCTTTTGCGGTTCCTCTACCGGTACGACCTACTCTGTGAACGTAGTTTTCGGCGAGTTCTGGTAAGTCATAATTAATCACGATATCCACACCCGGGATGTCTATCCCGCGCGCACTAATATCCGTTGCGATTAACAATTTTACCTTGCCACTTTTAAAATCTCGCATAGTGGCGGTGCGTTCTTCATCGGATTTGTCACTATGAATTGTTTGGGCGTCTATGTCAACACGCTCCATGGCTTTTTTTACGCGTTCAGCCCGAACCTTGGTTCTCACAAAACACAACGTTTTACTATCGGCATAATCATTTATCACACGTTCTAAAAAGAACCTTTTGTCATCCATTTCGACATGCACTAACGAATGCGTGACGTTTTTGGAAACGGGGTTTTTAGGCGATATCTGAATCCGTATGGGGTTTTGAACTATGGAATAGGCAAGTTTTTTGATACGGGGGTTAATGGTTGCCGAGAAAAACAGTGTTTGACGTTTCTTTGGGATAAAATGTAAGAGGTCTTTAATGTCTTTAATAAAACCCAGATCAAGCATATGGTCGGCTTCGTCCAAAACCAATATTCTTAATTCGTCGAGCTTTAAATACCCTTGACTACGCAAATCAAAGAGTCTTCCAGGAGTAGCCACAACCACATCAACTCCTTTAGTAAGCTTGTCTATCTGGTCGTCTTGGCTAACTCCACCGTGTATGCATAAAACCGAAATATCTAAGTCTGTTGTAAAGTCTAAGAATACCTGCGTAATCTGTTCCGCCAGTTCATGTGTTGGAGCCATGACAGCACAAATTACGCCGTCTTGCTGAGCCTTCTTAGGAATTTTCAGGATGTTCTGTAACACAGGAATAACAAAGGCAGCTGTTTTGCCCGTACCTGTTTGCGCTATCGCTAACACATCTTCCCTTCTCAGTATTGCCGGAATAGATTTGAATTGTATATCTGTTGGGCGCTTAAAACCCTTTTCAAGTATGTTGTGCTTTAACTTGTCAGATATGCGATAATCCTCAAATTTCATGATACAAAGTTACTCTTTACGGGTGAGCTGATACCCACACTTCTCCGTCTTCAAAAAATTCCTTCTTCCAAATGGGTACAGTTTCTTTTAAAGTGTCTATGGCAAACTGACATGCGTCAAATGCTGCACTGCGGTGGGCGGCACCTACGGCAATAATTACGGGTATCTCACCAATGGCTAAAGTACCTACTCTGTGGTGAATGGTTATTGTCAAAATCTCGAATTTTATAAGTGCTTGGTCAGCGATTTTTTCCATTTCCTTGATGGCCATTGATTCGTAACATTCGAAATGTAATTGATGAACGGCATTGCCTTGTGTTGCGTTGCGCACAGTGCCAATAAAGATACATTCCGCTCCGTTGCTATTGCCTGATGCAAAGTCCCGACACGTCTGTATTTCCAATGGTTTGGTCGATAAATGAATGTTTTTTTTCATTTTTTTTCTTTCACAAACAACAAAACGGAATTAGGTGCGTTAACTGTACTGATATAGATAAAAAGTGATAACATTATTCTTGATTTATTTAGTACGTCAGTACTTCTCGGCACGATAAAACTACCCTCCACTTACAGGTGGAATTATTGCCACAACATCTTGATTCTTTAGAACGTCTTCATCGTTCGCATATTCTTCATTCACAGCGAATGCTAACGCATTTAGTTTTTTTAATTCAGGGAATTGGCTGCAAATATTTTCTCGGAAAGATTTAACAGACGGATCTGACGGCAAAGGAAAATCTAACTCTTGCTTTCCAACAATATCACGTGCGGCACCAAATATCAATACTTTCATTAAATCAACAACCTATAAAATATTCGTAGAGAAGCAAAGATAACAAGTACCGCGGTAAGTCTTTTAACACGCAGTTGAGTTAAGATAGTAATATTTAGTCTTGACCCGATTAGTCCTCCAATCCCAACGGCCAATAAAAGCGGGCCAAGGATATGCCAATTAACCGTAATGGAACCAGCATAGGTTTGTCCAATTAGGCCAGCAACAGAGTTAACCAGGATGAAGAAACTAGAAGTCGCAGCGATTACTCGCGGTCGATCCCACTTGATAAGATATAACAGCGGGGCTAGAAAGATACCGCCGCCTATACCAACCAAGCCCGACACAAAACCAATGACACCGCCGATAAGTCCATTTAGAACTATGCTGGTGGATTGGGGTGTGCGTGTATTTTGAGGTTGTCTAAGCATTACTATTCCAGCAATAAACAAGCAGCTTGCCAAAAGAATAAAGAAGGACTGATGTGGTAGTTCGATGCTTCCCCCTAAAAATGCAAAGGGGACACTCGTAATAACAAAAGGAATCGTCTTCCTTAAACTGAACAGATTGTGTTTGACGAATAAAGCAGTGCCGCTCAATACAACGATAACGTTACAACACAAGGCTATAAAACGTAATTGAGGTGGAGGAAGATCTGAAAACGACAGGACGGCAATATATCCTGAGCCACCACCAAAGCCAACGGCAGCATACAATATGGCAATGAAGAAAAAAAGAATCGCGTTTCCCATTAATTGTCGCGTTTCTCGAAGGTTTCGTTTCGCTTCGATTTTACACGTTTAAAGATCAATATGACCACCACGATTGCGGCTATTAGAAAAAAAAGTGATTCTATAAACAAAACGATACTGGTGAAGTTCAACTTATTTAAGCTTAACAGCGGTACCATATGCAAGAATCTCGGCTGTTCCTTGCATAATCATTGCTGTGGTGAGTCGAACGTTAACTATAGCATCCGCACCAAGCCTTTGGGCATCTTGAGTCATTCTTTGAATGGCTTGCTCTCTACTCTCAGCTTGAAGTTTTGTGTATTCGGCAATTTCACCGCCAACAATATTTTTTAGTCCTGCAAAAATATCTCGACCAATGTTTCGTGCGCGTACAGTGCTTCCTCTAGCAACACCTAGAATTTCTGCAATTTCTTTATTAGGGACGGTTTCCGTTGTTGTAAGTATCATGATAGCAAATTACAACAATTTGGAGGTGAAGAACGAAACAGCTTATTTTTTTCGATTAATTACAAAATCCAAAAGGTCAACAAGCGATTGTTTGTTGTTGACGCCTTCCATATTGTGTAAAACGTCAAGTGCTTTTTGATGGTAATTGTTGAGGTGTGTCTTCGCATAGTCGATGCCTCCGTGGTCAATAACGAACTGGATTACTTTTTTAACACTGGCTTTATCCTTTTTGTCAGATTTGATTATTCGAATAATCGATTTTTTAGTTGATTTGTCCGCTTCTTGTAATGCATGAATCAACGGTATAGTCATCTTTTTCTCTTTGATGTCTATTCCCGTGGGTTTGCCAATATCACTGTCTCCATAGTCGAAAAGGTCGTCTTTAATCTGAAAAGCGATTCCGGTATACAAACCAAACTCAGACATTTGATCTAATATTTTTTGATCTTGTACATTAGACGCGGCACCAATCGCACAACAACTGGCAATTAAAGAGGCGGTCTTTTTCGATATAATGTCGTAGTAAACCTCTTCAGTGATGTCAAGCTTCCGTGCTTTTTCCATTTGCAGTAACTCACCCTCACTCATCTCCTCAACGGCAGTAGACAGAATCTCTAACATGTCGTGGTCCTTCTTTTTTAGGGCAAGAAGTAACCCTTTAGACAAGAGATAATCACCAACCAATACGGCGATTTTATTTTTCCATAAGGCGTTAATAGAAAAGAAGCCTCGGCGCTTATCTGAATCGTCAACCACGTCGTCGTGCACTAAAGTGGCTGTATGTAACAATTCCACAAGCGACGCGCCTCGGTAAGTGCGTTCATTCACATCGCCAAAAAGTTTGGCACTGAGTAAGACAAACATGGGGCGCATTTGTTTCCCTTTACGCTTCACAATGTAGGTCATGATTGTATCGAGCAGCGCAACGCGACTCTTCATGTTTTTCCTGAAACGTTTTTCGAATTCAGCAAGTTCTGCTGAAATGGGATGTTGGATATCTTTAAGACTGTTCGCCATCAGAAAATAGGAGCTGCAATATACTTGTAATTGATGTCTATGAACATGAAACAATAAAAAAAGGGCTTTGTTTAAAAGCCCTTTTGAAGATTATTTTAGTCGATTATTCGATGACTTCACCCTCTGATGCAGAGTAAAGAAGTTTAAGCGAATTGATCTTTCTTAGTTCTTGTTTGATGTCCTGAATTAATCCCATTTTCACCGAACGATCAGCTTTAATTGCCGTTGTAAGGTAGTCACGGACACCTTCAGGATGCTCGTTCTTTTTAAGCGTGATATATGCCTGGACACCGTTAGCGCCTTCAACCATACCAAACTTATCATCAAATTGAATTCTTGGTGCTGTACCACTCTTAGCCGTGTTTATTGGAGGGCCTACGAGTATATGGTTTACCCATGACTTCTTTTCGATTTTCTCTACTTCAGAAACAACTGGTAACGATGTCTTCACCAAAACCGTAGGGTCACGCATCTTGGTAGCTACCATGAAGAAGAACAACAGCATAAATACGATA
>Ga0055584_100004932_pt1 | contig 13058 bp, 9 predicted proteins | sample OSDHelmetaG_FD_58716 | JGI IMG/M metagenome (GOLD analysis project Ga0055584, IMG submission 58716) | Pelagic marine sediment microbial communities from the LTER site Helgoland, North Sea, for post-phytoplankton bloom and carbon turnover... | ecosystem: Environmental > Aquatic > Marine >... | reverse complement strand
ATCAAGGATGCGTTGGCCTATCTTCGCCTGACATCGAACCGGGATGACGACAGCTCCTTCGAGCGCGTCGTAAACAAACCGACCCGGGGTATCGGTGCTCGCACAGTTGAAATGATGCGTGCCTACGCCCGGGCCAATGCGTGCTCGATGTGGCGCGCCGCAGGCGCCATCGCCAGTGATGACCTCAACGGACGTGCCGCAAATGCTGTGAATGCCTTTATGTCACTCATCGAGCGCATGGACCGTGAAACCAGGGGTCTTGATCTGCACGACAAGGTTGATCACGTTATCCACTTGAGCGGGCTGGTCCAGTTTTTCGAAAAGGACAAGGGCGAGAAAGGCGAAACACGAATCGAGAACCTCGCGGAGCTTGTCAGCGCTGCGAAGAGTTTCGAGCCGGATCCGGCCGAAGAGATGTCTGTGCTGGATGAGTTCCTGTCGCACGCCGCACTTGAATCCGGCGAGGGCCAGGCTGATGCCTGGGAAGACTGCGTGCAGCTCATGACCATGCACTCTGCGAAGGGCCTGGAGTTTCCGCTGGTTTTCATGTGCGGAATGGAGGACGGGCTGTTTCCGCACCAGCGATCGGTCGCCGATCCGAATGGCCTCGAGGAAGAACGCCGACTTTGCTATGTCGGTATCACTCGCGCGATGCAAACACTTTACATAACACACGCGGAGCAGCGCCGCCTGCACGGCATGGACAATTTCGCTCAGGCCTCGCGATTCATCGCCGAAATTCCGCACGAACACGTCGAGGAAATCCGACCCCGCGTGCAGGTTGCCAGGCCGATGCGCGCGGCTGCACCAACTCAAAAAAGAACGCCAATCGGTCGCGCCGGCAGCGAAATCGGTATTCGTCTCGGCCAGCGCGTTCATCACAAGAAGTTTGGTGACGGCGTCATCCTTAACTGCGAGGGCCAGGGCGCCCATGCGCGAGTGGAGGTCAACTTCGAATCGGCGGGAACAAAATGGCTCGTTCTGAGCTATGCGAATCTCGATCTGATGTAGACTACGCGCGATGAAGATTCTCATTCTCGGCGCAGGTCAGGTTGGTGCATCCGCGGCCTATCATTTGTCTCGCGAAGAGGCCAACGAGGTCACTGTCGTCGACATGCGGTCGGGCGTTCTGCGGGAGCTGCAGGATCGCCTTGATATTCGAACGGTAGTCGGTCACGCCGCCTACCCGGATGTGCTTGAGCGCGCCGGCGCCAGCGACGCTGACATCGTCGTCGCACTAACCAACTCCGACGAGACCAATATGGTCGCGTGCCAGATTGCCTACACGATGTTCCGCACGCCAACCAAGATTGCCCGCATCCGCTCGGCGGAGTACATGAACGCGCACCAGTTGTTCACGCAGGACGCGATACCGATTGACGTTCGTGTCAGTCCGGAGCAGCTCGTTTGTTCTTATATCGAACAGCTCATTTTATATCCGGGGTCGTCGCAAGTGCTCGACTTTGCTGGTGGCCGTGTGCGCCTTGTCGGTGTCAAGGCAGACCGGGAAGGGCTTTTGGTTGGTCAGCGCATCGCGACGCTTAAGGATCACATTCCCAATACCGAAGGCCGTATTGCGGCGATTTATCGCGAGGGCAAGGCCATGCTGCCAAAGGGTGACACGGTCATCCAGGAAGACGACGAAGTATTTTTCATCGCAGACCGCAAGGACGTACGTGTCTTCATGAGTGAAATGCGACGTCTCGAAGACCCCGTTCGCCGAGTTGTTATAGCGGGTGGCGGCAACATCGGCGTACGGCTCGCACTTGCCCTTGAGCAAACCAACCAGGTCAAGCTGATCGAACGCGACCCGGACCGCGCGCGACATATATCCGAGCAACTGAACAAGGCCATCGTGCTCGTCGGCGATGCGGCCGATGAGGAATTGCTGCTCGAGGAGAACATCGACAACATCGATGTTTTTTGTGGCCTGACGAATTCGGAAGAAGCCAACATTCTCAGCTCAATGCTCGCGAAGCGATTGGGTGCGCACAAAGTGATGGCGCTGATCAATCGCGCCTCCTATGTTGACCTGGTTGAGGCGGGCAGCATCGACATCGCCATTTCACCCCAGCAGGTTACGATCGGATCTTTGCTCGCCCATGTCCGTCGCGGTGATGTTGTCAAGGTACATTCCTTAAGGCGCGGAGCGGCCGAAGCGATGGAGGCTATCGCGCATGGCGATAAAGACAGCTCCAAGGTCGTCGGGCGGGCGATCGAGGATATCGAACTACCGAAAGGCACGGCGATTATTGCCGTCGTCCGTGGCGATCAGGTCATCATCGCGCACCATGACACGATGATTGAAACCGATGATCACATCATCCTGTTCATGACCGACCGGCGCAAGATTGAGCACCTCGAAAGTCTTTTCCAGGTTGGGGTTTCCTTCGTCTAAATGAACTGGACTGTCGTACAGCGGATACTGGGGTTGCTGCTGATGATGTTCAGCCTGACAATGCTGCCCCCGATCGCCTTCAGCCTTTTTTACGAAGATCATTCCTGGCTGCCGTTTGTTGAGGGTTTCGGGCTGACCCTGGCCGCCGGCATTCTGATCTGGTTGCCCGTGCATCGCTCACGCAAGGATCTGCGTCTGCGCGACGGCTTTCTCGTTGTTGCTGCATTCTGGACGGTACTGGGGACCTTCGGCGCGGCGCCGCTTTATTTTGCGGACAGCTTGTCCCTGTCCATCACCGACGCTGTATTTGAATCGATGTCCGGACTGACCACGACGGGCGCGACCATCCTGACCGGTCTGGATGAGCTTCCGGTATCGATTCTTTATTACCGCCAGCAATTGCAGTGGCTGGGCGGGATGGGAATCATTGTTTTGGCTGTCGCTGTGTTGCCAATGCTGGGCGTCGGCGGAATGCAGCTATACCGTGCTGAAACGCCCGGTCCTGTTAAGGACACGAAGCTGACGCCGCGCATAACCGAAACGGCGAAAGCGCTGTGGTACGTATACCTCGCTTTCACTATCGCGTGCATGCTCGCTTACCGACTCGCGGGGATGGGCTGGTTCGATGCTCTGTGCCATGCGTTCTCCACCGTCGCGATCGGCGGGTTTTCGACACACGATACGAGCATGGCCTTCTTCGACAGCAGCCTTGTAGACGTCGTCGCCATCGTCTTCATGTTCGTCGCCGGCATTAACTTTTCACTGCACTTTTTCGCCTGGCGCTATGTCTCTATCAAGCACTACTTTCAGGACCCGGAGTTCAGGGCCTACAGCTTCATTTTGTTGATGCTGTCCGCAGTGGTGGTGCTCACGCTGTTTAATTCTCGCGGTTGGAATGATCCGGGACAGACCCTCATTAATGGTCTGTTCCAGGCCGTGTCTATTGCAACAACCACCGGCTTCACAACGGAAAATTTCGCCCTGTGGCCGGGCGCTCTTCCTGTCCTGTTGATTTTCGCGAGCTTTATTGGTGGCTCGGCAGGATCGACCGCCGGCGGTATTAAAGTCATTCGCTGGTTGCTCATCTACAAGCAGGGGGCACGCGAGGTTGCGAGGCTGGTCCACCCCAATGCGGAGATTCCGGTCAAGCTGGGCAATGCTGCCGTCCAGCCCCGCGTGGTCGATGCTGTCTGGGGATTCTTCTCGGTCTATATCGTCGTATTCGGCGCGATGCTGTTGCTGATGATGTCGACGGGCCTCGATCAGGTCACGGCGTTTTCGGCCGTCGCGGCGACGTTGAATAACCTGGGTCCCGGTCTCGGCGATGTAACGTCCGGGTTCATGTCGCTTAGCGACCCGGCGAAATGGGTGGCGGTTGTCGGCATGCTCCTTGGCCGACTTGAAATATTTACCTTGCTGGTCCTGATAACACCAACTTTCTGGCGCCACTAGAATGCTGGACCGGTTCAGCGCCGGGCTTGGCAAGGCCTCCTCCTGGCTGACGCTCTTTATGGTTCTGGTGACCTTCGCTGTTGTCGTTATGCGCTATGTATTCGACATTGGCCTTATCTGGCTGCAGGAATCCGTCGTCTGGATGCACGCCTGCGTTTTCATGGTCGGTGCGGCATACACACTGCAGCAGGAGGAGCACGTCAGGGTCGACATTTTTTACCGGGACATGAGTGCCAGGCGGCGTGCCTGGGTCAATCTTCTGGGCGTCGTTATTTTCCTCCTGCCGCTGTGCGCTTTTCTCGGCTGGGCCGCCTTTGATTTCGTTCTGGTTTCATGGCGCCTGGAGGAAGCCTCGCGCGAATCAGGCGGGCTGCCCTATCCCTTGATCCCACTGCTTAAGACGGTCCTCGTTATCATGCCGATCACGTTGAGCCTGCAAGGCTTGTCGCTGCTTCTCAAGAGCGCCAATACACTGCGGAGCAGCTAGAGTGGAGTGGGTCGCAGGCCTGATGTTCCTCGCTGTGATTGGCGTCTTGCTGGCAGGCTTTCCGGTTGCATTTACCCTCGGTGGAACCGCTTTGCTGTTTGCCGGATTCGGCGTATTGGGTGGCGGATTCAACGAAGCTCTTCTGTTAGGGCTTCCCAATCGCGTTTTCGGCATCATGACTAACGAGACCCTGGTTGCCGTGCCGCTCTTCGTTTTCATGGGCGTGACGCTTGAACGTGCGCGCATCGCTGAGGACCTGCTCGAGACACTGAGCGCATTATTCGGGACGCTCCGCGGCGGTCTCGGCATATCAGTCACACTTGTCGGTATGTTGCTCGCGGCAAGTACAGGAATCGTCGGTGCAACCGTCGTGACCATGGGTCTGCTGTCCCTGCCAACCATGCTGAAGCGCGGCTACTCCCCCGAAATTGCAGCCGGGACGATTTGCGCGTCAGGAACCCTCGGCCAGATCATTCCGCCCTCCATTATTCTCGTGATGCTCGGCGACGTCATGACCACTGCATACCAGCAGGCGCAGCTCGACATGGGCATCTTTTCGCCGAAGACGGTGTCCGTCGGTGATCTCTTTGCGGGTGCCTTGATTCCCGGTTTGCTGCTGGTGTTCTTGTATGTTCTCTACCTGCTCGCGGTCGCTTTCTTCAGGCCGGGCGCAATGCCAGCCCATCACCGCGAGCCGGGAGAGGAAGTTTCAATATCTCAGATCTTCCGTGCACTTTTGCCACCGCTGCTGCTGATTTTCGCCGTGCTCGGATCGATATTGGGTGGCTACGCGACCCCAACCGAGGCGGCGGGCGTTGGCGGCATGGGCGCCTTGCTGATGGCCATCGCTCGTCGCGAACTTAATCTTGAGCGCTTACAGGAAATCATGCGCAGTACTTTGCGCATCAGCAGTATGGTGTTTCTGATTTTGATCGGCGCGTCGATTTTTTCACTGGTCTTTCGCGGCTACGGTGGTGATGACGGTGTCAGGGCATTGCTGGAATCCCTGCCCGGCGGTGTCGTTGGTGCCGTGATCGTCGTAATGCTGGTCATGTTCCTGCTTGGGTTTGTGCTCGACTTTATCGAGATCACCTTCGTCGTCGTCCCTATCGTCGGGCCGGTGCTGCTGGCGATGGGCCTGGATCCCGTGTGGCTTGGCATCATGATTGCTATAAATTTGCAGACGTCTTTTCTCACGCCACCTTTTGGGTTTGCCCTGTTTTACTTACGCGGCGTTGCTCCTCCCTCTGTCACGACAGCGCAAATTTATCGGGGTGCGATGCCGTTTGTTGCCATACAGCTTTTCGCATTGCTGTTGCTTGCGACCTTTCCCGAGCTGGTTACGTGGTTGCCGGGAAGAATCTACGGCAGCTAGCGCTGCACTTAGGCCGGAAGACCTGCGGTGACTGCAGCGACAAAGGTTTTCACCAGCTCCTCCTGCTCCGTATCACCGAGATTGTATGGCGGCGCCAACAGAACATGATCGCCGCGCTGACCGTCGATTGTCCCGCCCATCCCGTAGCAGAGCAGACCCCTGTCCATCGCCTCTAGTTGAACCTTGTTGTGCAATTTCTCCGTCGGGTCGAACGGCTCCTTTGTCTCCCTGTCGCGGACGAACTCAACGCCAATGAACATTCCGCGACCGCGAACATCGCCAACATGCGGGTGATTCGTGAGGGATGTCCTGAGTTCGGCCCTTATCGATTTGCCTCGTGTTACAACGTTGCTGAGCAGGTCTTCATCTCTGATAACTTTTTGCGCGGCAAGTGCGGCGGCGACAGCAGTCGCGTGCCCCATGAAGGTATGACCGTGTTGAAAGTAGCCGCTGCCATTTCTGATCGTCTCACTGATCCTGGATGTGCACAGCAGGGCGCCCACCGGCTGGTAACCTGCCGCCAGCCCTTTCGCCATCGTCACCATGTCGGGAGTGATGTGCTCTTGTTCGTAAGCCATCATTGAACCGGTTCGGCCCGTTCCGCACATAACCTCATCGAGAATCATGTGAATCCCAAAGCGATCGCAGATTTCACGAATACGGGTGAAGTAGCCCGGCACGGCTGTCACGGCACCTGCCGTCGCGCCAACGACGGTCTCGGCGACGAAGCCGGCAACGTTCTCCGCACCAAGTTCAATGATCTTGTCTTCGAGTTCTCGCGTTATTCTCTCGCAATACTCTTCTCGGGTTTCCTCGTTGCTGCGTTCACGATATTCGAAACACGGCGCAATATGATGCCCCGCAACAAGGAGCGGGCGGAACGATTCGCGGCGCCATTCATTTCCGCCAACGGCCAGCGCCCCGAGTGTGTTGCCGTGGTAACTCTGGCGGCGTGCGATGAACAGGTGTCTTTTCGGCTCTCCGGCCTCAAGAAAGTACTGCCTGGATAATTTGAGTGCCGCCTCTACGGTTTCCGAACCGCCGGACAGCAGCAGCACTTTTCCCATACCGGCCGCGCCCTTTACCAGTGTCTCGGCGAGCTCCTCGAGAACGCCGGTGCTGAAGAATGAAGTGTGGGCATAGGGGAGGCTGGCGACCTGCTGTTGGATGGCTTCAATAATTGCAGGGTGGCTGTGCCCGAGGCACGACACCGCCGCACCTCCGGATGCGTCGAGATAGCGCTTGCCGCTGTCGTCTATCAGGTAGGCGCCATCGCCTTTGACCGCGTGCGGCGGGTTCTTCCTGAGGTTTCTGTGCAGTGCGTAACTCATGCTTACCAATAAGCGCTGATGCGTGACAGTTGCTTCTCAGCCTCTTCGACGATTTTCACCGCGTCTCCGCCGGCTTTCGTGACAAGCAGGGTTATCAGTGCCTGAACCACTGCGAGCGCGCCGGTAAACGAATGGTAGAAAGACGGCGACTGATTCTTGGTAACGATGGTATGGGCAGCCGCGCTTGCGGCAGGCGAAACAATGCTGTCGGTCACCGCCACAATTTTCGCGCCGGCTTCCGCCGCGTATTCCACCGCGTCGATCGTGTGCTGTGTGTATGGCGAGAAAGAGATAACCAGCAGACTGTCCTCGGGTCCGATGCCGCGGAGCTGATCGGCGAATATGCCGGCCGTCGTATCGAGTAGCTGGCTATTGTCCTGAAATAACTGGTAGGTATAGTGGAAGAGAAATGCCGGGGCATAGGCACCGCGCAGACCGAGCACATAAACCGTGCGGCTGTCATTCATTATTTGGGCCGCAGCATCCATATGTGGGTAATTCTCGTCGGATAGCGAGTGCTGAATATTGGAAATCTCTTGCGCACGCAGGTCGGCGAACAATGAGTCTTCGTCCGATTCGCTGAGGTTTTGGACGTGTTGTAGCTTGCTGGCGAACTCCGGAGAACGGGTTCTGAGGCGCTGCCGGAACGGCTCGCGGAGGGCGTCGTATTGGTGAAATCCCAGTATTTTCGTCAAACGGGTAATTGTCGCGGGTTTGACGCCAGCTTCCTGCGCGACACGTCGCATCGAATTCAAGCCGACCTCCTCGGGGTGCTCCGCAATGAAGCGGGCCGCCCTTTGCAATTGCGGCGTGAGTTTTGGGTACGATTCAACGAGGAGCCTGATCGTGTCCGAATAGCGAGTGTCCATAATGCTCTACTTCCTGGTTTGCTGCCTCAACGCTAGGAATGGCGGGGATGAAACAAGCGTCTCACATATCGCGCATAGTGAATCATTCGTTGCATTAATGGAAGGGATCGGCTACGTTATTTGGATTGGTTATAAGACAAAATCACACGGCAGCTGTCACATATTTAGTTAGTCACATTTTTCCTAGGGGGAAAACCACAATGATTAAGAAAACCATTTCCTATAGCGCGCTAGCGCTTGTGCTGAGCTGCTCGGGACTTTCGTTCCAGAGCGCGTTGGCGCAGGACAGCGAAGCGATCGAGGAAGTCATTACGATCGGTTCGAGAAGTTCGAAACCTCGGTCGGCAAGCGATTCGACGGTTCCCATCGACGTGATCAGCGCCGAAGACTTCAGCTCGGTCGGCAGCACCGCTGATCTGACCGACAACCTGAAAGCACTGATTCCGTCCTATACCGCAACGCCGGCAACGGGTGACGGCAGCGCTTTTGTCCGTCCGACGTCTCTTCGCGGCACCGCGCCTGACCAGTCACTGGTTCTGATTAACGGCAAACGCAGACACCGTTCTGCGTTGGTACAGTTCTTTGCACCCGCCGCTGGTAATGGCGCGCATGGCGCTGACGTCGGCATGATCCCCGGGATCGCCGTCAAGAGTGTCGAAGTTCTGCGCGACGGTGCATCGTCGCAATACGGATCAGACGCGATAGCTGGTGTTATCAACTTCGTAATGAAAGATGCGTCCGAGGGCGGCTCCGTTCAGGTTACCTACGGCGAACACTTTGAAGGCGAGCAAAGCATGAAGTTTGCTGCCAACGCAGGTTTCGCATTAGGCGACAGCGGCTTCGCAAATGTCAGTCTTGAGTGGGTTGAAAACGATGCCCTCTCGCGCGGCATTCAGCGCACCAGTAATTACGATCAGCTGATTGCTGACGGTGTTGACCCGGCCATAATTGGTGCTGACTCGCCGTTTGGTGATGCGCCCTTCCTGCAATCCTGGGGTCGTCCGGAAACCGAAGGGGTTCGCTTCTTCCTGAATTCGGGCTTTGACATTAGCGACTCGTCTGAGATCTACGGTACCTTCAGCGCAGCAGAAACAGACGGCCGCTATCGTTTCTTCTACCGCACACCTGATCACTCAACTCTCGCGCCGCTACGTGCAATGGGATTCGTTGGGCTTGACGCCGGGTACACGCCTTTTCTTGACGGCAATCAGCAGGATGCAAGCCTGACTGTTGGCACCAGAGGCGAGTTTGATAACGGCATGCTGTACGACGTAAGTTATACCTTCGGCAAAGACGAGTTGAATTACTTTTTGAACAACACCGTCAATGTCGATCTTGGCCTGACGCCCGGCCTCGAAATTCCGCAGATGGGATTTGATATGGGCGGTTACATTCAGGAAGAGAGTACCTTCAACCTGGATTTCTCGCTGCCAATCAGCGACAACGTGAACCTTGCCTTCGGTGCCGAAGTGCGCGAAGAAGAGTTCACGGTTATTGCGGGTGAGCCTGCAGCAACCGTCGGTGTTGGTCCGAGCGGCATGACGGCCAGTCGCCCGATTGAAGCTGGCGAATTTACTCGCGACAACATCGCCGTTTACGCCGATATCGAGCACGACATTTCTGATGCGCTCCTTTTGCAGTACGCACTTCGCTATGAGAACTTCTCCGACTTCGGTCCGACGACCAATGGCAAGCTTGCCATGCGTTATCGTGTGAACGATGCTTTTGCTATTCGCGGCGCTGTTTCTTCGGGCTTCCACGCGCCGACGCCGGGTCAGGCAAACGTCAGAACCACAATCACAACGTTCGATGGTACGTCCGGATTGCAGCAGGAAGAGCGCCTCGTTTCGCCGACGTCCTCTCTTGCGCTTGAAAACGGTGGCGCTCCTCTGACAGAGGAAAAGTCGCTGAACTACAGCATTGGATTTGCGTCTGACATCGGTGACAACTGGACGCTGACAGCGGATTACTACCGTATCGAAGTGAGCGATCGCATTTATCGCGTTGGCGATATCGCTATAGTCAACCCTCTGGTTTCGTCAATTTCGTTTTACACGAATGCGCTTGACGTGAACCATCAGGGTCTTGACCTGGTTGTGACCGGCAACATCGCGGATCATACCGACCTTACGTTTGCTTACGCCTACAACGTGATTGACGTGGCCGGACAGAAGCAGATCAACGGCGGAAATCCGGTAAGCGATGGGACGGTTGAAGACATCGAAAACAACTATCCGGAACATCGGTTCACGCTGTCATCGAACTCGCAATTCACGGATCGCTGGAACCTGATGGGTCGTCTTACCTACTACGGTGAGCATTATGACGAGCGCGGCACCATCGGCGCGGCGGTTGAGCCAAGCGCGAAGATCGGCGCGACAATTTACCTGGATCTTGAGCTTGGTTTCCAGGCAACGGACAACCTGCGGTTCGCACTGGGTGGCGTGAACATCACTGACGAATTCGTCGATGAAATCGGCCCGCCAAATGCAAACCGAATTAGCGTTGGCCTTCAATATCCGCGTCGCAGCGCAGCTAACTACGAGGGTGGTTCCTGGTATCTGAAAGGCATTTACTCTTTCTAGAAGACGAATAGCAAACCAGACGCTCTGCGTCGAAAAGACCGGCTACCTTTGGGTGGCCGGTTTTTTTTTGGCTCCTTGTTCCTAAAGCAGGCCTTTGCTTTGTGCCGCTGCGAGCTCGGTCATCAGGTCCTTATTTGAGTAGCGGGCGAGACTGAGGTCATCGGCATAAGACGGCAGCGTGTCGCCGCAGATAGTTGCGGCGCAGAGCTTGCCAGCCGCACAGGCGGCCATACTTCCGAATCCCGAGAGGGCGCCGATGACGAAGGCTCCATGCTTGTCGAGTGTGCCGATGATCGGCCAGTTCTCATCGGTCATCGTGTAATAGCCGCCGTAGTGACTGAAGCGCGTCGGTGGAGATGTCACATAGGATTGCAGGGCCGGCAAGAACGCGGCCGCACCACGAATGACGATCTCGGGGAAGCTTGGGTCGATCGCCGTTTCGTTTGCCAGATCCTCCTCTGGCTCTTGGGTTTTTTTTTCGTTGTACGCCCAGCCCAGCTTGACCCATTTTCCGTTGGGTCCGCCGTCTGGTCGGCAATGCGTTCCGCCCGGCAGCGCGTGTGCAAGCCACGCGAGCTCCGGGTCTTCCGCCAGCATGCGGCGCTCATCGTCCGACCAGTCGAGCTGCTTGGAATCCAGATCAATCGAGAACGGCATGTCGCGGGGGATCGCAGCGAGATGATCTTCGAAGGCGATCTTTTGTTGAAAGATGTTTTTCACCGGCAGGTCAAGGCCCAGCATTCCAGCGATACGATTAACAAAGGGTCCGGCGGCGTTGACAATAATGTTCGCGTTAACCGTCTTCGGCGCACCCTCGCCGATAAGGCTCAACTCGTATCGACCTTTGTCTGCGATAGAGGTGACTTCTCCGGTAAGCCTTCGACCGCCCGCTGCGCTGAATTTTTGCAACAGGTACTGGCCGAGTTGCTGACCGCTGATATCGCCACCGCGACGAATGTGAATAACGTTCTGAATGTCAGGTGCCAGTGCGGGGAAGAGTCTTTGAATATCGCCGCCGGTCGTCAGCACATCAACATCGATGTCATCGGGGATTGTTGCGAGAGTTTCATCGACGCTGCTCTGCCGCGTTGCGAGGCAGTAACCTCCGCGTGTCATATTGAATATGTCATCCGACTCTGCCGCCAGACGATCCAGTTCGTCGATGCTGTCGTTAGTGAAGTCCGTCATCGTGCGATGCGGCCACCAGTTCCTGTAATTGTCGCCCGACTGGGCACTGGTGAAACTCATCGGCTGCCGGCTGTCGATGAGCAGCACCGAGTTTTTCCTGCGCACCGCACAAAGATAGTACGCCGCTGCGATGCCGGCGATGCCGGCACCGATGATGACTATTTCGACGTCTTGTTCAGCTTTTGCGTGAATTGAGATAGGCCCGTTCTGAAATATTCGAGTTTGGTTCTACCATTTCGAGGTATTCGTAGAAGGCTTTGCCGATTTTCTCAGACGCCGGATCTTTAGCCATCAGCTCGGCGACAATATCAGCGGTAATCGATTTCAGATGCTGCAGGACTTCGTCAGGAAAGGGCCGTAACTCGATACTGGGATCGGCGAGCAGCTGTTGCAAGGAGGTCGAGTTGCCGTGTGTGTACTCGGCCGCCATATCGGTTGTGATCGACTGGCAGGTTATTTCGACAAGCGCCTGCAGATCCGGTGGCAAAGACTCCCAGGCATCCTTGTTGATCATGCATTCCAGGCCCGGGCCCGGCTCCTGCCACCCAGGGTAATAGTAATATTTCGCCGCCTTGTGCAGGCCGAACGAAACATCGTTGTAGGGGCCGACCCACTCCGTCGCATCAATCGCGCCTGTTTGCAGAGATGTGAATATCTCTGCGCCGGGCAGCGTAACGGGTGTTCCACCGGCGCGTCGCAACACCTCGCCACCCAAACCGGGTATGCGCATCTTCAGGCCCTTCAGGTCTTCGACAGTGTTTATTTCCCTGTTGAACCAGCCGCCCATTTGAACGCCGGTGTTCCCACATAAGAACGGTACGAGATTGAAGGGCTCATACAACTCGCGCCAAAGCTCCAGGCCACCGCCGTAGTGAATCCAGGCATTCAACTCCATATAGCTGAGCCCGAAGGGGATGGCGGTAAAAAACTGTGCCGCGTCGACCTTACCCTTGTGGTAATAGGACGCGTCGTGACCCATCTCGACCGTGCCTCGACTCACCGCATCGAAGACCTCAAAGGGCGGTACCAGCTCACCGCCACCGTATACCTTGATCTTCAGGCGGCCGCCGGACGCCCTGTCCAGTCGTTCGGCCAGGTTCTCAACTGCCATGCCAAGGCCTGGAAACCGCGGTGGCCATGATGTTACGCACGACCACTCGAAAGACTCGGTCGAGCTGCTCGAATCGGCGGCACAGTCGTTTTCCGATTTCGCGCAGCCAGCCAATCCTGCAGCGACGGCAAGACCGCCGACAAATTCTCTTCTTTTCATTTTGATTTCCGCCCCTCGGTTTGACCGCTAGTCTATTCGGACACCGGGCCGCACTCAATGGCTCGATGGGCGGCTTGTTGATTATATTGGTGGGAGAAATTCT
>Ga0055584_100004930_pt1 | contig 13063 bp, 6 predicted proteins | sample OSDHelmetaG_FD_58716 | JGI IMG/M metagenome (GOLD analysis project Ga0055584, IMG submission 58716) | Pelagic marine sediment microbial communities from the LTER site Helgoland, North Sea, for post-phytoplankton bloom and carbon turnover... | ecosystem: Environmental > Aquatic > Marine >... | reverse complement strand
TGCAGTATCTCGGCGATATCGCCCGATATCCGTAATCAGGATTTACCGCAAACATGGAATACTAACATTAGCACTGAGAAAGTGAGCAATGTTTGGCTTAGTGATTTTAATGACGATGAGCTTCAAGTACAGGTCATCAGAGCTATAGAAAATAATTACCAGCTTGCTGAGCAGGCAGCACGTGTTGATGAGGCAAGACAGCAAGTGATAGTAAGCGGTGCAGATCGTTTCCCGGAATTATCTCTCGCCTTCGATGCATCCAGAAGAAGAAGTGTGTTTTTCAATGGCTTGACGCCAGTTCTTGGGAATTACGAGTTTGGCGCAAACCTGAACTGGGAAATTGATATTTGGGGAAAATTAAATGAAGCACAAAAACAGGCTAGTCTGAATTTGCTATCGGCGCAGGCCAGTTTTACGGATGCACGATATCAACTGGCAGCGAATGTCTCGCGTGCCTGGTTTAATGTTATCAGCGCCTCTCAGCTTTTGAGTCTGTTTCAGGAGCGACTGTCCAACCTTGAAGTTGATCGAGATATTATAGAAAGAGGGTTTCGACAGGGTTTGAATAGTGCGTTAGATGTCTACCTGACGCGTGCCACGGTTGATCAGGAACGCTCAAGAGTTGCTGAGCAAGAGCAGCAACTTTTAGAAAACCGGGTTGCTCTGCAACTATTACTTGCCGATTATCCTGATGCTCAATTTGAAATAAATAAAACACTGCCAGTGATTGAATCAGAAATTCCGGCGGGCTTGCCTTCTGAGCTGATGGAAAGACGACCAGATTTACAACAGGCCTGGATGAATCTACTGGCAACAGATGCCGGACTTGCCGTGGCCCATAAACAACGCTTTCCTCGTTTGTCGCTGACCGCTTCCGTCAGTGAAGCGACTCCCATAATAGCTGATTTGCTGAGCGGCGGCCCGCTGGCCTGGTCGCTACTGGGGAATCTTACTCATCCTTTGTTTAATGCCGGGCGACTGAAAGCATTAGAGGGGCAGGCGAGGGCAAGAGTGGTACAGGCTGAGCACCAGTATCTGAACCAACTTTATACGGCTTTTGCTGAGGTGGAGAATGCCATTAGTCGTGATGTTTCTCTCAAGGTACAACATCAGGCAACCCTTGAGGCAGAAGAGAATGCGGAGGCTGCCTTAACGTTATCATTTGAACAGTATCAACGCGGGATTGTCACATACACAACTGTGTTGGAATCGCAGCGCAGAGCTTTTGATACTCAATCTACTGTTATAGGTTTGCGTAACCAGCTATTGCAGAACAGAATTTCTTTGTATTTAGCCTTGGGTGGAGATTTTGGTTCAAACTAAAATTATTTTTAAGAACAGAAAAAGAAACATTCAATAATATGAAAAAAATAACACCGATTATTATTCTTGGCGTACTAGGTGGACTTACGTATATCGTGCTGAAAAACCCTCCTGAAGTCGACAGGCGTACACCACCGTCGGGGCCACAGATGCAGGTTGAAGTAATGACACTGCAAAAAACACCTTATCAGCTCAACTTACAAAGTTATGGCACTGTTCAGCCGCGCACGCAGAGCATGCTAATTGCACAGGTTGGCGGTGAAATTACCTCCATTAATGCAAGTTTGAGAGATGGCGGTTTTTTTGAAAAAGGCGAAGAACTACTGAGGATAGACTCACGTGACTATCAGGCTGATGTAAAAATTGCTGAAGCGACATTAATGGATACGAAACAGTCTTTGGCTGAGCAAAAAGCACGCGCAGTTCAGGCCCTGGAAGATTGGAATCGTTTGGGAAACAAGGGTGATGCACCTGATCTCGTATTGCGAAAACCTCAGTTATTAGCGGCGGAGGCGAGGGTGATATCGGCCGAGTCGTCTCTGGATAAATCAAAGCTTGAATTAGAGAGAACACGTATTTTAGCGCCTTATTCAGGCAGAGTAATGAGTAGAAGTGTCGATCTGGGTCAGGTGGTTAACAATAATTCCCCACTGGCAGAAGTTTACGCAACGGACTATGTCGAAATAAGACTACCTTTGCGAAATCGAGATTTGTCTTACATAGATCTGCCTGAAGACTATCGCTATGAAAATGAAAATAAGGTTGAAGGACCTCTTGTGACTATCTATTCCAGTCTTGCAGAGAGTTCAAGCTGGCAGGGTCGGGTTGTTCGTACAGAAAGTGCCATCGATGATAATGCCCGGCAATTACATGTGGTTGCGCAAATTGATGATCCTTTCGGTATTCAGGCTCGCGGAAAAACGCCTTTAAAAATTGGACAATATGTAACCGCTGAGTTAAGCGGGAGATATCTTGAGGATGCTTTGGTTATACCCAATCGTGCTATTTATCAAGGTAGTTATGTTTATGTAGTGATTAATAATCTCCTACAACGTCGGGATATTAATATTGCCTGGCAAAATCAACATGATGCAATTATTGATAAAGGGATTGAAGAAGGTGAACAGCTAGTTTTAACTTCGTTAGGACAGGTCACGTCTGGTGTCCCAGTCTCTATTGCAGAAGCCAGCAAGGACGACAATTATACGCAATTACCGGAACCTTCACTAAGTGAATCAAGAGCGAACTAAATTATGATTGCCTGGTTTGCCAGAAATGATGTCGCCGCAAATCTATTACTAGTGAGTATTGTGGTGGGTGGACTTTATAGTCTAAATTGGAGTTTGAAACTGGAAATATTTCCCGAAGTTGAACCCGATATTATTCGAGTAAGTGTGCCTTTAAGAGGAGCAACCCCCGAAGATATTGAGTTAGGTGTGGCTATCCGAATTGAAGAAGCGGTTCAGGACCTTGAAGGCATCGATCAAATTACAAGTCGTTCAATCGAAGGTAGCACATCCGTTATCATCGAAGTTGAGTCCGACTATGAACCCCGAGAATTACTCAATGATATCAAAAACAGAGTAGATTCGATTAACACCTTCCCAGCCGATACAGAGAAACCGGTAGTGAGTTTGGCTCAGCATACGCACGAAGTTATTTCTGTGGTAGTCGCCGGAGATTATAGCGAAAACGAGATACGTACTTATACGGAACAGATTCGAGATGATTTGATTCGCGTCGATGGCATCACTCAGGTTGAGTTGGATGCCGTTCGAAAATATGAAATTAGTATAGAGGCCTCGCAAGATCGCCTACGAGATTTCAACCTCAGTCTCGCCGATATAGCGCGGGCAGTACAACGTAGCTCATTGGACATTTCTGCTGGTAATGTACGTACGGATGGAGGCGATATTCTTATTCGCTCAAAAGGCCAGGCTTACAATCGTTTGGAATTCGAAGAAATTGTTGTTAAAACAAACGCTGATGGCAGCATAATACGTGTCTCAGATATTGCTACTGTTAACGACGGATTTGAAGAAGTCTCTCTGAAAACCGGATTCAATGGTGATTTTGCCGGTTTGATACAGGTGTACCGAATTGGAAATCAAAGTGCGCTTGGCATTGCTGATAAGGTAAAAGCGTATATTGAACAGAGACAGGGGTCTCTACCCGTAGGAATGGTTCTAAGTTATTGGGATGATGATTCCTCATATTTAAAAGCGCGTCTTGGCACATTAATACGTAACGGTATACAGGGTAGTATTCTGGTTATTGTGTTATTAGCCATGTTCTTGAAACCTTCGGTTGCGTTTTGGGTATTTCTAGGTATCCCCGTTAGTTTTCTAGGCGCGCTTATATTGATGTCTATTACTGGCTTCAGTATTAATATTATGAGCCTGTTTGGCTTCATCATCGTCTTGGGTATCGTTGTTGATGATGCGATTGTGACCGGAGAGAATGTCTATTCTCGAATGCGCGAGGGCGGCGATCCGCTTGAAGCATCGATTCTAGGTACAAAACAGGTTGCCATTCCAGTTACCTTTGGAATTCTGACAACCATTGCAGCCTTTAGTCCTCTGTCATTTATCGAAGGACGTATGGGGGATTTTATGGGGCCAATTCCTGCCGTTGTTATCCCCTGTTTACTGTTTTCATTAATTGAGTCCAAGTTCGTTTTGCCTGCTCATTTGAAGCACATCAAAGTCAATAACGATGAAGAAAACAGTTCTCGGTTTAGTCGTTTTCAACAACGATTTGCCAATGGCTTTGAGCAATTCATACTAGATTATTATAGGCCGTTACTGGTTTTTTCAGTAAAGAATCGTTATTCAGTATTAGCCACATTTATCGGTGTGCTTATTTTAACTGTTTCTTTAGTGATGAGTGGCTGGACCAAATTTGTTTTTTTTCCAAGAGTGGAGTCGGATTCTGGTGCGGTGACTTTGACCATGCCCGTTGGTACGCCCTTCGATGTGACGGACAGACATATGCAACGGATCACCGAGGCTGCTTTTGAATTAAAGGACAAATATACGGATGGTGAAGGTGGGGAAGCTATCATTCGAGACATTCTTTCAACAGCGGGCTCTGCGGGAAGATCAGGGTCTGCCGACCATTTTGGCCAGGTCATTATCGAAACCATACCCTCAGATAAACGCATTAGTAAGATTACGACTAATGACCTCATTAAAGAATGGCGAGAGATAATTGGTAAAATACCGGGAGCAGAATCCTTAACTTTTCGTGCTGAATTAATACGCACGGGTGATCCGGTAAATATTCAATTTAGTGGGAATTCTCTGGAAACCTTGTCAGAAATTGGGGACAAGGTAAAAGAGCGTCTTGCAACTTATCCTACCGTATTCGATATAGCCGATAGTCTTTCTAATGGAAAAGAAGAATTACAGATTGAGTTGACAGCACAAGGTCATGTGCTTGGACTGACACGCGCAGAAATAGTCAGTCAGGTAAGTCAGGCATTTCGTGGTTTCGAAGCACAACGTATCCAAAGAGGTCGTGACGATGTGCGTGTAATAGTGCGTCTGCCGAAAACAGAAAGAAGCACAACATCAACTCTGGATGAATACCTGATTACCGCGCCAGATGGCCGCAAAGTCCCTCTTTCACATATCGCAACACTGACGCCGGGGAAAGGACCATCGACAATTACGAGAATTGATAGATATCGCACAATGAATGTAACGGCAGATATCGATAAAGAAAAAACTAATATGACAGTCTTACAGGCAGATATGGATGTTTATCTGAAAGAGCTTTTGCTAAGTTATCCTGGTATTGCTTATACATTCGAAGGCGAAGCAAAAACTCAGCGTGAATCCTTTGGTAGTTTGCAGTGGGGTCTGGTTATCTTGCTGTTTACTATATATGTACTTCTGGCTTTACCTTTAAAATCTTATATTCAACCTCTTATCGTCATGTCGGTAATTCCTTTTGGTGTTATCGGGGCGATCATGGGCCATTGGGTGATGGGTCGTGATTTATCTTTTTTGAGTATTCTTGGATTGATGGCGCTTATTGGCGTGGTAGTCAATGATAGTTTGGTACTAGTCGACTATATCAATCAAAAGAAAAATCAGGGGATATCTCTAATTGATGCCGTACTGAGCGCAGGTGTTGCCCGATTCAGACCAGTGATTTTGACTTCATTGACTACTTTCTTCGGGTTAATGCCATTGGTTTTTGAAAAATCAGTGCAAGCGCAATTTTTAATACCAATGGGTATATCGCTGGGTTTCGGAATAATATTTGCGACAGTTATAACCCTTATCATGATTCCATCTAACGTTATGATTGTTGACGATATCAGAAAAGCTTTATTGTCACTTTTCAGTGATGACACGAATGAAGTAAAAACTGTATAAGGCTTTTCGTATACTCAGCTTATAGAAACAGGCATTGATTTGATCGCCCTGAACCGGGCGCGTCTGTCGTATTCTGGTATAGCAAGAGATTTAAAATCGGGAAACCGATTGAGAATAGCCGGGATCGCTATTTGAGCTTCCAGTCTTGCCACATTCAGACCTGCACATAAGTGAATGCCGCCGGCAAAAGCATGATGATCACGCGGGTTGCGACTTATATCCAATATGTCCGGGTCACTGTAGGCTTCTGGATCACGGTTAGCAGCGCCGATCCCGAGATTAAGGTTGGTATTCGCCGAGATATCGACTCCGCCGATTTGAACATCTTTAGTAGTCATTCTATTGCCAAGCTGCACTGGGCTTTCAAAACGTAAAAACTCTTCTACCGCAGAACCTATCAGTTGAGGTTCCTGCTTTAATCTTTCCAATTGCAGAGGATGCGCCAACAAAGCCTGCATACCATTTGCGATTAAATTGGTGGTTGTATCGTGACCGGCATTCAGTAGAAAAATACATTGGTGAAACAGTTGTTTTTCCGAGAGTTTAAAGCCATCAGATTCCCAACGAATTAACCGACTTAGAATATCGTCATCATCATCACTCAGATTATTTCTACGCTCAGCGACGAAATCTTTCAGGTAGTTTAAGAACTCATCAACACACTGATTGCCAAGGTCAAATTTTTCCCTTGGCAAATTAAATTCCAGGGCACCAAGTATCGCCACAGCCCAGCGTCGCAATTGATCCCTGTCTTGCTGCGGGACACGCAAGAGGTTGCTAATGACCTCGATGGGGATAATGCTTGCGTAGTCTTCGACAAAGTCAAATTCCTTTTTATCTTCAAGTTTGTTTAATAGGTCTTCTACAAGTTTTCGTAAACCGGGCTCCATGGCAACGATAGTTTTTTGTGACAGCGCATCTCCAATCGCTTTACGCACATGAGTATGCAATGGCGGATCGTTAAAAACCAAACTGGTGGTGTGATGTTCATACAAAAGGCTGTCATCAAACAGAGGCTTGAACAATACTTTTTTATCTGAGCTATATGTTTTTGGATCACGATATATTCTGCGTAGGTCAGCATGTTTGCTAAGAAAATAGGAACCATCCGGGCAAAGGTGAACGGGACTGTTTTCCTGTAATTGTCTGTAATAAGGGTAAGGATCGATGTAAAAATCGTCTGCTAAGTCACGAGGATCGAAATTTTCGATTGAATATTCATCATGATTGGCTGAATTGGGCATGTTTGAATTTTCTGTCCACATTTTTGAAATTGTACGGTTGAGCTATTATATATTGTGTATGGCTCCGAGCATAAACGAAACTTGAACGTTGCTGTCTCGCTGCTTTTAAAGTTCTCCAGCTCTATGTTCGGAAAAGATAAGAATTTATTGGAGAATTGGTGCAATAATCATTGAAGACAGGTGAAACACGAAATAAACTGGCTTCCGGAGCATTACCTTAATATACAACTAGTGGAGATAGACAATGGCTGCAGTCTGGGAAAACGATAAGCTTATCCGAGTGAATATGACCGATTTTACGGTTTCCATTGATGACTATCCGCAAGAATGGAAATTACTTGGGGGACGGGCATTATCAGCGAAAATTCTATTGCAGGAATGTGATCCGAATTGTGATCCTCTGGGGCCAGATAACGTGCTGACTTTACTCGCAGGCGTTATGTCAGGCACCTCTTCACCTACCTCAGGACGATTGTCTGTAGGCTGTAAAAGCCCATTGACGAATGGTATAAAAGAGGCGAATGCAGGTGGTGAGCCCGCTGCTGATTTAATGAAGTTGGGTTACCGCGGTATTGTGGTACATGGACAACCAGCTGATCGAGATAAACGCTGGGGCCTGGAAGTTGATGCAGAGGGTGTAAGACTAGTCGATGCTACCGAGTACAAAGGCATGTGGAACTATGCCAGTTGTGGAAAACTGTTGGCCAATTACCCAAAAACAACATCAGCTATTTCAATAGGGCCAGCTGGTGAAATGATGATGAAAGGCGCATCCGTTGCCTGCACCGACAGGGATAAAGAGAAACGACCTGCTCGACATGCCGCTCGCGGCGGAGTTGGGGCAGTAATGGGTTCAAAATGCCTTAAGTGGGTGTCAATCGATCCAGGTAAAGCACCGATTCGTAAACCGGCGGATTCTAAAGCGCTGGCAAAATACATTAAAGCGTTCAGCAAGAATTATCTTGCAACACGGCATGCACAATTTGCTTATGGTACGAGCTCAGTGGTACCAATCGCAAATATGCTGCATACCTTCCCTTATAAGAACAGAACCGATGGACGTAATCCTGAAGTTGATAGTCTTGATGGTGCACGTATTAAGGAATCCTTTGAGACGCACGGCGGCGGTATGCACAATTGCATGACGGGTTGTATCGTAAAATGCTCAAACGTAGTTCACGATAAGGATGGTAACTATGTGACCTCTGCCCTCGAGTTTGAAACACTGACCTTGTTGGGATCTTGTTGTGCGATTAATAACTGGGAAGATGTGGCTGATCTGGATCGTTTGTGCGATGAACTTGGCCTCGATACCATTGAAACTGGTGCAGCAATAGCGGTATTAATGGATGCTGGCGGTATGGAGTGGGGGGATGCAGAGGGTGCGAAGCTTTTATTAAGTGAAGGTGTCACCGGTGGCAATAAAGATGCAGTGGATGTTGCAAATGGTGCATTGGCAGTGGGTACCGCTCATAATCATGCGCGTATTCCTGTTGCCAAAGGACAAGCCATGCCGGCCTGGGATCCACGTCCCTTGCTAGCAGCAGGAATTACCTATTGCAGTAGTGCGATGGGTGCCGATCATACTGCTGGCCTGGTGGTTGATCCTGAGATAAGTGGTGAAGCCGCAGTTATTGCATCTCAGGAAGTGCAAGTGATTAATGCTGTTTGCGATACTTCAGGTTTTTGTATGTTTCTTGGACCTACAATTGATGAACATAGTAAGTTCTTTAGCATTATGTTTGACGAAGAAATTACTAATGAACAAATCGCTGATATTGGCTGGCAGTGTTTATTGGATGAGTGGGAATTCAATGATAAAGCCGGATTTACCGCAGCAGATGATGATATGGCGGCTTGTTTAAAAGAAGAACCCATTGGTGAAAACAAGGACAGAGTATTCAATATCTCTGCGGAGCACATTGCCATGGCGAAAGTTCGACAACCAAATACGGACAACTTTTATCACGCATCACCAGCTGGTTAATTACTCGTAACAAGCAGCACCCTTCAGATTGACTGGTTCCTGCTCAAAGAGCAGGAGCCAGCTATTCATCCAGTATCGACAATTCTATTAATATAGTTTAGGCTTAAACTATATCGTTTGTATCATTCGTATCAATGGCTAATTCGGAGACTGTACATGAGTAACAGCTGGGATAATGACAAAATAATCCGTCTCGACATGACAAATCTGTCAGTACGTATCGAAGACTTTCCCGTTAAATGGAAATATCAGGGCGGGCGCTCCTTATCAGCAAAGATCTTACTCGATGAATGCGATGCAATGTGTGATCCACTTGGGGCGGATAATATTCTTGTACTGGCGCCGGGTATTTTATCCGGTACCTCCGCACCGACTTCAGGACGACTTTCCGTAGGCTGCAAAAGTCCCTTAACGGGTGGTATCAAAGAAGCGAACACTGGCGGTGAGGCGGGCCAGGACTTAATGAAACTCGGCTATCGGGCGATTGTCGTAAGCGGGCAACCGGCCGATATGAATAAACGTTGGGGCCTGAAAGTAAATGCAGAAGGGGTAAAGTTACTTGAAGCTGACGATTATAAGGGTATGTGGAATTATGCCTGTTGCGAAAAATTGCTCGCCAATCACCCAAAAACAGCTTCTGCAATTTCAATAGGACCTGCCGGTGAAATGATGCTAAGCGCAGCGTCGGTTGCCACCACAGACAAAAGTAAGCATCGACGACCTGCGCGACATGCGGCGAGGGGAGGTGTTGGTGCAGTAATGGGAGCAAAGTGTTTGAAGTGGGTTATGGTTGATGCGGGGAAATCCAAAGTCAGACAGCCAGCTCAGGCTAAGGCTTTTGCACAACATAGCAAAACTTTTAGCAAAAATTATTTGTCCGATGGACGACATGATATTTTCAAAGGTGGCACCAGTACGGGTGTACCGATGGCGAATATGCTACATACTTTTCCTTATAAGAATCGAACTGAAGGGCGTAACCCGGAAGTCGATAAATTGGATGGTGCGCGTATCCATGAAAGTTTCGAGTCGCGTGGTGGGGGAATGCACAATTGTATGGCGGGATGTATCGTACGTTGTTCAAACATTGTGCATGACGAAGATGGGAATTATGTTACTTCTGCGCTTGAGTTTGAAACCTTAACTTTATTGGGCTCCTGTTGTGCTATTAATAACTGGGAAGATGTCGCTGATTTGGATCGACTTTGTGATGAGTTGGGATTGGATACTATTGAAACCGGTGCCGCGATTGCTGTCTATATGGATTCAGAGGGGATGAATTATGGTGATGCTGACGGGGCCAAGAACTTGCTTCGCGATGACGTCGCCAGTGGTAGTGAATTGGGAAGGTTAATTGGTAATGGGGCCTTATCAATCGGCACACATAGAAATCATGCTCGTATACCAGTGGCTAAAGGACAGGCTTTACCCGCCTGGGACCCGAGACCCTTAAAAGTCGCGGGAGTTACCTATGCAACCAGTGCGATGGGTGCTGACCACACAGCGGGCCTGGTAATTGATCCCGAAATTTCCGGTGAAGATGCTGTGCGTGCTTCACAAGAAGCACAAATCATAAACGCTGTTTGTGATGCCTCAGGTTTTTGTCAGTTTCTTCAACCCAGTCTCGATGAAATACGTACTTGTTATGGCCTGTTTTACGATGAGGACGTGAGTCGCGAAAAGATAGTCGATCTTGGTTGGCAGTGCCTTGAAGACGAATGGGAATTTAATCGACGTGCGGGCTTTACTGATGAAGATGATGATATCGCTGACTGCTTGCGTGATGAGGGGATAGGACCTGAAAAAGCATTCAAATTTGATATTGATAGAGCGCTAACCGCAAAAGCGAAAATACGCTACCCGTCGACTGATGCCTTATTCGGGAAAGGTGCAGCAGGGTAAAATGTGGATTTCGAGTTATTAAGTTTAAATGATGCTTTTTAAAAACTCATTTGTTACGTATAGCGACACCTGGAAAAGTATTCTTTACTGATTCACCATTTTCTACGACAAATTGACCATTAACGATAACGTGATGAACTCCAGCTGAATATTGCATTGGCTTTTCAAACGTGGCTTTATCAAGAATTGTTGTCGCATCAAAAATTGTAATATCTGCATCAGCGCCTTTTTTCAGTCGACCTTTGTATTTCATCATCGGTACATAAGACTCGAGTCGTTGGGCTGGCAAAATAGTCATCTTTGCCAGTGCTTCTTTCAAGCTCAACAAATTCTTTTCGCGAACGTAGCGTCCAAGCACACGGGCGAAGGTACCTGCACCTCTTGGGTGTCCGCTGTTGTTTGTCCATCTACCACCATCTGATGCGATCATTACACCGCTATGGCTTACTGCGGTATCAACTATATGCTCGGGCATGAAATAGGCGACAACCATACCATCAGGTTTTTCTTCTCGGTATTGATTGAAAGTTTGCTCAGAGAGCCTTTCGCCAGTCAGCGTCCATTGCAGATCGTGATAGTCCATGCCTATATTTTTTCGCCACTCGCCGGAGAAAATAGCAGCACCAATAAAGGTATGTGCAGCGGTATAAGGGTATACCTCGGTGGTTATATCTACACCATTCTGTCTTGCACCATCAATCATTTTCAGCATAGTAGGAACCTGAACGCCGCCAACGCTACCAATATGGCAGACGTGTGTGGCAGCTCCAGTCGCAGCGGAGTTCGCAATTAATTCCTGTAAAGCACTGGTGCTGTCAGGTTCGACAACAGATGTCACGCGCGCATGAACAAAAACAGGAACTGAACGGGATTTTGCTATTTCATATAAATTAAAAATTTCATTGCGTCTTGCGCCAGGCAAATAGGCCAGAGCCAGACCGATACCCAGCGCACCTTCATTTATGCCGGTATCTATTATTTTTGCCATTCTAAGCAGGGCAGGACTATCAAGTTCTTTTCGGCTAAATTCCGGCCCTAAGGCATCTTTAAAAAGGTCCAACTCGCGCTTAGGGGTCACTTCGTGTAAGGCCATTGCTCGACTCAGGGAGTGACTGATGCTGGCACCGTAGTTAATGATCGCCTTATTCTGCCTTGAGCTATACCAGGCACCAACAGGGAATACACCTAGCTCCATTTCCAAAGCCGTAGTAACACCGTCGCGTGCCTGATAATCATGCGCGATATTATTTTGTCCATGAGCATGTAAATCGATAAACCCCGGAGAAACAATGAGGCCCGTAACATCTAGTACTTTTTTCGCCTTTAAAGAACGCTTACTAATAGAGACTATCTTGCCATCTTTGATGCCAATATTTCTTTGCGCATCCAGTCCGCTTTCAGGATCAATTACTCTGCCACCTTGAAGTGCGAGGTCGAGGCTTGCTGTGTGAACAATAGTAGAGTGCGTGCCAAACGCGAAAAGCAGAAAAATACTGAATAAATGAGGGCTAAATATTATTTTGATCATTTGGGTACACACTTGTCCCGTGAATTATGATGGCCAGGTTTCTTGCATTAGACGAAAGAAATTACCACCGAGAACTTTTTCGATTCTTGTTATTGAATGACCTCGCTGCATGAGAGTATTCGCCAATTTTTGAAACTGTGAGGGGCCCATCAAATCAGGGATTAAAGGTATAACTTCATTAGATTCACCTTTAGCACTGACACCAGCCTGTCTGCGTTGGCGAATCTCGCCATTAATTGCGGTCCTGTAAACTGCCATATCATCTATTGCTGTCGCATCTCCATCTGTGCCAATGCCGACATGATCTTCTCCGCAAATATTTAAAGCGTGTTCTATATGTCGTACCACGTCAATTGCTCGCGCCTGGCCGTTTTCTTTCAAAAAAGGCATGAAATATATGCCGACAACACCGCCTTTATCGGCAACCATTCGCATTTCTTCATCAGTTTTATTACGAGGAATATTATTGAGTGCACGGCAACCTGTGTGAGAGATAGTGATCGCTACTTTGGATGCCTTAATTGCATCCAGGCAAGTATTTTCGCCACTATGACTGAGATCGATAAGCACCTTGTTCTCATTTAATGCTTCAATCACTTCATGACCAAAACTACTTAGACCTTGGTTCTCCGGTACTCCACTACCGTGACCAATTTGATTAGCATCGTTATAGGTTAATTGAATAATTCTGACG
>Ga0055584_100004928_pt1 | contig 13064 bp, 17 predicted proteins | sample OSDHelmetaG_FD_58716 | JGI IMG/M metagenome (GOLD analysis project Ga0055584, IMG submission 58716) | Pelagic marine sediment microbial communities from the LTER site Helgoland, North Sea, for post-phytoplankton bloom and carbon turnover... | ecosystem: Environmental > Aquatic > Marine >... | reverse complement strand
GAAGCCGACCAACTGACGGCGACAATAGGGTCACCAGTGGCCGCGATAGAACAGGATGACTCGGTATCCAGAACCGAGACCATCCGGCAGGTCGAGCGTTCCACCATCGACGAGATTAAGCGTCATGTTGGGGAAGGCTGAACCAATGCCAAGCTTGTCTAACATATTAGGTCCTTCTCATTAAAAAATGCGTCTTGCAACACGCGATGACGCCATCGTGCACATTTGATTGCTGCGTTGCAATCGACTCGGCCTTGTATCGGATGGTGTGATCATTGTATTGATGGAGCGTTCGGCACTATCAAGAAGGCCGAAGAAAAATGTGGAGGTTTGCATGACCCAGCCTGAGTTTCTGATTCTGTTTATTTTGCCGTTCGCGACCATGACGATTGTCATGCTCATTGTGAGTGCAATCCTTCCGGCACCCACAGACATGAACACGTCCGGGCGATTGGCCAATTTCAATGGTTTGTACCGTGAGGCCTATGTGGGCACTTTCGCGGCGGCGATTGTGGCCGTTATCGCGTTTCACATCCGTGGCGGTCCCGAACCTTTCGTTCTGGTCTGGATGCCGTTGCTCTCGACCGTCATGATCCTGCCCTTCGGCTATGCCGCGGCGTTGTTCATTGGCGGGATCATGGGCAAGACGCGCACCCAGTAGTTCGCGCGGTCACGCGGCTGCCGAAAGACTTCTGGCGCCCGTCAACACCACATAAAGTTCCATGGGCTCGGATCCGGTGTTTCGGATTGCGTGGGCCTGTCCCTTGGAAACGAAGACGAAGCTCTCGGGACGTATCGCTTCCTCATGTGAGTCGTCAGCGGCCTCTCCTTCACCCGTCTCCACATAGTAAATTGCCTCTGCCTGACTCAGGCTGTGGGTGTCGATGGCGGTGCCGGGAGGCAGTGTGGCATGCACCAGGGCATGGTCACTTCCATTGTGGGCGCCGATCGGGGCCCGCAATGTCGCATTCTGCCATGCAGACGGGATTTCGCCTTCGGGGGCAGGTGAGTCTTCGAGACGCACAAGAATACCGTCATTCAGGCCGTCGCGCGGCATATTGAGGTCTTCTTCGGTCGCGTTCCCGCAGAATTTGTAGCCGGTGCCGGCCACATCGGAAGCGTTCATATAAAAGCCGATCACGCGCGCATCTTCGTCCTTCGTCTCGTTGAAGAAGAAATGTTCCGATCCCTTCGGCATGAGGCGACAATGTCCCGTGGAAACCACTTCGCGGCTGTCACCCTGACCGACCACGCCGTTGCCCGACAGATAGACCGCGATTTCATCGCTGACCGTGTGCAGATGTTTGGCGTGGGTCGAGCCGGGCCGGAAGATGGAATGGAAGACGGTTGTTCGACTTCCGGTTTCACCGGTGATGGGCAGCCGGAACTCCGAAATGGCCCAGCCGTCACGCTCCTGCATGCGCTCGATGTCTACGTCGTATGTGTGAATGATTGAAATGCTCATAACTACCCTCTTAACCTGCGTCGGCAACAAGGCCGACCGCTTCTATGCCAGCGATGGCGCAAGCCTCATCCCGGTCAGATATATCACCGGTCACACCGACGGCGCCCAGAATTTCGCCCGCTTCGTTGCGGATCAGCACGCCACCGGGCGCATTGAGGACCTTTCCGTCTGTCGCCGCATTGAGCGTGAGAATAAACCGGTCCGGACGTTCGACCAGCGCCCGGCTGCCCATGCCCATCCCCAGCGCACCCCAGGCTTTTGCCTGGGAAATTTGCGGTCGCAGGAAGCTGGTCCCGTCCTCACGAGCAAAGGCGAGCAGATGACCGCCGGGGTCAAGAATTGCGACGCCCAGGGGCAGGCAATCGGTTTTGCGGCCATGAGATAACGCCACATCGATAATGGTCTGTGCCTGTTTGAGTGAGACCTGGCTCATCGCGTTCTCCCGATCATCCGTTGGTTTCAAACGTGAAGGAGGGCTTGCCGCTCTTGCCGGTGATACGTCCGGCTGTGCTGCCCGCGAAATGGGCGGGCAGGACGAGTGTCCCGGCATCGGTGTGGGTGTCGACAAATTTGGTGCGGCTTGCGGAGGACATCTCCATGTCCCAGCAATAGCAGGTGCTCCATTCGGCATGGGGTACCTGAATCGGGTGGTGCATCAGATCGCCGATAAACGCCCCGCGCTCGCCCTTTGATTCCACATTCACGATCACGTGGCCGGGTGAATGCCCCGGGGTCGGTTCCAACCAGATGCCCTTTTCGATCTCGTGATCGTGGTCCACCAGAATTGCCTGTCCGGCCTCCATCACCGGCAGAACGGAATCGATGAAGGTCAGCCCGATACGCTCGGACCCCTGAGCGCTCTCCTGTTCCCAGTGGTGGTATTCCTCCCGTGCGAAAACATACTTTGCATTCGGAAATGTGGGCACCCAGCGCCCGTCGCGCAATTGGGTGTTCCAGCCCACATGATCCGGGTGCAGATGGGTGCACATGACAATGTCAATATCCACCGGGGTAAGGCCCAGTGCCTTGAGATTGGCCATCCAGGGCCATTTTTTCATGTGGAATTCCGGGTTGAGGCGTTCCTTGTCCTCGCCGACGCAACTATCGATCAGAATCGTGTGCTGGGGCGTTTGCATCACGAAGCTCTGGAAGGCCATGATCAACTGACCCGAGGTGCTGTCAAAATGGGTGGGGGCCATCCAGTCCATCTGCGCGGCCACGGCTTCGGGCGTGGAATCTGGGAACATCTCGCCCGGCGAGATATAGGGGCCGGTATCTTCGAGAACAGAGAGAACGGCTATGTCACCAATGGTCTGTCGTTGCATTGTGGCGCCTGTGATTGTTCGATGGGTGACAGGAGTGTCCGATGTTAGTCTAGTCGGCGCAAGCAAACCTCTGGATTGATCTCGAAGCATGAGCGCAGCGCCTGAAATCCCCCGGATCAAGACCTCACCGGGAAACCCGCTCCCGGATATGGTGGTCGGGCTTGCCGTGGAGCGATTCAACGCCGCCGGCGTGATGATCTTTGAACAGGTCATTGCACCCGATCAATTGGCCGTCCTTCATGCCAAATATGTAAAGCGGTATGACGTTTATCATCGCGATTAGGAATATCCTGATGCGCTCCATGTAGGTGATAAGCGCAACATGATCTCGATCGCGGTGTCCGGCCCGGTCAATGATCCAGCGGTCTACGCCAATCCCATCGTGCAGCCCGTGATCAACGCTTTGCTGGGGCAGGATGTTATTCTTGGCAGTGTGGTGGCCGTGACATCCCTGCCTGAGGCGATGGATCAGGAATTCCATATCGGCATGCCGTTATTGTTTGGCGAGGACGACCTTGGCGTGCAGGTGCCTCCCTATTGTCTGACCTTCGTGGTGCCGCTCGTCGACATGAATGCTAAAACCGCACCACGGCGTTCTATCCGGGCACGCACAAATCGATACTGGAAGACCCCTCGGCACTGGATCCGGTCTTTCCGGAAGTACCGGTTGGTGATGCGATCCTGTTCAATGCTCGGGTCTGGCACTACGGCACAGCAAACAAATCCGCTGCCCCGGGACCGGTTTTCTATAACACCTAATCAGCGACCCTGGTTCCGTGATGTGGTCAATTTTGGCCAGCAGAATGTGCTGGTGATCGAGGATCAGGAATTGTTGCGGGTGGACGCGGCGCACCGTCATTTGTTTGACTGGACACGTCGACCCGGGCGCGCCTAGCGGGTCGTATCCGACCGCGATTCCGGACGCGAATGACCCCATCAAGGCCACAATTGGCGCTTATACAAAAGATGTCTGATCCGGATGGGCTGGGTCGTGCGACGCAGCGTTGACCCGTTCGCGGGGCGCGCGGTACGGAATGACCGTCCGGTCAATTAATGGGGCCATTGAAAATCAGGAGACGACACATGGTGGGATTGCGCAACAGAAGTTCGAAAGGAATTCTCATGCGACTCCAGAAAGCCACGGCAGCGGCGCTTTTGGCAGCCCCCGCGCTCGTTCTCTCACCAACCATGGCCGGAGCCCAGCTCGGCGATATTCTCAAGGCACCAAAGACGCTGATTGACCGCGCCATCGAAGCGCGGAGCACCGACAACATCGCCAAGGACAACCGGATTGTCATTGATGTGAACTCGATCATGGCCGAACTCACGACGAACAAGGCCTCGACGGAAATTTACGAGCAAAAATTACTGATCACCGGAATCTTTGCTGACCAGGAAACCCACGACAAGTTCAAGGAACAGGTTCAGCAGGTGCGGGGATTGAAGGAACTTCACTGGCATGCGGTGGTTATGAGCGACGAGGAACGCAAGCGGCGCACCGACATTCTCGCCTGGGATGATGTGCTCGTCCTTGAAACCAAAGTCGATGTGGAAATGGTTTCGACCCGCGGGGTGGCGGATGTGAATTTTCGCACGGCTGTTGATCCGCTTGGCGTTGTTTACCTGATGGGTCGGGCGCGTTCGCAGACCGAACTCGACAAGGCCGTGGACACGGTGGCGCGCACCAATGGTGTGAAACAGGTGGTCAATTACGCGTTTGTGCGGCCCTAGGAAGCCGAGGTCGACCCAAAGACCTCTCCCACGGTCTTGATCTGTCGGCGGATGTTTCCGTCGCGCTGGGAGAGTTTGATTCGATCGAAATATTCCAGGACCTCGACGGCAAGATTTCGTCCGATCCCTGCGGCCTTGCGAAAATCCGACACACCAACCTCTCCATCGGCGGTGATCATGCTTTCAAAGACTTCTGCATGGGTGCGCAGCGCACGGGGTGTGAAGAACCTGTTGCCGGCGATCTGTACGGCCATTCCCATGCGCACGGCCTGACGAAGTGTCTTCATGACAGCGCCAACGGTCAGTCCTGTCGTACTGGCCAGATCGTGGACGACCGGAGGCGCTTCGGGGGTTTCTTCGAGGATGGGAAGCAGAAGGCGCCAGTGTTTTGCATCATCCCCGGTCAGGCCGGGCTGGTGTTCGGGGCGATGCAGTAACATTCCGTCACTGTTGATCGTACCGTCAGCAATGAGTGCGGCCACAAGCCTGTCAAAAAGTGCTTCGGGCACATAGCGGCCGAGACTACGCCGCAGCTGCGCCGAGGCCGGGCCCAGCCGGTCAGGATTGGATTTGTGAAAGCTGTCCAGCGCTGTCAGAAATTCCACGCGGCGTGAATCCCAGGCGGCTGGTGAAAGAGCCAGACGACCTGCACCATCCCCGGCAACAACCGCCCCCGAACCGGCGATAACGCTCTGCGCTTCGGGCGTGGTCAGGTTTCGGGTTGCCAGGAATGCGTCGAGAGAAACACCAGTTTCAGAAAGGTCGAGTGTTGCCCGGAGTGCGGCTTCGTGATCTGGCGTGTCGAGGGCGTTGAGCATCGCGAGCCGGTCGGTACGTGCGCGTCCGCGCCGGGGTGGAAACAGATCAACCACATGACCACCACCCAGCGTGGTCTGGGCTGATTGGTCCCGAATGACGAAGCGGTCATTGGCACAAGCCCCCAGAGCTTGATCTAGAACCAACTGCGCGAGACCGCTCTGTCCGGGCTCTATGGCTTCGGCACCGAGAACGGCGACCCGTCCCGTGACATTCTTTGCGCCGACATGCACGTGAATGGGAGTCCAGTGGCGAAGGGGACGTCGTGCATCGGCAACGACCCGCAGATTGACATCCAGTTTTTTGTAAAGACCCAGCGCCGGATCGGCGACCAGCCAGTCTCCGCGGGCGATGTCATCCCGGTCGATACCGGCAAGATTGATCGCCAATCGGTCTCCCGCGCGGCCGGTTTCGCTTTCCGCGTTGTTGGCATGAATGCCGCGCACGCGGGCCTGTGTGTCGAATCCGGCGATCCAGAGTCGGTCTTCCCGGGTGACCTGACCTGCAAATGCCGTTCCGGTCACGACCAGTCCGGCACCGGCCACTGTGAACATGCGATCGATGCCCAGACGAAAGTTTCCGTTTTCCGATTTGGCATCGATGTCACGGGAGAGGGTGGATATCTGTCGGGACAGTTCGTCGATACCGGTGTTGGTCACTGCGGAGACGGGGAAAACGGGCGTTCCGGAAAGCGTCGTGTCCACGAGCAGCAATTCGATTTCGTCCTGAACCTGTTGCACCCGTTCTTCGGGCACGCGATCAATCTTGGTCAGGGCAACCAGCCCCTGGGAGACTCCGAGCAGGTTGAGAATCGCCAGATGTTCGCGGGTCTGGGGCATGGGGCCATCATCGGCTGCCACGACCAGCAGGGCGCAGTCGATGCCGGTGACGCCAGCCAGCATGTTGTGAACGAGGCGTTCATGGCCCGGCACATCGATGAATCCGAGCCGTGTTCTATCTTCGAGACTTGTATATGCAAAGCCCAGATCGAGGGTCATGCCACGCTTTTTCTCTTCCGGCAGGCGATCCGCATCGGTTCCGGTCAGGGCCTTCACGAGCAGGGTTTTCCCGTGGTCGATATGTCCGGCCGTTGCGATGATCATTGGTCGGCTCCATCGCGGAGTTGAGCACGAAAACCGTCAATGTCATCCAGGCAACGCAGGTCAAGCCAGAGCGCATCATCTTGCACCCGGCCGATCACCGGGATGGGTAAAGCACGAAAACGCGCTGCCAGCCGTTTGAGTGCTGCGCCGCGCCCGCGTGTTGCATTCGGTGTGATGGTGAGGGCTGCGCTTTCGAGGGTTTCAACAGGCAATGCGCCGGATCCGATCTGGCCGGCACAATCAGCGACCATAATTGTGAAGTCCGCACTGAGAAATTCAACGATATCGCCTCGGAGGGCCTCGGCATCACGGCGGATTTCAGCCGCCGTTCGGGCAAGCCGGCCGAGGGTTGGCAGGCGCGCAGCGAGTCGATCGGGGTCTCGGTAGAGCTTCAGTGTGGCGGCCAGAGCGGCAAGAGTCGCCTTGTCGCAGCGCAGCGCGCGTTTGAGCGGGTTTTTTTTGAGCCGGGCGATCAGGTCTCTGCGGCCCACGATCAATCCGGCCTGCGGCCCCCCAAGGAGCTTGTCGCCGGAAAAGGTGATGATGTCTGCGCCGGCGGCAAGAGTCTCGCGAGGTGTTGGTTCGTGAGGCAGGCCCCAGCGTTCGAGATCGACCAGCGCGCCCGCGCCCAGGTCAACGGCAAATGGGACATCACCGCCATGTGCGATTTCGGCCAGTATGTCCTCGGGAACACTCGCTGTGAAACCCTGCACCATGTAGTTCGAGGTGTGGACCTTCATGATCAGGCCGGTACGTTCACCGAGCGCGTTTTCAAAGTCCGCGGCATGGGTGCGGTTGGTGGTGCCCACCTCAACCAGTTTTGCGCCCGCCCGCGACATGATGTCCGGAATCCGGAACGCGCCCCCGATCTCCACCAGTTCGCCGCGTGATACGGGTACTTCCTTGCGCAGGGCCAGTGCGTTGAGCAGAAGCAGGACAGCGCCGGCATTGTTGTTGACGACCGTGGCGGCTTCAGCGCCGGTCAGTTCACAAAGCAGTTCCTCGACATGGACATCCCGGTCTCCACGTTTGCCGGTGGCCAGATCAAATTCCAGATTGCTGGCGCCGCGCGCAGCATCGGCCATTGCCGAAATGGCGTCCTCGGCCAGGGGCGCGCGCCCCAGATTGGTGTGCAGCACGGTTCCTGTCAGATTGAAGACCCGTTTGAGAGAAGGGGCGGCGGCCTGCGCCAACCGGATGGCGGCGCTTTGCGTGATCGCGCTTTCGCTGACATCAATGGATTTGCCGTCGGCCATTGCAGCGCGGGCTTCGTTGAGCAGGCCCCGCAAAACAACCACAGTAGGTTCATGTCCGGATGTTTCCACGAGTGCCGCGGCTTCGGGGGTTTTCAGAATCCGATCAAGAGACGGGATCGTTGAAAAATCTGGGCGCGTGTCTGACATGATCGGGATTGTTGAGCGGCGCGCAACTTCGATCAAGGCTGATATAGTGATTTGGGTTCATCATATTTGAGACGGATGGTCATGCTTACGTGTTTTTTCCAGTCTGCGGACTGCAGCTTTGGCTGTTCCGGAGCGAAATCGGATCGCACGCATCACACGCCCTTTCGGTTTTAGGCGGGCGCGATGAAGGATTGGGGTGGGATTGCCGCGGGCGTGGGTACGGTTTTGTGTTTTGTCGCCATGTTGCTGGCTGGACGACTGGGGGCCACGACGGATGCGCTGACAGTATTCGATCTGGCTGGATTACGGATGGGTGTGGCCGCGATTTGCGCGGCTCCCTTTCTGATTCGCGCCTATCCATGGGGCGTTGATCTGCGCGCCCATGCGGTGGTTTCGTTTTTCGGTGGCGCGCCCTTTGTCTTGCTTATTTTTTCCGGAATGATCTTTGCCCCGGTGGGCCATGCGGCCGTTTTGATGAACGGGGCGCTGCCGGTGTTTGCCGCGCTCGTCACCTGGGCCTGGATCGGGGACCGGCCCGGACGCTGGCAGTGGGTCGGCATTGTTGCCATCATTGTGGGAGTTGTTGCTGTTGGCTGGGACGCTGTCGCCGGAAATGTACCGGGGCAATGGCGTGGTCACCTTCTGTTTCTGGCCGCATCGGTTTCGGCGGCTATCTGGTATGCGGGTATGCGGGCCTGGCGTCTGAATGTTGTTCAATCACTCGCGGCGTTGCTGATCGGAAATGCCGTTGTCTATGTGCCGATCTGGCTGCTGTTTCTGCCTTCCGGGCTCTGGACGGCCCCGGTTGCGGATATCGCCTTGCAGGTTGTGGTCCATGGCGTGTTTGGCGCGTTTCTTTGTATTCTCGGTCACGCCTATTCGGTCATGACCATCGGGCCGATGCGTCAGGCAGCGATCATGTCCGGCGCACCGGCACTGGCTCTGTTTGTTGCGATCCCGACACTGGGAGAGGTGCCGAGTTTTCTGAACATTGTCGGTGCCGCCATCGTGACGGCCGGTATTCTGGCCACTGTGTTTCTGCATCCGGGACACAAGTTCCACTCGTAAGTTTCGCCGGATATTGCGCCGCCCCCGAGACATGCTAGAAAACCCGCGATGGTAAAACTCTCTGTTCTTGATCAATCTCCCGTGCGCGCCGGAGGCAATCCGCGCGAGGCGCTGGCGGAAACGATTGCATTGGCCCAGGCGGCAGAGCGTCTTGGCTACAATCGCTACTGGCTGGCCGAGCACCACGGCACGGCTGGATTTGCCGGGTCTTCACCGGAGATTCTGGTGGCCCGGGTGGCTGCTGCAACGGACCGAATTCGTGTCGGGTCCGGCGGCGTGATGCTCAGTCACTATTCGCCGCTCAAGGTCGCGGAGAATTTCAAACTTCTGGAAAACCTCTATCCGGGACGGATTGATCTCGGGATCGGGCGTGCCCCGGGCAGCGATGGCCTGACGGCCGCGGCTCTGGCCTATGGTAACGAGATCGGCATCGAGTATTTTCCCACGAAGATCGCTGACATGATGGCGTTTCTGTCAGATGACACGCCGGCCAGTGAGCCTTTCAAGGCGGTACGGGCAACGCCCACGATTTCCGAGATGCCGGAAATCTGGCTGCTGGGTTCGAGCGACCAGAGTGCGGCCTATGCGGCCCATTTTGGACTGGCCTATACCTTCGCGCATTTCATCACGCCGCAGGCGATCACCCCGATACTTGATTACTATCGTGCCAATTTTCAGGCCTCGGCTTTTCTCGCGGCCCCGAAAACCAGCGCCGGTGTGTACGTGATCTGCGCCGACAGCAAGGACGAAGCCGAGTATCTGGCGTCCAGCCGCGATTACTGGCGGATGAAGCTACAATTCGGGCAGCATCTGCCTTATGTCTCGCCCGAAGAGGCTCTGGCCTATGACTACTCTGCGCAGGAAAAGCGGATTGTCGAAGCCAACCGGGCGAACCGTTTCACCGGTGACCCGGAGTCACTGAAGGCGGAGCTGACGGCATTTGCTGCGGAGAACGGAATCGACGAACTCGTCATTCTGACCATCACCTATGATTTTGAAAAACGCATGCGGTCCTATGAATTGCTGGCCGATGCATTCGATCTGAACCGCTCGGAAGAAGCGGCCTGAGATTTCACAGAAAATTCACATGGGAACGGCGACGCGCAACCGCATACAGGAGAACGGAAGATGAGTGATATTGAACTTTCGGGCCGCGGCGCCATCGTGACCGGCTCAACCAGTGGAATCGGCCTTGGCATTGCCCGTCAGCTTGCCCGCGCAGGTGCCAATGTCATGCTGAATGGCTTTGGTGACGCGGATGACATCGAAAACATCCGCGCGACCATGGAATCCGATCATGGTGTGCGTGTGGGCTATTCCGGTGCCGACATGTCTGACGGTGTTGCTGCCCGTGGATTGATCGCAAAGGCGCAGGCGGCGATCGGTGATGTGGACATATTGGTCAATAATGCCGGAATTCAGCATGTAGCCCCGATAGATGAGTTTCCGCCGGAAAAATGGGAGATGATCATTGCGATCAATCTGGTCTCCTCGTTCCACACGATCAACGCGGCACTGGCCGGGATGAAGGCGCGCAATTTCGGTCGAATCGTCAATATCGCCTCGGCGCACGGGCTTGTGGCGTCGCCTTACAAGTCGGCTTATGTCGCGGCCAAGCATGGCCTTGTCGGATTGACCAAGACGGTTGCACTGGAAGTGGCGGAAACGGGAATCACATGCAATGCCATCTGCCCGGGTTTTGTGCAGACACCACTGGTGGATGGTCAGATCGATGATCAGGCGAAAGTGAATAACATGTCCCGTGAAGAGGTTATTCGTGACATTGTTTTGGCGTCACAGCCCAGCAAGCGGTTCGTCGAAGCCGACCATATTGCGGAGACCGTTCTGTTTCTGTGCGGCCCCGCGGCCGCATCCTTCACTGGCGCATCCCTGTCGATCGACGGTGGCTGGACGTCCCGGTAGCGGCGTGCGGTTCACTCCGCACCGACATTGAACTTCATCGAGGTGTGCGCCTCGATCGCGTCGCGAACGTCAGTCCCGTATCTGGCGGCCACCTGGTCGCCGACGGATGCTGCATAGCCGACATCGTTCTGGTTGGTGCCGAGGATGACCACGAAGAGAAGCGCGGTTTCGTCTGACACATTACGGAAGGCACGGGTCACACCGAGCGGCACATTCACCATGTCATGCTGTTCGAGCACCAGGTGATGCTCGCCATTGTCTCCCCAACTGACCTCGAACTTGCCGGTCAGGCAGAAAAAAATTTCATGGGTCTCCATATGGGCGTGCAACATGGGACCATCGCCGGGCGGGCACTCCGCGATGGAGATGGAAAGCCCCGGCGGGCCTTTGGCGGCCGTGAACTGGTGGGATCCGGCGGCGTCTGCCGGGGCAAGCAGCGTGTAAAGCGTTTTGGCGGTGAGCATCTCATAGGCTTCCGTCGGGATGCCGAGGCTTTCGTAATTGCCTTTCTTGGGCTGCAGCGCTCTGAACCGGACAGTGTGGGCGTCCATGCCGTCCGGGCCGATATCGATCGTTTTCATGGCGTATTCCTCCATTTTGAAGATGAAATCACGCCAGAGAGCGCACCTCAAGCTGTAGCAGGATCTGCGATCTGTATGAGGTTGATTAACCTTCACGGACATGATCAGGAAACACGAGCCGTCGCGCGCCTGCCGATCAGGCGTGTCGCGACGGATTCAGGAAGGAACGAGGCGCATGATGAAGAACAAACTGCTCATGGCCGGGCTGGCCCTGGCGGTATGTGCGGGGGCACCGGCGAATGCTGGTGAGGCCCTGCATCTGTCCGTGGTCAGCGGATTACCGACCAATCACACAGCCATCAAGATTTTTCGCGATCGATTTCAGGCCGAGGTGACACGCAGGTTGATGGATGCCAAGGCGGAGAATGTGGTCTGGGACGAGACCCATGCTGGTACGCTGGCGCATTTCGGCGGTGTACTGGCTTCGACCACCGACATGCAGCGATTGCGATTCAAACAGCATGCGGATCACTACACGCGCACCGGGTTCGGTGCACAGGTGCCCTATGTCGTGACGGTGAACTCCCAGGCCCTGCGCGGGTTGCCTGAAAAGGTTCGTGAAGCCGTGCTGGAAACTGCAGACACCTTTGCGCCAGTTGCGGCGCGGGACTATTGCGCAGCTGGCGCCAAGGCACTTGAGACCCTGAAGGCTAAGGGTGTGCAGACCGCCAAGCTTCTCGAGAGCCGCCGGATTCAATGGGCCAATACGATGGGGCCGCTGGCTCAAATCTGGGCAGCGCAGAACGATCAGGCCGGTCGACCGGGCACCAACGCGATCGCAGCCTATATGAATCATCTGACCGATTCGGGTGTAAAACTGATTCGTGACTGGACTATTCCCGCACCGCGCGGTGCAATCGCGAAATTGTCGCTGCCGGCGGAAAAGGTGTCTCGCAACGCTGCGAAACAAACGGCTAAACAATGAGGAACAGCTCTGTTTTGTAGTCCAGCGTTGGCCACTGTATGGTTTGACCTTCAATCACGGGAGAATAGGAGATGGCCGTGGACAATTTCGCCGTCTTTGACGACAGCAATTTTGACGCCCAGGTGCTGGTCCGGGACGGTTTGACCGTCGTGGATTTCTGGTCGACAACCTGTGTGCCCTGCAAGCAACTCAAGAAGGTGCTGGGTCAGGTGGCTGAGGATGTGCCCGAGACTGTCGTGATCGGAACCGTGAATGGTGATGAAAATCAGGATCTTCTGGCCCGCTATGGGGTACGGGGGTTTCCGACCCTGCTGTTCATCAAGAACGGTGAAGTGGTAGAAACACGCACCGGAGTCGATCGCAAACAGGTTCTCAAGAAAGTGATTGAGACACACGCCTGATTGGTGGTGTCATCGTCGCGCATAACAAGGAAACGCAAATGGCCAATATCACATTGCTCGACATCGAAGAGCTGAAGAAGACCAAGCTCAAACCCTATGTTGAAAAATCCCTGGAATTGCGCGCACCCGATCCGGGTTTTCACGCGGTCATGGGGCACAATATCGATCTGGCCGAAAAGTTCTATCTCGCCTGGGTTGGCGCGTTCAACGAGGGTGCGCTCAGCCATCGGTTAAAAGAGGTGATTCGCGTGATGCTCTCGCGAATGGCCCATTGCAGCTATTGAGGCAATGTTCGGTCTGCTTCGGCGAAGCAGCAAGGACTT
>Ga0055584_100004927_pt1 | contig 13067 bp, 10 predicted proteins | sample OSDHelmetaG_FD_58716 | JGI IMG/M metagenome (GOLD analysis project Ga0055584, IMG submission 58716) | Pelagic marine sediment microbial communities from the LTER site Helgoland, North Sea, for post-phytoplankton bloom and carbon turnover... | ecosystem: Environmental > Aquatic > Marine >... | reverse complement strand
CAGGAAGCCTAGTTCGTAGAGCATCGAAACCGGTGTCAGGCCGTGCTCGCGGATCGAGTCATGGGTTTCCAGAACTGATTCCGCGCAGTGTGTGGTGATGCCCACGTTCAGTTCTTTTGCAGCTTCCTTGGTTCTGCGCAGCAGGTCGTGGGTTGCGGTGTGGTACTCCAGCGGCACCAGAATGCCACGAATGCGCCCATCAAAGGCGCCGTCATAGTTTTCGATAAAGCTGACGGCTTTCTCCAGCCCACGCAGGCGGGCTTCTTCGTCCCAGTGCATGCGATGACGCCCGCCCTGATCGAAATAGTGTTGCGCCGAAGCATAACCAGGAGATGTGTAGAGCCGGATACCCAGTTCGCCGGCTAGTTCCACCATGGGGCCCATGCCACCGTCTTCTGAACCGCCGCCCAGTTCGCCGCCCATGTCGACCACGGTTGTGGCGCCGCATTTTAAGAGAGAGGCAAGGCTGAAACGGATACCGGCTTCTGGGCGTTCGTGATCATGAATGGTAGGACCGTTGATGCCCTTGCCCGTGCAGTAGTTGAGAAAGCCCGAGCGGAAGAGGTCACGGCGACCACCGTCGAAGACCATGCGATCACCGGCATGAGCACCGACATGAGAGTGCACGTTGACGAGACCGGGCATCACAAGATCATTGCGAGCATCGATTTCCCTGTCTGCTTGCCCGTCCCAATCCTTGCCGACATGGGCAACCGTTCCGCCACGCACGATGACGACGCCATCCCTGATGATGCGATGGTTCGTTCCGTCGAACGCGACAACCCAGCCGCCACGAATGCGGGTTACGGTTTCGTCAGTCATGGCAAACTCCCGTTGAATTGTTGGGAGAGACTAGCAGCCGTGCTGACTGGTTCCAGTGAGAGACTGTCCTGGCTGCCAAGATTGTTCCGGGGCAGGGCATGCGCTCTAATGGCCTGATCAATGGATCTCTGATGCTGGTACCCAGCGAGAAGGTTTGGCCATGACAGGAACGATAGAGATACGCCCGCTGACCGGGGCCATAGGTGCCGAAATTGTCGGCGTTGATCTCTCTGGTGAGATATCGAACCAGCAGTTCGATGCGATCCACCAGGCCTGGCTCGATTATCTGGTGATCTATTTCCGGAACCAGAACCTGACTCCCCAACAGCACCGCGATTTTGCCGCGCGGTTCAGTGCTCTTGAAGCACATCCCTATGTCGAGAGCATCGAGGAGGTGCCCGAGATCATCGCGATCGTGAAGGAACCCGACGAACACAGAAACTGGGGCGGTCCCTGGCATGCCGATGTCACCTTCAAGCCCAAGCCTTCAAACGGAGCCGCACTCTATGCGCTCGAGGTTCCAGAGTTCGGCGGGGATACCGGCTTTGCCAACCTGTACCTGGCCTATGAAACGCTTTCAGACGGGTTGAAGGGTGTTCTTGCCGGGCTGCGTGCTGTGCATTCTTCCCATGGCATGGATTACTACGATGGTTTCAAGGGGATGAATGCCAAGGCAGGAATCGGGGATGAATCGACGCACCCGGTTGTCATTACGCACCCCCAGACCGGCCGCAAGGCGCTTTACGTCAACCGGACTTATACGCAACGGTTCGAGAACATGACGTTTGAGGAAAGTCGGCCGTTGCTAGAGTTTCTCTTTGCGCATTCAGAACGGTCGGAGTTCACCTGCCGTATGCACTGGGAAAACGGCACGCTGGGCCTTTGGGACAATCGCGTGACGATGCATTGCGCCATCGATGACGATTTTGAGGCACGGAATGGAAAACCCGGTTTCCGGCGTGTCGTGCACCGCGCAACGATGGCCGGGGAACCTCCGGTTTAGGAGGCCTTGCTTTCCTGCCAGGCAGCAAGCGCCTCATGGGGCGATCTTGTGCTTCCGCCCTTACCTGATTCAACGGGGGCCGTCAGTTCCACGATATAGCCGTTGGGATCGCGGAAGTAGATCGAATGAATGAACCCATGGTCGGCAATGCCGCGGGTTTCGATACCGGCTGCCTTGCCCTTGGCAAACATGTCTTTGAGCGTGTCCATATCGACTTCGAGTGCGATGTGGAGGTCAAAATCGTGCTGATCCTTGAACTCAAAGGGATCGTTGGGTGATTCAAAGAAGGCCATGAAGGAGCCGTCGCCCATCTCATAGAAGCTGTGGAGCACGCTTGATTCGCGCCCGGTCATGGTCGTTTTGATTTCAAAGGCGTTGGCGAGCGGCAAGCCAAGGAAACCTTCATAGAATGTTCGGGTCTCTTCGGAATCTCGACAACGGTAGGCGGCGTGGTGCAAGCCTTGAATGGGGGTATCAGCCATGGTGCGGTTCTCCAATTCTGACCTTCGATATGGGGCATGGGCCAGGGATGTCCAGTCTTGGTAGGTCTCTGTAGTTCCAGGTTCCGCAATCCAGGGGGCAGTGTATCGAACACATGTCCACACGTTTCGTGTCTGGACGTTCACTCAGACGCTCGGAAACGTGTGATGCTGGCGCATGAGCACTTCAGGCTTCGTTCATCTGCGCGCCCACACGCCTTTCTCCCTGTTGGAGGGCGCGGTCAAGATTCCGGATCTGGTAAAGCTTTGTGCCGATCATCGCATGCCGGCTATGGCGATCACCGACACCGGAAACATGTTTGGTGCGCTGGAGTTTACATCGGCGTGCGTCTCAAAGGGCGTCCAACCGATCATGGGGACTCTTCTTGCGGTACGCAGCGGCGATGAGATGCCGCATGGCTGGGAGGACACCGAACGTGTGGTTCTGCTTGCGCAGGACGAGGTGGGTTACGGCCACCTGCTTAATCTCATCAGCAAGTCCTATCTTGAGTCAGAGCCAGGCGATATCGCCTCGATCGCGATTGATGATCTTCATGGCAGCACGGATGGATTGATCTGTCTTACCGGCGGCCCAGCAGGGCCCGTTGCGCGTCGTATCCTGGAAAACCGCCTTGGTGAGGCGCGCGAGGTAACAAAGAGACTGGCAGAGCTTTTCCCGGATCGGCTTTATGTCGAGTTGCAGCGCCACGACACGCCTGAAGAACAGCAAAGTGAAGCGGCCCTGATCAAGCTGGCCTATGAATTCGACCTTCCCCTGGTGGCAACCAACGATGTGATGTTCGTGGATGCGGCCATGCATGAGGCGCACGACGCGCTGATGTGTATTGCCGACAGCGCGACCGTCAATCGCGTCGACCGGCGACGTGTCACCGACCAGCACTATTTCAAGACGGCCGATGAGATGGCCTATCTCTTCGCCGACCTTCCCGAAGCCATTGCCAACACGCTTGTCATCGCGCGCCGCTGCGCGGTGATGTCGCCCAAACGGCCACCCATTCTGCCTCCTTACCCCTCGGAGGATGGCGCGCCCGAAGAAGATGAGTTGCGTCGTCAGGCATCTGAAGGGCTTGAGGCGCGCCTTGCCGAACATGTCTTTACCGATGAGATGAGCGAGGACGAGAGCAAGGAGATCGGGAAGATCTACCGCGACCGCCTTGCCTTCGAACTTGATGTTATCGTCGGCATGGAGTTTCCCGGCTACTTCCTGATCGTTGCCGACTTCATCAAATGGGCCAAGGAGCAGGGCATTCCCGTAGGGCCCGGCCGTGGCTCGGGCGCTGGCTCTGTGGTCGCATGGTCGCTGACGATCACGAACCTTGATCCGATCCGCTTTGGTCTCCTGTTCGAGCGGTTCCTCAACCCCGAACGTGTGTCGATGCCGGATTTCGACATCGACTTCTGCCAGGATCGCCGCGATGAGGTGATTGCCTATGTGCAGCGCCGTTATGGTGAAGATCGTGTTGCACAGATCATCACGTTCGGAACGCTTCAGGCCCGCGCTGTGGTGCGCGATGTCGGCCGTGTGCTCGAGATGCCTTATGGGCAGGTTGACCGTCTGGCCAAGATGGTTCCGGTCAATCCGGCCAACCCGATCTCGCTCCAGCAAGCGCTTGATAGTGAGCAGCCGCTCAAGGAGGCGCGAAGAGAACCCGAAGTTGCGCGCCTGATCGATACGGCGCTGAAACTTGAAGGCCTGTTCCGGCACGCCAGTACCCATGCCGCAGGTGTCGTCATTGGTGACCGGCCCTTGCAGGAGCTGATCCCGCTTTACCGTGATCCGCGCTCGGACATGCCGGTTTCACAGTTCCACATGAAGGACGTGGAAAAGGCCGGGCTGGTGAAGTTCGACTTTCTGGGCCTGAAGACGCTTACGGTTCTGCAACGTGCTGTCGAGTTGCTGGCCCAGAAGGATGTGATCATCGACCTTGATCAGCTTCCGCTCGACGACAAGAAGACCTACGACATGCTGAGCCGTGCCGAGACGGTTGGTGTCTTCCAGCTTGAAGGCCAGGGCATGCGCGATGCACTGCGCCAGCTCCAGCCCGACACCATCGAAGACATCATCGCGTTGGTTTCGCTCTATCGTCCAGGCCCGATGGAGAACATCCCCAGCTTCTGCCACCGCAAGCACGGGCGTGAGGAGGTCGATTACCTCCATCCCAAGCTGGAAGCCGTGCTGAAGGAAACCTATGGCATCATCATCTATCAGGAGCAGGTGATGCAGATTGCCCAGATCCTGGCGGGTTACAGCCTTGGTGAAGCCGATTTGTTGCGTCGGGCCATGGGCAAGAAGATCAAGGCCGAGATGGCTGCCCAGCGTGACCGTTTTGTTGATGGCGCCATAAAGCTGGAGGTTGATGGCAAGCAGGCCTCCTTCATCTTTGATCTGGTCGACAAGTTCGCGGGGTACGGCTTCAACAAGAGCCATGCCGCGGCCTATGCCATTGTTGCCTATCAAACCGCCTGGTTGAAGGCCAACCACCCGGTTGAGTTCCTTGCCGCATCCATGACGCTTGATATGGGAACAACGGACAAGCTCAACATTTTCCAGCAGGAACTTGGCCGCAAGGACATCCCGCTGCTCCAGCCTGATGTGAATCGCTCCGGCGTGGCCTTCACGGTCGAACGCCCTGCCGATGAGCCGTCTGCCGTTCGTTACGCCCTGGCAGCGGTCAAGAATGTTGGCGCGGCAGCCATGGCTGATCTTGTGGCTGAGCGCGATGCGAACGGAGAATTCACGGATCTCTTCGACTTTGCCGGGCGCCTGGACCATCGGGTCATGAACAAACGCCAGATTGAAAACCTGGCGCGGGCAGGGGCCTTCGACAGCCTGGATTCAAACCGTGCACGTGTCGTTGCCAATGTCGAGATGATGGTGCGCCACAACGCCGTCATGGCCGAGGAAGCCGCCAGTCAGCAGGAAAACCTCTTTGGTGGCGGTGGTGGCGCCCCTGCGCCCAAACCGCAGATGATCGAGGTTGAACCCTGGATCAAGTCCGATGCACTCAAGGAAGAGTTCGAAGCAATTGGCTTTCATCTCTCTTCGCATCCCCTGGAACCCTATCGGGAAACCCTGGAGCAACTTGGCGTTGTGACCTTCCTGGAAGCCGAGACCAAAGCGATTGAGGAAGGTGGATCCTACTTCAAGCTTGCCGCCGTGCCGGTTTCACGCAGGGAGCGCACAAGCGGAAGTGGTAACCGGTTTGCCTTTGCCGTCGTCTCGGACCTTAGCGGCAGTCATGAAATCGTGCTGTTTTCTGAAGCGCTGGCCTCTGCCCGCGAACTCCTGGATGCCCAGAAGCCGGTCCTGATCGAGGCAGAAGTTCGTGTCGAAGGCGAAATGGCCAAGTTCTCGGCACGCCGTGTGTCCAGTCTTGATGATGCTGCAGCAGGTGCATGTTCGGTCTTCCAGGTTTCCGCCGGTCCTGAGCTGTCCTTGGAACGTTTGCAACGCGCGCTTGAAACCGGTGAGAGAGGGCACGGCCGGATCTTGCTGGCCTACGAGCCGGGCGATGGAAGGCAGATCGACATTGCCATGAAGGGCCGATTTGCCCTGTCGCCGGGCCTGCGGGCACAGATCGAAGCTGTTCCCGGTGTTGCCCTGGTCTCTGACAGTTATCGTGATCGCGGCACCAGACTGCCGTCCGCGCGCATTCTTCCTCTTGAAACGGCGGTCGGAGCGCGTTAAACACCGCTCACTTGCCTAACAAATCACACTCCACACGTGGATCACAGGCTTCAGGGCGTCATATGCCCTAGCCATCCGGTGCCGACCAAATGGTTGGTTCTGTCCGCGGAGGTTCAACCGGTAAAGGAAACGTCATCATGGCGATGCCGCAATTTACAATGCGCCAGCTCCTGGAAGCAGGCGTCCACTTTGGACACCAGACACGTCGCTGGAATCCGAAGATGCAGTCCTACATTTTTGGTGAACGTAACGACGTTCACATTATCGATCTGCAGCAGACCGTGCCGATCATGCGCAACGTGTTGCAGCAGATCCGCGACATTGTCGCTGGCGGCGGCCGCGTTCTGTTCGTCGGCACGAAGCGCCAGGCACAGGAGCCGATTGCTGAAGCCGCACGCCGTTGCGGTCAGTACTACGTGAACCATCGCTGGCTCGGCGGCATGTTGACCAACTGGAAGACGATGTCGATCTCGATCCGGCGCCTGCGTGAGCTCGAAGAGCGTCTGGCCCAGGACACCGAAGGCCTCACGAAGAAAGAGGTTCTGCGCATGACCCGCGAGCGCGACAAGCTTGAGCGTGCGCTGGGCGGCATCAAGGACATGGCTGGCCTGCCTGATATCCTGTTCATCATCGATACGAACAAGGAAGGCATCGCGATTGCCGAAGCCAACAAGCTGGGCATTCCCATCGCCGCCGTTGTGGACTCAAACAGCAATCCTGATGGCATCGACATGGTGATCCCCGGTAACGACGACGCCATCCGTGCGGTCGCTCTTTACTGCGACCTGGTTGCCGGAGCGGCTCTGGACGGTATTCAGGCTGAAGTTTCTGCTGCTGGTGGTGACCTTGGTGCGCAGGATACGGTTGAAGAAATCGCCATGGAAGATCCCGGCGCTGCCGAGGAACCCGTCATGGAACCTGCTGCCGCTGAAGCTCCTGCTGCCGCCGAGGCACCTGTAGCTGAGACGCCTGCTGCCGAGGCCGCACCTGCGGAAGCAGCTGAGACCGCAACAAAGGAAGCCTGAACCGGGTAACGGAAAGGCTTAATGCCGCGGGTTTCGGCTCGCGCGCTACGTGGAGATATGAAGATGGCTGATGTTACAGCAGGTATGGTCAAGGAACTTCGTGAGAAGTCTGGCGCCGGCATGATGGACTGCAAGAAGGCTTTGATCGAGAACGAAGGCGACATGGAGGCTGCAGTTGATTGGCTGCGCACCAAAGGTCTGGCCGCAGCGGCCAAAAAGGCCGGTCGTGTCGCGTCTGACGGTCTGGTCGGCATGTCGGCTTCGGCTGATGGCAAGACCGGCGCGGTGATCGAGATCAACGCAGAGACCGATTTTGTTGCCCGTAATGAGACTTTCCAGGAATTTGTCGGCCAGTGCGCCCATCTCGCCCTGGATGCCGGCGGAGACCTCGAAAAGCTGGCAGGGACGGGCTATCCCGACAGCGATGGTTCCGTGCAGGACAAACTCACCGCCCTCATCTCGACCATTGGCGAGAACATGCAGCTTCGCCGCTGCGCTTCGCTTTCGGTCAGTTCTGGCGTTGTTACGGGCTATGTGCATTCGGCCATCGCTCCGGGCCTTGGCAAAATCGCCGTGATTGTGGCGCTGGAATCTGAAGGCGATACCGAAAAGCTGGCCGCGCTTGGCAAGCAGCTTGCCATGCACATTGCCGCGACCAAGCCGGAATCGGTGACGGTTGACGATCTTGATCCCGCTCAGGTCGAGCGTGAACGTCAGGTTCTTTCCGAGCAGGCCCGCGAATCAGGCAAGCCTGAAGAGATCATTGCCAAAATGGTCGAAGGTCGTCTGCGCAAGTACTACGAGGAAGTCGTGCTTTGTGAGCAGGTCTTTGTCATCGACGGTGAAAACCGTATCTCCAAAGTTCTCGAACAGGCTTCCAAGGATCTGGGATCGCCTGTGAAGGTTTCGGGCTTTGTGCGTTATGGCCTGGGCGAGGGCATCGAGAAGAAAGAAGAAGACTTCGCAGCCGAGGTTGCGGCCATGACAGGCCGCTCCTGATCCTGCGCGTTATGATGTGATCAACAGGAAACGGCTCGCCTTTCGCTAGGCGGGCCGTTTCTGTTTGGTTAGATTGCCCAAGGTGGGCAGAACTAGATGAGGCTGGGAACAGGCGTATGGGCAAGGCGTTGCGCTACAAGAGAGTCCTGATCAAGGTTTCGGGCGAAGCCCTGCTTGGTGAGCGCGCCTATGGCGTTGATCCCTCGCAGGTTGACCGCATCGCCGAAGATATCGCCGCAGCATGCCGTCTGGGCACGGAAGTCTGTCTGGTGGTCGGCGGCGGTAACATTTTCAGGGGCGTTGCAGGCGCTGCACAGGGCATGGAGCGCGCAACGGCCGACTACATGGGCATGTTGGCAACCGTCATTAACGCCCTGGCACTGGAAAACTCCCTCAAGAATGCGGGCCTGGACGCACGGGTGCTTTCGGCCATTCCCATGCCAACGGTCTGCGAACCCTATGTTCGTCCACGCGCGGTCGCGCATATGGAAAAGGGCCGTGTCGTGATTTTTGCCGCAGGAACCGGCAATCCGTTCTTCACGACCGATACGGCAGCGGCACTCCGGGCCGTGGAGATGGGATGTCATGCACTTCTCAAGGCGACCCAGGTGGACGGCGTCTATTCGGCCGACCCCAAAACCGACCCCGATGCGGTGCGCTACGACGAATTGACCTATACTGAAATTCTGGCACGCAACCTGAAGGTTATGGATGCGGCTGCCATTTCCCTTGCACGCGACAATAGGTTGCCGGTGCTGGTGTTTTCACTACACGAGGAAGGTTCTCTCGCAGCTGCATTGCTGGGTGAGGGAAGGTCCACGCTGATTACCGAAGGAGACGATCATGGCTGAATTTGAGATCAAGGACCTGAAACGGCGCATGGAAGGCGCAGTGGAAGTCCTCAAAAAGGAGTTTGGCGGTCTGCGGACGGGTCGTGCCTCGATCAGCCTACTCGATCCCGTCATGGTCGAAGCCTATGGCAGCGAGATGCCGGTTAATCAGGTCGGAAGTGTTGGTGTGCCAGAGCCGCGCCTGCTCACCGTTCAGGTCTGGGACAAGGGCCTGGTCAAGGCAACAGAGAAGGCGATCCGTGACGCAGGACTGGGTTTGAACCCTCAGGTTGACGGACAGACCGTGCGTGTCCCCATTCCCGCGTTGGACGAAGAGCGCCGCATTGATCTTACCCGTGTCGCCGGCAAATACGCCGAGCAGGCAAAGGTGGCTGTGCGTAATGTGCGACGCGATGGCATGGATACGCTCAAGAAGATGGAAAAGGACGGTGATATCTCACAGGACGAGCAACGCGGTCATTCCGACGATACGCAGGAACTGACCGACGCCGAAGTCGCCCGGATCGATGAGATGCTTGAGGCCAAACAGGCCGAAATCATGCAGGTCTGATCTCCGCGTGTCCGCAGCCGAACAGAAATCCGAGACCAAACCTCCGCCACCCCAGCATGTCGCCGTCATCATGGACGGCAACGGCCGCTGGGCAAAGCTGCGCGGCCTTCCGCGTGCGGCCGGCCATCAGGCCGGGGCTGAGGCTCTGCGCCGCACCCTGCGTGCATGCATCGAGTTGGGTATTGGCTATCTGACGGTCTTTGCCTTTTCATCCGAGAACTGGAAACGACCGGAAGCAGAGGTCGATGACCTCATGGGGTTGTTGCGTTTCTATCTGAAGAAGGAAATCAGTCATCTCAAGGGCCGCGGTATTCACCTTGGGTTTCTTGGTGATCGCACCGGTCTTGCACCCGATATTCTAGAAATCATGGCGCATGCCGAGCGGGAAACCGCGGACGGTAAGGCGCTGAACGTCACAGTAGCTCTCAATTACGGCGGCCGTGATGAGATCATCAGAGCTGTGCGTACTCTGGCCAAGGAGTGTTGCGAGGGACAGTTGAGCCCCGAAGCGATCGACGAAGAAATGCTGGCCGCGCGCCTGGATACAGCAGGGATCCCTGATCCCGATCTCATCGTGCGGACCAGTGGAGAGCAGCGGCTAAGCAACTTCCTTTCCTGGCAATCAGCCTATTCCGAAATGGTCTTCATTCCCGTTCTGTGGCCCGATTTCGGCCGTGCCGATATGGAAGCTGCCATCGACGAGTATCAACAACGTGATCGACGTTATGGCGCTGTCGCGGTTTCTTGACAAAGCGAGCTCCGAATTGGGGCTCCGCATCCTTTCCGGCGTGGTCATGGCGACCATTGCGATTGCTGCTGCTGTTCTGGGTGGCTGGTGGCTTGCCGGGTTGATGCTGATTCTGGCGCTGAGCGTCGTGCACGAATGGTTTGCCATGACCGGCTGTGCCGGCAAATGGGCTGCCATGGCGGCCGTTGTGGCGATCTGGATCGCCATGTCAGCCTATACCGGGGGTATCATTCTGGCCCTCTACCTCCTGTTCATGGGCGGTATCGGCACGGCCATGTTCTCGCTCATCCGGCGCGGTGGCGAAGGCGGCGGCTGGGCGGCCGCTGGTATGATTTATGCCGCATTGCCGTTGATGGCATTGCTCTGGATCCGTGAGGCAGAGGGCGGCGGTGGTGCGTTGCTGTGGCTGTTCTTTGTCATCTGGAGCACCGATACCGCAGCCTTCATTGCGGGCAAACTGATCAAGGGGCCCAAACTGGCTCCTGCGATCAGCCCCGGTAAGACCTGGTCTGGTGCGGTCGGCGGCCTTGTTGGTGCCACCGTCATTGGCGTTGCCCTTGCCAGCATGCTCAGTGCCGAGATTGACCGGGCAGCGGTTCTGGCCGTGCTTGTGTCTCTTGCCGCTCAAGTGGGCGATCTGCTTGAGTCCGGGATCAAACGGCGCTTTGGCGTGAAGGATTCTGGCCAGATCATCCCCGGCCATGGGGGTGTCATGGACCGTCTGGACTCCCTTGTTGTGGCGGCGCCCGTTTTTGCCATCGTGATCACGCTGTTCGCCGCCTTGACCGGAGGCATGAGTGGGTGAGGTGACGCACCAGCGTTCTGTCTCCATTCTTGGAGCGACCGGCTCGGTGGGTGAGAGTACCTGCGACCTTTTGCGCCGTGGGAACGGTGCTTACCGCGTTGAGGCGCTGACCGCTCATACCAATGTCGATGCGCTGGCCGGTCTTGCAATCGAGATGAATGCAGGGTTTGCCGCTATCGGTGAGCCATCGCTATACGGTGCGCTCCGAGAAGCATTGGCAGGAACCGGCATTTTCTGCGGAGCAGGTCCGGAAGCATTGGACGAGGCCGCGCAAAGACCCGCTGAATGGGTCATGTCGGCCATTGTCGGTGCAGCAGGTCTGTCGCCGACGCTTTCGGCGATACGGCGGGGGGCGATCGTTGCACTGGCGAACAAGGAGACCCTGGTTTGTGCCGGTGAACTGGTCATGGCCGAGGCCCGCAAACACAACAGCGTCATTCTGCCGGTTGATTCCGAACACAATGCCATCCATCAGGTCTTCGACTTCGAACGTCCGGAGGGGATTGAGAAGATCATCCTGACCGCGTCGGGCGGGCCTTTCCGGCTCTGGTCAGCGCAAGACATGGCCAAGGCAACTCTGGCCCAGGCCATTGCGCACCCCAACTGGAGCATGGGAGACAAGATTTCCATCGATTCCGCGACCTTAATGAACAAGGGCCTGGAACTGATTGAGGCCTGTCACCTGTTCCCGGTCGATGAAAGCCGTGTCGACGTTGTTGTGCATCCTGAATCGATCATCCACAGCCTGGTCTCGTATGTGGACGGCTCGGTTCTGGCGCAGTTGGGCAGCCCTGACATGCGGACTCCGATTGCCTATGCGCTTGCCTGGCCACATCGTATGGCGGGGCCTTCGCCGCGACTCGACTTGGTGCAAATTGGTAAGTTATCCTTTGAAGAGCCTGATAATAAACGATTTCCTGCTCTTTCTCTTGCGCGTCAGGCTCAACGTACAGGCGGGCGAGCTCCGGCTGTTCTGAATGCTGCCAATGAAGTCGCCGTGCGGGGATTTCTGGACGGTGCAATCAAGTTTCTTGATATTGTGGCCGTGGTTCAGGCAACGCTGGATCAAATGGGCCAGGGATCGATCGGCAGCCTGGAAGAAGTGAACGAGATTGACGCTGAAGCGCGTTTGCGCGCTGCACAATTCGTGCAAGATCGTGCCTGACTTGTAACCTTGATGAACCTGGTGAGCAGCTCTTGATGGACGTTATCAATTCGATCTGGCCGTTTCTGGTGGTGATCACCGTAATCGTGTTCTTTCACGAACTCGGTCACTACTGGGTAGCCAAGCGCAATGGCGTTCATGTGGAGGTCTTCTCCATCGGTTTTGGCCGGGAGCTGTTCGGCTGGAACGATCGGTCCGGGACAAGGTGGAAGGTCTCGCTTCTGCCGCTTGGCGGCTACGTCAAGATGTTCGGGCAAAGCGATACCGGGCCCGATGAAGACCAGCAGGCCACAGAATGGACGGCGGAACAGCGTGCAGGCGCTTTCCCGGCCAAGTCCGTGGGGCAACGCTTTGCCATCGTCGTGGCTGGTCCCGTTGCCAACTTTATCCTCTCCATCGTCCTGTTTGCCGGGGTTTTTGCCTTTGTCGGACAAAGCCAGACACTTCCCGAAGCAACCATGGTCCTTGAGGACAGTGCGGCAGAGCAGGGCGGGGTGTTGCCTGGGGACCTGATTGTGGCGGTTGATGGCGCGCCTATCAGCCGGTTTGACGAACTCCAGTTCCAGGTCAGCACCAGTCCGGGCGTGCCCATGGTGTTCGAAATCCTGCGCGATGGCGAAACGATTACCCTGGATATTACGCCCGAAGCCGTGATGCAGGACGATGGCATGGGCAACGAGCGCGAAGTCGGACGCCTGGGCATCTCTACCGACAAGGTCGTGTTCGAACGAATACCCCCTGGCGAGGCACTCTGGGCCGGCGTCGTGGAGACTTACACCTGGTGTGCCCGCATCTTTGATTTTCTGGGCAAGATCTTCTCTGGAACACAAAGCAGCAAAGACCTGGCGGGCCCCTTGGGCATCGCTGATATGTCAGGTAGTGTCGCCCAGCACGGTTTCGCCAATCTGGTG
>Ga0055584_100004926_pt1 | contig 13067 bp, 10 predicted proteins | sample OSDHelmetaG_FD_58716 | JGI IMG/M metagenome (GOLD analysis project Ga0055584, IMG submission 58716) | Pelagic marine sediment microbial communities from the LTER site Helgoland, North Sea, for post-phytoplankton bloom and carbon turnover... | ecosystem: Environmental > Aquatic > Marine >... | reverse complement strand
ATTAATCGACTAGGCCTGACACGTAAGTCTTTCGAACAAAATCGTCGTGACGATGCCGAGCGTATCGATATGTTGACGGCATTTGTTGGCGGCGCCCCTGCGCCAAAAGCGTTGGTTGACCTTGTCTTCAAGAGCAACCTGGAAGAACGCAATGTCGAGTTTTTTGAGCTCTCAAACAAAGATATAGACGTGCCCGCACCCTCTTCTGCCGATACGCGGGCCTATTATGATGCACATCCAGAGACATTTACCTCTGAGGAAATGCGCAAGCTGACCTATCTGACGATCCAGATTTCTGACGTCATTGCCACCATCGAGGTGGATGAAGAGCGTATTGCTGAATTGTATGAAGATCGTCGCGATACTTATGTCATTGCCGAAAAACGTGATGTGCAGCATCTTCTGGTGACAGAGGAAGACGTGGCGACTGAATTACATGGGCGCCTGGTCAGTGGGCTGGACTTTATCGCTGCCGCGACTGAAACCGGCCAATTGGCCGCTGAAGTAAATTTGGGCAGCGTCAGCCAGGAAGATATCGCCTATTTGGGTGAAGATGCCGCTGCCGCAGCTTTTGCGCTGAGCGCGAATGGCATTTCGGCCCCGGTTGAGAATGACCTTGGCGGTTGGGTGATCTTCAAAGCATCGACCATCGTTCCGGCTATTGTTTCCAGCCTTGATGACGTGCGTCAGCAATTGCGGACAGATCTGGCCATTGAAGATGCACAGTACAAAATTGTTGAAATGTCTGAACTTGCGGCAGACAGCCTGTCTGAAGACGCGACTATCGCAGAAATTGCTGAAGACCTTGGTTTGACGGTGCGTACAGTTAATTCACTAAGCCCGAGCGGCTATGACCAATTTGGTACGGTTGTACAGGGCTTGCCATCGTCACGAACCTTTTTCGAATCGGCCTTTGCAAAAGAAGCTGGCGAATTTGATGAGGTAGAAGAAACCGAAGGCGGTTCCTATTTTATTGTTCATGTGGATGCGATTACGCCGCCTGCCCTAAAGTCGTTCGATAATGTTAAAAGACAGGCAAGTACTTTGCTGACCGTTGAGCGGCGCAGTGAAGCGGCTGCTAATCGCGCTAATAGCTTGCTGGAACAGTCTATTGTAGCGAACGCCTTAGCTGGCCCTGCTGCAAACGTCAAAGCCAATGTGCAGCTGGGCAATGGCCTGCGCCGTAATGGGCAGTCTGCACCGGAGGAGTTTTCCCGTCTGGCTTTGGAGCGCGTGTTCCAGGCCGAAGACGGTGGCATTGTGATGGCGCCCAATCTCAATGGTGATGGCTATGTTGTCGCTAAGGTTGTCGCGATCAGCGACAATAGTGGTGATGCTGCCGGAGAGGTATACGCGCAGTTGGAAGGCAACCTGCAAGGCATGTTCGCCAATGATTTGGTAACGCTGTATCACACATATTTGTCGGCAGAGTATCCCGCAGAAATCAATTTCGGCGTAAAAACTCAGCTGAAAGAACAATTGGTCGAATAGACCTCGTTCTACCCTACGTAACGAAGAGTACCCATGTCTGACCAATCGCCAGAATTTGCCGCCTTCCGTAACGTATACGACCAGGGCTTGCCGCAAGTGGTATGGACATCGGTTGTTGCAGATCTGGAGACGCCAGTATCGGCTTATCTCAAGCTGACCCAGGAAGCGGCTAATAGCTTCCTGCTGGAATCTGTTGAAGGCGGTGCTATTCGTGGCCGCTATTCGATCATTGGTATGAAGCCCGATGTGATCTGGCGGTGCCATGGCGATCGGCCAGAAATTAATCGCCAGGCCCTGTTCGGAGACGACTTTGAACCGTGCACAGGTGGTACATTGCAGTCGTTACGTGATGTGTTAGACGAATCCCTGATCAACCTGCCCGAAACATTGCCGCCCATGGCGGCAGGCCTCGTAGGTTATTTGGGCTATGATACGGTTCGGTTGATGGAGCAATTGCCGGACGCCAAACCTAATATTCTCGATGTTCCCGACGGCTTGTTTGTCCGCCCTACACTGATGGCAATTTTTGACTCAGTGAATGACATCATTCACCTCGTGACACCGGTGCGCCCCGTATCGGGCACCAATGCCCGGGCCGCTTTTGCTCAGGCCCATGAGCGCTTGTCTTTGGCCATAGAGAGCCTGGATGCCAGTATTCCCGTTTCACACGGTACAGGCGTGGAGACGGACGCCTTGGCTGTGCCTGTTTCAAACACGCCCACGGCGGAATATCTTGGCATGGTCAATAAGGCTAAAGAATACATCACGGCGGGTGACATCTTCCAAGTGGTGCTGTCTCAGCGATATTCTGTGCCCTTCACCCTCCCCTCGTTTTCCCTCTACCGGGCTTTGCGCCGCACAAACCCGTCGCCCTTTATGTTCCAGCTGAATTTTGGCGGCTTTTCCGTTGTGGGCTCCAGCCCAGAGATATTGGTGCGATTGCGTGATGACGAAGTGACGCTACGGCCAATCGCAGGTACACGCCCTCGTGGTGCCAATGAGGCAGAAGACGAAGCCTTGATCGAAGAATTGCTGGCAGACCCCAAAGAGCTGGCCGAGCATTTGATGTTGCTGGACCTGGGCCGCAACGATGTTGGTCGGGTGGCTAAAACCGGGACTGTCGAAGTGACCGATCGCAATATCATCGAGAAATATTCTCACGTGATGCATATCGTCTCTAACGTAAAGGGTGAAATAGACCCGGCCTATGACGCCATTGATGCCCTTTATGGCGGTTTTCCGGCAGGCACCGTGTCAGGTGCGCCCAAGGTACGTGCCATGGAAGTCATCGACGAGCTGGAAAAAGACAAGCGTGGTATCTATGCCGGTGGCGTAGGCTATTTCTCGGCCAACGGTTCTATGGATACCTGTATCGTTTTGCGTACAGCCGTTGTCAAAGATGGCGTTCTGCACATCCAGGCCGGTGCGGGCATTGTTGCCGATAGCGTGCCTGAAAGCGAAAATGCTGAGTGCCAGGCCAAGTCACAGGCATTGATCAGGGCTGCGCAGGAAGCTGTTGCTTTTGCCTCTACACCATCTCGGGGCCAATAGAAGACACTCGCTCATTGTTAACGTTGAGCTAATTGAGCGTTTTTCTCGCTTCTTTTTACCAATGCAGACAGTGGCACAATCTCAATATCGTCGAGAGTCTTAAGCCATTGCTTTATGGCGCGAACCGTCTGTGGGTGCGGATGACCGATGACGACGGCTGTTGCGCTGGTCCGGGCGATGGCGGCGGCTTTCTCCAGCTGCTTTAAGATAGCTGCTTCCTCAATGACATTGTCCAAGAAAATATCGCGCTCAATAACCGGAACGCCCGCTTGATCAGCCAGTGTTTTGCCTAGGGTGCACTCTGTGGTTCTGGAATCCAGGAACAGTAGGCCTCGTTCTCGGGCTGCATCAATGACAATTTCCATGCCCTTCTGGTCTGCCGTAAATTTACTGCCCATATGGTTGTTGAATCCGACAAAATTGGTGAATTGCGATAAGTGCCAGTCGATACTGGTGCGCATGGTGTCGCGGTCCATGCTGGTTAACATTGCCTTCATGCCGGGGTTTACATCGCCGTTCAGGGGTTCCATCGGCACATGAACCAATAATTCATAGCCCTTCTCTCGCGCTCTGCGTGTTGATTCTGGCAAATGCCTCGCATAACTGAGAAATGAGAGCGTCAGGGGTTCTTGAATATCAAAGAGCGCCTCCAGGCGGGCCGTACTGTTGCCTAGGTCGTCAATCACAATAGCGATGGCGCTGGTTGTCTCATTCAGGTTGCTGCTGATGGCAAATTGCTGCCAATTTGGCGGGGTTATCGCTGGTTCGACTTCGGGGAGCGCCTCGATGAGGGCTGCTATTGGGTCTGGGGCGGCTGCAACTTGTGGTGCTGGCTGCTTGGCAAACTCAATGGGTTTGGGTTCAATAGGTGCAGGCGTTGGCTCTACGTTGATGTAAACAACGAGTGCAACTACAGCCAAGCCAACTAGCCCGATCCATCGCATGTAGCCCGTGAAAAGTTTTCGCAAAGTGACCCTGCCCGAAGAAAATGACGATTCATGCCAAAAAGAGCACAGAATTTTGCCCTTCAGAGCCCCCAATATTCTATAACAGAGCTCACGCCGACAGGCCAGCTACACGAGAAATTACTGATATGTTCGTACTCATCGATAACTACGACAGCTTTACCTACAACCTCTTCCACTATCTGGGTGAATTGGGTGCAGATATTGTCGTGCACCGCAACGACCAGATTACTGTGGATGAGATATTAGCCATGGCCCCGGAGGGTGTGATCTTATCCCCAGGCCCTTGCACACCTGACGATGCAGGCATCTGCCTTGAACTGGTGGAACGGTGCGCTGGTGTGTTGCCTATATTGGGTGTCTGCCTTGGGCACCAGTCCATCGCTCAGGCCATGGGGGGCAAGGTTGTCCGTGCGCCTTATCTGATGCATGGCAAGGTTAGCAAAATTATCCATGAAGGCCGTGGGTTGTTTGCAGGCCTACCCAACGCTTATGAGGCAACGCGCTATCATTCGCTGGTTGCTGAGCCGGAAAGTTTCCCTGAGTGTTTGGAAATTACGGCACAAACCGAAGATGGCATCATCATGGGGCTTTCCCATAGAGAACATGAAATTCACGGCGTGCAATTTCACCCGGAAAGTATTGCCTCGCAGCATGGTCACGACCTTCTGCGCAATTTCCTGGAACGTGCGCGTAGCCACCCTCGACCGAAAGCAGCCTAATGGACATGAAGCAAATTCTTGAACTCGTCGCAGCGGGTAAACCGCTGACCGCTGAACAAGCTGGCGCAGCCTTCACCATTATGATGGACGGTGATGCGACCCCTACGCAAATTGGGGGCTTTTTGATGGGCCTACGGGTGCGCGGTGAAACGGTTGACGAAATTACCGCCGGCGCCCGTGTCATGCGCGACAAGGCTGTGCGGATTAACGCGCCTGCCAATGCGATTGATACCTGTGGCACCGGTGGTGATGCGTCCGGTAGCTATAATATTTCGACAGCGGTTGGGCTTGTTGTCGCCAGCCTTGGTGTGCCTGTTGCCAAGCATGGGAACCGGGCTTTGTCGTCAAAGTCAGGCTCGGCAGAGGTGCTGAGCCAGCTGGGTGTGAATATAGAAACAGAAGGTCCAACGCTAGAGGCCTGCCTGGAGCAGGCGAATATCTGTTTCATGATGGCGCCGCGTCACCACGGGGCCATGCGCCATGTTGGCCCCAGCCGCGTAGAAATGGGCGTACGCACCATCTTTAACCTACTTGGCCCGCTGTCTAACCCTGCGGGTGCCAAGCGGCAGCTCATCGGGGTGTTCGATGCCCAGTGGGTGCTGCCCCTTGCAGAAGTGTTGCGGCAGTTGGGGTCTGAAAAGGTATGGGTGGTACACGGACTTGATGGCTTGGATGAAATGACCACCACGAATACAACCTTGGTTGCAGAGCTTGATAAAGGCGCGATTACCCAGTTTGAGGTAAACCCCGCCGATGCAGGGCTGCCAACCGCACAGCCGCAAGATTTGGTTGGCGGTGACCCCGCCCATAACGCAGCGGCCCTAACGGCCCTCTTAGAAGGGCAAACGGGAGCTTATAGGGATATTGTCCTCCTTAATAGCGCTGCTGCCATGATTGTTGCTGATAAAGCGTCCAGTCTGACGGAGGGTGTCGCTATGGCGGCCGAAGCGCTGGACAGCGGTAAAACAAAAGAGACACTGGCCAAATTGGTCGCTGTGTCTCACGGGAGATAGCGCCTTGGCCAATGTTCTTGAAGAAATTTGTGATGCCAAGCGCGACCACATTGCCGAGCGTAAAGCAACAGTGTCGGCCGCGAACCTCGAAGGCGCGCTTGTCATGGCATCGCCTGTGCGGGGCTTTGCCAAGGCTTTGGCGGATAAGGTCGATGCAGGTGGCTACGGCCTGATCGCAGAAGTGAAGAAGGCCAGCCCCAGTAAGGGCTTGATCAGGCCAGATTTCGATCCACCCGCCCTCGCCCAAGCCTATGAAGCTGGTGGCGCGACATGCCTTTCCGTGCTCACGGACATACCCTATTTCCAGGGCGATGATTCTTATTTGGTCCAGGCACAGCGAGCGTGCTCCCTGCCACTACTACGCAAGGACTTCATGCTGGACCCTTATCAGGTAACCGAAGCGCGGGTGTTGGGTGCCGATTGTATCCTGTTGATCATGGCGTGCTTGGAAGATAGCCAAGCTGCCGAGCTCGCGGATTGTGCCAAGGGCCATGGCATGGATGTTCTTGTTGAAATTCATGATGCCGCTGAGTTGGATCGTGCATTGAAAATTGAGGACACCTTGTTGGGAATTAACAACCGCAACCTGAAAACCATGGAAACGACACTGCAAACGACCCGGGGCCTGGCCGCCCTAGCCCCTGCTGATCGCTTGTTGGTAGGTGAAAGTGGCATTGCCGGCCATGACGATGTGCTGAATCTATCCACCCATGGGGTCAATTGTTTCCTGGTGGGGGAATCATTGATGCGTCAGGATGATGTGACGCAGGCAACACAAGCGCTATTGGGGTTGGACTGATGTCAAATTTTACCCATTTCGATAATAAAGGCGACGCCTCCATGGTAGATGTCGGTGGCAAAGACGTCACTGCACGCGTCGCCACGGCCCGAGGGCGTATCTACATGTCGCCAGAGACACTGGGTATGATTGAAGCTGGTGACCACAAGAAGGGCGATGTGCTGGCTGTGGCTCGTCTGGCCGGAATTATGGGTGCCAAGAAAACATCTGATTTGATCCCATTGTGCCACCCCATCTCACTTGACAAAGTGTCCGTAGAATTGGCCTGCAATCGCGCCGACGGCTGTGTTGATATTGAAGCGACTGCCAAGATTAGTGCCCGCACCGGTATCGAGATGGAAGCCCTGACAGCCGTAACTGTTGCTGGCCTAACAATTTACGATATGTGCAAGGCTGTGGACAAAGCCATGCGCATTGGCGACGTGCGTCTTGCCTTCAAGGCGGGTGGCAAGTCTGGCACCTATGAGGCTGAATAGATTATGATTTCTGTTGCAGAGGCCTTGGAAAGAATTCTGGTGCAGGGCAAATTGATGCCTGTAGAAGAGATCCCTCTTCAAGATGCATTGGGCCGTGTATTGGCCACAGATATTACATCCCGTCGCACACAGCCGCCTTCAGATGTGTCAGCCATGGACGGTTACGCTGTGCGTGCTGCTGATGCCACCCTTGGCGCTACGTTAACGCGTGTTGGTGAAGCCCCTGCCGGTGGTGCACATGAAGGTGACGTACAGCAAGGGCAGACAGTACGCATCTTCACGGGTGGGCCAGTACCCTCCGGTGCCGATGCAATTGTGTTGCAAGAAGATGTCGAGATTGATGAGAACGGCCTAATCGTCATTGGTGAAGCCGCAACACCTGGCCAACATGTCAGACCAGCCGGAGTGGATTTTAAGCAGGGTGACGCCCTCTTCCATGCTGGGCGACTGTTGTCTCCTGCAGACCTTGGCCTGTTGGCTTCTATGGATTGGCCGACAGTACCAGTGCGGAAGAAGCCGCGTATCGCGCTGCTGGCCAATGGCGATGAATTGGTGCTGCCCGGCGAGCCTATTGGCCCTAACCAGATCGTAAGCTCCAATTCCTTCGCGATGGCCGCGTTGGTGGCAGAAGCCGGTGGAGAACCGGTTGATTTGGGTATCGCCAAGGATGATGAAGGGACCATCAAATCCTTGGCTGAAGGCGCACGAGCCGCTGATGTGTTGGTAACCATTGGCGGCGCCTCTGTCGGCGAGCGGGACTTGGTGCAAAAGTCATTGGGTGATATGGGGCTGACTGTCGATTTTTGGAAAATCGCCATGCGTCCCGGTAAACCGTTGATATTTGGCCGCATGGACGAACAATTGATGGTTGGTCTGCCTGGTAACCCCGTATCGGCCCTTGTCTGTGCAACGCTCTATCTGGTGCCGCTTATCCGCCAAATGTTGGGTTTAACCCCTGTGGGGCCAGAAACCACCACAGCGACCCTGGGCAGTGATCTTGGGCCAAACAAGAAGCGTCAGGATTATATTCGCGGAACATTAACAGTCAGTGAGAACGGCGGAGACGTCGCAACACCGTTTGATTTACAGGATAGCTCTGTTCTCTCTCTGTTTGCCCATGCCGATGTATTGATCGTGCGTCCGCCCTATGCCGAGGCAGCCGCCAAAGGCGACCCGGTATCGGTTATTCCCTTACGGTTGAGGCATTAAGCGAAAGCTCTTGACCCAAAAAAAGAACTAAAGTAGAACAAATGATCATTGTTTGTTCTTATTTTGGGGTTTCCAATGCTGACACGCAAGCAACATGAGCTGCTCAATTATATCCACTCGCACCTTGAAGCGACGGGGATATCACCCTCCTTTGAAGAAATGAAGGAAGCGCTTGATCTTAAATCAAAGTCCGGGATTCACCGTCTTGTGACAGCCTTGGAGGAACGCGGCTATTTGCGTCGGCTGAAAAACCGGGCTCGTGCGCTGGAAGTCTTGCGTTTACCCGGCGAAGATGAGGTTAAACCCGCGCGTAGCAAGAGCAAGAACGTCATTGAGCCTGATTTTGGCAAAAGCGAAGACGCCGCACCTTCTACGGTGCAGCCCAGCGCCAATGATGATGCCGGCTTGATGAGCCTGCCTCTACACGGTGCCATCGCCGCTGGTACACCCATTGAAGCCCTGCAAAACAACGATATGTTCGTGTCCTACCCCGCAGCCATGCTGGGGCACGGAACGCACTATGCTCTGGAAGTGGCGGGCGATTCCATGATTGATGCGGGTATTTTCGATGGCGACACTGTGATTATCGAACAATGCGAGACTGCCCATAATGGCGAAATTATCGTCGCTTTGGTCGACGACCATGAAGCGACGCTGAAGAAATTGCGCCGTAAAGGGCAGTCAATTGCCCTTGAGGCCGCCAATCCCGACTATGAAACCCGCATCTTTGGCCCAGACAGGGTTAAGATTCAGGGCAAACTCGTTGGGTTGATGCGCCAATATTAGTCTTTTGATTGCTTGTTGCGGGGCGTTGGTGGGTATTTGGACCAAGGCCGCCTGCCCTGCTGATCTGCAACCGTTTTGACGATGACTTCTTCCTGAAGCCAAATGGCATGCGCCCCTGCCCGCCACAAATCGAACCGATCTATTACAAAGGCTGCCTTATTGCACTGGTAGCGTGTAGGGACCGCGCTGATGACTATGTCGGCATGAAAGCAATCTTCTGCAAGGGCTTGGGGAGATTTGATAAAAGTGATCACGGTATCGCTGGCCTGTACCGGCCGGTGAATACAGGCCAGCGTGTCGCAGGTAACAACAGCCTCAATCCCCTGGGACTGTTCGTGTTCTGACCACTTTTCGGCTTTCTCCTGCGCATTTTGGCGCAGCCATAACTCTCTGGCACGGCGTCCGGACCGACGATTAGAGACAATAAGCTCTCCTGCCTGATCTCTGACTGCGAACAATTTGCCATCATCGCTGACCAAAATATCGGGTCCTCGCTGCCCCAACGCAATGGCAATGCCAAGCACCATTACCACCGCGCCCCACAGGCGCCAGGACTGTGCCCACAGGCACAGCCAAAGGCCACCGACCATAGTGAGCACAAACCCTGTCATGCTGAAGGTCGACGTCAATAGAACGGCATGAGGCCAATCATTAACTAGGTGGGCAGACCACAGAACAACTTCGATGCCATTTTGCATAAGGGAAAGCCCCCAAGACTCTAATCCAAAAGGCAAAAGTACAAATGTCAGAATCGCGGCTGGCATGATCCATAGTGCCATGACAGGTACGGCAATCATGTTGGCAACTAGGCCCCAGTTTGCGTATCGGTTGAAATGGAAAGCGGCAATCAGGCCAGTAGCAAGACCGGCAATGAGACTGGTTGCCGCGACCCCCAAAGTGTACGTCAACATAGACCTGCTGATAGACCGACGGCGATCCAAGAACCAATTCTTACCCCTCATTTGCTCATAAAACGCGACAAGAGCGATAACGGCACCGAACGACATCTGGAAACTTACGCTAAGGAGAATATTCGGCGATACCAGCAACAAGGCGCCAGCAACCACAGCCACTAACCGAATGGTGATGGCTAGTCGGTCCATGATAATGGCCACAAGAACGATGGAGGTCATGGCAAAGGCGCGTTGGGTCGGTATCGTCGCGCCGCTGATGAGTAGGTAGGCCAGCGCTGTCATTATCCCTACAATGGCTGCAATCTTCTTGATTGGATAGCGCAGAGCTATTGCGGGAAAGAGTGACAAAATACCCCTTATTAGCAAGATGATAGAGGATGCTATTAAACCGATATGCAGGCCGGATATGGCTAGTAGATGTGCCAGGCCCGCGTTGCGCATGGCCTCCTGTCCATCTTGGGATATAAGGTTCCGTGCGCCAGTGAGCAACGCGACGGACATGGCCCCTGAGTCCCCCTCAGTTTGTACGAGCAGCCGCTCTATTAATTGCGCGCGCCACCGTGCAATGCGGATGGATATCCCCCCGCTACCTCTCTCAGCTGAAGGTTCTAATCGCTCAATGGGCGAAACGGCATAGCCGATTCCACCCAATTGCTGAAACCAGGCTCTGCGAGAGAAATCAAAGCTGTCAGGGGCCTCTGGCGGCGATGGCGGCATTAATTTGGCTCGTAACTGGACCCAGTCTCCAGGCAAAACCTTGTCGCCTTTGGTGCGTAAGGTTAGACGCAGCTTTGCTGGGGTGTCTTCCGGTGCGAACCATCTAATTTGTGGATGGCCAATGATAATCCGGGTCGAGCCACCGGAAAACGTCTCCAGGCCATGCACCATGCCTGTTACGGTGACGCTTCCGGTTTCACGGTCAAGAACGGGCGCTGCTATGAGGTGGGATTGAAGTTTGGCGGCGGTTAGCCCTAGCGCAAACAGGAAAAGCCCCACCAGTAGGGCTTTGGGTACCCAGCGAAACCCCAATAAACCAATGATCAAGGTTGAGAAAACCAACCAGCCAACGACTATCCAAGTCGGCTCATCTACCAACGAAAAATATGTACCGATACCGCAGCCTATAAGGACAGGTGCCCAGACGAATAGTCGGTCGGCATCCTGATGCGCAGATTTTTGGAGGTAGGTGAAGAGTTTGATGGGCTAATTACCTGTAACTAAATAATTTAATGGTCCGTCAATGGCTGGTGAATGGTGCGCCTAAATGTGCCGATCTTACTTACCCATGCTGGGTTTTCGTGCTAAAACCCGCCCGCACGCGGCTTTAGGCCGCATTATAGGCTGAATAGCCCTCGCGTCTTCAATTTACTAGGACTCCAGAATGTCACAGACCGTTGTTACCCGTTTTGCACCCTCACCCACGGGCTTTCTTCACATTGGTGGGGCCAGAACTGCGCTGTTCTGTTGGCTTTTTGCACGACACCATGGCGGCCAGTTTTTGCTCCGGGTAGAAGATACTGACCGTGAGCGCTCTACCGATGCCGCGATGGAAGCCATTGTTGAGGGGCTGGACTGGTTGGGTCTGCAACCCGAAGGGGATATTGTCTATCAATCAAAGAACATTGATCGCCATGTAGAGGTCGCGAACGAGCTGTTAGCCAGCGGCAACGCCTATTACTGTTATTGCTCGAAGGAAGAGCTAGCCACCATGCGCGAGACTGCTCGCGCCAATGGCACACGTATGGGTTATGATGGCACTTGGCGTGACAGAGACCCCTCAGAGGCCCCAGAAAGCGTTGAACCCGTCATCCGCTTCAAAGCACCTCAGGAAGGCGATACGACCATTAATGACCTGGTGCAGGGTTCTGTGACCATGCCGAATGATCAGCTGGACGACATGATCCTACTGCGGGCCGACGGTACCCCTACCTATATGCTGTCAGTTGTGGTGGATGACCATGATATGGGCATAACCCACATCGTTCGGGGCGACGACCATTTGAATAATGCCTTCCGCCAATTCTATCTGTTCAAGGCGATGGGATGGGATGTACCGGAAATGGCCCATATTCCCATGATTCATGGCCCTGACGGCGCCAAACTATCCAAGCGCCATGGCGCTCTGGGTGTCGAAGCCTATCGGGACATGGGATATTTGCCCGAGGCCCTGAGAAATTATCTGGTTAAGCTGGGCTGGGGCCATGGCGACGATGAGATATTCTCTACTGAACAAGCTATTGAGTGGTTTGAACTCGATGGGGTGGTGAAGTCGGCGGCCAGATTTGATTTTGTTAAGCTTGAGCATATCAACGGCAAGTATATTCGTGAGGCCGATGACCAGTACCTGGTTGACCAAATTATTCCCTTCATTGCGGAATTCACTGTGCTGGATCCGTCTGAAATTCCAGCATCCATGCTGGTTTCAGCCATGCCGGGACTGAAGGAAAGGGCTAAAACCCTCGTAGAACTGGCAAAAAGTGCATTGTTTTTAGTAGCAAAACGCCCGCTTGACCTAGACGAGAAGGCACAAAAATTGCTACACAATGACGCAAGAGAAATGTTAGCCCGCATGTTGGCTGCTCTGGAGCCTGTATCCGAGTGGTCAGCGGAATCGCTAGATTCTGCATTACGGGCATTCAGCGAAGCCGAACAACTGAAATTCGGTAAGGTCGCGCAACCGCTGCGCGCCGCTTTGTGCGGACAAACCACGTCGCCCGGCATTTTTGACGTACTTCAGGTCCTAGGACGTGAAGAAAGCCTTGCGCGCATTGCAGACCAAGCTGCGACATAACAAATAAGAGTTTCGAAAAGAATGAGGAGAAGTAGGTATGGGTGAGAATAATAGAACAGCAACCTTGTCACTGGGTGACCAAGAAATAGAACTGCCGATTTTGGATGGCGCCGTGGGACCAGACGTTATCGACGTCTCCAAGCTTTATGCGCAGAGTGGTGCATTTACCTATGACCCTGGCTTCACGTCAACGGCCAGCTGCGAATCCAAAATTACATACATCGATGGCGATGAAGGTATTTTGATGTATCGCGGCTATCCCATCGACCAGCTCGCACGTGAAAGCGACTTTCTAGAAGTCTGCTACTTGCTGTTGTACGGCGATTTGCCGACCAAAGCTGAAAAAGATA
>Ga0055584_100004925_pt1 | contig 13068 bp, 12 predicted proteins | sample OSDHelmetaG_FD_58716 | JGI IMG/M metagenome (GOLD analysis project Ga0055584, IMG submission 58716) | Pelagic marine sediment microbial communities from the LTER site Helgoland, North Sea, for post-phytoplankton bloom and carbon turnover... | ecosystem: Environmental > Aquatic > Marine >... | reverse complement strand
CAGATACTCCAGGAGCTCCCCTTTGGCCTTGGCCACCCCTTCTACAGATCCAAAAAATTCGAGATGGGCAGTACCGATATTGAGCAGTACACCCATAGTAGGTTGAGCAATGGAACAGAGATAGCGTATATCCCCCTCTTGGCGCGCTGCCAACTCCAACACGACCGCCTCGTGTTGGGAAGAAAGTTGTAGCAGCGTCCGCGGGACGCCGATCTCATTGTTCTCACTACCCACTGTTTTTAAAACATTATACCGCTGGCCCAATACTTCTGCGACCATTTCCTTGGTCGTCGTCTTACCGGCCGATCCCGTTATACCAATGACGGGGATATCAAAGCGCGCTCGGTAGTGGGCCGCAATCTTGCCCAGCGCCATAAGCGCTGATTCAACTACGAGCAGAGGACCGACATCAGCAGTCAACTTCTCGTAGTATCCGCGTTCAACTAAAGCAGCGCAGGCGCCGCGCGCCATTGCTGCTTCTACATAGTCATGCCCATCAAAATGTTCACCGCGCAGTGCTATAAATAACTCTCCTGCGACCAAGCTACGGCTGTCGGTAGATACTCCTAATGGGCTAATGGGCCGATCTAAGATACCAACAAGTTCGGCATCCGTCCACTGTAGAATTTCAACGAGCTGTACCCCGTGCATGGATGCCTTTCTGCCGGTTTCAGTTAGCGCCGTTTATCGACTGCAACACGGTGCGCGCTACGGCTCGATCATCAAAGACAACCGTGCGATTGGCGAGAATTTGTTCGCTCTCGTGCCCTTTACCGGCAATCAGCACTAGATCCCCAGCACGAGCTCCCCGCAGCGCTCGCTCAATGGCTAAAGCGCGATCCACCTCGCACTCTACAGCGGCTGGCCCAGTGATCCCAATGGCGACTTCATCTATTATACTATCGGGGTTCTCTGAACGCGGATTGTCGGAAGTAGCCCAAACAATATCAGCTAACTCTCCAGCCACTTTGCCCATCTGCGGACGCTTACCCCGGTCTCGATCACCACCGCAGCCAAAGACGCATATCAGCCTGCCGGCCGTCAGCGGACGCGCGCTGTGCAGTGCACGTTCTAACGCATCGGGGGTATGGGCATAGTCTACAACAACGGAAAAGTCCTGTCCTTCTACTATGCGCTCGAAACGCCCCGGCACACTTTCCATTGCAGCTAAGCCAGCGACGAGCAGAGTGGAATCGATGCCGAGGGCGATACCAACCCCTAGTGCCGCAAGCACGTTATAACAGTTAAAATCCCCGGTCAACCCAGTTTCAACCTCTATTGTTCCCCGCGGCGTCGACACCGTCATCGACATGCCATCAGCACGTGCATCAACATGCATAAGACGAAGCGCCGATGCTTTGGCACGACCAAAAGTCAAGACTTCAGCGCGGGTCCTGCCCAGCAATTGAGTTGCACTAGGGTCATCTGCATTTATAATGGCAAAGGCCGTAGACTGCAGCCCTTCGAACAACCTAGCTTTAGCGGAAAAATAGGCGGCAATGCTACCGTGAAAATCTAGATGATCACGCGTAAGATTAGTAAAAACACCTATTTTAAAATCGATTCCTTCCACCCGCTGCAACGCCAACCCATGGGAAGACACCTCCAATACCGCCGCACACCTGCCCTCATCGACCATCTGGCGTAGATAGCGCTGCATATGGTTGGCCTCGGGCGTAGTATTGTCCACCTTTTGCAGCGCCCCCCGGCCGCTAAACCCCAGCGTGCCCAGATAACCGCAGGGCATATTCGCCTCATCTAACACATGACGCAACAAATAAGCCGTAGTCGTCTTGCCGTTGGTTCCCGTCACGCCAATATTGGTGAGCTGACCGGCGGGGTCGCCGTAAAAACGGCAAGACAATTGTGCTAAAGCACTCCGACTATCGCCAACGACAATGCGCGGCGCACCGCAATCAGCATCCTCTTCGACGACGACTGCACACGCCCCACGCCCCACAGCATCGGCTATGAATTGGTGCCGATCTTCCTCTTGTCCTCCGCGCACGGCCACAAACATATCGCCCGCTGTGACCTGACGCGAGTCAGAGCAAATATGTCCCACTTCGACGTCGGCGGCCAAACCATACACCGCCGGTTCCGGTAGCGCTTTTAACAATTGCTTCAGCATCAAGATCAGATACCTTTTGTATCACTTATTATACGCAGCGGCCCCATCAACTCTAACAACCGTGCTTGTCGGCGCCCAAGATCGGTAAGATCATCGACAAACTCGCCTCCCCCCCCCAATTCACAGCGCATGTCGGCGCCGACCAAAATCTCCTCACCCGCCTGTGGCGCCTGTCGCACAACCATATTGCCATTTCCCGTCACGATCAACCCCATGCCGCGTAAACGGGCAGCGAGCTCAGCTGCACCTCGCGTCATTCCACGCAAGTCGGGGACCGCGATTGCCGCTGCTGCCGCTCCCTCTCTAAGCCCCGAGCCCGCGAGAAGCCCACCGGGCAAATACACAATACGCTCCATTACGCGTTGAAAAGCAGGGGCCGCCACACTGCCTCCCCATTTTTCTTTTTGCGGCTCATCGACTACAATCACACAGACGTACTGAGGAGACTCGGCGGGCAAAAAGCCCGCAAAGGATACGATACTGGCTTCGGGATCGTATCCACCGCCAGCCGCGGCTGCCTTCTGCGCCGTCCCCGTCTTACCCGCCACTGAGATTCCCGCAATACGAGCGCGTTGCCCCGTCCCATGATCGACGACGCCCCGGAGGATTTTGCGCAGCACCAACGACGTCTGCTCACTGATAACACGGCGCAACACTTTGGGTTCCGGCGCATCCTCTAGCTGTCCGTCGCCCCCAATATATCCCCTGGATATCTGCGGCACCATGAGTTCGCCCCCATTGGCTATCGCCGCATAAGCCTGAGCTAGCTGCAGAACAGAGACGCCTATCTCTTGGCCAATTGCTATCGTTTCAAGCGATCGTTCGGACCAGCCTTCCACTTTCTGGAGTTGGCCGGCGCTTTCGGCAGGCAGATCGATTCCACTGCGCGTGGCAAAACCAAAGCGGCGTATATACTCATAGAAACGTGGCCGCGGTAAACGACGTGCAAATTTAATAAGGCCAATATTGCTTGAATTTTCGATTACCTCGACAAAGCTCAATTCGCCATGGGGTGATATATCGCGAATGACATCGCCGTTGCTCAGCTTTAGCTCGCCCTCTTCGCAGTCTACGCGCTCGTGCAAGAGTGCCAGACCATCCTCGATTACGGCAGCAGCAGCAATTACCTTAAATGTAGACCCAGGTTCGTATGCATCGGCGATGACGCGGTTGCGGCGCAGTGCCGCCAGCGACGTTCCAGCCTCGTTGGGGTCGAAGAGAGGCGCATTGGCCATAGCCAATATTTCTCCAGTGCGCGGATCGAGAATGATTCCTCGAGCACTAGCGGCATCGGCCTCATTGAGCGTGCGCAACAGCTCTTCTTCTAGGACGCCCTGATATAGCGCGTCTATGGTCAGCACTAAGCTGCGCCCGTTTTGCGGTGCAATCTGGGACTCTACTCGCCCCGGCACGAATCGACCTCGCGCATCGACATAGGAAACGAGTTCCCCGTCTTTCTCTTCCAACTCGCGAGCAAAGGACCGTTCGACCCCCTCGCGCCCTTCGTTATCGATATTCGTATGCCCGAGCAGTTGACCAGCTAACGGCCCCAGCGGGTAGGAACGGCGGGGTTCGACATGGCTAAAAATACCTGCAAAATCTACCGCGGGCAGTTTATCCAACTCAAAATCTGTCACCTGCCTAGCCAAATAAACAAAAGGCCGCTTGCTGCTCAGCTGCTCGCTAAGTGCAGCAACAGACTGGCCACTTAGTGGGGCAAAATAAGCGGCGGCGCGCTCGGGTTCGACTACGCGTGCGGGATGGGCGTAAAAAGACGTCGCCGCCACATCCGTAGCCAGCTCCGTGCCGCGACGATCGAGAATACTACCCCGGCTGGCACGCAGCTCTATATGGCGCACATACTGCGCGCGCGCCCTCTCGGCATAGGCATCTCCTAACACTACTTGTACCTGCACGAGACGACCCGCAAGTGCCAACCAGGCCAGAGCCCCTAAATAGACCGCCACGCGCAGGCGACTAGGCCCGCACCACGGCAGCGACTGGCGTTTGACTGGCATCAATCAAGTTCCCTGCCAGCCCAATCGCCGGCGACGGCATCCCCACCGTGGGCATGCACCATACCAATTCGACCGATGGCCACTTCTTCTATTTGTCCCAGCTTTTTCTTAAAAGCGATACCCGCCATTAGGTTTGTCCGCTCCTGGCCCAATTCCCTCAGGCGAAGTTCTGCCACGCTGAGCTGTCGTTCGACATTAGCAACCTCGACTTTTTGCCAAACGTGAAAGAGAGTCGCACCGACCAAGAGGCCGACCAATGCCACGCTGCGACCGCAGGCCAGAGAAACGCTCGACTTTTTCTCAACTCGCGTCATTATTTATTATCCTCTAGCTTTTCATAGAGTCTCAACACCGCACTGCGAGCGCGGCTATTATTGCCAACTTCACTAGGGGTTGGCTTGACTCGCCCCCGCCCGACCTTTGCAAATTCTGGCCGGTGATTACAACAACAAACCGGCAATCGCGGTGGACAAATACAGCCTCGCATCAATTCCGCCAAGTGCCGCTTGACTATGCGATCTTCTAAGGAGTGGTATGCTATGACCGCTAAGCGCCCTCCCACAGCGAGCCGATCTATAGCGGTAGTCAAACCAGCAACTAGCTCTTCGAGTTCGCCATTGATCGCAATGCGAAAAGCTTGGAATACCCGCGCCAGCGTTTTGTTGACCATCTGTGGTCGCGTGGCAACCACGACCTGACGCAAGTCCTCTGTAGTCTGCAGCGGTCGCTCCTGGCGACAGCGTACGATGGAACGGGCTATCGACCGAGCCTGCCGCTCTTCGCCATATTCACGCATAATGCGCACCAGTTCCACTTCGGGCGCCGTTGCGATAAGGTCGGCCGCCGTCTCGCCATACATCGGGTCCATGCGCATATCGAGCGGCCCTTCGGCGCGATAGCTAAACCCTCGTCCCGCCTCGTCGATTTGGCGCGATGATACTCCCAAATCAAAGAGAGCTCCACTTAGGGATGACACCCCCACCGTATTGAGGACCGAATCTAACTCGGCAAAGCGCCCCTTGCGCACGAGCCCACGCCCATCTCCACTTAAGCTTTCGCTCGTAGCCCCTATTGCCTCGTCATCGCGATCGACCGCGATGAGTAGCCCCTCTGGTCCCAGCGCCGCAAGCAGAGCCCTACTATGCCCTCCCCCTCCCGCCGTCGCATCGAGATAGACACCGGCGCGGTCGACGATTAACCCTTCGACGACCTCGTCAGCTAGAACCGGCACGTGATACGACATGTCAACCTGCTCTGCGACCATGGCTTATAGATCCAAGTGCTCTGCGGCTTCTTCCATCCCCTCGTCGGCTTCTTCCATAAATCGCTGCCAATCTTCGGGGTTCCAAAACTCTAATTTATCCAATGCGCCAATCACGACCATCTGGTCTCCAATGCCCGCACGTTCCAACAGCTTGCGCGGAACCCCCGCTCTCCCCTGGCGATCCATTTTAACTTCGGCTGCCTGCGATAACATCGCCCGAATAAAGACCCTGTTCTTGCGTTCGGTCTGCGGCAACCGCAGCAGCTTCTTGGCCGTCTCTTCCCAAACATGCTGAGGGTAGGCGGTGAGGCAGTGGTCGAATCCGCGCACGACGACAAACGTGCCGCTGGCCTCAGCGGGCAGTTTGCGACGAAACTCAGCCGGCACAAAGATACGGCCTTTTTCGTCTACCGGAACGTCGTATTCTCCGAGAAACTGCAACAAGATCCGCCTCAAATGATTAAAGTTCCATCAATCCCTCTTCCACCCTTTCACACCCTTTTCCACCACGAGCCTAATAATCCCCATTTTTCACCTAGCTGTCAAGCATATTTTTATCAAGTAGATAGGCTAGTTTTATAGCATATTCATGATATAACCAACGAACAACACAAGGCAGTGTCCATAGAACACTACCTTGTGTCATTCATTCATTGGCAACGCTCAGCTCATACCGTTCTATTACCAACAAAAAAGTGGGAGCGCCCTTATTGGACACCCCCACAAAACAAACTTCACTGGCAATACTAAACGATCATCTATTCTTTCTTTAGCTCCATAACCCGCCGGTAAATTGGCTTGCCTTCCGCTAGATACTTCTCTTCGTAATTCGTCCGCGCCCCCTGCCAATCGAGATCGACCTCATCCAATACTTCACTGAGTTCTAAAACCTCTACCATCACGTCATAATAGTCGGCAAAATCAGTAGCTAACCACAGGAGTCCACCCGAAACTAGCGTGCGCTCTACCTCGCGCAGGAAACCCTCATTAAAGAGCCGTCTTTTGTGATGCCTCTTTTTAGGCCAGGGGTCTGGGAAATATATATGGTAGGCCTGGACCGTATCCGACGGGACAAAGAATTCGACGAATTCACGCGCATCTGCGCGCACAAAGCGCATATTATCAAACCCCTTGCGCACACTGCGCGCATGAGCCATACGCAAGTATCTCATAGCCCATTCGACGCCGACAAAATTCGTATCAGGTCGCCGTTCAGCCGCATCGACGAGAAAGCGGCCTTTGCCGATACCGATTTCAATTTCAATAGGCTTTTCGTTAGCAAAAACTTCGGACCAGCGGATAACGGGATCCACATCGTCAATATCAGCCAACTGCAGTAGGAGCTCGAGATCTGCCCCGATCGACATAAAACCTCTCCACTAAATACGAGTTTGAAAGGACAATAAAAACGGACGCCGATCGAATGACCGGCGTCCGTAAAAATATCGGTGTGGGCAGAAATTAAATCAACCCGCAGCCTCACTGTGTGACGGCAATCCGCAGAACTGCTCGTAATCGATAAGTTCTGTGATAGTCGGACTATCGCCGCATACCGGGCACTCGCTGTCTCGACGCAGCTTCAACTCGCGGAACTTCATATCCATCGCATCGTAAAGCAAGACTCGACCTACCAGCGGCTTGCCCTCGCCCAATACGAGTTTGACGACTTCCGTCGCCTGCATCAGTCCCACCGTCCCCGGCAGCACACCGAGAACTCCACCTTCTGCACAGCTGGGTACTTCTCCAGGCGGCGGCGGTTCGGGATAAAGGCAGCGATAACACGGCCCCCCATCCGCCGGCATATAAACCGTCGCCTGTCCCTCAAAGCGAAAAATACTGCCGTCGACCACGGGCTTGCCCGTCAGAACCGCCGCATCATTTACTAAGTAACGCGTCGGAAAATTATCACAACCATTGACGATGATGTCGTAATCCGCCATTACGTCGTAGATGTTATGCGAGGTCAGCATTTCATAGTGTGTGCGCACATCTAGGGTTGAGTTTAACTCGAGCAGGCGATCGCGCGCAGCTTCCACCTTAGGACGACCGACGTCTGACTCACCAAAGAGCACCTGGCGTTGTAAGTTGCTCTTGTCGACGACATCTGCATCAACCAGCCCAATGCGACCGATCCCAGCAGCGGCTAAATAGAGCCCAGTGGGACAGCCCAAACCACCAACACCCACTAAGAGCACTTTACCCTTGAGCAGTTTCTGCTGCCCCTGCTCACCGACCTCGGGCAAAATAATGTGACGTGCATAGCGCTGCATATCATCATCGGAGAGCAAGCTCCCCTGTTCAAAATCGAAACCAGCGTCTTTCCAACCTTTAAAACCGCCAATCATCGACTTGACATTGCCATAGCCCATAAAGGCCAAGTCGCGCGCGGCCAATGCCGACCGATTGCCGCCAGCGCAATAGAGCACGATCTCTGCATCGCGATCCATCGTCACATCTTCTTCGATGTTGAGCTCGAGAAAACCACGCGGGATTAAGGCGGCACCCGGTATATAACCATCCATAACTTCTTCGCGCTCGCGCACGTCGACAATATGTAGCGGCTTACCCGCCTTGAGCCCCTCTTGAACTTCAGCTGCTCCCACTTCTGCAATACCTTGCTTCACTTGGTTGAGAAGCTGGTTTGATGTTACACTCATATCTCCTCCTGAGTATTCTTAGATTGCAACAGACTCCCCACTGGGCGTCAACTGCCTTTCACAAAATGTCGATCCATCCCCGCGCAACCGCAATACCTCTTCAATCACGCGGCCGGCGACGTAGTCGATTTCACTTTCCGTCGTAAAACGCCCCAGCCCAAAACGCAAGGTCGAGCGCGCCTGTTCCGCACTGCGCCCCATTGCCGCCAATACGGGCGATGGCACCGGCGAATCCGATGAACAAGCAGATCCCGATGAAATGGCAATATCGCCCAAACGAACTAATAGCTCAGCACCATCTACCGCGGAAAAACAGACACTGAGATTACCCGGCAAACGCTCCGACTCATGGCCATTTAACTCGACACCCGTCAGCTCAGAGCAAAAGCGCTCGTAGAGTTTACACCGCAAGTCAAGCAACTTAACCCCCTCTTCAGCCAACTCGAGCTGGGCCAAACGACACGCTTCCCCCACCCCTACAATAGCGGGCACATTGAGCGTCCCCGCCCGCAACCCCCGCTCCTGCCCCCCTCCTTCCAACTGAGCCTTCAAACGCACGCGGGGCGCACGCGAGCGTACATACAACGCCCCCTCGCCTTTGGGGCCGTATAATTTGTGGGCAGACAAAGAGAGTAGATCGATGCCTAACGCTCTAACATCCAACGGCACTTTGCCGACGGCCTGTGCAGCATCGCAGTGCCACAGAACACCGCGTCGCTTGCACAGCGCGCCGATTTGTGCCAGCGGATGCACCGTGCCGACTTCGTTATTGGCCGCCATTAGGGAGACTAAAATGGTATCATCACGAATGGCCTCATCTAGCGCATTTATATCGATACAGCCATCGCGGTCGACATCGAGATAGGTAAGGGAAAAACCGCGTTCTTCTAGACTATGGCAAACGTCGAGCACGGCCTTGTGTTCGGTCTTGCAGGTAATAATATGACCATGACCAACATATTCAGCGACCCCTTTCAACGCGAGATTATTGGATTCCGTCGCCCCAGCGGTAAAGATAATCTCGCGCGGCTGAGCGGCGAGTAAAGCCGCCACCTGTTCACGCGCCCGTTCAACCGCCATCGCAGCATCGTTGCCAAAAGAGTGCGTTTTGCTCGCCGCGTTGCCGAAGCGATCGCAGAAATAGGGCAACATAGCGTCCAAAACGCGGCGATCAACCGGAGTCGTCGCCATATTATCCAAATAGACGGTCATCTTCGCCGGCACTGAATGCGATTAAGCGCTGAACGACTCACCACAGCCACAGGTCGTGCGAGCATTGGGGTTTTCGATCTTAAACCCAGCTCCCATTAAGCCATCGTGATAATCAAGTATTACCCCGTTGAGATAGAGGCTGCTCTTCATATCGATAAAGATCTTCACCCCCTTGTCTTCAAATACATGGTCCATATCTCCGCTCTCATCAGAAAATTCCAATTTGTATTGAAACCCCGAACACCCACCACCCACCACTCCCATGCGCAAACCGCGTTTGGAATTTCCCTCTTCACCGATCAAAGTCTTGATCTTCTCTGCAGCCGTGTCTGTAACTGTGAGCATTTGCCCGACTCCTCTCTGTGCACATTAGGTGCATCATATCATTTCAAGATTCAAAAATAGAAGACTCAACCACATCGGGGATTTCTTCGTGTTGACAATAAATCCCACATTGATGGCAATCTCGTTCAAATATCTTTTTATCACAGCAACAACAGCCGCCGAGAACCTCAATAGCCTTGTTGTTGCGCTCTTTCATATCTTGGTAATGGGCAATCCGCTCATCGATCTCTTCTTGTTGCCACGTTAAGTGAGCAATGAGGGAACGCGCCAATTCTCCGCCGGTATTACTATTGGCCTTCAGACTGAAAAGCTCGCGAATACGCTCTAATTCAAACCCCAAGCCCTTCAAGCTTTGAATTATCTTAAGACGTCGCAGCTGCGCTTCAGCATAGAGCCGAAACCCCCCTTCAGTCCGTTCTTCTGGCTCTATAATACCGAGTTCTTCATAATAGCGAATAGTTCGCGTCGTCACCCCAGCTTCGGTTGCCAGGTCGCCAATTTGCATCATAGGAGTACTGCCCTAACCATATTTATCTGTTTTTCATTCATATACAGGACAATATATTAACGTAAACGTAAATGTCAATCAGCACCGTTTATTCGTTGAGCATCTTTATAATATGTATATTGTTACGGTTGTCTCTAAGCTGCGGAGTTTTTGCACGTGAAACCTCATCAAGCAATTTACGAAAACCTCGACGATGCTGTAAATAAGGGGGTTGTACCTGGAATAGCCCTGGCCTTTGGTCGCTGCGAAGAAAGTCTATTCCATTACTCCACGGGTATGGCGATGACCCAACCCCATAGTATCCCACTTCACAACAATGCCTTGTTCGATCTAGCTTCACTGACTAAAGTCTTGGCAACAACACTGATTATCATGCGCCTATACGAAAGCGGTGCACTAGATATCGACTCAAGCCTTGCGCAGCTGCGACCGGACCATTACGAACCAGAGCACGCCGCATTGAGCCTGCGCCAGCTCCTAACCCACTGCTCGGGGCTACCGGCAACCAAACCGCTCTATCTCGACCGAGCACCTCACTGTCCACACCCAGAAGAACGCCGCCGCGACACATTAACCCGCATCCGCAAAATCCCCTTAGCCTATGCCCCGGGCACAGAGACTCGATATAGCGACCTAGGCCCAATTCTCCTAGGTGAGCTATTGGAACTCCATTGCCAACAACGCCTCGACCACTTATTTAACGAGGAGATATGCATTCCTCTCGGTTTAGAGGATGTCTTTTTTGTACACTTGCAAACTCCCCTTCCCCAAGCTCAGCGACCTTCCGAAGACTTCGTCGCCACAGAAAACTGCCGCTGGCGGCAGCAGGTCATATGCGGGCAAGTGCACGACGAAAATGCGTATATGCTCGGAGGTGTGGCAGGCCATGCCGGACTCTTCGCCACGCTAAGAGCCGTCGAAAAACTGGCACAAACACTGCTCAATGCGGCGGTGGGGCGAAGCGATTTCCTATCCCCGCAAACAGTCGATTTTTTTACCCGACGGCAAAACTTGGTAGCGGGTTCCTCGCGAGCACTCGGCTGGGATACGCCATCTGAACCATCTCCGAGTGGGCAATACTTCTCGCCCAACTCCTTTGGTCATACGGGCTTTACCGGCACTTCTCTATGGATTGACAGGGAGAGAAATTACTATATAGTCCTCTTGGCCAACCGCGTTCATCCTCAACGGGACAATAGCGCTTTTCTCCGCTTTCGCCCCCAAATCCACGACCAGGTCGTCAAAACCATGCAACTTTCTCCTAGTTCCTGACGTCTAAGGGAAAATCGCATAACAATTTAGAATGTGATTTACATCAATTTTTCATTGGTTACTTCTCTATATATTCCGATGCCAATACCAAGCCCATACAAGGTCAACAGTCTATGTTTGCCATTGCCCTATTATTAACCATCCTGCTTCCATCTGCTCACGCAACAACAGTGCAGCGTTTTGCCCTGGAAGAGCTAGTGCAGAACGCAGAACGCATTGTAGTCGCCACCTGCCAGAGGAGTGAAGCTGCGCTGGTAGAGGATCGCGTCTTTACGCGCTATTATTTTACCATCGGGGAAACGGTTAAGGGCAACGGCACCCAGACGCTTGAATTGCATTTGCCCGGCGGGCAGTCCCAAGGCGGGCACTCGCGCATAGCGGGCATGCCCACCTTTGCTGCGGGTGAAGAGATGGTCCTCTTTTTAACGGAGACGAACCAGCTGGGCCACGCCTGGCCCGTTGGCCTAGGCCAGGGGGCTTTTCACGTTCAGCGCAGCGAAGACCGCCCAGCTCGCGTCTATCAACGCCTCGACGGACTGAGCCTCTATGAAGGAGCGGCAAAGCGAGCTAAAACTGAAAGTCCCATTCAAGGTTCAAAACTCGAAGTATTCTTAGAGCGACTGCGCATATTGGAAAAAGCGGCAACAAATGCGCACTAAATGGCTGTTCACCTTGCTCGCACTCGTCGTTGCGCTACCCAGCTACGCTTTCCTGGTGCAAACATTTCGTGGCAATTTGGGCAATGTTCAGCAGACCTGGCAACGCCCAGAGAACATCCCCTTCGAATTGCACAGCGCGGGCTCTGACGACCTAACAGCAGAAGAGACTCATCGTCTAATCCGCGAAAGTTTTCAGGTATGGCAAGACGTGCCCAGTTCGCGCGTGGCCTTTACCGATCAGGGGGAAACCGAGACCCGCACTCCTTCGCGCCGGGACCGACGCAACCTCATCTATTTTGACGAGACGAACGAGTATCTACAAGCTCCACGCGGTTCCGGCATCATTGCTGCAACGCGCATCAATTCCAGCTCACTCACCGGGCAAATCACCGATACTGATATCATCTTCAACGGACGCGACTTTCGTTTCTCCAATGGCGACGACCGCCCCACCGGCAGCATCGACCTCAAAGACGTAGCCATTCACGAGATTGGCCATCTCCTCGGTTTAGAACATACCCCCCTCGATGGTCCAGCAAGCTTGCGCCCGACAATGAACCCTTTCAATCGCGGTGATGGTCCAGGCCAAGCCCAGACTCTCGAGCCCGATGATATCGCCGGCATCAGTTTCCTCTATCCAATCAGCACGTATGCCAGCAGCATCGGCACGATTAGCGGCACCGTTAGGGATATCGACGAGAAAGGCCTTTTCGGCACACAGATCATCGCCGAAAACCTGGATACAGGCGAATTGTTCAGCACCGTTTCAGGGGCCTACAAACCAGCGGCCCAAAGCGGTGAATACGAGCTATATGGCCTCAGCCCCGGTCGCTATAGACTAGTCCTATCTCCTATAGATGGGACTATAAGCGAAGAAAATTTTGGCGGCATCTTCACCGATTTTGCCACGGGGTTTTCCTCTGAATACTACGACAATAGCCGCGAAGAAGCGCTAGCCACAGTCCTCGAAATAAAGGCCGGACAGACACTTACAGATATAGA
>Ga0055584_100004922_pt1 | contig 13070 bp, 12 predicted proteins | sample OSDHelmetaG_FD_58716 | JGI IMG/M metagenome (GOLD analysis project Ga0055584, IMG submission 58716) | Pelagic marine sediment microbial communities from the LTER site Helgoland, North Sea, for post-phytoplankton bloom and carbon turnover... | ecosystem: Environmental > Aquatic > Marine >... | reverse complement strand
TGCAAGCCTTGAAGAGGAATCAGCTAACTTGCTGGCCTTGCAGACAAGACAGTCTCTGGGCACTTCAGCACTAACATTTGCTAACCAAGTGCAACAAAGTGTTTTGCAACTATTTAGGTAAGGTTAAAAAGGCTACAATTAGGAAACGGGTGGGATTTAATCTCACCCGCTTTTTTTTGATTAATCTTTTGTAAATCAACTACAGTTACAAAAAAGGGGCAAGAGGTAAAAATGCCATTACGCTTAAAGCTAAAACCCCAAGAAAAAGTTGTTATCGGTAACACAGTTATCGAAAACGGCCCTAAAAGTGCAACTTTTTTGATTCACAGCAAGTCAATAATTTTACGTGAAAAAGATATCATGCACGAGGAGCAGGCAAATTCTCCGGCAAAGCGTATTTATTACGTCTCTTTGCTTATGTATCTGGCTGGAAGTGCAGAAGAAAGCCAAGTTCATCACCCAGCGTTCAAGGAGCTGACGCGTCAATTTCAAGAAGCCTGCCCTACGCCAAGGGCCATTGAACTCATTCATTATATTGGCACTAAAATTCTTAATGATGACTTCTATGGTGCCTTGAAAAGTGCCAGAAGCTTGATAGATTATGAAGAAGACGTACTTTCAAAAGCTACACAAGGGTAAGCGAATGACCGGATATGGTGCATACGATAAAAATATAAAAACAACAGAAAGCCCGCATGAAACTGATGCTGCGGTTCTGGAACATGCTGCTCAGGTGCTAATCGCTGCTCAGACTTTGATGGCCGCTAAGGAAATGGATAACGATGATGATTTCTTCATGGCTTTGAATTACAATCAAAGAATATGGACTGTTCTCCAAGCTTTTGCGGCTGAGGAGAAACTTATTCCAGACCAAATCAAAGCTAATTTGATAAGTTTAAGTCTTTTTGTTGATAAGCAAACCTATAAAGCCATGTCTGAGAATGATCCAACAAAACTTGATGTTTTAATAAATATCAATCGACAAATTGCGGCTGGATTTCGCTCAATTCCTCCTGCTGAAGAAAAGCCTGAATAACTATTTTTTTTCTTACTTGGTGGTTGCGTTTTAAATAATCTAAATATCATTTGTACCACACTAGGTTGTGGGTGAGGAATAAAGCTTAAATGAATGAATCTGACAATACTGATTTATTGGATCTGAGTGAACCTGTCTCAGTAGATTCACTTCTACAGGCTGCAGTTGACTTTCATAACATAGGCAATCTAGAAAAAGCTGAAGCTCATTATCGTAGGATTTTAGAAAGTGACCCAAAGAATCACAACGTATTACATTTATTGGGTTTTTTGGCCTACCAATTAGGTTTCGGAGAAGAGGGACTAGCACTTATAAAGGAAGCTATATCGTATGAGCCTAATGTTTCTCTATTCCATTCTAATTTAGCAAAGGTTAGCTTGGAGTTAAAAGACTTAGAACAAGCAGAAGTTGCTTACCGTCGCTGTCTTGAACTGGAAAGTGGCAATCTGGATATAATGAATGACCTTGCCAACTTGCTCCGTATAAAAGAGAAGGGACCGGGATCTAAATCACTGCAAGAAGCCCAAGAATTACTGGGTAAAATTGTAGTCGAGAAGCCGATGGTTCCAGAATATCAAATAAATCTTGGAAACGTTCTGCGTGATAATCTAAAGAATGAAGAAGCCATTGACTGTTATGAGAAAGCAATGGATATGGACCCTAAATTTGTTGGAGCAGCGTTGCGAAATATTGGTCTTATTCACTGTGCAGATAAGGATTATGAGCTTGCAGAGGAATTTATTAATAAAGCCTTGAAAATTGACCCTAAAGACAGTTCAGCACTAAACAATTTAGGGCAGGTCTTTGTCTCTGATCTTCAATTAGATAAAGGGATCGAATGCTTTCAGAGGGCATTAAAAATAGACACAAACAATTCACTCATATATAGAAATATGGGTCGTGCTTTAATGCGTCGTCGACGTGATGAAGAGGCGCTCGAAGCATTTCAAAAATCTATGGAAATAGACAGTTCTGAGACTGAAGCTTACTATCATTTTGCTGCAGTCCTCAGGAATATGGAAAAGCTTGTTGAATCTGAAGATTTTGTTCGCAGTGCATTAAAGCAATTCCCAAAAGAACCTTTGTTATTATGCGAGCTATCAAATAATCTTCAGGGGCAATTTGAATTTGAAGAAGCAGAAAAATATGCTCGACAGGTTCTTGACATAAGTCCTAATTGCGGTGCCGCTATGGTGACGCTGGCAATAGTGCTAATTCATACAGGCTCAGAAGAAGAGGTTCTTGAGATATATAAAAAGGCATTAAAAGAAATGCCTAATGAAATGTCAGTCAGCTTCAATTATGCGTTAACTTTATTTTGTTACGGCCACCTTGAAGAAGCATGGAAGCGTTATCGACTTCGTTGGGAAACTGAGAGCTTTACTTCGCCTGTGCGTTCATTTCCACAGGATCAATGGGATGGATCGCCCTTAAAAGGTAAAAGTATAATTCTTTATGGTGAGCAGGGATTGGGCGATGAAATCCGTCATGCTAGTATGGTCCCAGATATGTTAAAAATGGGAGCAGAAGTTTACGTGGAGTGTGAGCCTAGGCTTGTTGACATCTTTCAACGTTCTTTTGAAGGTGCTAATGTTTTTCCTTATCCATACACAGAAGCTGAGACAGGTAAGGTGGATATTGATTTCCAATCAGCAATTCTTGACCTAGGTGGATACCTAAGGCCGACAATTGACAGTTTTCCAAGTGACCCCAATCATTCGTTCTTGAAGCCAGATCCAGAGCGAATTGTTTTTTGGAAAGAAAGAATGGAAGCATTGGGTCCCCAGCCCAAAGTTGGAATGATTTGGCAAAGTACAAAAGCTGCTGGTGGTCGCGGCCGTTGGGGCGCAACAGTAGAGGAATTAGCTCCTATCCTCTCCATTAAAGGAATAGATTTTGTCAACCTTATGTATGTTGAATGCAATGAGGATCGAGCAAAAATGCTGGAGCTTTATGGGGTTAATCTGCATACTTGGGATGATATTGATCTAAGAAACGACCAAGATGACCTGTGCGCCCTTATTTCCAATTTGGATTTAGTGATTTCTCACGCGTCCTCAGTTGCCTACACAGCAGGTGGCCTTGGGATCCCAACCTTTAATTTTTTGCCGGTCAAAATTTACTTTGACTTATTAGGTAATCCCGACGCACCGGGCTGGTCACCATCTATGCGTTATTTTCGTAAGAATATACACGAAGATTGGGATGGGCCTTTCAACGAAATAGCCGAAGAAATTAGAGCCAAGTTTGGACTCTAATAGTGTCCTACCAGCAGGTCCTTCCTCCATCAATGGGTAAAATGCTTCCTGTCATGTAGGATGAAGCATCTGAAATCATGAAGGCGACGGCTGCCTTGTATTCATTTGGGCTGGCCATTCTGCCCAATGGGATTAAACCAGACAACTGTTTCACAAAATCTTCCTCCTGGTCCGTATAGACACCACCAGGTGCAATAGCATTTGCACGTACCCCTTTATCAGCCCAATAGGTAGCCAAATATCGGGTTAATCCGATGAGACCACTTTTGACAACGGAATAAGTTACCGGCTTTACTGGTTGATCTTCGTCTTTTACTCCACGTTGTTTATATAGTCGTTGATCGGGGCCTATAATGCCTAAGTCAGAGGAGACATTAAGGATTACACCTTTTCCGGCTCTCGCCATTACAATGCCAAAAGTACGAGAACACAAAAATGCTCCGGTAAGCCCAACGGCAAGATCGGCATTCCACAAATCAAGTGGGAACTTCTCAAGTCGTAAAAAATCTTTATTGTCTATATCCTCTAATGTTGGGTTATTGGTTGCATTATTGATCAGAATATCGATACGCCCGAATTGATCCAATAAGTCCTTGCAAGACCCTTCTATCTGATCGGGCTGAGTAACGTCTATGCAGAGGCCTAGGCATTGATGGCCAAACTTGTTTTCTAAAGATGTGGCTATATCTTTTACCCTGTCTTCGTCAATATCTAGCAGGACTGGAATTCCTCCACATTCAAGAATGGCTTCGGCGTGTTTTTGGCCAAGTAACCCCCCCCCTCCCGTTATAACAGCGATGCGTCCGTTCAGGTCGAATGCATCTAAAACGGAACTTGAATTGTTTTCTTTTTCTGTCAAAACATACTCCTAGTGGGTCTGTGCCCCATCAACACAAAGCAATGCGCCAGAGATAAAACGTGCCTTTGATGAGGCAAGAAAAACAGCAGCATTTGCAATTTCCACTGGATCTGCAAATCGTCCCAAGGGAACTTCCTTTTTAATATATTTTTTTACCTGATCTGGCTTCTCAGACATTTTAGCTTCCCAGCCTCCACCCGGTACCAAGACATTCCCCGGGGCTACCGTATTGACCCGAATGCCTTCGGGGCCAAGTTGCCGTGCCAAGTTCTTTGCCGCTTGCTGTAAACCAGCCTTAGCTGCACTATAGGGAATAGGCGCAGCAATGGCTTCAACCCCAGCTATGGAGGAAATAAAAGTGATACTGGGATTGTCCCGACCCTTAAGGTGCGGTATGGCGCTTGTCGCCAGTACCATGGAGCCAACCAAATTTACGTCCACGATTGAGCGCCAGTCACCAGCTGATAAGGCCCATCCTGATGGTCCTGCACCTGAACCTATATTTGCGATGACGCAATCTATGCCATCAAATAGATCAACTAATTGGTAAATAGCCCTGTTGACTATCTCTGGCTGGTTCAGATCACCGCAGAAAGAATCAATACACAAAGGGCTATATCGCTCCGACAAGATTTTAAGAGAATCCCTTAAGACCCCTTCGTTACGGCCAGAAATTTGAACCCGCGCTCCCTCCTGCAGCAAAGATTCTGCAATGGCAAACCCAATGCCTTTACTAGAGCCAGAAACGAGTACAGTTTTATTTTTTAGTCCCAGCTCCATAGTTCATCCTAAATTATTTTACTTAATTTGATAGCTGCTGTTCAACAAATTTGCGATTGTGGATAGCAAGCTCTACTTCGTGCCCGTCTTTACCGCGTGCTGTTTGTAGGACAAAGTGCCGTGAAAAACCTGCTTTACGTATTAAATTAAAACAGGTGGGGAAGTCTGCGTTTCCTTGCCCAAGGGCCACTGTACTACCGCCAAGCATACGGTCCTTAACGTGGACGCTACCAATAAAGGGAGCGAGTGCTGTCAACTCTTCCGTAGGGTCGTAATTAAGGGATGCACTGTTTCCTATATCAAAATTAACTTGAATTGATGGATGATTAATGGATTCTAAAATACCTTTAAATAAAGTGGGGCTAAGGTTTGTCTCTAAATGCAATTCCAACCCTAATTTAGCCGCCTTTGGCCCAAGTGCCTGCATAAGTGAAATAAGGCCTTGTTGTTGTGGACTTGTGCCCAGGGAAGATGCGTCAACAAATGGCAAAACTATGTAGATGATAGATAATTTAGCTGCTTGACCTATCAACCAGATAAGATGGTTTACAGCTTTATTTCGTATGTTGCCATTAACATCGATAAGAAATTCATCCATATAATAGTCGGCACAAATAGAGCGGATGCTGATACCACTTGTTTTTATGATCTGACGAAGCTCTTTAATCCCATCATCGCTGCTGAATGGGTTTAAATTTTCGTTTGGTTTTTCGTATATCCATTCGATACAAGCAAGGCTTGCGCTATTGGCATTTACAAACTCGTCACGCCATTTCTTCGCTGGAAAAGCCTGAAAACGACCTTCATAGGGCGGCAGAAGTCGGCCTTGCATAATAGCGATATCATTCATTTAAGGAGTTCCACCAATTCAATATATGTGCCATCTGGATCTTGGCAAAAAGCTACTTTGACGCACCCGTCAGGGGACATGTGAGGCGGAGTGTTGAATGGAACTTGTGCTTCTGAAAGACGAGTATACAATTTATCAAGGTCGTTAACATTCAGAGCGACATGCGTTGGCCCGATGGTATTCAACGGTGTCGATGCTTTAGGGGGGGGGCTTTCAAAGCACAACAATTCGATCGATGTTTTGCTGTTTTCTCCAGCTAGTTTGACGGTTTGGATCTTTGCATCTGGCATATCCAGAAGGCTATCGATAAAAGGGCCAGTTTCCTCGTTGACCGGGGCATCTTGAAGTCCGATAAGGTCACGGTAGAACTGCAAGGACTTTCCCATGTCGCTTACGACGATACCCATATGGCGTACACTAGTCATTGGATACTCTCTTGCAAAATTTCATCAAGAACATCTAACCCTTCCACAAGGGCGTCCTCTGGGATAGTTAGTGGCGGTCCAATTTTGATGGATTCTCTTCCCGTATGAACCAACAAAATGCCTTTCCTCATGGCTTTCTCGCAAATTTGACTGGCAAGGAGACATGCACTGCTTACACTTCTGGAATTTCGAAAAATTAAAGAGGCTAACATACCCGCTCCTAGGATGTTTGATATTTCCCTCGGATGCCTTTGTCGCATTTCATTCAGCCGTCCATGTAGGATTTTACCTTTGTTTGTAGATTCTTCAACAAGACTAAGTCGCTCTATCTCTTGTAAATTGGCCAGACCAGCAGCGCAGGACAAGGGGTTTGCAGAGTGGGTACTGCTCATGGAGCCAATATCTGGTAAATCTAAAATATCTGCTCTGCCTAGAACGGCAGCAAGAGGGAGGGAGGAGCTGATTCCTTTACCGCAACAAATAATATCTGGTTTAATATCATAGTGTTGATAAGCGAATAGGGGGCCAGTACGAGCAAAGCCAGATTGAATTTCATCGAATGAAATTAAGAAGTCATTTTCTTTTGCACATGCAGCCCATGCCTGCACGTATTTGGTTGGAAAAAAAGCTGCAGCCCAACCTATATAAGATTCAAAAATTATACCACCGATATCCTCCTTCAAATCTACTCCTTGAGACCTTAGGTTCTCGACGTCTTTTTCAAATCTAATATTGCCGTCTTCATTTGTTGGATTTCCTTCTTCATCCCAAGGGTAAGGAAAGGGAAGGTGAAAAATATTGGGGTCTTCGTATCCCATCCACTCGCGCTGTGCTTGGTTTGCGCTGATTTGTGCAGCCCCCATGGTGCGTCCATGGTAACTGCCATCAAAGGCAATAACACCTGGCCGCTTCTTATTTTTATCTTGTGCGTAAAGTCGTATTAGCTTGAGCGCGGCTTCCGTTGCTTCTGTACCTGCCGAAACAAGATAGGCTTTTTCAATCTCTACAGGCGTTTTTTCTATAAGCTTTTGTAGGAAGTCTGCACGCACATCAGAGGCATATGTGTAAGTGTGCAGTAGATCTTTGTCTAGAAGATCCTTCAGGGACTGAATAATGTGATTGTTACCATGTCCAGCATTAGAAACAAATATAGTAGAGGTAAAATCTATCCAGCAGTTTCCCCATTTGTCAAATACTTGAAAGTCCTTTGCTCGGTCCCAAACTATAGGCATTTGACCATGCATAGAACGCGACTCAAAGCGATTTAGTCTTTCAAAAACCTCAAGTGATTGTGGAACGGGAAGAGCTGTTTGAATACATCGATAAGCTGTCTTTACAGGAGGAACATCAACTGGTTTTTGACTAAAATTAAAAATATTCATGGCTTTATGTTTGGCATGGGGTTTTCATGGCGGGGCCAAGTTTTTGGATAAGTGGATGTGGAAAGCGTTCTGCAATATATTCCAGATAATCAAAATCTTCTGGAACGTCAATTTCTACTGAAAACGGAGTGACAGCTCCTAAAATACGGGAGCCATACAAAGTGCCATCATCCATTAGTGTATCGCGTCGCACTATTTCGACATAACCATTAGGATGATAGGCAGTTGGAAATAATTGACGAGGTAGGTTAAAATACTCTGGCCTTGGATCATCAGGAAAAAAGCCAGTTAAATATCCATTTTCAATCGCCATCATTTTTTGTGGGGGTTCAGGTAATTCATGCACGGAGCGCAGACCTGTAGCGTCTGGAGATTCTTTTAGTGAAGTTATGGCTTGATCAATTAAGTGAGTTTCCCTAAGGGGGGTTGTAGGTAACAGCATAACCATAAAGTCAGGTCTATAACTATCTGCCTCTTCCATTTTTTTAAAAGCATGGGAGACGTAATCTAACGCCGGTGACATGTCGCCGGAAAGCTCGGGTGGACGCAAAAAAGGAACTTCAGCACCATATAATTTTGAGATTCTGGCTATTTCCTCACTGTCTGTTGATACAATAACCCGCTTTATTTTGTTACAGGACAAGGCTGCAACAATAGAGAAGGCAATCATGGGATGGCCGCAAAGAGGCCGGATGTTCTTTCCCGGAACTCCTTTCGAGCCGCTACGTGCTGGTATAATTGCACAAATTTCCATAATTAATTTATGCCTTTTCCAAGCAAAGGCTTGCGAGCTATGGCTAATAGCATCACTTCATTTGAAAAACGAATGAATTTATTCAAACCCTCTGGCCACGGAGCGGCCATGTGTGGGCGAAAAGGAAGTGGGAGTTTTCTTATGAGATAAATAAGTGGTTTTAAGAATGGGTACTTCCAGACACTGGGGAGTTGAATGAAGTGTTTGACTTGTGCGTTCTCAAAGCCAACTAGCGTCAGGGCATCCTTCAGGGATAGGACAGTAAATGGTGTGACGTGGGTGTGGTCACAATAGAAAGGTCCCCAATAGGTATGTGACCAACTTGGGGTCATGACTACCGCTAAGCCGCCGGGAACAAGTGTATCAAAGGCCTTTTGTAACATGACAGTTGGTGTGTGAGTGTGCTCGATCACAGATTTTGAAAATACGACATCAAAACTTTCCTTATCAAAGGGCATTGGCTGGGTATCTAGATTAGCGACACGAACGTCAAAACTTGGAGATAAAGAGGGAGCACTTGGTGAAACGTCTGTGCCAGCGACTTTAAACCCAAGTTTATCAAAGGCTGACAGGAATTCACCACGGCCACAGCCCATGTCAAGTAGACGTCCCTTGTTCCCAAGATGATTATCAGAAATCCATCCAGCCAGTTGGAGAGGGTATGGACCAAAGGAAGCACGTTCTTGATCGTAGGTTACTTCAAGATAGGAGCTTTTTTCCATAATAGACTCCCTGCCTGCTTCTGGTGAAAAACCCACATTGGCATTCCAATCCCAGGTTTCAGAATTGAAGGCTTTATCATCAATATAAATGTGGGCTGTTGGTTTAGTAAGATATAGTTCGTGGTAGCGGACGCCCCATTTCAACATTTGTTTTTCCGTAAGCTTTCGCCAATCAATTCCTGTAGTTGCTCCACGTGCAGTTAACAAAAGTATCTGGTTGCCCTCCTCAAATAGCTTATTGACGACAGCTATACGATCTAAGAATGGCTTTGCATCTGCATATTCGCCCTCAGTATTGTTACACAGAGTGCCATCAATATCGAAGCAGTAGGTTATTTTATTTGGCAATGCTATTCCCAATAACGTAACTTCTTAGCCGCCAATTTTTCTCCATCCGTTATCTGTTTTTCCATTACTCCCATGGCGACTGGGATTTTACGTACCTGAGAAACTAATTGCCTTAGGCCTGGGCCCTCCAAGGATGCGGCTTGATCAGAGCCATACATGGCTCTCTCGAGGGTTATGTGACGTTCAATCGCAGTAGCGCCAATTGTGGCGGCGATTAATGAAGGAGAGACTGATGCTTCATGGCCACTGTACCCTACTGGACAATTAAAGCGCTCGCGCAAATCAATAATACCAAGCAAATTAAGACGTTCTTCGGGTGCGGGGTATTCAGCCACTGTATGCATTAGTGTGAATGGGCATTTGTGTTTACGGAATACATCAACGGCAAACTGTATGTCATTATAGGTACACATTCCGACAGAGATAAAAGTTGGCCTACCTTCTTGCGCAACCATTTCTATAAAATCTTTATGGGTAGTCATGGCTGAGGCAATTTTGTTAAATTTGCATTTGTATTTTTTTAGGAACTCTTGTGAAGGAAGGTCCCAAGCTGATGCAAACCATTCAATTTCTTTTTCGTTGCAATAACGATCAATTTCATCGAATTCGACAGAGCCAAATTCTAAGCCTTCTTTTTGCTCCCTTTGGGTCGTGCCCCATGGACTTTCACGGGGAGCATCAAGCAGCTTTGGTGTATAGACAATATCAATTGTTCGTTTTTGGAACTTAACTGCATCGCAGCCGGCGCTTTTAGCCATGTTGATGAGTTTCTTAGCAATATCAAGATCGCCATTGTGATTTATGCCTACTTCACCAATTATAAAAACGTGCTTACTGATTGGCCAAGGGTTTGAAGTGATCAGATCTTCCATCATTTGAATCTTACTGGTATTTAAATAAATTGAAAGCCCTGAGTTGGGCGCTGTCTACGCAATATTTCTACAAAAAGTTTTATTTTCACCTGCAAGTTTTTTAAGAACAGGTTTAAATTAATGTTTCAGGATAAATAGTTACTGTAAGCGACATAGGAGGGGAGGAAAATATGACAATCAAATTCTGCCTTTTAACACTTATATAAAGCGAAAAGCAGATTCAATCCAAACGTTCACAAAAATCATATATTCACATCAACCATTTTACCTGTTGTGGGCATTGGTTGTGAAATATCTTCATCTGTCGTAGCATTACTAGATTGGTTGGAAGTCTCTTCTACGCTGCTTACCTTTTTCGGCTCGTCTTCCCGAATAGGCTTTTCCATAAGAACTTTTTGCTCGTGGTTCTTTTCTACAGCTGCTCTGCCAACCATTGTGGTTATGCTAGCAGCACTTCCGTTAATTGTGTTTTTTACGTCCATCATTCTGATGCACCGTTGTTTCTGTTCTAGAAAAAATTTTAAATCACTTTCACGGCTTACTATAGCACCGTTGATAAAAAATAACACTATTTTTTTTTCTAATGATGATTTTTATTAAATCGTTTAATTTCAATTGGTTAAGTCAATGTTCATCACATTAGCGTTAATTTAGTGAAAATAATTTTTTCAGTTTTTTTACAAAATTGCCTTTTTCTACCTTTTCCTCATGGAAAATCTCAATATGAAACAACACTAAATTATATTAAACTTTAATATATTAGCTATGAATAAGAACTATAAGTTAGATTATTATTTATGGAAAATTATTTATCAAAGGAAATCTGAGAGGCTGAGTTGGCGTATGCGAGCGAGGGCTTGATATGATGCTTCTAGTGAGTTTTGTTGATCCAAGAGCTTTGAGTAGACTTCTAAGGGGTCTGTATCTTCATAACTAGAAATAATGCCATCATAAAAATTTATAAGAGAATTATTTGTCGTATTTGTCTGATTAATAAGGATCCGATCAAACCCTATGTCTCGGCTTACTTGTTCAATATTGTTTGTTAGCTCGGTACCAAATGGTTCGGTGCCACCTGGATTGCGATCCAGAGCACTCTCAATTAAATAAAGAGTCTCGGTAACGCGTGACGTATTCTGATCAAGACCGCCCCCGGTATTAAAAGATCCTTGAGCAATATGAAATAAGCCACGAATAGCTTTCTCGAAGGCCGGATCAATACCCGTTAAGTCAATATCAAAAGATCGTGTTTTGTTGACGTTATGAGTTTGGGTTAGTTCATCCCCACTGAAATATGAAATATTACTGACCAGTGTGGGTGCCGTATCATTGGCATCTGTTGTTGCTATACTCTCCGCCGTAGTTATAACACCTGCTGAGTTTGAAGAAATCGTATAAGTACCATTATTACCCGTCGTATTGGCTCCGGAAATGGTAATTGAAGCGCCAACTGATAAATTTGCAAAAGCATTGGCATTTGCGGTCGTGATCGCCGTTATGGCTTTATTATCTGTACTTGCTGGTAAATTACCGGTTGCAGTCGTTGCAGTAGCCGTACCGTTTCCAGCTGTGGACGCAGAAGTAACATTTGTAAATGCGGTTCCAGCTGTATCGGCAGTTAGGGTGATGATACCGCCCCCACCCCCACTTGCCGCTGCAGTGACAATTTCAGCACTTGCCGCATCGGCGTTGATCGCTGAGGCTACTTTTGTGGTGATGTTGTTAAAAGCGGTTGCCGAGTTGCCTGCTACTGAACCGCCTGTACCGTCTCCATTTGCGGTCAGATCGTTGGCAACTACACTGTAATTCACCGCGCCAAGTCCATTCACATTAACAGTAACCGTATCACCTGCAGCGTAAGTGTTTGCCAGTGTAACATTATCAATCTGGGCCACCGCTGTTAAATTTGTTGATGATGATGTGGATGTGAAGGCTGTACCAGCTGTGTCTGACGTTATTGTAATTGCGTCTGTACCTGAAGCGGCTGCAGTAACGGAGGCACTTACTGTCGCGTTTGCATTGATGGCGGCGAAAAAGTTATCACGCACCGCAGCCATGTTTGCTTCAGAACCCGTAACTGTATATGAGACGTCAGTGCCATTGACATTGACACTGTAGACGTCCCCAGTTTGCACGGATCCTGCAAGAGTAACTGTATTGACCTGGGTCGCAAGGTTTGCTGTTGTGATAGTGTTGGCAGTGCCATTGAAGGAAAGATTGGTAAAACCAGCCCCAGTTGGATTAGTAGGGGACCCCGTACCGGCAGTCATTTTATGGTGTACATGGTTGTCTCTGTAGGTTGGATAAACTATGTTGGCTCCATCATATTTAGTTTGCAACGCGCTTAAGGTGGTTATGTCTAGGTCGACTGGTTTAGTTGTCACTCGCCCACCACTGAACACGTACTCACCGTTAACGTCAGTGTTTAAATAAGACTCCAAACTTTGAAGAGCTCTAAAAGCATTATCTTGAATGTTTTTTACCTCTTCAAGCCTTGTCTTGTTACCTGCATTGAAAGAAATCAAATCCCGGCGGAAAGAGCTTAGTTCGTCATCTATGCCCTCCAGTATCGTTCCAGTTATCTTGAGACGCATGTCCATCAGGCCGTTTGTCAAATTGTAGTTTTCCAGCAAACTCCTAGTGGTTTCGCTATTTATTAGGCGTTCACTATTTTTTGCGACGCCCGTGTAGTCGGTTGACCTCTTTTCGGTAGCTAACTGTACCTGCTTTTCTTGCAAGAGAACTTGTCCTCTCTGCATGTACTTGATGAGCTGGGTATTTGCT
>Ga0055584_100004921_pt1 | contig 13072 bp, 9 predicted proteins | sample OSDHelmetaG_FD_58716 | JGI IMG/M metagenome (GOLD analysis project Ga0055584, IMG submission 58716) | Pelagic marine sediment microbial communities from the LTER site Helgoland, North Sea, for post-phytoplankton bloom and carbon turnover... | ecosystem: Environmental > Aquatic > Marine >... | reverse complement strand
CATGTTTGCCGGCTTCGATTGCCGCTTTCAGGTGAATGGGACGGAAGTGGGGTGGAGTCGTCAGGAACACCACATCCACATCGGATTGTAAAAGTTTTTGATAGGCATCAAAACCGACGAATTCGTGATCTTCATCCACGGCAAACTTTTCCCCGATGGCTTTTTGCAGGCGCTCTCTGGATGCATCCAGTTTGTCGCGAAACACATCTGCCATGGCAACGAGCTGAACATTCGAGTCCGCTGCAACGGCATCTGTCACCGCACCTGATCCTCGTCCGCCACAACCAATCAGCCCGATACGCAATACGTCTGCTTTCTTTTCTTCCGTCGCCAGAACCGCTTCGCCAGCCACGAGTCCAGCGGTGGTTACTTTGCTTGCTTCGGATAGGAATGTTCTCCGTGAAGATTTTGTCCCGTCATTCATAGTCGTAAAATATCAGAGTTCTTCGAAGGAGTAACGCGCCCAGTAATTGTTTCCGTTTTGGGAATTCCGTCAAGCATCCGGGACTGGCAAATGATTAGCCGCGGGGTTGAGACTTGCGCGAGATGATAAAATGGATGCATAGTTCCCACTTATGAAGTTCATCTCGGCAACTGCGTCTCTCTCTATTATCACGTTTGTCACAACACATGCTGAAGAGCGCCTTCCAGAAGTTGAGATTCTACACCCTGGCGTTCGACTTAGCGTGGTTGCAGAACACCCGGACATTGCCACGCCTACAGGTGTCGATGTGGACAAAGACGGTCGGGTCTGGGCCGTAGCCTGCCATACTCACATGCCGCCCAAAGACTACGACGGGCCCACCATGGATGAGATACTGATTTTCGAGCCCGACGGAACTCGCCGAATCTTTTACGACAAAACCAGTCAGACAATGGACCTCGAACTCGGCGAAGATGGCTGGGTCTATCTCGCCGAGCGGGATCGAATTCTGCGCGTCCGGGATAGCGACGGAGATGGAAAGGGTGATGTCGAGGAAACCCTCGTCGAGCTGGTTTCCGAAGCGGTTTATCCTCACAATGCGCTTTCGGGTCTGGCCTGGGATCCGAATGGTGAGCTCGTCTTCGGGCTGGGAGAAAATTTTGCCAAGGCCTGGGATCTGAATGCGCGCGACGGATCCAGCATCCCGGGCATCGATCGGGGCGGCGTTTTCCGCATCACGCCCGAAGGGGGGGATCTTCGCAAAATCGCCGAAGGACTATGGAATCCGTTTGGCGTCACCGTCAGAGCTGACGGTGAAATCTTCGCAGCGGAAAATGACCCCGGAGAACATCCGCCCTGCAAGGTCCTCCATATCGTGCAGGACGGCGACTACGGTTACCGTCGCCGCTACGGAGGAGCGACTCCGCATCCTTTCGTCTGCTGGAACGGAGAACTGCGCGGAACTCTGCCTATGATTCATCCATCTGGCGAAGCTCCCTGCGGTGTTGTTCCGTTGGGGCGAGGGTTGTTGATGCCTTCGTGGGGCGATCACCGGATTGATTTTTTCGCGCTGGAACCGGAAGGTGCTAGCTTCTCGGCGAAAAAGGTCACTCTCGTTCGCGGCTCCCGCTACTTTCGTCCGGCCTGCATCGTCCACGACCGCCATCGCGAGGACGATGGTATGGCGGTTTTTTATCTGACCGACTGGGTCGATGGACGGTATCCGGTTCACGGTTACGGTCGACTTTGGGAGCTTGAAATTGATCTGGAAAAAGCTGGTTGGGTCGGTCCGCTTGATCTTGAGCCCCGCAACGAAGCGTCCGCTCTGGCGGAACAACTTAGGAGCGGTGACAGCAATCTCTCACGGGAAAAACTGTTCGAGTTGAGCCGCGACAGCGATCCTTTCATCGCCAGCGCTGCATTGTCGTCCCTTCGGCGATTGGCGACCGACTGGAAACCAGCGGAGATCGCCTTGTGGTCAGCCGCTGATCGGATTCAGGCGGTGCAGGCGCTACGACTTGCCAAAGCGGATCCCGTTCCCTGGATCGATGGTCTTTTCTCCGACGAGGAAACCGGTGTGCAATTTGAAGCGCTGCGCTGGATCGCAGACGAAAATCACACGCAGTTTCTCCCCGCTGTAGATGAGTTGCTCGCTCGTGATGAACTCGCTTTCGAAGTTTTTGAAGCAGCTGTCGCTGCGCACACTTCGCTCAGTGGCACGCCCGAAGTTGGCATGCGAAATCCCGAACTTCTGCTCGCCAGGGTAAAGGCCGAAAACAGTTCCCCGGCGATTCGAGCATTCGCTCTGCGTCTTCTGCCGGTGCGTTCGATGGCTCCGGTGAAAGACAGTTCCACTCCGAAGGCGAGCCTGCCCGAAGGACTGACGATAGAACTACTCCAGGAATTGCTCGCGCTCAAAAACTCCGAGCTTTCCCTCGAAGTCGTTCGAGTTTTCTCCGTCAACCCGGCCGCAATGAGCGAGCCTCTCGTCGCCGTTGCAAAAGATGGATCCGCGGAAACCCAGGTCCGGGCAGAAGCTGTTCTCGGACTCGCGTCCGTGGCTAACGAACACCTACCGCTACTCTTTGACCTTGCTGAACATTCCAATTCGGATTTGCGGGAAGAAGCCCTGCGGGCTTTGAGGGGCCAAACTTTAAGCGATGAACAGGTGCGGCGATTGCGAACCGTGGCTGAGCAACACCCAACCTCCGCACCTCTCGTGGCTGCCCTGACAAAGCCAGAGATTTTGACCAAAGGCCGTCCTGCTCTCTCTGATACAGCATCCTGGCAGAAGCGAATTGCCGCCATCAAGACACCACCCGACCCCGCTGCCGGAGAGCGTATTTTTCATCACCCGCGAATCGCTCTGTGCGCTAACTGCCACCGCTCGTCGGGACGCGGAACCGTTGTTGGCCCCGACCTCACCCATGTGGGCGGACGCGATGACAGCGACTGGCTTCTGGGAGCGATCCTGGATCCGAACCGTGACATCGCACCGCAATTCATGCCTCGGGTCATCACGCTCAACGACGACAGCGTCCACGTGGGCATTCGCCTGCGTTCGTATGTGAACGAGCAGATTCGCGATGCGCTTGGACGCAATCACACTTTCAACCGCAACGATGTGAAATCAATAGGAGACCTCTCCGTTTCCTTCATGCCAACCGGCCTTCCCTTAGGGATGACGGATCGGGAACTTCGTGACCTCCTTGCGTTTCTTCAGGCGAACTGAAACGAACCAACGCGGTTGGTTCGACGAACAGACCTTATTGAATCGTGAAGTGCCATGGCCTCAGTCTAGAGAGATATCTACGATCTCAGGTAGGTCATCGCTTTTTTGTTCCTCCGTCCCATGTCCATCTGAATCTTCTAAATAGATTCCGCTCAGCTCATTTCGTTTCTCCGGGTCAATCCAATCAATAATCCGCGCCCTTGTCGCTGGCGTCGACGGAGGCTTTCCAGAGTTTGCAGGCGGCGACCATGGCTTCGATTTTCTCGGGTTGAGCCGCGGCGAGATTGTTCTTTTCCCCCGGGTCATCCTTCAAGTTGTATAGTTCCCAGTCTCACGAATTGACCTTGGCGCAGTAGGCTTTCCAATCGCCGTCGTGCCAAGCGGCCTGGCCGCGGATGTGAAAACCGAGGGGACGCGGACGTGTGTCCATGCCGACCTCCAGCAAGGGAGCCTGGCTGACGCCGTCGAGTGGGCGGTCGTCGGGCATCTCGACGCCGACGATGGTGGGAAAGTAATCGACGGTGCAAGTGGCGACCTCGCTGCTGGTCCCGGGCTTGATCTTAGCGGGCCACTCGAGCAGGCCAGGCACGCGCACTCCCCCCTCGTAGAGGCTTCGCTTGCGCCCTTTGAACCCGCCGGTTGCCACATCGGATCGGAGGTGGGGGTCTTTGCTTCGGTCGCGAAGGTGGATCCTACCGCGTGCTGCCAGGGCGTAGAGTAGTTGGGCGGAGCCTTGGCACCGCGATTGGAGTCTTTCATCGTTTGGGTCAGGGTGCCCATGTGCCATTTGCCAAAATTGCCGGTGGCGTAGCCCTCCGCCGCGAGCGCCTCGTAGACGGTGAACTCACCTTCCCGGAGATGGCCGTTGTTGGCGGTGCAGATGCCGGTGCGGTCGTGATGGCGACCAGTCACCACCGAGGCACGAGTCGGCGAAAACACACCGGCGCTTGGGCATAAAAGCGGGTCAAATTGAGGCCATTGGCCGCCATTTCGTCGAGGTGCGGCGTGCGGATGTGGGTCCCGCCGTTGAAGCCGACGTCACCCCAGCCGAGGTCGTCGCACATAATCAGGATCACGTTGGGTTTCTCCTGCGCGGCAGCAAAGGATGCCGACACCAGAAAAATCAGTGAGAATAAGATGCCAGATGTTTGCTTCATTTTGTTCTATCCTTGCAGATTATTTCCGGGCAAGCCTTTCGTTTGCCGGAAAAAGAACGATAAAGGAGCCAGACCTTGCCGCGAAGAGATGAAGAAGAAGCGAATTCAAACCGTTTGTGCCATCGGGATATTCCTGACTGTTGGTGCTCCTCTCGCAGACCTTGCTGAAGCAGTGGAACCCGAAGAGCCCAGCGTGACGGTTATGTCTTACAATATCTTTCGCGGCGGAACGATGCGCGACCAACCGTTATCCCAAACGGTCAAGGTGATTCAAGAGGCAAAGGCAGATATTGTCGGTGTGCAGGAAACGCGTTCCCCGGGCGGTGTGAATGCCGAGAAGTTGGCGCAGTTGCTGGGCTGGAATCACCATGTGAGCTCGCGGAATCAGGTCATCGTAACGCGTTATGAGATTGTCGAGCGCCTCGACGGAGGCATCAAGGTCAAGCTGCCCTCGGGTCACCATGCCTACATCTTCAACCTGCACCTCCCCTCAAATCCTTATCAGCCTTATCAGCTTTTGGGCATTAAACCAAAATGGCATAAACACTCGGATACTCCCTTTATCAGGACCGAAGCCGAGGCCATTGCTGCCGCCAAAGAGGCGCGCGGTGGAGAAATCTCAGCGCTCCTCAGGCAGATAGATTCCCTCCCCGACGAAGACGCTCCGATTTTTGTGGTAGGCGATTTTAACGAACCCTCCCACCTCGACTGGACGGAGAAAGCGGCCAAGTCCGGTCGCCATCCCATCCAAGTGGCATATCCGACTTCCCTGGAGATGGCCAAAGCAGGCTTCGCCGATGCCTGGCGCACGGTCTATCCCGACGAGATGAAAAAACCCGGCTACACCTGGACGCCCATCATGAAGGCCAATGACCCCAAGACCCACCACGACCGCATCGATTTTGTGTATTTCAGAGGCAAAGGTGTAAAACTACAGAAAGCAAAGATCGTCGGTGAAAACAAAACCCACGCGGACATTGTCGTTTCTCCTTATCCCTCTGACCACCGTGCCGTGGTTGCGACCTTCACGCTACCGAATCAACCAAAATCAGAAAAGCTGGATGCGAGCCATCCGGACGCAAGCGACGGCAAATAGCCGTGCGTGAAGACAGTATACGTTCGTCGACCCAACCCTGTTGATTCGTGGATCATACCCTGTTGGATCGTAAGAAATCGAGAGAGTTCTACTTCTCCGGCCCGTATCCCTTTGATCCGTCGAAATAGACACCGTCTACATCGACACCCTTCGGCGTGCGGGGATAGCCGTTCAGGCCGAAATAGGCGATGCGGCGGTTGTTGCCGATACTGAGCTCGTTTCGTTTCTCACTGATTCGAACGCTCAAGGTGTGTTCCTTTTCCGGATCGATTCCCTCCCACAGGGTGATCATGGTGAGCTGAAAGGCTTCGTCCGCATCCGCCAGGGACGGGAGAATGGCACGCAGAAAAGCGCGAATTGCTGCCTCATGCGCTGCGAGCAGGCGGAGGAATTAACTCTGATAGGGAGGCTCTTCGGGTGACGGCATAAAAGTTGTTCTACCAACTATTTCCCTAAATGGCCGTCATTTGCCGAAAAAAATCTTCATCCCGCTGTGCCAGGTTCGAATCCTGATGGAATTCGATGTATCCAGCCGTTGATTAGCCGGGATTCGTCGAGCCTGAAGGACGAAGCATGACCACCAGCAATCGAATCATCCGGGGCGGAGTAATCTTCAGTCTTTTCTTTGTGGGGTGATTGCGCAGTTGCCAGAATGGGTAAGCTGTGTTGCCAGTCACGAATTTACAATTTGTGGGGACCTTCCCAAAGCTTCGCCAATCTGGACGGTAGGATAGCGTCACGCCCACTCAATTGGCCATGCCGCAAATGCGACCTCGAAAAGGATGTTTCGTACCGAAAAATTTGTTAATTTTAGGTCGTTACGGTTCTTTTTGAACAGATGAAAAACCTACTGACAGCTCTCGCGTTCCAGCTCGCGCTTTTTTCCGGCATTGCCTTTGCCGACGAAATGACGCCTGTGGCGGAGTGGAGTTTTGATTTGAGCGATGAAGGTCCGCGTGCGCCGGAATTCCCCGGTTTTTCGAAAACCAACAAATCGCTGCGCTTTGACGGGGCCGGATCGAAAATCGTTGTTCCGGACGAAGGCGGGAAGAGTCGCTTCGATTTCACCAATGGAGACGCCATTACGATCGAGGCCTGGGTGAAACCCGCGACGGTGAAGAATGCAACAGCGTTCTATCTCGTCAGTAAGGGCCGAACTCATGATGCGGGTTTTGATCGGGAAAATCAGAATTGGGCGCTGCGTCTCGGGACCAGTGGCGGAACGGCGAAACTGAGTTTCCTTTTCGCGGCAGCTCCAGAGCCGGGCGACGATCACTGGGCGCGATGGACGTCGACCTTGTCGTTCGAGATGAAGCCGGAATGGCATCATGTTGCGATCACCTATGAATTTGGAAAGCCGGAGACGATGCGTGGCTGGATCGACGGCGTGCCGACGGAAGGCACCTGGGATTTGGGCGGTCCGATGAAGGATCCGCCGGTGGTTGATGACGCCCCCGTTTGGATTGGATCTTCGATGGGCGGTAGTCCCGGGAGCACCTTTGATGGCTGGATCGATTCTGTCGCAATTTATCGGGAGTTGGCGACGGACAAATTCATGGCGAGCCGTTTCCAGCGCGAGGGCGGTCCCCGCGTCCAAGGCGTCCCGCTCACCGCGCCGGATCTTGGCGAGCTCGATCCCGAAGAGGTCCTCATTACCTTTCACGAAAACGAAAACCCTGCCATGGAGACGTCGCGCTGGATTGGTGATTCAATGATTCTGCCGAGGATCCCTCTGCGCTACGATGACTGGGGGATTCGGACGGGATGGAAGTCGCCACTGCTGGTCCGCATGGCCACTGATATTCAGCTCCCCCCAGGCAAACACGAATTTTTGCTCCGTGCCCGGGCACAGAGCCGACTCTGGATCGATGGCAAACTGGTGTTGAAAACGGATCCCATCACCTACGTGCCACCCAACGGCGAAGAGCCGGTCACGCCGGTTCGCGAAGCTCCTGCTCCGGGCGTGCGCGTGGCCGGATATCATCAGCAGGAAGAACTGGGCGAGTTTACGATTGCATCGAACGAACCAGTCCGCGTCGTGCTTGATATGGTGGTTGGTGGTCCCAAGGCGCGGGTCGAAACCGGCGAGGTCGGTGTCGCGGTGCGCCGCGAGGGAGGAGAGATGTTTCACATTTTGACTCCGCAGGATAGAAATGAAAAACTTGCCCTAACTGATGCCGCGATTGAACCGGAACTGGAAAAAATCGAAGCACGGCTGGCGGCTTACGATGATGGCAATCGCCGAGCCGCTGTAGCGACACAGGACGCCTTTTGGAAGAAGCGCCATGACCTCGCTCGCGAGTGGGTGAAAGCAAATCCCGCTCCGGCAGTTTCCGATTCAGGGGCGCATCCGATTGACGCGTTTCTCCAGGCGAAAGTCGACCGCGCGCTCGCCGCTGGTGCCGGGGGAAACGCTGCCACGGCCGCGCAGTTTCATGACGAGGTGTTGCCGATTCTCAGTGAGAACTGTTTTCGTTGTCATGGGGAAAAAGACAAAGGCGACCTTCGGCTGAATTCCCGGGAGGATGCCCTGAAATCTATTGTGCCCGGCGACGCGGAGGCGAGTGAGCTGATCGCAAGAATCGTCACCGATGATGAGGACGACCGTATGCCGCCGACCGACGAAGGGCTGAGCCCCGACCAAGTCAAAAAGTTGCGCGTTTGGATTGCGTCCGGTGCCAAATGGCCTGCCCGGCCAGTCTCACTTGAAGAGGTGGCAAATCCGGACCTGATTTCTGATGCTGCCTTTCTCCGACGCGTCTGGCTCGACACGCTCGGTATTCCGCCATCCGAAACGGAAACTTCCGCATTTCTCGCGGACGGCGATCCTGACAAGCGCCTTAAAATGATTCGCCGACTGCTGGATGACGAAGGGTGCGCCGATCACTTCATCAGCGAATGGCTCGACCTGCTTGCCGAGAATCCGACCCTTCTGAATCAATCTCAGGGCAGCACCGGTCCGTTCCGATTTTTTCTTCACGACTCTTTGCGCGATGACAAACCCATCGACCGCATGGTAACCGAACTGATCCTCATGCGCGGTGGCCAACACGAGGGCGGAAGTGCAGGCTTTGCGATGGCCGCCGAAAATGACGCGCCCTTCGCTGCGAAGGGACACATCGTTGCCTCGGCGTTTCTGGGAATTGAATTGCAGTGCGCGCGCTGTCACGACTCACCCTATCATGAAACCACTCAGCGGGACCTTTTCAGCCTCGCCGCGATGCTGCAACGCAAGCCTGCCACCGCTCCGGCCAGCAGCCAGGTGCCAGTCGATTTTTTCGCGGACAAAAAAGGAGACGCCTTGATCCAGGTCACGCTGAAACCCGGCGAAGAGGTTATCCCGGAATGGCCTTTTGCAAAAATCACCGGTGCCGCCGATGGGCCGGGAATTGATCGACTCATGCGCGAGCCGGGCGATCACCGCGAGCGACTCGCTGCGCTCGTCACTTCCCCGGAAAATCAGCGCTTTGCACGGGTCATCGTCAATCGCCTCTGGCGTCGACTCATGGGTGCAGGGTTTGTCGAACCGGCTCACGATTGGGAAGGTGCAAAGGCCAGCCACCCGGAATTGCTCGATTGGCTTGCGAAAGAACTCGTCTCTCACCGCTACGATTTTCGCCATGTCGCCGAACTCATCATGACCTCCGCAGCTTACCAGCGCGAGCCGACCGGCCAAAATCTCGCGGCCTCGCCGGAACTCCGCTTTTTTGTCGCGCCCAACCGTCGGCGACTGAGTGCGGAGCAGGTGGCCGATGCGCTTTACACTGCGACGGGGGCAAAAATGGAACTCGGTGAGCTGACCTTTGTTCACGACGGGCGCCGCCAGCTCAGCAATCGCCAGACTCTCGGTCACCCGAGTCGCTCGTGGATGCTGGCGAGTCTGAACAACGAGCGTGACCGACCCAGTCTTGCTCTTCCGCAAGCGCAGGCCGTCACCGATGTTCTCGAGGCCTTTGGCTGGACCGGTTCGCGGCAGATGCCGGTCGTCAAACGCGAGACTGATCCCAACGTTCTTCAGCCGGGTATTCTCTCCAACGGCGTCCTCGTCGATTCGCTTTCACGCGCTGCATTCAACAGCGAACTGGCGCAGTTGGCGGTTGATGCCACATCCGCCGAGGCACTGGTGGAAACTCTTTTTCTCCGTATCCTGACAAGACTACCAAATGGCACTGAGTGGACACGTTTCACCAATGCCCTCGCTGCCGGATTTGACGAGCGTCTTGTTCCCCAATCCGAAATCGTTCGGCCTGATCCGCTTCCGGATTTGCCCCAGGTCACCTGGTTCAATCACGGTCGGCACAAGGCCAACGAAATTCAGGTCGAAAACGCCCGTCGTGTCCGCAAGGGCCCTCCGTCCGACCCCCGGCTTGTCGACACATGGCGCGAAGTCTATGAAGACTTGGTGTGGGGATTGTTGAATCACCATGAGTTTGTCTGGATGCCGTGAAACAGAAAAGAATGTCATGAATATGAATCGTCGAAAATTTCTCGCCGCCTCAGCTGCTGCCGCTGCTTCTACCTCCGGAGTAGCTATCGGCAAGGCTCCGCCGATTCGCGGCAAGGCTGAGCACGTGATCTCCATTTGGCTCGGTGGCGGGATGGGACAGATTGATACCTTTGATCCAAAGCGCAAAGGCGACCCGAAGGAGAAAAAGCCGGGTTCCTACTACGAGTCCATCGACACGGTCGTTCCCGGCGTTCAGGTCTGCGAACATCTCAAACATCTTGCGCCCCTGATGGATCGCGTCACGGCAGTTCGAACGATTCATCACGAGGTCATCGATGAGCACGCCGCCGCGACCAACCGCATGCACACGGGGCGCCCCATCAGCGGCACGGTGACCTATCCTTCGCTTGGTTCGATTATTTCCCATGAGCGTGGTGCTGCCTCAGAGGACGCCCCGCCTTATGTGCTGATCGGATATCCCAACGTCACGCGCGGTCCCGGTTTTCTTGGGCCTCGTGCCGGTTACCTCTACCTCACCGAAACCAGCGAAGGCCCCGCTGGTTTGTCTCGTCCTGATGGTATCACCGACATTCGCCAGATGCGGCGCGAAGAATTTCTATCCGTCTTGAGAAAGAACGCTGGACCCGGCGATCCGAAGATTGCCGAATACAAAGCTGCAATCGATGAAAGCCTGCGCCTGAGTGGGCCTCAGTTCGCCGGAGCCTTTGATCTTGATCGCGAGTCCGCTACCCTGCGTGAATCCTACGGCGGTGAATTCGGGCAACGCTGTCTTCTGAGCCGTCGCCTCGTGGAGCGGGGCGTTCGCTTCATCGAGGTTTCTCACAATCTCAATTTCCTCAACGGCATTGGTTGGGATGTGCATCACGAGGGAATCCTTGATCAGTATAAATTGATTCAAGAGCTCGACAGTGCCGTGGCGACGCTGATCACCGATTTGGAATCGAAGAAATTGCTCGATAAAACCCTGATCGTGATCACAAGCGAATTCGGACGCCCCGCGGGATTCGACGCCCGCGGTGGAAGGGCCCACCAGGGGACCTCCTTCAGTTGTGTGCTCGCCGGCGGTGGGCTGAATCACAAAGGTGCCTTCGGAGTCACTGATGATCTGGCAAAGGAAACCCTCGAGAGTCCGGTTTCCGTCCCCGACTTTTTCGCCACCATTTGCGCCGCAGTCGGAGTCGACTACACCAAAAATCTCTACGACGGTGACCGTCCCGTTCCCATTACTGATCGAGGTGAGCCGATTCGGGATTTGTTAGTTTAGTGATATGAAGTTCTGCGCTCTGCTTTCCGCCTTTGTTATATTCTTTTTCGGAAACTGCTTTTCCGCTGAGCGACCCAACATCCTGTTTATTTATACGGACGACCATTCGCATCGAACGGTAAGTTGTTATCCGGAAGCTTACGACTGGGTCAATACCCCTAACATTGACAAACTCGCAAAAAACGGGACGCGGTTTCGCTATGCCTACATTGGGACCTGGTGCATGCCTTCCCGCGCAACTCTGTTGACCGGGCATTACCAGCACGGCATCGAATCCATGCGCATGGTCGGTGATTACCCGGGGAGTGACTATGATCCGGAAAAGTGCCCCTTCTGGCCGAAAGTATTCCGGGAGAACGGCTATCAAACGGCTCAGATCGGAAAATGGCATACCGGCACCGACACCGGGGCGAATCGGGACTGGGATCATCAAGTAGTTTGGAACCGTCCCCGTCACACCAAAAATGCCGGGAGCTACTACAAAAACCAGTTGATCGAGAGGAACGGCGGCGAGGCGAAACTGGAAAAAGGTTACTCGACTGATAACTACACGAACTGGGCGGTCGACTATCTGAAAGGCGATGGCCGGGATGAGAAAAAGCCATTTTACCTCTGGCTCTGCTACGGCGCTGTCCACGGCCCGTTCACCCCGGCGAAGCGACATCTCGAAGCCTACCCGGAAGCATCCGTCCCCGTACCCGCTGACATTTATCCGCCGCGTCCCGGAAAGCCGGCCTACATGCAATCGATTGCGAACTGGTTTCAGGGCGAAGATGGTCGCCCGCACCTCAAGGGTCGCAAGCGCGCCACCGGAGAACTCAGTCCCGGAAAGGGTTTGCACGGAAGTGACCTGAACAGCTGGATTCGCCAATATCACCAGGGAGTCCTCGCATTGGATGAAGCAGTCGGCCGTATCGTCCAGACGCTGAAAGATTCCGGTCTCTACGACAACACTCTCATCGTGTTCACATCCGACCAAGGCTTTGCGTGGGGCCAGCACGGATTCCGAACCAAAGTCGCGCCATACGATGCCAATATCCGCAGCCCCATGATCATCTCGATGCCTTCACGCCTGCCGAAAGGCAAAGTCTACGATGCTCCGGTAGGCGGGGTCGATTTGATACCTACCTTTTTTTCTTTCGCTGAGATCGACCTGCCCTGGGATATGCACGGGCGAGACTTGAAGCCGGAATTGGAGAATCCGAATACGCAAACGAAACATTCGCTCCTCACGGTTCACACCGGGCGATTCTATGGATCAGATACCGATAGCATTCCAACCGATCCCGAGATCCTGCGCCAAACCGCGCAGGTTCCCTGGTATGCCTCACTACACGATGGTCGCTACAAATATATTCGAACCTTTGTCGAGGGGGAAATGGAGGAACTCTACGACCTGGAAGCTGATCCTGAAGAGCTCACCAATCTGGCCCTGGAAAAAGCACGTCACGCTGATGTTGTCCGAATGCGGGAGGAGGCCATCCTGGAACTGAAACGCACCGGGGCGAAAATGGTGAACAGTCTTCCTGCGGTAAGGAACGATTGAGCGGGTTTTTCCTGCGGTCCTTCTACTCTATTCCTATGAAACCAAGTTTGCTCATCTGTGGAATCCTCGTCTTGATAACGCTTTTCGCCGGACTCGCACCAGCGGAAGAAAAGCCGCTCAGCGCTGAAGACCTCGTTGTCCTCCAGCCGAATTCCGGTGGGGCGCCTCCTGGAGGAGCGCCCCCCAACACCTTTCTGGAAAACTGGCTTGCCGCCGAAGCTGAAAGGCTCATCGATCAGCGCAGCGAAGCGTTCGAAGTGATGATCAAGAGCGAGGCGTCCTGCCGCAAATGGCAGGAGGAGCGCCGCGCCTTTTTCCTTGAGCGTATCGGTGGACTGCCCGAACGCACTCCGCTGAATCCGCAGGTTGTCGGCACGCTTCAGGGT
>Ga0055584_100004920_pt1 | contig 13076 bp, 9 predicted proteins | sample OSDHelmetaG_FD_58716 | JGI IMG/M metagenome (GOLD analysis project Ga0055584, IMG submission 58716) | Pelagic marine sediment microbial communities from the LTER site Helgoland, North Sea, for post-phytoplankton bloom and carbon turnover... | ecosystem: Environmental > Aquatic > Marine >... | reverse complement strand
GCTGCGACCCCCCCGCCCGGCGAAGTCGCGCGGGTCGGTGCCGGTGCCCACCCCGGCATCACCCGTGGCGGCCACCAGCGGCGCGCCACCCGCGAGGGCGGCGCCGGGGTCCGCGCCCATCAGGGGCAGCGGTGCGAGCACCGCCTCCGCCGGCCCCACCGACATCGCGAGAGACGCGGTGCGCGGTGCAAGATCCCCTGCAAGGCCGCCCACGGTGAGCACCGCCGGGGAGCCCGCCACGTTGCCCACCGAGCCGGGGGTGCGGCCCGTGGGACCGTCGTTGCCGGCGGGGACCACCACCACGCTGCCCGCGCGATTGGCCGCGGCCACGGCGCGCGCCACCGGATCCACTCCCCCGGCACCGAACCCTCGGGCCACGCCCAGCACGATCACGCCCGCGGCGTCGGTGGGCAGGCCGTCGCGATCGGGGTCGACGGCCATCTCCAGCGCCGCGAGCACGCGATCGGTGCGCGCCAGGGTGCGCACATGGCCATCCACCTCCTCGCGGGCAGTCACCCGGTAGGCCAGCAGCCTCGGCACGGCCTCGGGCGCGAGCCCCGCCAGCGCGGGCGAGCGCAGGATGATGGATGCCATCTGGGTGCCGTGCGCCTCGGCGCCCGGGTCGGCAGGGTTGGGCGCGGGATCGGCGTCGCCCTCCACCAGGTCGGCGCCGCCGATGATGAGGCGGTCAGGGCCGATGCCTCCGCCCAGCCACGGATGCGATGCATCCACGCCGGTGTCGATGAGCGCAATGTGCTCGGGCGCGCGGGCGGCGGGCTGCACGGGCGCCGGACCGCCCCCGGCCACGGGGACGGCCGTGCCGGGGTCGCTGGCGGCGGGGGCCATGTAGAGCACCGGCACCACGGCCTGGATGCCCGCGACCTCGCCCAGGGTGGCCATGCGCCCGGCGGGGATGCGCACCGCGAGGCCATTGACCAGCGTGCGGTAGCGGTGGGTGACCACCCCTCCCATGCCCTGCACCGAACCCTCCAGCGCAAGCTGTGCCTGCTGGATGCGCGCGAGGGCGGCCGCGCGCTCGGCGGGTGGGACATCCACCAGTCCGGGCCCGTCGAGCAGGACGATGGCCGACTCGGTGCCCCCGGCCGGGGGCACCTGGGGTGCGCGCTGGCCGGCGACGACATCGCGCCAGCCCATGGCGGCGATCACGTCCCCGGCCGGCGGCGGCTTCGCGGGCGAGGCGGCCTGCCCCACCAGCAGCGCGGGGGTGGCCACCGCCGCGGCCCCGGCGAGGGCCAGGCCGATGTGCAGGGCCCTCATGCGGCAATGCCCCCGGGCGGCGCGGTGGCCATGGCGTCCTCGCCCACGAACTCCGGCCACGCGATGGCGGGGGTGAAGTGCGCGGCGGCGGCGATCATGGCCGCATTGTCGGTGCAAAGAGTGCGATCGGGAATCGCCACCCGCAGCCCACGCCGCTCCGCCCCCTCCTGCACCAGCGCGCGCAGCCGTCCATTGGCGGCGACCCCGCCGCCGATCGACACCGCGGGCACCCCGGCGGCGTCGGCGGCACGCATGAGACGATCCGCCAACGGCCGGATGATGGCCTCCTGGTACGAGGCCGCGAGGTCCGCGCGGCGGTCAGCCACGCCATCGTCACCGAGTTCCCGTGTGGCGTAGAGCAGGGCGGTCTTCACGCCGGCAAATGAGAAGTCGAGGTCGTCGGGGCCGCGCGACCGCAGGCCCACGGGAAAATCGAACGCCGTTGCATCGCCCTGCCCCGCCAGGGCCTCAAGCCCGGGCCCACCGGGGTACGGGATGCCCAGCAGGCGTGCTCCCTTGTCGATTGCCTCGCCTGCGGCGTCATCGAGGGTCTGCCCCAGCAGCACGGGGTGGGCGTAGTCCTCCACCAGGTCAAGGCGTGTGTGCCCGCCGGATGCCGTGAGCGACACGAATGGCGGGTCGAGCGCCACCGGATCGAGCCAGCAGGCGGCCACGTGCCCGTGCAGGTGATCTGCCATCACGAGGTCTTTTCGCGCCGCGTACGCGAGGGCCTTCGCCGTCGCCACGCCCACCAGCAGCGCGCCGATCAGCCCGGGGCGGCGCGTGACGGCGATGCGGTCCACCTGCGCCAGCCCCACCCCGGCGCGATCCAGGGCCTCGTCCACCACGGCGTTCACGGTGGTGAGGTGATGGCGCGCGGCGACCTCGGGCACCACGCCGCCGTACACCGCGTGCAGGTCGGCCTGCGACGCGATCACATTCGAGAGGATGGCGCGGCCCTGCACCACCGCCGCCGCGGTCTCGTCGCAGGATGTCTCAATTGCCAGCACCAGATCGGTCACGGAGAATCTCCACCCCCGGGCTCACGCCACATGATGAGGGCGTCCTCCCGGTTGTCCGAGTAGTAGCGCGGCCGCACGCCAGAGTCCACGAACCCGCGCCCGCGATACAGGAGAATTGCGGCGTCGTTGGATACCCGCACCTCGAGGGTGTAGCGGTCGTACGGCCGACCGTCCAGCAGCGAGATGATGCCGTCCACCAGCATGCCGCCGAGGCCGCGACGGCGATGGTCCGGATCCACCGTGACGTTGAGGATGTGCCAGGAGTCGCCCTGGCCGGCACAGGCCAGGAACCCCACCACCTCGTCGCCATCGGTGGCGACGATGGTCGCGCCCTCGTGGCGCTCGAGTTCCTTTGCGAACAGCTGCCGCGACCACGGCACCGGGTTGCTGCGCTGCTCGATGCGCAGCATGGCGGGGATGTCGTCGGCGGCGGCGCGGCGCACCACAGGGCGGGGCAGCCGCACGCGTGAGCGCGCCGGGCTCATGTGGCCGCCGCCTCGCGCTCGCGCCTGAGCCGGTTCTCCTCCGCATCGGGAAGCCGCAGGTACTGGGGAGCCACCGGCAGCGGCCCCCCGGCACGGACACGTGCCACCAGGTCGGCCGCGCGCACGCGATCAAGCGCGCCCGGTGCGGCGCGACGGCAGCCGGCGCAGAGCGGCACGAGGTCTGCACCGTCCCCCGCCATCACCACCGGTGCATGCCCTTCGAGCGCCCGCGCGAGGTCGTCGGGGTCCCATGCGGCGGGTGCGACCACCTCGTGCAGGTACCCCTCCCCCTCCACCGCGTACACGGCTGCGAACACCTGGCGTCGGCGGGCATCGATGACCGGCGCGACGAGTTCATCCGATGAGCGCCGGGCCACGGCTGCGCCCAGGGCAAGCGCTTCGAGGGTGGATGCCCCGTGCACGGGAATCCCCAGCGCCTGGCCCAGTCCGAGCGCCGTGGCGATCCCGATACGGATGCCAGTGAAGCCCCCGGGGCCGACGCCCACCACCACCTCGTCCACGGCATCCACGGGGGTACCGGCCATCGCGAGCAGGTGATGGGCCGACTCGAGCACGCGCCGCCCGCCACCGGGCGTGCGCCCCAGCCATGCCTCGGCCAGGAGCCCGTCCGGGCCGACGAGCGCCAGGGCGGGATCAGGCGTCGCGGTATCGAGCGCGAAGGTCGTCACAGAAAGCCCCCAGGAGAGCGTCGGTGGCGGGGTCGACGCCCTCCAACCGTACCAGCCGTGCGTCCCCGCCCCCGTGCGCGATGTCCACCGTGACACGGGGCGTGGGAAGGCCGTGCAGCACTGAATCGGGCCACTCGACGAACGCCACGGCATCGGGCCCCACCGCCTCCAGGGCAAGGCCCATCTCCTCGTCGTCCGGGTCCCCGAGCCGCCAGGCGTCCAGGTGCGCCACGGGCACGCGGCCCTCGTAGGAGTTGGCGATGGCAAAGGTGGGGCTGGTGACCGGTCCGGACACTCCCAGGGCGCGCGCCGCTGCACGGACGAGGGTGGTCTTGCCGGCGCCCAGATCGCCCCGCAGCACCACCACGTCCCCGGGGGCCAGGATCCCCGCAAGGGCGGCGCCCAGCGCCTCGGTGGTGGCGGGCCCGTCGCTCCGGATCTCCACCGGCATCAGAACAGGTCCATCTGGCCGGCGGGAGGCCGTGCGGGAGGCCTTCGCGGTGCCGACGGGCGGGTGGCCGCCACGATGAGGCCCGGGATGCGCGCGAAGTCCTCCTGCAGGTTGCTCAGCATGGCGCGCGTGTAGAGCGCCGCTGCGGGGTGGAACACCGGATACAGGGTGACGCCCGCACCACCGAACTCCGCGGGCTGCGGACGCCCATGCACGGTGCTGATGCCGTCGGGCCGACCCGACAGCAACTTGGTGGCGAAGTTGCCGAGGGTGCACACCACCGCCGGCCTCACCAGGGCCACCTGCTCCTCCAGGTAGCCACGGCAGGCGTCGATCTCCTCGGGGCGCGGATCACGGTTGCCGGGGGGCCGGCACTTGAGCACGTTCGCGATGAAGACCTGGCCCCGCGACAGTCCGATGCCCTCCAGCAGGCCGTCCAGCAACTTGCCGGCCTGGCCCACGAAGGGCACGCCGGTGCGGTCCTCGTTCGCGCCCGGCGCCTCCCCCACGAACATCAGGTCGGCATCGGGGTCGCCATCGCCCACCACCACGGTGGTGCGCCCCTCGTGCAGGGGGCAACGCGTGCACCCGCGCAGGTGCTCCGCCAACCTCTCGAGCGCCTGGGCGCGCACCGCGGCATCGCTCATCGGGGATCCACGCTATAAGCGAGCCCGGACGGCCGCGGCGCCCGCACGCCGGCCCTTGTTACACCGGGTGCGAGGGGTCTAGATTCCCAAGTCGATCACGGCGTCACGCCCGGTACCCCGCGTCGGGGACCGGAGCCGGTCCGGATCGGCGTATCCCGCCCCGAATCGCGGGATTGCCGCCCTGCGCCAATCGACCATGACCGAGCCACAGAGCGCATCCCACCCGTCACCGCCGCGGCCCGCCGTGGTCCGCACGGTCCCCGAACTCCGCACCGCAGTGGAGGAGCTACGGGAACGGCACGGATCGGTGACCCTGGTGCCCACTATGGGGGCCTTCCACGAAGGGCACCTCTCGCTCATGCGGTGCGCCGGCGAGGGCGGCAGCGCCGTGGTGGTGTCGCTGTTCGTCAACCCCACGCAGTTCGGCCCGTCGGAGGACCTGTCCGCCTACCCGCGCGATGAGGAGCGCGACCTGGCGCTGGCCGCCGGGGCCGGCGCCCGCCTGGTGTGGGCCCCATCCGTGGACGACGTCTACCCCACCGGCTTCGCCACGGAGGTCACGGTGTCGGGCCCGGCCGACGTGCTGGAGGGCGCGATCCGTCCGCACCACTTCGCGGGGGTGGCGACGGTGGTGGCCAAGCTGCTCACCGCGGTGAGGCCGGATCGTGTGGTGTTCGGCCAGAAGGACGCCCAGCAGGTGGCAGTGATCCGCCGGCTCATGGCCGACATGTACCTGGACGACATCGAGATGATCGTGGCGCCCATCGTCCGCGAGCCCGATGGCCTCGCGATGAGCAGCCGCAATGCCTACCTCGGTCCGGAGGACCGCGCCGCGGCCATCGCCCTGTCGCGGGCGCTCGCCGCCGCAGCGGCGCTGGCCGAGGAGGGCGAATGCGATGCCCGGCGCATCGAGGCCGCGGCCATGGCGGTGCTGGATGCCAAGCCGCGGTGCGCGCCCGAGTACGCGACGGTGGTCCACCCGGACACCTTTGCCCAGCAGGACCGCCTGGAGGGCCCGTCCCTCCTGTGCGTTGCCGCGCGGGTCGGACCCGCACGGCTGATCGACAACCGAGAGCTGCCCGTACCCACCCAACGGAGGACTTCCGTGCCACGAGCACGCACGATGCTGAAGAGCAAGATCCACCGCGCGACGGTGACCGACGCCAACCTCAACTACGTCGGCTCCATCACCGTCGACCGCGACCTGCTCGACCTCGCGGACATCCGCGAGTACGAGAAGGTGTCGGTGCTCAACATCAATACCGGCGCGCGCTTCGAGACCTATGCCATCGACGGCCCGCGCGGACGCGGTGACATCTGCCTGAACGGTGCTGCGGCCCGCCTGGCGCACCCTGGCGACCTGGTCATCATCCTCACGTACGCCGAGTACGAGGACGCCGAGTTGGCCGATGGGCATGAGCCCACCGTCGTGCACCTGAACTCCCGCAACGAGGTCACGGAACTCGTGGAGGACATGGTGCCGGTGATGTGGGAGGTCGAATAGCCATCCTCGCCGCCGGCGACATCCGTGCGCTGAAGGGCACACGCCGACTGGCGATGCTCACGGCGTACGACTACCCCACCGCCCTGGCGCTCGACCAGGTGGGGCTGGACATCATCCTCGTGGGCGACAGCCTGGGCGAGGTGGAACTGGGCTACGACTCCACGCGCGCGGTGACGCTGGACATGATGGTGCACCACGTGTGCGCCGTGGCCAATGGGGCCACCCGCACCCACATCACGGGCGACATGCCCGCGGGCACCTACGAGGATCCAGACGCGGCGGTGGCCACCGCCCGCGCGCTGATCGCCGCCGGCGCGCACTCCGTGAAGCTCGAGGGTGCCCTGGTACCGCAGGTCATGGCGATCATCGCCGACGGCATCCCTGTAATGGGCCATGTAGGACTGCTGCCCCAGACGGCCGAGGGCGGATACCGGAAGCACGGGAAGTCCACCGAGGAGGCCGACCGCCTCGTGGACGACGCCCGCGCCCTCGACGACGCCGGGTGCTTCGCCATCGTCATCGAGTGCGTCGACGCTGACGCCGCCGAGCGAATGACGGACGCGGTCGGTGTGCCCACCATCGGCATCGCCGCCGGAGGCGAGTGCGACGGCCAGGTGCTGGTGAGCACCGACCTCTTCGGGCTCTTGCCCGACCCGCCGCCCTTCGTGGCACCACGCGCAAACGTGCGCGACATCATCCGCGGTGCGGCGGCGGAGTTCGCCGCCGAGGTCCGCGCCACTGCCGCGCCCCCGCGCGCCCGCAGGCGCTGACTCACCAGCGCAATCCGGTGGCCTGAGCGCCGCCCCGATCACCCCGGGGCCTGGCACGTAACCGCCCGCAACGGCCGGGCGGCGCCCATTGGTGCCAGGCACATAACCGTCCCGAGCAGGGACTTTCGCGCTGCGCGGATGGTCATGTGCCTGGCACAGGGGTGGGACTAGATGATCCCGCCCTTGGCGATCTTCTTCAGGTTGAGCGCCTTGTTGAGGGTGGCCTCGTCCACGCCCTTCTCGCGGGCCACCTCGCGCAGCGAGCGGCCGGAGGCCGTGGCGTCCTTAACGATGTCCGTCGCGAGGTCGTACCCGATGTAGGGGTTGAGGGCCGTCGCCGCGGCCAGGGTGCCCTCGGCGTGACCGAGCAGGCCCTCCAGGTTCGGCTCGATGCCGTCCACGCACTTGGTGCGGAACACCGTGGCCGTGCTGGTGAGCAGCGCCACCGACTGCAGCAGGTTGCGCGCCATCAACGGGATGCGCACGTTCAGCTCGAAGTTGCCCTGCGTGCCCGCCACCGTGATGGCGGTGTCGTTGCCGATCACCTGGGCGCCCACCTGCATGACGACCTCGGGAATGACCGGGTTGACCTTGCCCGGCATGATCGACGAGCCCTTCTGCAGCTCGGGCAGGAAGATCTCGCCCAGGCCGCAGCGGGGGCCGGAGCCCATCCATGCGAGGTCGTTGGCGATCTTCGTGAGCGAGACGGCCACCATCTTGAGCGCGGCCGAGGCCTCGACCAGGCCGTCGCGGTTGGCCTGGGCCTCGAACGGGTCGGCCGGCGCGGAGATCTTGAGGTTGGTCTCCTTCGCCATGATCTCGCGCACCATCTTCGCGAACTTCGGATGCGTGTTGAGGCCGGTGCCGGTGGCGGTGCCACCGAGCGGGATCATGCCGAGGCGCGGAAGCGTGGCCTTCACGCGCTGCGTGCCCAGGCGCACCTGCGCGGCGTACCCGGCGAACTCCTGGCCCAGGGTCACGGGCACGGCGTCCATCAGGTGCGTGCGGCCGGCCTTCACCAGGCCGCTGAACTCCTTGGCCTTCGCGGCGAACGACTTCTCAAGTGCCTCGAGGGCCGGGATGAGCTTGTGGCTGATCTCGTCGAGGGCCGCGAGGTGCACGGCCGACGGGAAGACGTCGTTGGAGCTCTGCCCCATGTTCACGTGGTCGTTGGCGTGGACCTTCACGCCCTTGATCTCGCGCGATGCCACCTTGGCGATGACCTCGTTGGTGTTCATGTTGCTCGACGTGCCCGAGCCGGTCTGGAACACGTCCACCGGGAACTGGTCGTCGAACTCCCCGCGCGCCACGCCCATGCCGGCCTCGGCGACGGCGGTGGCCACGCCCTTGTCGAGCAGGCCCAGCTGGGCGTTCGCCCGGGCCGCACCGGCCTTGATGCGACCCAGCCAGTGGATGACCGGAAGGGGAATCGTCTCCCCGGAGATCGGGAAGTTGTCGACCGCCTTGTCGGTCTCCCCACCCCACAGCTTCGCCATCAGAACTCCCTGTTCGAATCGTTGGCCGCCGGAGGGTACATCGCACACGTCGCACCCCGACCGCACGGCCGCGGGCTGGGGGCGGGTGTCAGGGCAGGTTGGCGAGCGCCGCGAGGATGCCCTCGGCGGCCTGCACCCCAAGCGCGAGATGCTCCACGCGCAGGTGCTCATCGGGCGCGTGGTAGCCATCGTCGGGCAGCGCGAACCCGGTGAGCACCACCGACGTGCCACGCGCCGCCATCTCGGCCACCACGGGGATGCTGCCGCCGATGCCCACGGGCGTCACGGGCAGCCCGGTGGCATCCGCGATGCCCCGCATGGCCGCTGCAATCACCGGGTCCGCCGGGTCCAGGCGGCTCGACCCGGCCACGCCCAGGCCCTCCACCTCGATGTCGGCGCCCGGCGGGCAGGCATCGCGCAGCATGCCCTCAAGGGATGCGGCCAGTGCGGTGGCGTCGGAACCCGGCGGCACGCGGCACGAGAGCGTGGCCTCGGCAACTGCCGGGATGACCGTGGCCACCAGCGAGGAGTCGCCGGCGCGCAGGCCATGGACATCCAGCGACGGCAGCATCGTGGTGCGCAGGTGGTACTCGGCAGCGGCACGCGCGTCGGCGGGGCGCCCGCCCGCGGCAGCCAGCACCCCGTCCCCCGCCGGCAGCGTCTCCCATGCCGCCTCCTCCATTGGTGAGGGCGGCGCGACCCCCTGCAGAAGCGGATGCGGCACGCGGCCGTCCCGCGGCAGGACCGATTCCAGCACCTGCACCAGCGCATGAGTGGCGTTGAGCGCCGCGCCCCCGTGCATGCCCGAATGCAGGTCGGCCTCGCCGCCACGCACGCGCACGCGGAAGTACGCCAGGCCGCGCAGGCCCGTGCACACCGCCGGACGGCCCGGCCCGATCATGGGCGAGTCGAAGATGATCGCGGCGCGCGGCGGATCGGCCTCACCCGCCACCCAGTCCACGGCCGAGTGCCCCCCGCTCTCCTCCTCGCCGTCCACCAGCACGCGGACCCGCACCGGCAGGCGGCCGGCGGCGCGCATGCGCTGGACCGCCACCAGCAGCATGAACAGGTTGCCCTTGTCGTCACTCGCCCCGCGGGCGTAGAGATTGCCGTCCCGCACCTCGGGCGCGAACGGCGGGCTGGTCCACAGGGCCGGATCGCCCGGCGGCTGCACGTCGTAGTGCCCGTAGATCGCGACCGCGGGTACGTCCGGCATTCCATCGCTGGGCGGCACCTCCCCCACCACCAGCGGGTGCCCGGATGTCACCACGACCTCAGCGGATCCGCCGGCACGGCGTACCTCGTCGGCCACCATCCCCGCCGCGCGCTGCATGTCGTCCGCGTGGTCGGGGCTGGCGCTGATGCTGGGCACCCGCAGCAGCGCCATGAGGCGCTCCAGTTCGGCCGCATCCATCCGCTACGCCGCGGCCTTTGCGCGACGCCCACGCCGGGGCGCACGCCTGGGGGCCAGCACCTGCGCGAGGAACTCACCCGTGTACGAGCCCGGCGTGGCCGCCACCTGCTCCGGCGTGCCCGTGGCGATCACCTGGCCCCCGCCGGCCCCGCCCTCGGGACCGAGGTCCACGATCCAGTCGGCAGCGCGGATGACATCGAGGTTGTGCTCGATCACCAGGACCGTGTTACCGGAGTCCGCGAGGCGCTGCAGCACCTCCAGCAGCTTCTCGATGTCGGCGAAGTGCAGTCCGGTGGTCGGCTCGTCCAGCACGTACATGGTGCGGCCGGTGGCGACCTTGGCGAGTTCGGTGGCCAGCTTCACGCGCTGGGCCTCGCCGCCCGACAGCGTGGTGGCGGGCTGCCCCAGGCGGATGTAGTCGAGGCCCACGTCATGCAGGGTCTGCAGCCGGCGGCGCAGCCGCTCGACCGGGGCGAAGAACTCCACCGCCTCCTCCACGCTCATCTCGAGGACGTCGTGGATGGTCTTGCCCTTGTAGTACACGTCCAGCGTCTCGCGGTTGTAGCGCTTGCCCCCGCACACCTCGCACGGCACGTACACGTCGGGCAGGAAGTGCATCTCGATGGTGATGGTGCCGTCGCCCTTGCAGGCCTCGCAGCGGCCGCCCTTCACGTTGAACGAGAACCGCCCCGGCGCCCACCCGCGCGCGCGGGCGTCGGCGGTCATCGAGAACAGCTCGCGGACATGGTCGAAGATGCCCGTGTAGGTGGCCGGGTTCGAGCGCGGCGTGCGGCCGATGGGCGACTGGTCGATGGCGATGACCTTGTCGAACTGCTCGATGCCCTCGATGCGCCGATGACGGCCCGGCCGCAACGGCTTGCGGTTCAGCCTCCCCGCCATGGCCTTGAGGATGATCTCGTTCACCAGCGTGCTCTTGCCCGACCCCGAGACGCCGCTCACGCACGTGAAGGCCCCCACGGGAATCTGCACGTCGATGTCACGCAGGTTGTTCTCGCAGGCGCCCTCCACCGACAGCCACCCCTGCGGCTCGCGGCGCGTGGCGGGCACCGGGATCGTGCGCGCCCCAGACAGGTACGCGCCGGTCACCGACCCGGGCTCGGCCTCCACCTCGGCGGCGGTGCCCGCGGCCACCACCCGGCCTCCATGCTCGCCCGCACCCGGCCCCATGTCGATGAGATGGTCGGATGCCCGCATCATGTCCTCGTCGTGCTCCACCACCAGCACGGTGTTCCCGATGTCGCGCAGGCGCTCCAGGGTGCCGATGAGCTTCCGGTTGTCGCGCTGGTGCAGCCCGATGGACGGCTCGTCAAGGATGTACAGCACCCCCACCAGGCCGGCGCCGATCTGGGTGGCCAGGCGTATGCGCTGGGCCTCACCCCCCGACAGGGTGCCCGCAGCGCGCGCCAGGTTCAGGTACCCCACGCCCACGTCCACGAGGAAGCGGAGGCGCGCGCAGATCTCGGCGACCGCGCGCTCGGCGATGAACGCCTCGGTCTCGGTGAGTTCCACGTGCTCGAGGAACTGCAGGGCGTCCTCGATCGACAGCTCGGTGACCTCATGGATAGACCTGCCCCCCACCGTGACGGCCAGGATCTCGGGCCGCAGCCGGGCCCCGTTGCACGAGCCGCAGGCATTGGGCGACATGTACTGCTCGATGCGCTCGCGCACCAGGTTGGAGCCGCTGCTGGCGTAGCGGCGGCGCATCTGGGGAATAACCCCCTCGAACCGCGCGGTGCTGGAGTAGCCGCGCCGCCGCCGCTTGCCGAGGTCGAGCCGTTCCACACGCTCAGGGCCGTACAGCAGGACGTCGCGGTCCCCCTGGGGAAGGTCCTTCCAGGGCACGTCCATCGGGATATCCCAGTGGGCGCACGCCGAGCGCAGCAGCAGCTCGTAGAAGTCGGTGGTGCGATCGGCCCACGGCAGGATGGCCCCGCCCTCCAGCGTGCGCTCGGGGTCGATCACCAATTCGGCGTCCACCTCGGGCATGAAGCCCAGCCCGGTGCACTCCTCGCACGCGCCCTGCGGGGCGTTGAACGAGAAGATGCGCGGCGCGAGCTCGGGCAGCGACGCCCCATGCTCCGGGCAGGCCAGCTTCTCGGAGTAGGTCCACGAGCCGCCGTCGCCACCCACCTCCTCGATGCGCACCAGGCCGTCGGACAGTCGCGTGGCGGTCTCCAGGCTCTCGGTGAGGCGCCTGCGGAGGTCGGGGCGCATCACCAGGCGGTCCACCACCACCTCGATGGTGTGGCGCCTGCTCTTCGCCAGCGCCGGTACCTCGTCGATGGCGTGCACCTCACCGTCCACGGCGACCCGCGCGAACCCCTCGTCGCGGATGCGCTCGATCACGTCGCGGTGCTCGCCCTTGCGGTCACGCACCACGGGCGCCAGCACCATGAAGCGCGTGCCCTCCGGTACCGCCAGCACGCGGTCGGCGATCTGCTCCACGCTCTGGCCCGCGATCTGCACCCCGCAGACCGGGCAGTGCGGAATCCCGATGCGCGCGTACAGCACCCGCAGGTAGTCGTAGATCTCGGTGGCCGTGGCCACGGTGGACCGCGGGTTGCGACTCGTCGTCTTCTGGTCGATGGAGATGGCAGGTGACAGGCCCTCGATGTCGTCCACATCGGGCTTGTCCATCTGCCCGAGGAACTGGCGCGCATAGGCCGAGAGGCTCTCCACGTACCGCCGCTGCCCCTCGGCGTACAGCGTGTCGAAGGCCAGGCTCGACTTCCCCGACCCCGAGAGGCCCGTGATCACGACGAGGCGATCGCGGGGGATGCCGACGCTCACGTCCTTGAGGTTGTGCTCCCGGGCACCGACGACGCTGATCGAATCCACTCGGGCAATCGTAACCCCACCGACCCCGGCGCCGGCCTGCGAACATGCGGGCGTGACCACCGACCACGAACGCACGGAATGGGTGCGCCACGCCGATGCCGCCATCGCGGCGGCCGGACTGCGCGCAGGCGGCGCCCGCAAGGCCGTGGTGGATCTGCTGGCCCGGCAGGACTGCTGCCTGAGCGCGCAGGAGGTGCGGGATGCGCTGAACGATGCGCCGGGCGCGACCCCGGGCATTGCCAGTGTGTACCGGGCGCTCGACACCCTCACCGAACTCCACCTGGTGCACCGCGTGGACCTGGGCGACCAGGTGGCCAAGTACGAGCCCGCATACCCCGGTGGCGAGCACCACCACCACGCCGTGTGCCGTGAGTGCGGCACGGTCACACCCATCGCGGACACCGGCATCGAGGATGCCCTCCACGCGATGGCGGAGCGCCTGCGGTTCGACGTGGAGGCGC